>Ga0307296_10001007_pt1 | contig 13812 bp, 12 predicted proteins | sample ER_DNA_153_FD_194467 | JGI IMG/M metagenome (GOLD analysis project Ga0307296, IMG submission 194467) | Bulk soil microbial communities from the East River watershed near Crested Butte, Colorado, United States - ER_DNA_153 | ecosystem: Environmental > Terrestrial > Soil > Floodplain | place... | reverse complement strand
TCGCCACCTACCAATCCGCCTCGGGCGCGGGGGCGCAGCGGTTGCAACGGCTCCTCGACGAGCCGCAGGCCGAGCACGACCTGGCGATGGACTGGGGTTTCGACGGCGAGGAGTTCGAGGAGGAGTCGAAGCTCCGCGAGGAGACGCGCAAGATCCTCGAGCTGCCGGAGCTGCCGCTGACTGCAACCTGCGTCCGCGTTCCGGTGCCGGTCGGCCACGCCGAGTCGGTCTGGCTCGAGACGGAGGAGCCGCTCGCCCCGGAGCAGGCGCGCGAGCTGCTGGCCGCGGCCGAATCGGTGCGCGTGGAGGAGTTCCCGACCCCGGGTCAGGCCGCGGGCGGCGACGAGGTGTTGGTAGGCCGGATCCGCCGGGATCCCGCCGCGGAAAACGGTCTCTCGCTCTTTCTCGCGTGCGACAACCTGCGCAAGGGCGCGGCCCTGAATGCGATCCAGATCGCGGAGCTCGTGCTCTCGCGCTGGCCGATTCCCGCCTGAATCCAGTAGTTCTGCGGTTCCGCTCAAGCCCGGGCCGCTAAATCCCGATAAGTAGCGCGCTATGCGGCCCGCACGCCTCGATCACAGCTTCTTCGACAACGAGCCCCGCTCTCACCTGGGCGCGCTCCTGCTGCGCAAGGGGCTCGTGACGAATACGGAGCTCGATCGGGCGCTCGAAGAGCGACAAACAGGCGAGCTACTCGGGGAGGCGCTGGTACGGCTGCGCATCTGCTTTGAAGACGACATCGCCCGCGTCCTGGCGGAGCAGGCAAACGTCGAATTCGTCGACATCGGCGTCACCTCGGTGGACTACCGCGCAGTCGAGCTGCTGCCGCGCGAGCAGGCGGAGCTGCTACGGGCGATTCCGCTGCGCCTTCATCCCGACGGCACGGTCTCGGTGGCGGTGGCCGATCCGACCGACGAAACGCTCTTGCCTAAGCTGAAACTGGCGCTCGGCACCTACGAAGTGCGCTTGCTCGTAACGATGCAGTCGGCACTGCGCGCGGCCTGGGCGCAGGCGTACCCCGTCTAGTAGCGGACGTTGGGTTTTCTCAACGCTCGATGAGCTGCAAAGCGGCCTTGCGGCTCGTAACGCGCAGTTTCTTCAGGATCGAGCTCACGTGCGTGCGTACGGTGACGGGCTCGATGAAGAGGCGGTCGGCGATCTCGAAGGTCGTCAAGCCATGGCTCATCAGCTCGAGTACCTCCCACTCCCGGTCGGTCAGCACGACGCCGCGGCGCTTGAGCAGCGGCCGGCGGCGGCCTCGCTCCCGGAACTCGTCGATTACGAGCGCCACCAGGTGCCGCGGCAACGCCGCCTCGCCTGCGATAACGCCGCGGAGGGCGAGCGGGAGTCGCTCCGGGTCGGTGTCCTTGAGCAGGTAGCCCGAAGCGCCCACTCGCAGTGCGTCGAAAAGGTCTCTGTCGCTGCGCGAGACGGTGAGCATCACCACGGCCGCCTCGGGGACGGCGAGGCTGATCTCCTCGGCAGCGCGGATGCCGCTGCCGGGCATCTGGATGTCGAGCAGACAGACGTCCGGCTGCTCACGCACGGCCGCCTCAACCGCTGATGGTCCGTCCTCAACCTCCGCGCAGACCTCGAAGCCTCCGCGCTCGAGCGCGAGCCGAACTCCGACTCGCACGAACGGATGATCGTCGGCGATCAGAACACGCAGGGGCTTTTCTATGGGATCACCACCTCGACCTCGGTTCCTCCCTCCGGCAGCCGCGCGATTCTCAGCTCGCCTCCGAGGGCGCGCGTGCGCGTGCGCATGGTGATCAGCCCGAACCCGGGCTCGCCCTCCAGCGCGGCGGGGTCGAACCCGATCCCGTTGTCGGCGATGCGCAGTCGGATGCCGTTGCCGTTCTCGAGCTCGACGGTCACCATGTCTGCCCGGCCGTGGCGGCTGGCGTTCGTAACGGCCTCGCGGACGATGCGCAGCAGAGCCTCCCGCGTGTCGCCCGAGACTTCGATTCCCGGCTCGACGTCGAAGCGTGCGCGGCACCCGGCTCGGTCGACGAGCTCCTCGACCGTCTGCACGAGAGCCTGATCTAGCGGGTCGTCCTTCGAATACGTGAGCAGCGCGATTGCGCGGCGCGACTCGTCGAGCGCACGTTCGGCGGCCGCCGCGACGTACTTGATCTCGACGGCGTCGGGCCTTCTACTGAGCGATCGGCCTTGCGCCGCCACGAACGCGAGCTCCTGGGCCAGCCCGTCGTGGAGCTCCCGGGCGATGCGGCGCCGCTCGTCCATGGCCGCCGCTTCGGACAGACTTCGCTGGTACCGGTTGATCTCGCCTGCGGCGCCCACGAGCAGCAGCAGGTACGACCCGAGTCGGAGCGCATCGCCCACGTACACCCACTGCGTGTAAAGCGAAGGGAATAGGGCGTAGTTCACACGCGCGAAGGAGGCGAGTGCCGCGCTGGCTGCGAGCCACGTCATCAACTTGTCACCTGTGCGCTCGCCGCGTCGCGTGAATCCGATCGCGGCGATCATGAAGAAGGCCGCCGCGACGAGCTGCATCACGAGCAACGCTTGCGATCCGACGGTATGCACGCCCCCCGGCGGCACGGACGTCGTGGGATCGAAGCCCAGCGGAAGCCGGGTCTCGTAGAGCCCGACGAGCGCCGCCGTGAAAGCGTAGGCGACGAGCGCTGTGATGAGGACGACCCCCGCCGTCCGCTTTGGACTCCGCAAGCGCCGGCTCGGCATCCACGACGAGAGCGCGAGAACGGCGGCTCCGACCGTGGTCCCGATCAGCGATGTCCACGCCGAAAAGCGCATCGAGTCCTCGCTGAAAAGGGCCCACGGCATGGCGGAGAACACGAAATTGGCGCAGGCGAGAAAGCCGAGCGCCGTCGCCAGCGCGAGGTCGTCCGAGCGGGCCGTCCGGCGAAACCGCCCCAAGACGAGGAAGGCCGCCAGCAGTGCGATCATGCCCGACGCGGTCTCGATCGTCGCGTGCAAGGGGGTGCTTCGATAGGCGAGGTGGACGAACGGAAGCACCATCACGAGCGTCGTCAAACCGCCCGCAAGGTCGGCTACGAACACGGTCCTGTAGCGCGTGCTCAGCCGCATGAACTCTTCGTATCACGACCAGGCACCCTTTTTGACCACCCCAAACGTTAGGACCACCTAGCCGAATGGCAGGCTACGTCGGCGGTTTTGGCTCCAATAGGGGCTCTGGCAGAAAGGCCTCTCGCAGGGCCCGAAGCACTTTCGAGCGCTTTCCCTCGAGCACGGGCACGAGCCCGCCGAGCTCCAGGCGCGCCAGCTCGACCGAACCGGACGAGCGAATCGTCTGGAAACCGAAGTCAGCGAGGAAGTCGTGGGGGAAGACCGTGCGGTGGACAAGGAAGCGCTCGTAGTCGGACTCGCCTTCCGGGTACCGGTACGCGAAGGCCTCCAGCGCGGCGGCGCCCCGGTCCTTGGCCTCGCCGATCGCGGCCAGGAAGAGCGACTGCAGCACCCAGGGGCTCGAGCGGCTGACCAGATACGCGCAGGTGACGAGCACAGCGTCGTCGGAGGGAGGTCCCGCCGGAAGCTCGTGGGCTCGCGGGAAGAGGCGAGCCGTCCCGTACTGCATCGATCCGAGCACCCGTCCATCGTCGTCGTAGTAGAGCGAGCCCCAGGCGCCGAAGTCGGTCTCTGCCTTCTCGATCCAGCGCCGCTTGTCGACGGTGCGCCCGGCCACGCGGGACTGCCACCAGACGCACGTGTGGCAGACCGAAGGCGCGTGCTCGAGCGTCGCGCCGGTCAGGCCCTGGATCCGCAAGCTCAAGGTACGGGGCCGATCTCGTCGACCACGACGTCCACCGCCTGCGGCCGCGCGCCGGCCATCCGCTCGAGGTAGTCGGCGACTCGCCGCTGCACTTCCCGCCCCACCTCCGGGGCAGAGGCGCCCCAGGCCAGCTCGAGGTGGAGCTCGACCTTCACCGCGCCGTCCTCGCCGTTGACCCGCACCCCGCCGTGCCGCGGCAGCCGGCTCTCGACGAGCCCGGCCACGCCCTCGACCTCTTTCGCGGCATCGGCGGCGTAGCTGGCGAGCACGTCCGCGGCCACGCTGGCGTTGCCCTCCATCAGGCGGATTGTAGGTTCAACTCCGTCGCCTCCGGCCGCGCGAGGAAGCGGAACGGAACAAAGGTCGTACCCAGCCCCGACGAGAGGTGCAGCGTGCCTCCCGGGCGTGGGTAGAGGCCGCGGATGTACGTCCAGCGGATGTGCGCTAGCCGCAGCCGGCCGCCCGGCCACGGAACGCAGATCTGCCCACCGTGCAGGTGCCCCGAGAGCACGAGGTCGAAGACGCCGGCGTGAACCCGGTCGACCACGTCCGGAAAGTGGCAGAGCAGGATCCGCAGGTCGGCCTTCGGGTCGGCCAGTCGCTCGGGATGCGACTGCCGTAGCCGGTACGAGCGCGGGTCGACCCCGACGATCTGCACGCGCTTGCCGCGGAGCTCGAGGGTGCGCGAGTCGTCGGAGAGGAGGGTCGCCGGTTCGAGGTCGTAGACCTCGGCCAGGTGCGAGAACGGGTCGCGGGTGAGCGCGAAATCGTGGTTCCCGAGCACCGCAAAGCAGTTCGGCAACCGCCTCAGCAGTGAGCGCAGCCGCTCCTCCCCGCTGCGGCGCGAGAGCAGGTCGCCGCTGATCAGGGTCAGGTCGGGCCGCCGCTCCTCGACCCAGGCGACCGCTCGTTCGACCGCCGTCGAGCCGCGAGACGGGAAACCGAGGTGCAAATCAGAGAGGTGCGCGATCCGCAGGCCGTCCAGTTCCTGGGGTAGGCCGGGCAGCGGACACGCAAGCGTCTCGAGCCGGACCCAGCCGGCCTCGAAGTGGCCCCACCCGGCCGCGCCGGCACCGACGGCGGCGCCGAGGGCCGCGAGCCTTCGGGACACTACTAGCGTTCTTCTTGGAGGGTCTCGATCGCCGCGCCGACCGGGACGACGTGGCGCTTGAACTGGAGCTCGGAGTCCTCGAGCCCCGCAGCGACGCCGATCAGTTGCGAGAGGTGGAGGATCGGCATCTGGAAGTCGCGGCCGGTGGTCTTGCGCAGCTTCGACTGCCACGCGTCGAGCGAGAGATGGCACAGCGGGCACGGCGTCACCATTACGTCGGCGCCGGCTTCGGTCGCCTGCTCGATCGGCTGGATCAATTCGCCGAGCGCGACGTCCTCACGCGCCTGGATGATCGGGAACCCGCAGCACTTGATCTTCGCGGGGTAGTCGATCGGCTCGCCGCCGCAGGCCTCGATGATCGCCTCGAGCGACCACGGCTGGTCGGGATTCTCGAAGCCGAGGATCTTCGAGGGCCGCAGGATCTGGCACCCGTAGAACGGCGCCACCTTGAGGCCCTTCAGCCCCTTGTGCGCGACCTCCTTCAAGCGGTCGTAGCCGTCACCCTCCGCGATCAGCCAGAGCAGGTGCTTGACCTCAACCGTTCCCTCGTACGGCGGCGCGCCGACGGACTCGAGGTTGGTGCTCACGCGCGCTCGCAGGTCGTCGTCGTTCTTCAGCTGCCAGTTCGCCTGGCGGAGGTTGAGCGTGCAGACGTTGCAGATCGTCATCAGTGTCTCGGCCCCGGTCTGCTCCGCGTAGGCGAGGATGCGCGCGTTCAGGTGCAGGTAGTAGTCCGGCTCGGCCTCGTGGATGTCGCCTGCGCCACAGCAGGTGACCGACTCGAGCTCGTCCAGCTCCAAGCCAAGCTTTGGAGCGAGAGCCTGGGTCGAGGTGTCGAGCTCCTTCGCCGAGAGCGAGGCGAGGCAGCCCTTGTAGTAGGCGACCTTCGTCATCCTTCGGCCGGCGGGGGCTCCACCCCGGGCTGGATCTCGGGCGCGTTCTCGCGCACGCCGGACTCCTCGAGGAACTCGATCCGGCCGAGCGCGTGCTCGCCCTGGACGATCCCGAGCGCGCCCTCGCGTCCCTGCCGCTTGACGAGCTCGTGCAACAGCCGCGCTTCCTTTACGTCCTTGGCCACGTGCGGCGGGAAGGGCGGCGGCACCTTGCCGCGTTTCGCCAGGTTGAGGGCAAAACCGATCTCCTTGACCGCCGAGACCATGCCTTGCGTCTTCGGCACGAGCTCGGTTTCGCGCAGCCAGCCCGTCGTCTCCGCGGACTTGACGAACCACTTCGCGTGCTTCGCGCCCATGTCGTGGTCGATGTCGAGGCGGATCGACTCAGCCCCGAGCTTCGCGATCGCATCGCGCGGGTCGACGCCCTTCGGGCAGCGCTCGTTGCAGAAGTAGCAGCGCGTGCAGTCCCAGATCCCGTGCTCGTCGTTCATCGTGTTGAGGCGCTCGACCTCGGCGTGATCGCGCGCGTCGCCGACGAAGCGGAAGCCCTTGGCGAGCGCCGCCGGCCCCGTGAACTCCGGGTCGGACTCCATCGAGTTGCACTCCGAGACGCAGCAGCCGCACATGATGCAGAGCGCCTCCTTGTGGATCACGTTCATCTTCTGCTGCGAGACGATCCGCTCCTTCTCCGTGGGCTCGTCGTAGCCGGGGTCGAGCCAGGGCTTGACCGAGCGGACCTTGTTCCAGAAGGGATCCATGTCCACGACGAGGTCCTTGAGCACCGGCATGTTCCCCATCGCGGAGATCACGGGAACGTGGCCGGCATCGGCGATGGGCTTCATTCGCTCCTTGCACGCGAGCACCGCGCGGCCGTCCATGCGCATCCCGCACGACCCGCAGATCATCATCCGGCAGCTCTTGCGGTAGGCGAGCGTGCCGTCGTGCTTGTCCTTGATCAGGTCGAGCACGTCGAGCAGGCAGGCCCACTCGGGCGCGTCCACCTCGTAGGTGCGCAGAGCCTTTTCCCCCGACTCGGGGTCGAACCGCCAGATCTTGAGCGCTACGTCCGTGTCAGCTCCCCTGTGGTCCCAGAATCTTCTGGAAGTCGATCACCGTTGCGGCCGGAGGCGGCGTGATCGTCACCGGCGACCCGAAGTCATACAGCTCCATCGTGATCTTCGCCGACTGGTTCTTGCCCGAGTACTGCCGGTAGATCACTTTGTGCACGTAGCCGTCCTCCCCGACCCAGACGTCCACCGGGAGCTTCTTGATCCCGGCCACGTCGATCACGCGGCGCAGCGACAGCCTGGTCTCGCCCTTGGCCCGCTTCGCCGACTGCTCGAGGTCGATCGTCGCCCGGTAGTGGGTCGTCTCCGTGCCCCTCACCTTCTCCTTGCCCAGGTTCTCCACGTCTCCGGTCGAGCCGCGCAGGTAGGCGAGGGCGCCGTTCGGGTTCGGGTTGGAGTCGACAAGGCTGCCGAGGTTGAGCCCCTGCTGCTTGGCGAACTGGGCGAGGTCGAGCCGCACCCACTCCTTGCCGGCCGGGAGTGCTTGCTGGAAGACGGCTGTACGGATGTAGAGGACGGTTCCGTCTATGACGGTGTCGACGCCCGTTGACTGGCCGCCGCTCTCGACGGTCATCGCGAGGCGGCCGGAGCCGGCGGTGTCGGTGTCGAAGACGCCTCTGCCGCCGCCCTTGATGCCTTTGCCCGAGATCCCGAAATCGATCTTGACGCTGCCGGCGCGCGAGGTGTTGGCTGCGGCCCTGGCGATTGGGTTTCCGATCGGCTGGCCCCCGCCGTTGTCCGAGCCCTTGCCGCCGCCCCCGCATCCGGCCGCGACAACGAGCAGCGCGGCAAGCGCCGCCAGCCGCCGCATCAGTAGGTCCGCTCCATCGGGGTCCACTTGGTCATCGTGACCGGCTTCCAGCCGACCTTCGGCTCGCCGTCTTCCATGGACACGATCGTGTGCTTGAGGTAGTTCTCGTCGTCGCGCTCGGGGTAGTCGTACGGCCTGGCGTGAGCGCCCCGGCTCTCCTTGCGCTCGATCCCGGAGACCACCATGCACGCGGCCAGGTCGAGCATGAAGCCGAGCTCGAGCGCCTGGGTGAGGTCGTTGTTGAACACCTGGCCCTTGTCTTCGACGATCACGCGCTCGTAGCGCGCGCGCAGACCCTCGACGATCTCACCCTGCTTCTTCATCTGGTCCTCGCGCCGGAAGACGCCGAAGTTCTCGTGCATCGTCTCGGCGAGCTCGTTGCGGATCGACCACGGCCGCTCGCCGTCCTTGCGGCCGAGCAACTGCTTCAGTTCGCGCTCGGTGTCCGCCTCGACCGAGGGCGGCACCTCGACGGTCGTGTGCGAGAGCGCCCAGTCCGCAGCGTGAACGCCGGCGCGCTTGCCGTAAGTGATCGTCTCCATCAGTGCGTTTCCGCCGAGCCGGTTGGCGCCGTGCACCGAGACGCAAGCGCACTCGCCGGCCGCGTAGAGCCCTGTGAGCGAGGTCTGCCCCCAGACGTCGGTGTCGACTCCACCCATGTGGTAGTGCGCGCCCGGCCGGACCGGGATCGGCTCGTAGATCGGGTCGACTCCGGCGAAGGTCATCGCGAGCTCGCGGGTGCCGTGCAGGCGCTCGAGGATCTTCTCGGCACCAAGGTGGCGCATGTCGAGCATGACGTTGCCGTCGATGCCGCGGCCCTCGTCGATCTCCGTCTGCTCGGCGCGGGAGATGACGTCGCGTGACGCTAGCTCCATCGCGTTCGGCGCGTAGCGCTTGAGGAAGCGCTCGCCCTCGGAGTTCAGGAGGTAGGCGCCCTCGCCACGGGTGCCTTCGGTGATCAAGACTCCGGTCGGAGCGAGGGTCGTCGGGTGGAACTGCATCATCTCCATGTCCTCGAGGTCGACCCCGACCCGGAGAGCCTGAGTCATCCCGTCGCCCGTGCATGCGTAGGCGTTGGTGGTGCCGATGTAGAGCCGCCCGGCGCCGCCCGTGGTGAGGATCACGGTCTTGGCGCCGATCGTGGCGAGGCCGCCGTCGATCAGGTTCCACGCGATCACGCCCTGGCAGCGATCCTGGTGCTCGACGAGCTTCCAGACGAAGAACTCCTCGTAGACCTTGAGGTCACGCTTCATCACTTGCTCGTAGAGCACGTGCACCAGCACGTGGCCCGTGATGTCGGCCGCGTAGGCCGTTCGGGGCTCGCCGGCCGCGCCGAAGGGGCGCTGCGCAATCCGCCCGTCTTCGGTGCGCGAGAAGATCGCCCCCCAGTGCTCGAGCTGGTAGACGTCCCCCGGCGCCTCGTTGCAGAGGATCTCGATCGCGTCCTGGTCGCCGAGGTAGTCGGAGCCCTTGACGGTGTCGAACGCGTGCTTCTCTGGGTCGTCCTCGGAGGCGTTCCCGAGTGCCGCGTTGATCCCGCCCTCGGCCGCGCCGGAATGGCTGCGAACCGGATGGATCTTGGAGATGAGCGCGACGTCGGCGCCCGCATCATGCGCTTCGATGGCCGCCCGCATTCCCGCGCAGCCTGCCCCGACGACGAGCACGTCGTGCTTCGCTTCCACCAGGAACGGACGCTATCGGAACAGGCGCGCGCTGCGGCTCGTAACGAATGCGGCGACGGGTTCGACTCGTGGCCGCCGCAGAAAGCCCGATGATGTGGGTGTGCTGCGAATCGACAACCACCGCCTCGGCCCGCGGGTCTACGTCCTCGGAACCCGGGTACACGAGTGGCATCTGGGCGCGGCCGTTCTACTGGCGCTCGCTGTGGGCGCGGCCTTCGACAAGGTCGACCTCGGGCCGGCACCCGCGGCCGCAGTGCTGTTCGGCCTCTGGCTGGTCGCGAAAGACTGGCGGGACCTCGTCCCCTCGCAGCGAGACACGGCGTCCTGGCGCCTCGGCCTGCACGGGCGCGCGGCTCCCTTGCGGGCGGTCCGGCGCGGCGACCCTCTACCGAAGCTGGCCGCGGTCGCAACCGCTCTTGCGGGCCTCGTCAACCTCGCCTCCGCGGTCACCCCGAACATCGGTTGGCGCGACCACCTGCTGCTGCAATTCGCGCCGTTCCAGGCGCTACGCCTCTCGCACGCCGCGGCCGTGCCCGCGTCGCTGCTGCTGTTCGTGACCGCGCCGTATCTCTGGCGCAAGCGCGAAGGGGCGATGCGTCTGGCGATCGTGCTGCTCCTCGGCCTAGGCGTGCTCGACGTGCTCAAGGGCCTCGATTTCGAGGAGTCGGGCGTCAGCTTCGCAGGAGCCGGCGTGCTCTGGGTGGGGCGGAGATCGTTCTGCGTCCGCCACGACCCCGCCACGGTGCGAGCCGCGCTGAAGCGGGTGCCACTCCTCGCCGGGTCGGGCCTCCTGCTCTGCGGGTTCGCCGTGTGGCTCGCCGCTCCGGAGAGCGCAAGCCTCGGCGCGGTGGTGCGCGAGACGATCGCAGCACTGCTGTGGCAGCCGGGCCCCCTCGATTTCCGCGATGAGCTGGGAGCCGTGGACGAAGCCGTCGGCGTCACGGGCGTGCTGGCGCTCGCCTCGTGCCTCTGGCTCGTCTTCCGCCCGCTCGCTGTGCCGCACTCGTTCCCCGACCTGCAGGTCCGGCATGCGGTCCGCCGGCTCGTGCGCCGGCACGGCTCCGACACGCTCGCGTACTTCAAGCTCCGCCGCGACCAGCACTACCTCTTCAGCCCCGACCGACGCGCTTTTCTCGGCTACCGGGTCGAAACGGGTGTCCTGCTCGTCTCCGGTGACCCGATCGGCCCCGACGACGCGATCCCCGATCTGCTCCGCGAGCTGAGCCTGTTCGCTGAGACGCGCGGGCTTCGAATCGCGGCGCTCGGAGTGGGAGAGCGCCTGCTTCCGCTCTGGAAACAGCTCGGTCTCAGGTCGCTGTACCTCGGTGACGAAGGCGTGGTCGACACGCGCGTCTTCTCACTCGAGGGCCGCGCGATCCGGAAGGTGCGCCAGTCAGTCTCGAGGCTGGAGAAGAACGGCTACACCGCAGAGCTCCAAGATCTGGCCCAGCTCGATGAACAGCAGCTCGCGGAGCTCGAGCGCGTGAGCCGCAACTGGCGAGCCGGGAAAGCCGAGCGCGGCTTCACAATGTCGCTCGACACGCTCCGCCAGGAGGACCACGGCGACAGCCTCGTCGTGGTCGGCCGAGACCCGAGCGGAAGCATCCGCGGATTCCTCCACTTCGCACCAAGCTACGGCCGGCTGGCCGTCTCGCTCTCGCTCATGCGCCGCGAAAAGGACACGCCGAACGGCCTGATGGAGTTCCTGGTCGTCAGAGCGATCGAGCAGCTGCGCGAACGCGGAATCGAAGAGGCCTCGCTCAATTTCTCGGTCTTCGCACGCCTGATCCACGAGCCGCGCGGGCGCGTCGAGCTGATGGTGGGCCGCATTCTCCTGGTCGCGGACGCGTTCTTCCAGATCGAGCGGCTCTACCGCTTCAACGCGAAGTTCTTCCCTCGCTGGGAGGCGCGCTATCTGGTGTACGAGCGGCGACTGGGACTTCCTCGCGTCGGACTGGCTGCGCTGTGGGCAGAGGGCCAGCTCCCCCGGCCGCGGCGCGGATAGCGAACGCTCGAAAACCGTGCCTGGGTATGCTCCCGCCCGTGGCGAAGATGCTCTTCCGGCTGCCTGACGCAGCCGGCACATTCGACAATCCAGACCCGCAGGAGCTCAAGGAGCTCACCGCGCGCATGCCCAACGCGCAGTGGACGCGGTTCGGGAACCTGAACGTCCAGACGGAGGTCGTCAGCCGCTCCAAGCGCTCGACCTTCATCGTCACCGACGAGCCCGACGGCCAGAACCAGGCGATCCCGCGAGAGGAGGGCGAGCGCTGGGCCGCCGTCCAGGACGACTACATCGCCGACCAGGAGATGGTCGTCATCGACGGCTACATCGGGAACAACCCGGAGTTCCGAACACCGGCCCGGCTCTTCATCGAGGTCGCGAACGCGAACATCGCCGGGATGCAGCAGCAGCTCTACTTCTCGGCCGGCGAGGGCGAGGAGATCGAGCCTGAGCTGACCGTCATCTACACCCCGAACCTCAAAGCCGAGGGCTACCCGGACCACCGCCTGATCGCCGTCGACCTGGAGCAGGGCGTGACCCGGATCTTCAATTCTGACTACTTCGGCGAGTCGAAGAAGGGCGGGCTGCGGATGTGGAACAAGCTCGTCTACGACAACGGCGGGATTCCGCTCCACGCGGGCTGCAAGATCATCCCGACCGAGCGTGGCAAGCGTGTGGGCCTGATCGTGGGCCTCTCCGGCACGGGGAAGACCACGACCACCTTCACCCGTCAGAACGGCTCGCTTCCGGTGCAGGACGACTTCGTCGCCTGGATGCCGAACGGGCGCGTCTATGCGACCGAGAACGGCTGCTTCGCTAAGACCTTCGGCCTCAATCCCGAGGACGAGCCCACGATCCACGGGGCGGTCACCCAGCCGGAGTCGTACCTCGAGAACGTCTCGCAGCACGGTGACGAGGTGGATTTCTACGACACCAACTACACCTCCAACGGGCGCGCGACCTTCCCATTCGGTGTGATCGATGCGGCCTCGGCCGACGAGATCGACGAGGCGCACTTCCTTCTGATCCTGAACAAGAACGAGAACATCGTCCCAGCGGTGGCCAAGCTCGAGGGCCCGCAGGCAGCGGCGTTCTTCATGCTCGGCGAGACCACCGGCACGAGCGCGGGCGGCGCGGACGAGGCCGGCAAGTTCCTGCGCGTTCCCGGGACGAACCCGTTCTTCCCGCTCCCACACGACCTGCAGGGCAACCGGTTCCTCGAGCTGCTCGCCGAGCACCCGCTCGAGGTCTACTTGATGAACACGGGCCTAGTGGGCGGCCCCGAGACCGATGAGCGCTCGCTCAAGGTGCGGATCAAGCATTCCTCCGCGATCGTCAAGGGAATCGCCGAGGGCACGATCGAATGGGAGCGCGACCCGGACTTCGGCTACCTCGTGGCCTCGGCCGTGCCGGGGATCGAGGAGATCGAGGTCATCCAGCCGCGCCGGCTCTACGAGCAGCAGGGGCGCTCCGAGGAGTACCGCGCTCTAGTCGAGCGCTTCAAGGCCGAGCGAGCCGAGTTCCTACGCGGCTTCCCGAGCCTCAGCGACGAGATCGTCGCCGCCGTTTCCTAGATCGTTCACTGACACGGTCGATCGGATCGAGCGGTCATTTCCGACGGGCAAAGCCCGCGCGTCCCAGATCGTTCACTGACACGGTCGATCGCATCGAGCGGTCATTTCCGACGGACGCACGGGCAAAGCCCGCGCGTCCTGATGGCGGCACCGCAAGCGGCGCCTCGGCCTCTAGCGCGGGAATCTCCCGCTCGGCGGCGAATCCCTTGCCGTGAATCGCGAGATCGACCGCTTCCTCGAGAGCCCCGCGCTCTCCGACGCGACCCGCCGGGCCTACCGGGTGGACGTGCGGGAGTTTGCGGCGTGGCTCGACCGGCGCGGCACGGGCCTCCAGGACGTGGACGTGCGCGCCCTCGCCGACTACGCGGCCGAGCTCGGGCGAGCGAGGCCGCGCAAGCTCGCCCCGGCGACGATCGCGCGGAAGCTCGCCGCCGTGCGTGCGTTCCTGCGGCACGCCCTCGGCAAGGAGCGCGTTCCTGACGCCTCCTTTGCGCCCAGGCGGCCGCTGCGGCTACCGGATGCTCCTCGCCCGCAGGAGGTCGACCGCGAGCTCGAGGCCATCGAGGGAGAAGGGCCGCTCGCCGTCCGCAACCGCACTCTCGTCGAGCTCGTGTACTCGGCGGGGCTCCGTTCGCAGGAAGCCGTCGACCTCGACCTCGCCGATGTGGACTTCGACCAGGAGCTCGTGCACGTGCGCGGGAAGGGCGGCAAGGAGCGGGTCGTCCCGCTCGGCGAGGAGGCCTCGCACCGGCTCGCCGTCTACCTCCGCGAGGCGCGTCCGGAGCTGGCGCGGGGCGCCGAGAACGCGCTCTTCCTCTCCGCCCGCGGCCGGCGGCTCGACACGAGCACTCTGCGCCGCCTGCTCCCCCACCCTCACCGCCTGCGGCATGCGTT
>Ga0307296_10001005_pt1 | contig 13823 bp, 14 predicted proteins | sample ER_DNA_153_FD_194467 | JGI IMG/M metagenome (GOLD analysis project Ga0307296, IMG submission 194467) | Bulk soil microbial communities from the East River watershed near Crested Butte, Colorado, United States - ER_DNA_153 | ecosystem: Environmental > Terrestrial > Soil > Floodplain | place... | reverse complement strand
GGCGGGTACGTCTGGCGCATCGCAGAGAGCGAGGTCAGGACGAGCGACGTCAATCTGCGGACCGACCTGGTCAGGGAAGTGAACGCGATCGTCGAAGCCTTCCCGCTCGAGGAGGTGTCCTACGAGGGTGTGCTGGACTGGGCGGCGGGAGAGTGCGTGCGTCGCAATCTTCTCTTTGGTTCTGGGTCTCCGGGAGGGTGGGCTGCCGGAGGGGAGTTCCTGAGGCGCGGGTTTCGCTTCGTGGATCGGCAAGTCATTCCCGAAGGCGCCACGATTCCGCGCGACGACCGGCGGTATGCATTCCAGTTCGGGGTTGCCCTTTTCGATGTCGACGAGTGCCTGGCCAGAAGGCCGGCGTTACCGGTCGGCGCCTTTCACGGGCGCCTACTCTTCGAGCCGGAGCCGTCAGCCCGCCGTTAGCCGATTCACGCGCCTGGCGCGCCTACTCGTTGCGGCCTCTCGCTGCCGCTGCTCGCCGAATGGGCGGCCAGCTGCAACCATCACCTGGGTGGAGACCTTCGAGTTGGAGACGCCGCACGGCTTGGCGAGAGCCCATGTGCATCTCGCGCCTGAACCGCGTGCCGCGTTGGCCCTCGGCCACGGGGCTGGGGGAGGTGTGGCTTCTGGAGATCTGGTGGCCGTGACCGACGTCGCGCTTTCTGAAGGGTTGAGCGTCGCGCTCGTCGAGCAGCCCTACCGTGTCGCGGGTCGCCGGAGCCCCGCGCCTGCGCGGCAGCTCGACGCCGCTTGGTTGGCATCGATCGACTTTCTGCTCGCAGGCGAGCTGCGGGGCTTGTCGCTCGTCGTCGGCGGCCGATCATTGGGCGCGCGGGTCGCCTGCCGCACGGCCGAGGCGACCGGCGCCGTCGCGGTGCTTTGCCTCGCCTTCCCACTGCGAGCGCCCGGACGCCCCGGCGCGGCAAGCCGCCTGCACGAGCTCGACGAGGTGACTGTCCCGGTGCTGGTCGTGCAGGGGGAGCGAGATCCATTCGGGATGCCACCCGCCTCCCCGCACCGCACCGTCGTGCAGGTACCGGGTGACCACGGCCTGAAAACGGACCTGGACGCTGTAGCAACCGCCGTCCGGGCGTGGCTTCCCGGCGTCCTGGCTCAGCACCACCTCTTGCGATGAAACTCGCCGCTGAGATAGTCGCTGTGGTCATCCTCGTTGTCCCGCTCGCCGTCGTCGGCTACTTCTTCGTTTGGGCAGCGCGGAAAGATGGGGAGGAGGATCGGGCGCTCCAGCGCCGGCTCGGCATCCGGCGCAAGACAAGGCTCGGGCGATGAGCGCGCTCGACCTCCAGCTGCACGACCGCGGAAGGGTGGCAAGCGGCAGCTATGTTTCTAGGAGCCAGGCCGATTCGACGCGAGGGTCGCCATTTCGAAGCATGTCGAGAAGCTCACCCACGGGCCAAGCGGAAACGACCTTCGGGTCGCGGTTCGACCTCCCGGCTCTTCCGCTGGAGGACTGGGAGCCTACGCTCGACACGCTGCACCTCTGGGCCCAGATCGTGGGCAAGGTGCGCCTCGCGGCTGCGGCGCCGCGGAATCACTGGTGGCACGTCACGCTTTACGTCGACGTGCGCGGGCTGACGACTCGTCGCATGCACGCGCCGAGCGGGATCACGTTCCAGATCGACTTCGACTTCGTCGACCACCGACTGGTCGTTCGGACAGCGGGCGGTGACGTCGAGTCCTTCCCGCTGGTGGACGGCCTCTCCGTCGCCGAGTTCGACGCCAATCTCCATGAGCTCCTGGGCAAGGTCGGCACCGACGTCGCCATCCGTGAGCTGCCGTACGGAATGGACGTGGCGACGCCCTTCCAGGAGGATCGCGAGCACGCCTCCTACGACGCGGACGCGGTCACGCGCTTCTGGCGGATCCTCGATTGGGCGGACGGCGTATTCGAGGAGTTCGCCGGCTGGTCGTGCGCGAAGACGAGCCCGGTGCATCTCTTCTGGCACGGCCTCGACCTTGCGGTCACGCGCTTCAGCGGGCGGCGCGCGCCGGAGAACCGGAGCTTCGACCCCGTGTCACGTGAGGCATACACGCACGAGGTGGTCTCCTTCGGCTTCTGGGCGGGTGACCAGAAGGTGCGCGAGCCGACGTTCTACTCCTACACCGCCCCCGAGCCGCCGGAGCTCCGCGGAAGGCCGTTGCGCCCGGACGCGGCACGCTGGACCGGCGAGCGGAGCGCGATGGCTCTGCTCCCGTACGAGAGCGTCCGCACGGCTTCCGATCCGCGCGCGACCTTGCTCTCCTTCCTCGAGAGCGCCTACTGTGGCGGCTCCGACCTCGCCGAGTGGGATCGCGAAGACCTGACGTCGTCGTGGTGCCCGGAGCCTGCGGCCTTGAGAGACCTGTTGGGGGAGGTGAACTGATGGACGACTCGCAGATCCACGGGTCGATCGAGCAACTCGTCGCCGAGGAGCACGAGCTGTGGGAGCGGGAGTCTGCCGGCAACGCGAGCGACGACGACCGGCGCCGACTCGAGGAGATCAGGCTCTCGCTCGACCAGTGCTGGGACCTGCTGCGCCAGCGCCGCGCGCGTCGGGACGCGGGACAGGATCCCGACACCGCCGCCGCCCGGGAGCCACGCGTCGTCGAGGGCTACGAGCAGTAGCAATCCACAGCGCAGCGCGCCGTGCCGCTGCTCGAAAACTGAAGAAGCAAGATGCGTGGTGACTGGGCGGCTCCGATGCCCGATACTCGCCGGTACGGAGCGTCCGCCCATTGAAGAAGCCGTCCGTGTCAGCTGACCGATCTTGGAACGTCACGTTGCTGACGGCGACCGAGCCGGGACGCAGGAACAGGCGCACGATCGACTCGGTCTTTCTGGTTGGAGCTGCAATCGTCGTCGGTCTTTCGGCGATGATTGCGTCCTCTGCCGCAGGGGACGACGTGGATGTTCAGCAAGCGCTGACGACCCTCCTCGGGTGGGCAGAGCCGATCTGGCTCGCATCCTTCTTCGGCGTTCTCGGGCTTGCTGTCCTGATCGTCGTCACCGTGCTCGTACGCAGACGCTGGGACCTCGCGCGCGACCTGCTGGCGGCGGGCGTCGGCGTTGTGGCCGTGGCGACCGTTCTCGGTCGCGCAGTCGAGTCCGATTGGTTCCCGATCGAGGCGCATGTGCTGTCCCGCTGGGGCTTCCCCGAGCTGCGGCTCGCAGGGGCAATAGCGGTGCTCGTCGTCGTGGGCCCCGAGCTCGTCCGGCCGGTGCGCGTATTCGCGATCTGGCTCGTCCCGTTCGCTCTGCTCGGCGCCGTCGTGCTCGGCGCGGCTCGACCCTCGGGCGCACTTTCTGCCCTTGCCCTCGGTCTTGGCGCGGGCGCCGTGGTGCGACTCGCATTCGGTACGGCGGCCGGCGTGCCTCTGACCGCCGACGTCCGCGAGGCGTTGGCATCCCTCGGTATCGAGGCAACGGACCTGAGACCGGCGGCGCACCAGCACATCGGGTCGGCGGAGTACGTTGGCACCGAGGCTCGGGGAGGCCCGCTGAAAGTCCGCGTGCTCGGGCGGGATGCACAGGACACCCAGCGGTTGGCGCGACGCTGGCGCGCGCTTGCCTACCGCGATCCACCCAGAAGCGTCGCAAATGGGCGTCTGGAGCAGGTCGAGCACGAAGCGCTGACGACGCTCATGGCGGCCCAGGCAGATGTCCGTGTTCCCGAAGTGGTCACGGCCGCGCTCGGCCCTTCGGGTGACGCGCTCGTCGTCACGCGGCAGCCAGACATCGAGCCGCTCGAGGACGCCCCCTCCCAGGAGGTCTCGGACGACCTGCTGAGACAGGTGTGGGAACAGGTGGCGCGCCTCCACGGGGCCGGTATCTCCCACGGGAGGCTCAACGCGAGCAGCGTCCTGGTCCTGGACGACGGCCCGATGCTGGTCGATCTATCAGCCGCGACGCTCGGCGCACCGCAGTCGGCGCTCGACATCGACGTAGCGGAGCTCGCTGTTGCGTGCACGGTGCTCGTCGGGCCCGAGCGCGCGCTGGGGAACGCGGTCGACGCCGGCTGGGGCGACGCGGTTGGGCGCGCGCTGCCGTACTTGCAGCGGGCTGCCCTCACGCCCCATCTCAGAGACCTCGCCCGCTCGCACGAGGTGGGCCTCAAGAAGCTGCGCGCCGCCGCGGCTGCCGCAACGGGCAGGGAGGCGCCGGAGCTTGCCCCTATGCGTCGGATTCGTCCGAAGAACCTCCTGCTCATGGCGGCTCTTGCCTTCGCGGCGTACCTGTTGATCACACAGCTCGCCGAGATCGGCTTCGGAACGATTGCCCACGAGCTCGGGGAGGCCGAGCCCGCGTGGCTCGTGCTCGCGCTGATCCTCGCGCAGTCGACGTTCATCGCGTCGGGCGTGTCGATACGAGGCGCAGTAGCGACGCCTCTTCCTCTCTTGCCATGCGTCGTCTTGCAGTCGGCGATCAAGTTCATCAACCTGACCGTGCCGAGCTCGGCGGGGCGAATCGGCATGAATCTTCGCTTCCTGCAGCGGAACGGGACGCCCCTTCCTGAGGCGGTCGCCTCGGGAGCTATCGACGATGCGTCGGAAACCATCGTCCAGGTGGCGCTTCTCCTTTTCACCCTCCCCTTCGTCCAGGTGGACGTGGACACGAGCCAATTCCACGGAACGGGGCCGGACAGCCGCCTCGTCGCGGCAATCGGCCTCGCACTCGTCATCAGCGTGGTGGTCGTCCTGGCGGTGCCGAAGCTCCATGCCAAGGTCGTACCGCCGTTACGCAGCGCGCTATCCGGGCTCTGGAGCGTCGCCCGCAACCGCCATAAACGACTCGAGCTCTTCGGAGGGAACGTCGCCTCGGAGCTTCTCTACGCGCTCGCCCTGGGAGCGACCTGCCTCGCGTACGGCGTCAATTTGAACCTGGCGCAGCTTCTCTTCGTCAACACCGCAGCCTCCGTGCTGTCGAGCCTGATCCCGGTGCCCGGCGGAATCGGCGCGGCCGAGGCAAGCCTGTCCGCCGGCCTCATCGCGATGGGAGTCGATGAGTCCACAGCATTCGCGATCGCCATCACCCAACGGCTTTTCACGTTCTACCTTCCGCCCATCTGGGGGTACGTATCGCTACGGTGGCTCAGCCGTCAGGGGTACGTCTAGACGCTTCTAGCGAAGAAAGGGCCGGCCCGCAATCCGGCGCCGGCCCTGAAGTCCTTCTGAGGAACTAAGAGGCGGGCTCGGCCTTGATGATCCCGAAGATCGCTCCCTGCGGGTCCTTGATGACCGCGAAGCGGCCGACGGTCGGCACGTCCATCGGCTCGACGATCGTCGAGGCCCCGAGCTCCTGCGCCTTCGCCACGGTCGAGTCCGTGTTTTCGACGCCGACGTACGGCACCCACATGGGCGGAACCGCGGCGTCCTGCAGCTGCATCAGCCCGGCGTGGCCCCGGCCGCTGCCCTGGAGGCGGTCGAAGATCCTGTAGCCGCCGAAGTCGGAGCCCATGTCGGTCGTCGTCCAGCCGAAGACGTCCTCGTAGAAACGTTGGGCGCCGTCGACGTCGTTCGTACCGAGCTCGTCCCAGACGAACACGCCTTCGGCGTCGTTGCTTTCGCCTGCGGGCTGGTAGATGCCGAGGTAGGCCCCCTGCGCGTCGCCGATGATCGCCATCCGGCCGACTTCCTCCATGTCGAACGGGCCGGCGGCGAGCTTCCCGCCAGCGTTCTTCGCCTTCTCGATCGTCTCGTCGATGTCATCCACGCGCACATGGCCGAGCCAGTGCGGCGGAGGCGCGCCCTCCATCGCTGTGCTGAAACCGCCGTGCGTCTGGCCGCCCTCCGAGATCATCGCGTAGTCGATCTCGCCGGGCTTGAAGACCTCGGTGCCCCAGCCGAAGAGCTTCCCGTAGAAGTCCTGCGCCTGCGTCGGATCGGAGGAGACCTGCTCGTGCCACACAAAAGTCCCCACCCTGGTTGCGACTGTGCTCACTCTTCTCGACCTCCCTTTCTCGTTTCCAGCCGAGGCTAGCGGCTATGCTTGCGGAAAGCAACTGTGAACTTTTCTTAACAAAGTCATGTCGATGAGGAGCTACAACCAGTTCTGTGGGGTCGCCCGCGCCCTCGACCTCGTGGGCGAGCGCTGGGCACTCCTCGTCGTCCGCGAGCTGGTGCTCGGGCCCAAGCGGTTCAAGGACCTCCGCGAAGGGCTTCCGGGGATCGCCACCAACGTGCTCACGCAGCGATTGCGGCAGCTCGAGGAGGCTGGAGTCGTCTCTCGCCGCGTGCTGCCGCCGCCCGCTGGCTCCGCCATCTACGAGCTCACCGACCACGGACGCGAGCTCGTCCCGATCCTGCTCTCGCTCGGCCGGTGGGGGGCGGCCTCGCTGGGGACGCGTTCGCCCGCCGAGTCGCTGCTGGCCGAATGGGTCGCCGTCGCTCTGATGGCCTTCTTCGACCCGGCCGCCGCCGGCGACCTCGCCGCGACGATCCGGCTCGACCTCGGCGAGGCGCAATTCACCGTCAGGGTTGAGGGCGGGCAGCTCGAGATCCTGCACGGCCCGAACGGGACGGCCGACCTGACGATCGCCGCTGACCCGGAGGTGCTCATCGCCTCGCTTGCGGGCGCGCCAGTGCCCCTAGAGGTCGAAGGCGATCAGGCGCTGCTCGAGCGGCTGCCCGCCCTCTTTCCGTTCGGCGTCGCCTAGAGCAGGTCGTCGAGGTCGGCGAAGGTGACGCCTTCGTCGCGCAGGCGCTCGAGGATCCGGGGGAGCGCCGCGGCCGTCGCGTCGGGCCAGGAGTGGAGCAGGACGACCGCGTCCTCAGCGCCCTCGAGGACACCTTCCACGACTGCGTTCTCGACTGTCGCCGCGTCCCGCGAGACGTCCCAGTCCTGCGGGTCGACATCCCAGCCGGCATGGCGGTAGCCGAGGCCCTCCAGCCTGGCGAGCACCGTTTCGTCCTCCATCCCGGACCCGAACGGGCAGCGAAACCACGGCCGCGGGTCGGCGCCGGTGACGGAGAGGATCGTCTTCTCGGCGAGGCGCACGTCCTCGGCGAAGGCGGGCTCCGTCAGCCCGTCCATGGGCGCGTGGTGATGGGAGTGGTTGCCGAGCCGGTGGCCGCCCGCGGCGATCGCGCGGGCGTCATCCGGAAACGCCCTCGCCCAGCGGCCCTGGACGAAGAACGTCGCCGGCGCGCCCGCGTCGGCCAGAGTGCCGAGAATCGCAGGGAGGGCGAGGCCCGAGCAAGGGCCGTCGGGATGCTCGGTATCGAAGGTGAGCGTGACGCGCACGGCGGCCGCTACTGGGCGAGCGTCACCTTCGTCAGCTGAGCCGGCCGGTCGGCGTCGAGACCCTTCGCGCGGGCCAGGGCAGCTGCGAAGAGCTGGCCGGCCACGACCGAGAGGAAGGGCGCGTAGGCCGCCTTTGGCGGCTTGGGCACGGGCAGGGTGAACGCCGCGTCCGGGATCTTGCCCGCCGCGCTGCCGCTGGCGACGAGAGTCGCTCCGGCGGAGCGGGCTCTCGCGGCCGCCTCGATGACGGCACCGAGCGTGGCGTCCTGCGAGGCGATCGTCCAGACGGGAAAGAGGGCCTCGATCGCCGCCACGGGACCGTGCGCGAGATCGGTGGCCGTGAGCGGCTCGGCCGCGAGGCGACAGGTCTCCGTCAGCTTCAGCGCGACCTCTCGCGCCGTGGCCAGCTCGAAGCCGCGGCCGATGACGAACATGCGCTCGACGTAGGTGAAGGCCGGCGCGATCTCGGCGGCCCTAGCACCGAGCTCGTCGAGCATCCCGGCCATCTGATCGGCCACGCGCCGAAGGTTGTCCACGGTCTTGCCGCCCTTGCCTCCCGAGCCGCCGGCGAGGAGGGCGAGCGAGGCGAGCTGGTTCATGTACGTCTTCGAGGCGGCGACCGACCGCTCCGCTCCGGCGAGAAGGGGGAGAGTCGCGTCAGCGGCGTCGGCGAGCGCCGAGCGGGGGTCGTTGGTGAGCGCGACCGTGAACGCTCCGCGGGCGCCCATGCGGGCCACGTACTCGACGACGTCCTGCGTTCGCCCCGACTGCGAGAGCGCGATGACGACGGAGTTCGAGACGTCGATTCCGGCGTCGTAGTAGACCGTGAGCGAGATCGAGTCGCGCACGGCCGTGCGGCCCGACAGCACTCCGAACGCGTAGACGCCGTAGGAGGCGGCCGCGTCCGAGGACCCGTGGCCCACGAGCCGGATGACCGGCGGCGAGCGCCGCGCGATCTCGGCTGCGACCGCGCCGTAGTCGTCCGCGTGCTCGAGCAGTCGCCGAAGAGCATGCGGCTGGCCGCGGACCTCCGAGAGGAAGAGCGCCCCGGGACGGCTCATCCGGGGGCGATCCGCTCGCCGGTGTCCGGATCGAAGAAGTGCGCCTCGTCGGCCTTGGGCCGCAGGCTGACTCGCTCGCCGCGCTTGGGTGCCTGCCGCCATTCGGTCCGGGCGACGAGCTTCGTCGTCTCGCCCGCGACCTCCGCGGTACAGAAGACGTAGGCGTCGGCCCCGAACTCCTCGACGACCTCCACCTCGGCCGAGATTCCCTCGGGAGCGAGCTCGAGGGCCTCCGGCCGGAAGCCGAGGACGAGGCTTCGGCGCCCGTTCGAGGCCGCGCCCCCCGGCAGCTGCACCGCCTCACCGCCGAGACTGACCTCTCGGCCGTCCGTAGGCATGGGGAGGAGGTTCATGGCCGGCGAGCCGATGAACCCTGCGACGAAGGTGTTCGCAGGAGCGTCGTAGAGCTCCCGCGGCGGGCCGCATTGCTGGACGCGGCCGTCGGACATGACGACCACACGGTTCCCGAGCGTCATCGCCTCGGCCTGGTCGTGGGTGACGTACACCGTCGTGACGCCCAGGCGCGCCTGCAGCGAGGCGATGTCGGCTCGCATCTGCACCCGTAGCTTGGCGTCGAGGTTGGACAGGGGCTCGTCCATGAGGAAGACCGAGGGCTCGCGGACGATTGCGCGGCCCATGGCGACACGTTGACGCTGGCCGCCGGAGAGCTGCCCTGGCTTGCGGGCGAGGTAGGGCTCGAGGCCGAGCAATTGGGCGACCGCGAGCACGCGCCGGGCCCGCTCCTCCTTCTTCACGCGGGCGATCTTCAGCGGGAAGCCGATGTTCGCCTCAACGGTCAGATACGGGTAGAGGGCGTAGTTCTGGAAGACCATGGCCACGTCGCGCTTCTTCGGGGCGAGGTCGGTGACGTCGCGCTCCCCGATGTAGATCGCGCCGGCGTCGACCTCCTCGAGCCCGGCGAGCATCCGGAGAGCTGTCGTCTTCCCCGATCCCGACGGGCCCACGAGCACCATGAACTCGCCGTCGGTGATGTGGAGGTCGAGCGCGTCCACGGCGGGCACGTCCGTGCCGGGATAGATCTTCGTCGCCTGGTCGAAGTGGACGTCAGCCAATGGACATCCTCTCTGCGTTCCGCGCGGCCTCTCCGACGTCGTCGCGCGCGCGGGCGAGAGCTTCCGGCCCCGCGCGCAGGGCATCGAGACCGAGCAGCGCCGCTCCCACGATCGGCGCCGCGGTGGCTCGGCGCACCGCGAGCTCTGGGCCGACCTCCCGGAGGCCGGCTTCGATCGAACCGAGCAGGCGGCCGTCGCCCGCCTGGAGGAGGCCTCCGCCCAGCAGAACTTCCGCGGGCTGCTCGGTGAGATCGAGGCGCTGCAGCGCCACGCGCGCGAGCGCGACGATCTCCGCGGCAAGGCGGTCGAGAATGGCGGCTGCGACGGCGTCGTCGGCCGCGGCGCTGAAGACGACGGGCGGAAGCTCTTCGAGCCGGCGGAGCGGAATGTGTCCCCTATGGATCTCCTCGGCGAGGCGGCTCGGCGTCTCGACGCTGAAGTGGGCGGGGACGAGGCGCTCGAGCGACGTGCGCGGCCCGCGCCCGTCCTCGCTCCGCGCCGCCGCCGAGGTAGCGGCGAGGCCCACGTCGTAGCCGCCTCCCCAGTCACCGGTCGTCGGGCCGAGGGCGGGAAAGCGGGCATGGCGGCCGTCGGGCGCAACTCCGACGCAGTTGATCCCCGCGCCGCACACGACTGCGACGCCCCAGCCTCTTTCCGTGCCCGCGCGGAGGACGGCGAAGGTGTCGTTCCCGACGGAGATCTGCTCGGCCCAGCCGCGCTTCGCGATCACGTCTCGGAGTTCCGTCTCCTCGGCGGCGAAGTCGACTCCGGCCATGAGCAGCTCGGCCACGTCGGCGACTGGGCCTCCCACGGGCTCCCCGAGCGCTTCCTCCAGCAGCGCGGCGACGATCTCGACCGTGCCGTCCGCGCCCACGTGATGGGGCGAGCTTGCCGGGCCGCGGGCGAAGCCGAGGATCTTGCCCACCTCGCTCACGACAACGAGATCGGTCTTCGAATTGCCTCCGTCGACGGCCAGTACGCGCTTCATGCCGCGGTCTCCGTGGTGGGGGAGAGCGCGGGGAGATGACCGGCGGCGATGAGGCGCTCGAGGAGATCGACGCTTAGGCTCCACTGGCCGATCAAGGGATGCGACAGGAGGGCCTTCCGCGCGATGTCGTGATCGCGGGTCACGGCGGCGAGAGCGGTCAACCGCTCGTAGGCGGCGACGTGCCGGGCGAGGCCCTGGAGCTCCGGAGCGAGCGGAGCCTGAGTCAGCGGAACCGGGCCCGAGCGCTCGATCCGGGCGGGCACTTCGACCACGTCGTCGTCGGCCAGCCCGGCGAGCGTGCCCTCGTTGCGAACGTCGACGACGTGCGCCTCGCCCGAGCCGGCCGCGAGAGACGCGGCCAGGCCGGTGGCCGCCTCGCTGTAGAAAGCACCGCCGCGCTGCTCCAGGAGCGCCGGCTTCTCGCGCAGCTCCGGATCGCGATAGAGCTCGAGCAGTCCGCGCTCGATCTCCATGACCGTCTCGGCGCGCGGAGTCCCGCCGATCTGTTCGGCAAGGACGGCGTCGTGCTCGTAGAAGTAGTGGAGGTAGTAGGAAGGGATGACGCCGAGCTCGGCGACGAGGGCGGGCGCAAGGCTGGCCTCGGCAGCGAGGGTCTCGCCGTGCTCGGCGAGGAGCTCCGGCAGGACGTCGTCGCCGTCGACGCGGACTGCCCGCACCCACGTGAGGTGATTGAGCCCCACCTGGTCGACGAGAACGCGCTCGGGCTCGACGCCCAGAAGCCCGGCGAACCTGCGCTGGAAGCCGATCGCGACGTTGCAGAGCCCGACCGCCCGGTGCCCTGCGTCGAGCAGCGCGCGCGTGACGATCCCGACCGGATTCGTGAAGTCGATGATCCAGGCGTCGTCGGCCGCGAGCTCGCGGACGCGCTCCGCGATGCCGAGCACAACGGGCACCGTTCGCATTGCCTTGGCGAATCCGCCCGCGCCGGTCGTCTCCTGCCCGATGCAGCCACAGGCCAGCGGCACCGTCTCGTCCGAGAGCCGCGCCTCCTGGCCACCGACCCGGATCTGGACGAGGACGAAGTCGGCGCCGTCGACGGCGCGGTCGAGGTCGTCCGTGACGACGAGCTCTCCCTCGAAGCCGTCCCGCTCGAGCATGCGAGCCGCAAGCCCGCCGACCACCTCGCGCCGCTCGGCGTCGATGTCCTGGAGGACGAGCTCGCGGACCGGCAGGCGCTCGCGCTCTTGGGCGAGCCCACTGACGAGCTCGGGGGTGTAAGTGGAGCCGCCGCCGACGACTGCGACCTTCATCCCTTCACCCCCGTGAGCGTTACGCCCTCGACGAATGCCCGCTGCGCGAAGAAGAAGAGGAGGATGACCGGAGCGATGACGATGAGAGTCGCTGCCATCGTCAGGTTCCACTGCACCTGGTGAATCGTCCTGAACTGAGCCAAGCCGACAGAGAGCGTCCAGTTGTCCGGGCTCTCGCCCGTGTACAGGAGCGGGCCGAAGAAGTCGTTGAAGCAGAAGAGGAATGAGAAGAGCGCGACCGCCGCGATCGCCGGCTTGGTGAGCCGCACGACGACCGTTGTCAGAATGCGGAACTCCCCGCAGCCGTCCACGCGCGCGGCGTCCAGGTACTCGTCCGGGATCGTGAGAAAGAACTGCCTCAGGAGGAAGATCGAGAACGCGTCTCCAAGAAGGTTCGGAAGGATGAGCGGCCACAGGCTCCCGACGAGGTGGAGCTTCGCCCACATGACGTAGACGGGGATCACCGTCACCTGCGGTGGGAGCAACATGGCGACGAGGACGATCAAGAATGCCGCCTCGCGACCCCGCCAGCGCAGCTTCGCGAGCGCATAGGCCACCGGGATGCTCGACGCGAGGAGGAAAATCGTCGCGAGGCCGCCGTAGATGAGTGAGTTCAACGCGTAGCGCCAGAGGGGTGCCTCGCTGAAGACGTCGACAAAGTTCCGGAATCGGAACGGATGCGGCCAGAGGTCGGGCGAGAGCGCCTGCTCGTTCGTCATCAACGCGGTCAGCACGATGAAGACGAACGGAGCGAGGAAGACGAGCGCGGCGACGATCAGGAGGCTGTGGTCAGCGACGGCCACGAGAAAGCGCCGGCGCCGCACATTCGCCGGCGGCTTGCGCCGCACGAGGGTCGGCGACTGTGCCGGTGCGGTCGCGCTCGTCATCGGACGGCCGGGGCTTGGTAGTGCACCCAGCGGCGCGAGTTCCGGACAATGATGACGGTCACCGCGAAAGCGACGGCGAGCAAGAGCATCGCCATTGCCGAGGCGTAACCCATGTTGAAGTAGCGGAAGCCCTGCTGGTAGAGCAGCACGGGATAGAAGAGGGTCGAGTCGAGCGGATACCCGAGGGAGTTGGCACCTTCCGTCGCGGAGGCGGCCGAGCCGGCGGCAATGGTGCTCGCGACGTAGGCCTGCGTGAAGTACTGCAGCCCTTCGATGACTCCGATAACGATCGCGAAGAGGATCACCGGGCTGATCGTCGGGAGCGTGACCCAGCGCATGCTCTGCCAGGCTCCCGCGCCGTCGAGCTCGGCCGACTCGTAGAGGTGCCGCGGCACGTCGATGACCGCGGCAAGAAAGATGATCATCAGGTTCCCGACGCCCCAGAGGCCGAGCAGGACGAGCGACGGCTTCGACCAGGTCGGCGAGTCGAACCAGAGCGGGTCAGGGAGCCCGAGGTGGCGGAGGAGGGTGTTGACCGGGCCCGTGCCCGGGTTCAGGAGATAGACGAAGCCGAGGGTCGCCGCAACCGGGGGCACGAGCGCAGGCAGGTAGAAAACCGTGCGGAAGAACCCGATCCCGCGCCTCGCGCGCGACAGCATGACGGCGACGCCGAAGGCGAAGATGGCGTTCAGCGGCACCGCCACGGCGATTATCCAGAGGGTGTTCGAGACCGCCGGCCAGATCCGCTGGTCGCCCGTGAAGAGGTAGCGGTAGTTGGCGAGGCCGACCCACTTCGGTGCCGAGAGCAGGTCGTAGTGAGTGAAGGAGTAGTACGCGGTCATGACCAGCGGATAGCCGAAGAAGATCGTGAAGCCGAGGAGCCACGGGCTCATGAAGGCCAGCACCTGGCCGCGGCGGCGCCAGGCCGCCCGCCGGCGCGCGGAGCGCCGGTCGAGCGGCCGAACGACCGAGAGTGGCTTGGCCTCGGCGGCCCCGCTCACCTCACGGCACCTGCGCGCCGCCTGCGGCCTCGAGCTGGGCGTCGATCTGCTGGTCGAGGTCGGCGAGCCCACCCTCGAGGTCGGCGACCTTCCCGGCCTGGTACTTGGTCACGAAGGCGTCGACGAGATCCTGGTTCGCGCTGCCGACGAGTGTGATCGGCGTCGTCCTCGTATTCGGGTTTCCGAAGATGTCGAGGAAGATGTTGAAGGCCTCGTCTGGCTTTACGTCGGGTGATTCGAGGGCGGCCGTCGTCGTTGGAACGTTGCGGATCCCGTTCGTCATCTTGACGAGCGCGCCTGTATCC
>Ga0307296_10001000_pt1 | contig 13857 bp, 14 predicted proteins | sample ER_DNA_153_FD_194467 | JGI IMG/M metagenome (GOLD analysis project Ga0307296, IMG submission 194467) | Bulk soil microbial communities from the East River watershed near Crested Butte, Colorado, United States - ER_DNA_153 | ecosystem: Environmental > Terrestrial > Soil > Floodplain | place... | reverse complement strand
CGAAGGAAGAGCGAAGGGAAACGGAGACATGATCGGCTCGGCGACCTTCGAGGACGTGATGGAGAACGTCGTTCGTGGCTTCGAGGTCGCCGGGGTCGGCGTCCTTGCCGCCGGCTCAATCCTTGCGTTCGTGGTGTTCGCGGTCGATCTGTTCCGTCGTCCGTTCGACCAGGCCTACGAGGGCGTTCGTCAGGGGGTGGGGCGGGCGATCCTGCTCGGGCTCGAGATCCTGATCATCGCCGACATCGTCCAGACGATCACGATCGACCCCACGCTCGAGAGCGTGATCACGCTCGGCGTGCTCGTGCTCGTACGGACGTTCCTCAGCTTCTCGCTCGAGATCGAGCTCGAGGGCGTGGTGCCGTGGCGCCGGGGCTCGGCCAAGCCCGACCGTTCCGACTGAGCGCGCGGCTCAGGCGGCCGAGCGGTACCGGCTGAGGCCGCCGGTCCCGGCGACGAAGAACGTCATCAGGATCCCGGCGGGCAGGGCTCCCCAGAAACTCACGTTCACCCCGACGTTGCCGAGGAACAGCATCAACAGCCACGTCGCCGGGAACGACCCCACCACGACGACGGCGAACAGAACGACCAGGAACCCGATCATCCGGACCTCCTTGCGCTGGAGGAGGTGATGGTCTCACGGCGGGGCCCGCATCCGCGGAGATCCGGGATCCGCGTGTCAGCCGACCAGCGCGTCGGCCGCGACGGCAGCGAACAGCAGGGCGAGGTAGACGATCGAGAAGCGGAACAGGCGCATCGACTCGGCCGGCGAGGTCCCACGCCAAAGGCGGAGCGCGCGCCACACGAACCAGCCGCCGAGCACGACGGCCGCGCCGGCGTAGACGAGGCCCATCGAGGCGACCGGCACGAGCAGCAGGGACGTGCCGAACAGCACCAGCGAGTAGAGCAGGATCTGTTTGCGGGTCTCCTGCGGCCCCCGGACCACGGGCAGCATCGGGATACCCGCCGCGCGGTAGTCCCCGCTGTAGCGCATCGCGAGGGCCCAGAAGTGCGGCGGCGTCCAGACGAAGACGATCGCGAACAGCACCCACGCCGCCGGACCGACCGTCCCCGTGACCGCCGCCCAACCGACCAGCGCCGGGACCGCGCCGGCGGCACCGCCGATCACGATGTTCTGCACGCTCGTGCGCTTGAGCCACATCGTGTAGACGAACACGTAAAAGGCGATCGCCGATAGCGCGAGGCTGGCGGCGAGCACGTTGACCGCGATCGACAGGAAGAAGAAGGAGATCGCGCCGAGCACGAACCCGAACGCGAGCGCGCTGTCCGGCTCGACCAGGTGGGCGGGGAGCGGCCGCTTGCGGGTCCGGCGCATCACCTCGTCGATGTCGCGGTCGAGGTAGCAGTTGATCGCGTTCGCCGAGCCCGCGGCGATCGTGCCGCCCACCAGCGTCGCGGCGATCAGGCCGAGCGACGGCAGCCCCCTCTGGGCGAGCACCATCGCCGGGACGGTCGTGATCAGCAGGAGGACGATGATGCGCGGCTTCGTGAGCTTGAAGTACGCCGCGGTCGTCTCGCGCAGGTTCGAGCGCTTCCCGTTCGAGCGCGCGTCGCCCTCCTCGGCCCCACGCGCGTGACCCGCGAACCGGCGGCTCACGGTGGCGATCGCGACCAGGACACCCCAGATCAGCGCCGACAGGACGACGTGGGCGGTGACCGAGGCCGCCGACAGGCTCGACCACACGTTGGCTGCACCCACCAGGATCTGCGCGACGTAGAGCAGCAAGGTGACCGACGACAGGATCACGAGGTCCTTCGAGCGGTGGGTCATCGTCCGGGCCCGGATCGCGACCCAGATCACGAGCAGCAGGACCAGCGCTGCGAGCACACGGTGCACGAACATCAGGGTCGCGACGCCGCCGAGCGTCGGCACGAGCCGGCCGTCCATCAACGGCCAGTCCCGGAACGCGAGCCCTGCGGCCTCGGCACGGACCGAGGCCCCGACGATCAGCAGGGCGAACGCGGCCGCGGCCGTCCAGAGCGTCAGCCGCGCGAACCTCGGATCCGAGCCCGCGATCGACGGCCCCTTGAGCGGCAGCTTCACGTAGCAGAAGGAGTTCGCCGTGATATTGACCAGGACGGCGAGCAGCGTCATCGCGGTCGCGAAGTGCAGCGTCACGAGGGTGGCCTCGAGCTCGCCCTTCACCACGACGCCGCCCAGCGCCGCCTGCACGAACACGAGCCCGACCGCGGCGAGGCTCGGCACCAGGATCTGACGGACGCCTCGGTACTGGCGCCAGGCGACCACGGCCTGGAGGCAGATCAGGATCACCGCGATCGTCGCGAGCAGCCGGTGGGAGTACTCGATGATCGCGTGGGTCTCCAGCGGCGGGATCCACCGACCGAAGCACGTGGGCCACCCCGGGCAGCCCAGCCCCGAACCCGTCGCTCGAACGAGCCCGCCGGCCGTGATGAGCAGGACCGTCGAAGCGGTGGTGGCGATCGTCAGCTTCTGGAAGCGCGTCATCGTTCGAGCCGGGCTCGCCCGAACGATAGCAGTACGCCTCGAACTGGGCGGGTGACGGCGGCTCGCCCCGTCGTGCGTTGGCATACTGCCTGCGTGCCGACGAAGGACCGCACCGCGCCCGACGCGCCGCCGACGGCGATCGGCTCTGTGCGCGGGCCGGTCGACCGGGAGCTCGTCCGGTTCCTCGGCGACCGCCGAGCGGAGCTTGCTGGGATGGATCCGTCCGCGGTCGCGCTGGTCGACGAGCTACTCCGCCTGCTCGGCGCGGGAGGGAAGCGGGTCCGGCCCGCGCTGTGCTTCTGGGCGTTCCGATCGGCGGGAGGCCGTGAGGACGATCCGATCGTTCGGGTCTGCGGGGCGCTCGAGCTCCTGCACACCTCCGCGCTCGTGCACGACGATCTGATGGACCGGGACGACGAGCGCCGCGGCGTGGCCTCGACCCACGTGCGGTTCGCCGAGGAGGCGCCGGCCGGTGCGGACGCCGATGGGTTCGGGATCTCGGCCGCGATCCTGGTGGGCGATCTCGCGCTGGTGCTGTCGGAGCGGATGATCCGAACGAGCGGGTTCGGGGCCGGCCCGCTCGAACCCGCGATGACCCGCTTCGATCGCATGCGCGTCGAGATGGCGGCCGGCCAGTTCCTGGATGTGTCGGGCGTGGGCGACCGGGCCCGGGTCCGTGCGCTGAAGACCGGCTCGTACACCGCCGAGGGTCCGGTGATGATCGGCGCCGCGCTCGCTGGGGCCGGACCGCAGGCCGAGGGTCCCCTACGGGTGTTCGGGCGGCTGGTGGGGGAGGCGTTCCAGCTCCGGGACGACGTGGCAGACGGCGACGCCGCGAGCGACGCCGGCGACGAGGTCGACGATCTCGTGTCGCGCGCCGTGCGGGCGCTCGATGACGCGCCGCTCCGCCGCGAGGGGGTCGACGCGCTGATCGAGATCGCGGAGCTCCTCCGCGCCCCGGGGGCCCCCTGATGCGGGTGTCGCACGCGGAGCTCGGGGCGGCGCGCCGCATGTTCGGGAGCCTGCCTTCGGCCGCCGTCGCGACCACGAACGCGGACGGGTCCCCCCACGCCGTGCCGTTGTGGTTCGTCTGGCCCGAGGAGGCGATCTTCGTCTCGGCCCGGCAGGACGGCCGGACGTGGGCCAACGTCGCCCGTGATCCCCGGGTCGCGATCACGATCGACCTGGGCCGGGCGTGGGTCGAGGTCGCGGGCGTCGAGATCCTCGGCCGGGCCGAACCGCTGCCGGCCGAGAGCGCGGCGATGCGCAAGCCGATCTCCGCCTGGCACGAGAAGTACCGGCCCCTCCTCGCGGGTGAAGGGTTCGCGCGGTTCGCGGAGGAGGTCCGGGGGCTCGGGTTCCTCCGCGTGGTGCCGGACGCCGTCCACGCCTGGGACCACGCCCGGGGCCGCTGACCCGGCGCTCGCTTGCCGCCGCCGAAGACCCGGGCATAGGGTTTGTGCGGAGCTTCACAAGTCGGTTAGCATCATTTGTGAAAGTTTTCACAAGCCGGTGGGGGACCTCGTGCCGAGCTCGACGAGCCAGCAGCTTGACGTCGACGCCCTGATCGTCGGCGCGGGTCCGGGAGGTTCCACCGCGGCCTACCACCTCGCCCGCCACGGCCTCGACGTGCTCATGGTCGAGAAGGCCGCCTTCCCTCGGGAGAAGGTCTGCGGCGACGGCCTCACGCCCCGCGCGGTCGTCCAGCTGCGGCGCCTGGGGATCGATACCGACGACCCTCGGTTCGAGCGGCACCAGGGGCTGCGGATCTACTCGCGGCGCGTGACGCTCGAACTCCCGTGGCCGGACCTCGAGGCGTTCCCGAACTTCGGGCTGATGATGACGCGCGCCGAGTTCGACGAGCTGCTGGTGCGCCACGCCGAGAAGGCCGGCGCCCGACTGATGGAGCGCACGGAGGCCGTCGCCCCGACCCAGCAGGACGGCTGGGTGACCGGGGCTCGGATCAAGGGCGAGGACGACCGCGAGACGACGGTCCGCGCGCGGTTCGTGATCGCGGCGGACGGCGCCTCGTCGCGCTTCGCGTCGCAGGCGGGCGTGCGCCGCGACCCGGCGAAGCCCCTCGGGATCGCCGCGCGGCGCTACTACCGCGTCGAGCGTCGCCCGGGTCCGTGGCTCGAGGTCTGGATGGACCTTCGCGAGGGCGACGACACGATCCTGCCCGGCTACGGCTGGCTGTTCCCGCTCGCCGACGGCTCGGTCAACGTGGGGGCGGGTCTGCTGAACACGTTCCGCGACTTCAAGGACCTGTCGGCGCAACGGGTGTTCGACGCCTTCTGGCGGATGCTCCCGGCCGAGTGGAACGTCAACGAGAGCTCGGCCGACGGCCGGGTGCTGTCGGGGCCGCTCCCGATGGGCTTCTCCCGGACCCCGCCGGCGACCCCCGGCATGCTCGTCGTGGGCGACGCCGCCGGGTTGGTCAACCCGTTCAACGGCGAGGGGATCGCCTACGCGATGGAGGCGGGCGAGCTCGCGGCGGAGCTGATCCACGAGGCGCTGGTGAAGGACCGGCCCGGCATCGCGCACCTGTACCCGACCGAGCTCCGCGAGCGGTACGGGCGCTACTACCGGATCGGCAACGTGTTCGTCCGGGCGATCGGGCATCCCCCGGTGATGCGAGCGCTCACCGAGTATGCGCTGCCGCAGGAATGGTTGATGCGCTTCATGCTGAAGTTGATGGGCAATCTCACCGACGGGCGCACAGGCGACACCCGCGACAAGATCATGTACGCGCTCGAACGGATCGTGCCGGCGTCGTAAAGGGGGCGGAATGGTTCTGGCGAGCGAGCTGTCCGAGTACCTGCCCGTCGTGATCCTCGCGGTGCTCGCGCTCCTGTTCGCCGTGCTCTCGCTCGCGGCGTCGGCGATGCTGCGGCCCAACCGCCCGACCCCCGCGAAGCTCGCGCCCTACGAATGCGGGATCGAGCCCGAGCGGCTGCCCAAGGGTGAGCGGTTCAGCGTGAGCTTCTACACCGTCGCGATGCTGTTCATCATCTTCGACGTCGAGACGATCTTCCTGTTCCCCTGGGCAGTGGGCTTCCGTCAGCTGGGCCTGTTCGGTCTGGTCGAGATGGCGATCTTCATCGGCCTGGTGTTCGTCGCGTACGTGTACGTGTGGCAGCGGGGCGGCCTGGACTGGGGTCACGCCGAACGGCCGCTCGCCGAGGAGGCCGAGCCCGAACGTGTGCCAGAACATGTGGAGGAGCTCGCCCGTGCCGGTTGAGCGCCTCGAGGGCTTCCAGACCGGTCGCACCGCCGGGGAGAGCGAGGAGGAGTTCAAGCGCGGGCTGCTGCTGTCCACGCTCGACAAGGCCGTGGGGTGGGCGCGCAAGCAGTCGATGTGGCCGGTCACGTTCGGGCTCGCGTGCTGCGCGATCGAGATGATGGCCACGGGCGCCGGCGACTACGACCTCTCGCGATGGGGGATGGAGCTGTTCCGCGCGTCGCCCCGGCAGGCCGACCTCATGATCGTCGCGGGCCGGGTGAGCCAGAAGATGGCGCCGGTCCTGCGCACCGTCTACGACCAGATGCCCGAGCCGAAGTGGGTCATCTCGATGGGCGTGTGCGCCTCGGCGGGCGGGATGTTCACGAACTACGCCGTCGTGCAGGGGGTCGACACGATCGTCCCCGTCGACATCTACGTCCCCGGCTGCCCGCCGAAGCCCGAGATGCTCATGTACGGGATCCTCCGGCTGCACGAGAAGGTCCGCAAGGAGCCGGCCACGTGATCGCGCGGGGAGCGCGCCGAGCGTGAACGCAGCGGGGATCGCCGAGCGCGTTCGGATGTCCTACCCGGAGGTGGTCGTCTCGCGCGAGGAGGCGAGCGTCTCGGTGGGCCGCGAGGAGCTCCTCGCCGCGCTCGGGTCGTTCCGCGACGACCCCGTGCTGCGGCTGGACTTCCTCTCGAGCGTGACCGCGACGGACCGGCCGGGTGGCGACCCCAGGTTCTGGGTGGTGTACGAGCTCTCGTCCAACGAGCTCCATCACCGGCTGCGGGTGAAGGTCGGCCTGTCGGACGAGGATCCGCGCCTCCCCTCGGTGACCGGGCTGTTCCCCACCGCCGACTGGCACGAGCGCGAGACCTACGACTTCTTCGGGGTGGTGTTCGACGGCCACCCCGATCTCCGACGCATCCTGCTGCCCGACGACTGGGAGGGGTGGCCGCTCCGCAAGACCGAGGAGCTCGGCGGCGTGAACACGAGGTACCACGGCGCGTTCATCCCGCCCGTCGACCGGAGGACGACGTGACGGCGGAGCGAGCGCCGAACCCCGCGGGTGAGCCGTCGGCGGCCTCCACCCGGGAGATCCGCCGGGAGACGATGCTCATCAACATGGGCCCGCAGCACCCCTCGACCCACGGGGTGCTCCGCCTCCTGCTCGAGCTCGACGGCGAGACGGTGCTGTCGTGCACCCCCATCGTCGGGTACCTGCACACCGGGATCGAGAAGAACACCGAGTACCGGACGTGGCAGCAAGGTGTGACGTTCGTGACGCGCGCCGACTACCTCTCACCGTTCTTCAACGAGGTCGGGTACTGCCTCGCGGTCGAGAAGCTGTTGGGGATCGAGGCCCCGCCGCGGGCCCAGGTGTTGCGCGTGCTGTTCTGCGAGATGAACCGCATCGCGTCGCACCTCGTCTGGCTCGCCACCTCGGGGCTGGAGCTCGGCGCCGTCAGCGTGATGCTCTACGGGTTCCGCGAGCGGGAGCGGATCCTCGACATCTTCGAGGCCGCCACCGGACTGCGGATGAACCACGCGTACGTGCGGATCGGAGGCGTCGTGATGGATCTGCCCGACGACGGCCTCGACCGGATCGGAGACTTCCTCCAGACGATGCCGGGCCGGATCGACGAGTACGAGACCCTGCTCACCCAGAACCCGATCTGGATCCAGCGCAACCTCGGCGTGGGCCGGCTCTCGGCCGAGGATGCCCTCGAGGTCGGCGTCACGGGCCCGATCTTGCGCGCCGCCGGTCCGGCTCGAGACGTGCGGCGCGACGAGCCGTACTCGGGCTACGAGACCTACGAGTTCGACGTCGTCACGAGCGAGGGCGCCGACTGCTACGCCCGCTACCTCGTCCGGATCGGAGAGATGCGTCAATCCCTGCGGATCGTCGAGCAGTGCGTGGAGCGCCTGCGCGAACCCGGCCCGGTGATGGTCGAGGACCCGAAGGTGCGCTGGCCGGCGCAGCTCGAGGTCGGACCCGACGGCATCGGGAACTCGCCCAGCTACATCACGCACATCATGGAGGAGTCGATGGAGGCCCTGATCCATCACTTCAAGATGGTGACGGAGGGCGTGTCCGTCCCGCCGGGCGAGGTCTACGTCCCGGTGGAGTCGCCGCGCGGCGAGCTCGGCTTCTACGTCGTCTCCGACGGCGGCAACCGTCCGTACCGCGTGAAGATGCGCGACCCCTCGTTCGTCAACCTCCAGGCGACGCCGCGGATGGTCGAGGGCGGGTTGGTGGCCGACGTGATCGCGGTGATCGCGAGCATCGACCCCGTGCTGGGTGGGGTCGACCGCTGATGGCCGTGCTCTCCGACGACGGGCGCCGGACGGCGGCGGCGATCATCGCGAGGTACCCCGGGGGTCGCGAGCGTTCGGCCGTGCTCCCGCTCCTGTACCTGATGCAGTCGGTGGAGGGGCGGCTCACCCACGACGGGCTCCGCGAGGTGGGCGAGCTCCTCGGGATCAGGACCGCGGAGGTCGAGGCCGTGGCGTCCTTCTACACGATGCTCCGGCTGCGCCCGACCGGGACGCACGTGGTCTCGGTGTGCACGAACCTGTCCTGCGCGCTGCGGGGTGCGAACGAGGTGTTCGAGGCCGCGCACGACGCCGCGGGGGTCGAGCACGGCGAGGAGACCTCGCCCGACGGCGTGTTCACCGTCCACGAGGAGGAGTGCCTCGGCGCGTGCGACGCGGCCCCCGTGGTCCAGGTGGACTTCGCGAACCACGACCGCGTCACGCCCGAGCGGGTCGTCGAGCTCGTCGAGGCGCTCCGCGCCGGCGCGGTCCCGGTCCCGTCGCGCGGGCGCGCGCCGAAGGACTTCCGCGAGGCGTCCCGGATCCTGGCCGGAGCCGAGGAGACCACGTGAACGCGACCCCAACGACCAGGATCGTCACCGCGAACTGGGACGACCCCGACGTGGTCGGGATCGACGGCTACCTCGCCGCCGGCGGGTACGAGGGGCTCCGCGCCGCCCTCGCGATGACCCCGGCCGAGGTGATCGACCTGGTCAAGACGTCCGGCCTGCGCGGCCGGGGCGGCGCCGGGTTCCCGACCGGGGTCAAGTGGTCGTTCGTGCCGCAGGGCACGGGCAAGCCCACGTACGTGGTCGCGAACTTCGACGAGTCCGAGCCCGGCACGTTCAACAACCGCGAGATCATCGAGCGCGAGCCACACCGGTTCCTCGAGGGGATGGCGATCGCGGCCTACGCCGTCCAGAGCCACCTCGCCTTCGTGTACTGCCGAGGTGAGTTCCTGTGGCCCGGCGAGATCCTCGATGCGGCGATCCGTGAGGCGTACGCGAAGGAAGTGTTCGGCGCGTCGGTGCTCGGCTCGGGGTTCGAGCTCGAGGTGGTGCTGCATCGCGGCGCCGGCGCGTACATCTGCGGCGAGGAGACCGCGCTGCTGTCCTCGCTCGAGGGGTACCGGGGGCAGCCGCGGCTGCGCCCTCCCTTCCCCGCCGTGGAGGGTCTGTACGCCTCGCCCACCCTGATCAACAACGTCGAGACGCTCGCGACCGTCCCGACGATCCTCACCCGGGGCCCCGAGTGGTTCGCGAGGATCGGCACGGAGAAGTCGCCCGGCACGAAGATCTTCAGCGTGTCGGGCAAGGTGGAGCGGCCCGGCAACTACGAGCTGCCGCTCGGGACGCCGCTCCGAACGCTGCTCGAGGACCAGGCCGGCGGCGTGCTCGGCGGGCGGCGGCTCAAGGCGTGGACGCCCGGTGGTTCCTCGACCCCGATGCTGACCGAGGAGCACCTCGACGTCGGTTTGGACTTCGAGTCGATCACGGCCGCCGGCTCGCTCCTGGGGACCGGTGCGATCATCGTCATGGACGAGACCGACTGCATCGTCGAGGCGGCTCGCCGGCTCGTGCAGTTCTACGCTCACGAATCGTGCGGCAAGTGCACGCCGTGCCGCGAGGGCACGTGGTGGGTGAGCCGTGTGCTCGGCCGCATCGAGCAAGGGTACGGACGGTCCGAGGACCTCCCCCTGCTGGACGAGCTCGGCGAGAACATCCTGTTCAAGGCCTTCTGCGCGCTCGCGGACGGCGCGGTGAGCCCGATCCAGTCGAGCCTGAAGTACTTCCGCGACGAGTACGAAGCCCACATCGCGGAACGCCGCTGCCCGTTCACGGGCCTCGGGCCGGGCGGCGAGGCCCCGATGGGCTCGAGCGATGCGGCCGCGAACGACGCCGGTCTGACCGAGGTGCTCACGTGAGCACCCCGCGGCCGAAGGACGAGCCCGTTACGCTCACGGTGGACGGGTCGGAAGTGATCGTCCCGAAGGGGACGCTGATCATCCGGGCCGCCGAGAACCTGGGGATCGAGATCCCACGGTTCTGCGACCACCCGTTCCTGGATCCGATCGGCGCGTGCCGGCAGTGCTACGTGGAGATCGAGGGGCAGCGCAAGCTGTTCACCTCGTGCACGACCGAGGTCGCGCCGGGCATGGTGGTGCGGACCCAGAACACGTCGGACGAAGCCCACCGGGCCCAGGTCGCGAACCTCGAGTTCCTGCTGCTGAACCACCCGCTCGACTGCCCGATCTGCGACCGCGGCGGCGAGTGTCCGCTGCAGGACCAGGCGATGGCGTTCGGTCCCGGCGAGAGCCGTTACACCGAGCCCAAGCGCACGTACGAGAAGCCGATCGCGCTCTCGCCGCTCGTCAAGCTCGACCGCGAGCGCTGCGTCCTGTGCGCGCGCTGCACCCGCTTCTGCGACGAGATCAGCGGCGACCGGTTCATCGAGCTGTTCGCGCGAGGCGCGGGCGAACGCGTCTCGATCGCCGCGGGCGAGGACTTCCGGTCGCCGTTCTCCGGCAACACGGTGCAGATCTGTCCCGTGGGAGCGCTCACGGCCGAGCCCTACCGCTTCGTCGCCCGCCCCTTCGACCTCACGACGGCGGACTCCGTCTGTCAGCACTGCAGTGCCGGGTGCAACGTCCGCGTGGACCTGCGCCGAGGTTCGGTCGTGCGCGTCCTCGCCCGCGACAACGCCGACGTGAACGACGCCTGGACCTGCGACAAGGGGCGGTTCGCATTCCGGCACGCCGACCTGCCGGGGCGCGTCACGGTGCCGCTGATCCGCGATCGCGGGCTCGAACCCGCCTCGTTCGACGAGGTCTTCGCCGGCATCGCCGAGTGGTCTCGCGACGGCCGCGTCGCGTTCCTCTCGGGGGGCCGCCTCCCGGACGAGGACGCGTATGCGCTCGCGAAGCTCGCGCGGGTGGCGTTCGGGACCAACGACCTGGACCACCGTCGGACGTTCCACGGCGGCCACGCGGAGCTGCTGGCCGCGGCGTCGCCGCTCGACACGACCTACCGCGACGTGGAGCGCGCGAAGGTGATCCTCGTCGCCGGGCTGGACGCCGAGCAGGAGGTGCCGATCCTGAACCTGCGGATCCGCAAGGCCGCACGCAGGGGCGCCGCCGTGTTCGTGATCCACCCGCGCCGGACGCGCCTGTGGGACGTCGCCGATCACACGCTCTGCCTCCCCGAACACCAGACGTACGTGCTGGAGCGGATCCACGACGGCGACGCTCCCGAGGACGCGTTCGAGGGCCGTGTGAGCGCGGCCCTGCGCGAGGCGGCCGGCGACGCCGTGGTGTTGGTGGGCGAACGCCTCACAGAGCATCCGCTCGCGGCCGACGTTGCGCTCACGGTCGCCCAGAAGTACGGGGCCCGCATGGCGCTGGTCTCGCGCCGCGCGGGCGATCGCGGGGCCCTCCGCGCCGGCGTCCACCCGTCGCTCCTGCCCGGCGGCCGCCGCGTGAGCGATGAGGCCGAGCGCGCGGAGATCGAGGGCGCGTGGGGAAGCCTCCCAGCGGAAGGCGGACGCTCCACCCGGCAGATCCTCCGGGCGTGCGCGAGCCGCGAGATCGACGTCCTGTTCCTGATCGGCATCGATCCGCTCCGGGACATCCCGGACGCCGATCTGGTCCGGCGGGCGCTCTCGAACACGCGGCACGTGGTGGCGCAGTCGCTCGAGCTCGGTTCGCTCGAGCCGTTCGCCGACGCCTTCCTCCCCGCCGCCGCGTGGGTCGAGCGCGAGGGCCACGCCACCGACTGGGAGGGCCGGTCGCAGCCGATTCACCCCGTCCGTGACCCCGCCGGCGTGTCGCGGCCGGACTGGGAGATCTTCGTGGGGCTGGCCGAGGCGGTGGGGCGCCCGCTCGGGTTCGAGGACCTCGGGGCGCTCCGGGCCGAGGCCGTGCCCCTGCTCGAGCCGCGCACGGTGACGTCGCGCTCGACCGCGTGGACCGGGACCGGACGCCCCCAGCGGCTGGGCGAGCTCACCCTGCTGTCGTACCCGCTGCTCGTGGACGAGGGGCGGTTGTCCGAAGGCTCGGACGAGCTCAAGGCGGCCCTCGGGCAGGACCCGTTCGTCGAGCTCCACCCCGAGGACGCCGACAAGCGCGGGCTCGCGGACGGCGGGCGCGCGACCGTGACGACCGACGCGGGGCAGGCGGTGCTCGAGGTGCGCGTCACGGAGCACATCGCGCAGGGCGCGGCGTTCGTGCCGTTCAACCAGCCCGGGCTCGCCGCGAACGAGCTGCTGAGCGGATCGTTCACGACGGCCGTCCGGATCGAACCCTCGGTCGCCGAGCCCGCGGTCGCGGGGGCCGAGCCCGCGGTCGCCCAAGGGGCCGCCTGATGGATTGGCTCGACTGGCTGCTGCTCGTGGCGCGGGTGGTCGTGGTCTTCTTCGCGCTGCTGATCCTGGTGATGCTGCTGATCTGGATGGAGCGCAAGGTGATCGCCGACATGCAGACCCGCGTCGGGCCGACGCGCGCGGGGCCGCGGGGCGTCCTGATCACGCTCGCCGACGGGATCAAGCTCTTCTTCAAGGAGGGGATCACGCCGACGCTCTCGGACCGGCCGGTCTACCTGCTCGCACCGGTGATCGCGATGCTGCCTGCGTTCCTCGCGTTCGCGGTGATCCCGTTCGGGACGGGGGTGGTGCTGTTCGGGCGCGAGGTGCCGTTCCAGATCGCGGACCTGTCGATCGGCATCCTGTGGATCCTCGCGATGAGCTCGCTGATGGTCTACGCGATCGTGCTGGCGGGCTGGTCGAGCGGTTCGAACTATCCGCTGCTCGGAGGCGTCCGGAGCTCGGCCCAGATGATCAGCTACGAGGTCGGCATGGCGCTCGCGATCGTCGCGGTCGTCATGTACTCGGACACGCTGCGGATGTCCGAGATCGTCGCGAGCCAGGATCGGATCTGGAACGTGATCCCGCAGTTCCCCGCGTTCGTGATCTACCTGGTCTGCGGGCTCGCCGAGACCAACCGCCCGCCGTTCGACCTGCCGGAGGCCGAGACCGAGCTCGTCGCCGGGTACCACACCGAGTACTCGGGGATCAAGTTCGCGATGTTCTACCTCGGCGAGTACCTGAACACGGTGACGGTGGCCGCCGTCGCCACGACGCTGTGGCTCGGCGGGTGGCGGGGGCCGGCGCCGGACGTCGTGCCCTGGCTCTGGCCGCTCCTCTGGTTCCTGTTCAAGGTCCTCGTGATCGTCTACATCTACATCTGGGTCCGCGCGACGCTCCCGCGGTTCCGGTACGACCGCCTGATGGCGTTCGGGTGGAAGGTCCTGATCCCGATCGGCCTCCTGTGGGTGATGCTCACCGGCGCGATCGTGGTGCTGCCCGAGGAGTTCGGACGCGACGCGGTGGTCACGGCCTTCGCGATCGGCGCGGGCGTGGTCATCGCGATCATGTTGATCTGGCCCCTGGTTGCGAGGCGACGACCGGAGGAGGCGTCGACCTCGTGAGCGACCGAGTCGGGGCCAAGGGATCGGCCAAGGCATCGGCCAAGGGATCGGCCGAGGGATCGGCCGAGGGATCGGCCAAGGGATCGGAAGGATCCGTGCCCGGGGTCGGTTCGCCGACGGGGGCGATCGCCCGCGGGATGGCTACGGTCTTCCGCCAGATCTTCCGTCGAGACGTCACCGAGGAGTACCCCAAGGAGATCGAGCCGCCGCCCCCGCGCAGCCACATCGGCCGGCACCTGCTGAACCGGCACGAGAACGGCCTGGAGAAATGCATCGGCTGCGAGCTGTGCGCGTTCGCGTGCCCGGCCGACGCGATCTGGGTCGAGGGCGAGGACAACGACCCCGAGCA
>Ga0307296_10000999_pt1 | contig 13859 bp, 14 predicted proteins | sample ER_DNA_153_FD_194467 | JGI IMG/M metagenome (GOLD analysis project Ga0307296, IMG submission 194467) | Bulk soil microbial communities from the East River watershed near Crested Butte, Colorado, United States - ER_DNA_153 | ecosystem: Environmental > Terrestrial > Soil > Floodplain | place... | reverse complement strand
GCGAGCAAGGCAGCCCCGAGCGGTGAACTGCCTCCGCCCACATCGATCACGCTGTCAACAGCACTAATCCCAGCGCGGTCGAACATTCGCAACGACCAGCCTGCTTGGGCCTGGAACCAGCTCCGAGTCGTGTCCCCGTGCCCGTACACGTCGTCCCAATGCTCGGCCTGGCCTGTTGCCGTCTCCATTAACCCATCATCGGCGACATCGCCGTTACTGCGAGGGACTATGCGCCAGCCTTAGGTGCCCAGTTGATCAGGTAGCTGGGGGCTAGGCCGAAAACTTACCCGCGTTCCTAGCAGATCGTCCAGCAACTCGGCGAGTTGACGTGGCGAGCAAGGACCGGCGAGTGACCACCTGGAATCTCAGTGAGGTCAACGCCAAGTCGAGGCTTGGTGACCGCTCGGCTGAAATTCATGGTGATGGCTGCATCATCCAAAGCAGCGACAGCTGCGCGCGGAATGTCCTGAGGTCGCCCACGGCCATGGGGCTAACCGGGCAAGGGTCTCAAAGACTGTGATGTGCCAGGGCGCCGGGCGGTCCACCGAATGCGTACTCGCGGGTAGTTGCCTCCGCCTACCCGGGGTAGGGATGGCCGCGGCAACGCCCACACTGTCTGTATGCGGCACGTCGGCGTACTTACGCAAGCGCGAGCGTCGTTCGCCCGGCGCTCGTGGGGCGACGCGTACGCGCAGTTCGCGACGGCGGACGCCGCTACGCCGCTCGGTCTCGACGATCTTGAGAAGCTTGCACTTGCGGCGTACTTGACCGGCCATGAGGAGGAATCCACGCTTGCGTGGACCCGCGCCCATCACGAAGCTATCGATCGTGACGATCTCCAGCGTGCCGCCCGGAACGCCTTCTTGATCGGGTCTGGTCTGATGTTCCGAGGCGAGACAGCTCCGGGGTTGGGATGGTTCGCGCGCGGTGGGCGCGTACTGGAAGGCTGTGGCGAGTGCGCGGAACAGGCGTGGCCGCGCACCTGGAACGCCTTTGTGCAGATGTGGGGAGGAGACGCGGAGGGGGCGCAGCCCGTGTTCGCCGAGAGCGCAATGGTCGGCAAACGCTTCAACGACGCCGACCTGCTGACGATGTGCCGCCTCGGGCAGGGAATGTGCCTGGTCATGCAGGGTCAAGGTGCTGCCGGGATCGCCGTGCTGGACGAGGTCATGGTCGCAGTGACGTCGGGTGAGGTGTCACCGATGTATGCCGGAATCGGATACTGCACAGTGATCGCCGGCTGTTCGGAGCTGTTTGATTTGCGGCGTGCCAGGGAGTGGACGGCCGCACTCACCCGCTGGTGCGACTCCCAGCTCGACCTTGTCCCGTATCGGGGCAACTGCCTGGTCCACCGATGCGAGCTGATGAAGCTGGAAGGTGCATGGGCCGAGGCGATGGAGGCCGCCCGCCAAGCGTGCGACCAGCTGTCTGCTCCGGTCAGGTGGGACACGCTCGGGTCGGCCTACTACCAGCTCGGCGAGCTGCATCGATTGCGTGGCGAGTTCGCCGAGGCCGAGGAGAGTTACCGCAAGGCCAGCGAGTCCGGCCACCAACCCGAACCGGGCATGCCGCTGCTGCGGCTGACGCAAGGACGCACCGACGTGGCGGCCGCCGTCTTGCGCCGCGCCCTGGACGAGACGCAGGAGTCGCCAGCGCGAGCACGCCTCCTCCCCGCCTACGTCGAGATCATGATTGCCTTCGGGGATGTGGTATCGGCCCGCGCGGCCGCCGACGAACTCGGCCAGATCGCGGAATTTCTCGACGCGGCCTACCTGCGCGCGGTGGCCGCCTCGGCGGCGGGAGCAGTGGTATTCGCGGAAGGAGACGCGCGATCGGCGTTGCCTATGCTCCGCGGGGCGGGATCGGCGTGGCGCGGGCTGGACGCTCCGTACGAGGTCGCGCGCGTCCAGGTGCTGATCGGTCTCGCGTGCAGTGCGCTCGGCGATCCGGAGACATCCGCGATGGAGCTCGACGGCGCGCGGAAGGTATTCGAGCAGCTGGGGGCCAGGCCTGACATCGAGCGGCTCGATGTCCTCCTGAAACGGACGTACGGTCGGGCCCCCGGTGGCCTGACCGTGCGCGAGGTGGAGGTGCTGCGGCTGGTCGCATCCGGCAGAACCAACCGCGCGATCGCGAGGGAACTCGGTCTGTCCGAGAAGACGGTCGCCCGTCATGTCCACAATTCCCTGACCAAGATCGGGGCGCCGTCGCGCGCGGCGGCCACCGCCTACGCCTACGAGAACGGCCTGATTTAGGCGCACCTACACAGAAGTGACCATGCCTCCGCGCAACGTCCTGGATCGTTTGGCCGAAGCGATCCAGCCTCGGCCTGCCTAGCGTTTTTCACCTCCGGAAAGTTCGCAGAAAGGAGCCGGAGATGACAGATCTGAAGCAGGAGACAGCCCAGCATGCCGAGCACGGTGCACCCGTCGAGGCGTGGGATGCGATCGCTGCTCTTTACGACCAGCATGTCGCCCCAGGTGAGGCCGACCTGGCAACGGCCGGACTCCGGCTCGCCGGACTGCAGGCGGGCGACACGTTCCTCGACGTCGCCGCGGGGCCCGGCGGCTTGAGCCTTCCGGCCGCACGACTCGGCGCGAAGGTGCTGGCCACCGACTGGTCCCCGAAGATGATCGAGCACTTCAACGCCCGGGCCGTTGCCGAAGGCCTCGACGCAGAAGGCCGCGTGATGGATTGCCACGCACTCGACCTCCCAGACAACAGCTACGACGTCACCGGCTCACTCTTCGGCGTCATGCTCGTTCCTGATCAAGCGCAGGCGCTGCATGAGATGGTGCGCGTGACGAAACCAGGCGGGCGCGTGCTCCTGATCGCATACGGGAACCCGGCTGAGTTCGAGGCCCTGCACATCTTCATCAGTGCAGCGCAGGCAGTAGTCCCCGAATTCGAGGGACCGCCGGAGGATGAGCCGCTCCTTGAGTTCCAGGTCGCCGACCCCGACGTCATGCGGCAACGGCTGGTCAACGCCGGCCTGAGCGACGTCACCGTTAACACGAGCCACCAGGAGCGCATCACCATGCGGACCGGACAACAGCTATGGGACTGGTGCCTCGGCGGCAACCCGATCCCCGGCATGCTCGTCGCAAATCTCACCGACCGGCAACGTGCAGACATCATCCAGGTGCTCGACGGCATGGTCCGCGAGCGATCCGGCGGCAACGGCCCGGCTGTGCTGACCGCCCCGTTGAACATTGGGATCGGTACGAAGTAGGCCCTTTCAGACACGAGCGACCCCATCACGGCGGTAGATCTGGCCGTGGTCAGCGCTTGATGCCTCACTGACTGACAACTGGTGGACCTTGCCGCCTACCACGCCCACGACGGCGGCGACTTCCGGATCGCCATGACGGTGCTTCGTCGTGTTCACCGTCGTCACGCGTGATCGACAGCACCTGCCAAGGAGCGGGATTTGATGATGAGTTGGCCGAGGCGCTGCGTCTGCAATCACGCCAATTGCGACGATCTTTCCGCTGGTGATCCTGAACGTGATAACCGTAACGAGACGCCCGCGAGGTGTCACCAGGATTGCTGGGCTCCGATACGACCCGCAGAGGAACAGCAGGTTAGCGGGTTCGAGTCCCTCGCCAGCTCTCTGACCGGGGCAACACGGCGTCATGCCGTCGCGCCCGTCCCCGGCGCGGTGGCGCCGCCCAGGACGTGCGGGCTCGCCGGCATTACCGGGCCGGTCGTGGGGAACCGGAGGCGCCGGGATTCGGCGAGCGCGAAGCCGGCGGCGGCGATGTCGCCAGCCGGGTCGGTGGCAGTGTGACAGCCGCCGGTCAGCAGCGGCCATACCGTGGCGTCGGCGATTCGCTGGACCCGGGCCAGACCGGGAGTTTTGGCGATGGTGTGTTCGAGGAACCGCAATGTGCCGCCGGGACGAAGCACTCGCCGCAACTCGGCCAGGGCAGCGGGCCGGTCACGGATTGAGCACAGCACCAGACACAGCACGGCCCCGTCCACACTGTTGTCGGGCAGCGGGAGCCTCCTGGCGGTCCCGGGCACCAGGGTCACCGAGGTGGCCGCCTTCCGGGCGGTCTTGGTGGCCAGGCCGCGCAGCCGGGGTTCCGGTTCGACCGCGACCACCCGGGTGACTGCGGGTGGGTAGTGGGCGAAGTTGAGGCCGTTCCCGGCACCCACCTCGATCACCTCCCCGAATAACGGGGCCAGCAGTTCGCGGCGGAGGTCGGCCATCCCTTCGGCCTCCATGCCAGGGCTGATTTTGGCGTAGAAACGGCTGAACAGCGGCCGTGGCAGGTCCTCGCTGGCGTTGATCGTCACGACGCCACCGCCTCGGACGGATGGGCGGTCGCCGCGGCGAGCCGGCCGGCGACCAGGTCAACGACGGTGGCCGCGGCCTCCAGGTCGGGCCCGTCGAGGCCGGCGCAGAGCTGCATGGCCAAGGCCTGCCGTTCGGCCCGCAGGGTCTCAATCAGCCGGCGGCCGTCGTCGGTCAGCGTGACCAGGAAGGCCCGCCGATCAGTGGGGTGCGGGACCCGCTGCAACAGCCCAGCTGCCGCCAGGTCGTCGACGATCCCTGTGACGGTGCGCGGCATCACCCGCAGCACGACGGCTAGATCTCGCTGAATTACCGGCCCATCCGCGCCACCTGCCACAACAAGATGGCCCGGCTCAACGACAGGCCTCGCTCGGCCAGCCCAGCCTGCATCTGGGCATGCAAGGCTGGGGCTATCCCGAACAGCGCATCCAACAGAGCTGTCTCCGCCGACGCCGTATGGTGCTGCAGAGCTTGCGTAGTGCAACGCAACACTATCTATGTAATCTCTGGATGGTCGGATGGCCCAAGCGAACTGTTGGTCGGACGGCGGTGTTAGCGGTGTGCGGTCACGAGCCACGCCGGTGGCGTCCATTACCACTCCCTGCTGTCCGGCGTAGCGTGCGAAGCCGGCATGCAGGGCTGCGGTCGCCGCGTCGAGGCTGTCTTCCGGAGCACCGGCGAAGAGCCGCTTGCTCTCTAATAGAGACAGGATGTAGCCGACCGCGTCACCGATGGTGTGGCCAATGCGAACCGGCCGGGTGATCCGGTCGGGTTTGGCGCTGCGCGCCCCTCGACGAGTGGGACAGTACCTCTCATACGATGATGGGACTCCACCCAGTCGCTAGGAGTGGGATGATGCCAGCTGTCAGTGGAGTCCGCGCGGCGTGACGCATCGCGCATATCCTCCACGACGGCCAGCCTGCCGGGCTGCGACAGTTGCAATAAGACCATCGTGATAAGCGTCTTAAGGATGTGGCACTGGTGGGCCTCGTGCTTGGGGAAACCGTGGAGGGCTCTTCGGCGGATCGAGGAGAGGGCTTTCGCGTCTTAGTGCGCGAGCAGCTGCCCCGCCTTTATTCGCTGGCGAGACGGCTGGTGGGAGATGAGGCCGAGGATGCCGTCCAGGACTGTCTGCTGAAGGCCTATGAACGGTTTCACCAGCTCCAGCAGGCGGCCGCGGCGCCGGCGTGGATGACCAGCATCTTGGTCAATTGCTGTCGTGACCGTGGCCGGGCCAACGCGAGGCGGCCGAGGGAGGTCGATTTCGATGAGCTCGAACGGTTCTCGCTCTACCGCAAGATCGCGTACGAGGATCCCTTCCCCTACTCAGATTCGCTGCACCTGGACTTCCTCGCCGAGTTCGGGCCGGAAGACCTGCGGGCGGTGCTACTGCAACTGCCGCCGCTGTACCGCATCCCGCTGGTCCTGGTGTACATGGATGGGTATCTAGCGAAGGAGGTCGCCAACATGCTGGACGCGCCGGTGGGCACTGTGCTGGCGCGGCTGCATCGTGGACGAAAGCTGTTCGAAAGACAGCTGTGGGACTACGCCGAGGAGAACGGACTGCTGCGGGAGGCCTCAAGATGATCAGCTGTGCCGAAGCCACCAGGCAGCTGTGGGAATACCTCGATGCCACCATCGATGTTGCAGCCCGCGATGCAATCGAGGCGCACTTGGCCCGTTGCCGGCGCTGCTGCGGAGAGCTTGAGTTCGCCAAGGAGCTGCGCCGATTCCTGGCCAGCTCGGCCCGCGACGAGGCACCGGACGACGTGCTGCGGCGGATGGACCAAACTCTTGAGGAACTAGAGCCATGAGCCGGGACCTGATGCACAGCGCCGAAGTGAAGGCGCTGGTACGCGACGCCTACCGGCACGTGCCACCCACAACGGCAGCAGTGGCTCACAAGCTCTACAGCGCGGAGGAGCTGGCGATGCTGCCGGATTCGGCCATCCAGCGTGCGCTGGGTGTCGCGAACCATCTACGCTACGCCGACATCCAACCCGGCGAAACCATCCTTGATCTTGGCTGTGGGGGCGGGATCGACACAATTCTGGCGGCGCACCGCACCGGGCCCACCGGGCAGGTGATCGCGCTGGACTTCCTGCCGGAGATGCTCGACCGCACCGCGCGCGCGGTGCACGAAGCAGGCCTTTCCAACGTCGAGCTGCTCGAGGCGGAGATGGAGGCGATCCCCTGCCCCGACGACAGCGTCGACCTGATCATCTCCAACGGCGTGATCAACCTGTCCGCACGTAAGGCCAGAGTGATGGCGGAATGTGCGCGGGTGCTCCGACCCGGCGGCCGGCTCTGCGTCTCCGACCTGACTGTGGAACGAGAAGAGCTACCACCGGAGATCGCCACCCAGCCCGCGGCCTGGGCGGGCTGCGTCGCCGGCGCGCTGGCTGAGGACGCCTTCCTGCACAAGCTCTACCGGGCCGGATTCGAGGGCGCCGAGGTGGTGGATCGGGCGCCTCTCAGCATCGACGACTGTGCTCTCTATCCACTGTTTTCCGACGAGGTGATCCGGCTGATGCGGACCCTGATCCCGATCGAGCACCACGCCCAGGTGGCGGTAGCCGTTGTGATCAAGGCGCAGCTGCCGGAAGTCCCAACTGTGCGATCCGAGTCCGCCGTGTTGGGCAGTCAAGCGGCGACCGCAAACAATGTCAGGCGCCTGCGCGACATCACGCCTGGCCCAGCCGACATCGCCGGCGTGGAAGTGCGACACCTCACTCAGGTCGAGGATCTGGAGCTGAAGGTCATCGACATCGAACCGGGAAGCTCCACGCCGTTCCACACCCATCCCCATGCTCATGACGCGGTGATTGTTAGCGGTGTGGGTGCGCTCCAGCTCGACGGCCGGGAGGAGGCGTTGGAGCCGGGCGACGTGCTCGTCGTCAAGCCCGACGAGCCCCATGCAATCGTCAATCGCGGATCCGAGGTGCTCCGATTCGTATGCCTCGACTGCTACCTGGACTAACCACCGCTGCGGCCGGCACCGTGACTACGCCTCCGGCTCGCACCGTCGACGGCGTGACCGCCCACTATTCCGCAGCCGCGGCCGAGTACGAGCAGCTGTGGGCATCCGCGCTGCTCCCCGCCGGCGTTCAGTTGCTCCACCGGCTGCCGCTCGGCTTCTCCCAACGGGTGCTCGACCTAGGCGCCGGCGTCGGAACATTGCTGCCCGCGATTCGGCGAGCTGCGCCATCGGCGCTAGTAGTCCCGGCCGACCGAGCCGAAGGCATGATTCGCCGGGCATCGGCGGTCTGCCCGCGGGTCGTTGCCGATGCGACCCAGCTGCCCTTCGCAACAGCCTGCTACGACGTCGTGGTGATGGCATTCGTCCTGTTCCATGTAACCGAACCGCTAGTTGCGCTACGCGAGGTGCACCGCGTGCTCCGCAGTGGCGGCACTCTGGGCCTCACCACCTGGGGACTGGGCACGACAGCCCCCGCCATGGAAGTCTGGAACGAGGAGCTCGACCGCCACGGCGCCCCACCCGACAGCCTCATCGCATCCCGACACGAACTCATGGACACTCCTCAAAAGCTCGAAGCCCTACTCGACGCGGCCGGGTTCCACGAGGCCCAAGTGGAGGTCGCGCCGTGGTCATACCAGCCAAGCCGGGACGCGTTCGTAGCGCAACACACGGCGCTTGGCATAACAGGCAGAAGGTTGGCCGCCGTGTCGCCGGCCGCACGACGTGACTTTCTTCGCCATGTCTGCGCTCGGCTGCAGAACCTCGCCACCGAGGACTTCGTCGACCATGGCGAGGTCATCGCCGCAACAGCGATCACGCGCTGACTGCAGTGACCATGCACACTCGAAAACCCGGGCCCTGGCCGCCGTACCCCCCGTGGTGTGGTCTTGAGGGCCAGAAGCGAGATGCTCATCACGCCGCACCGAGTGGTGGCGACGCGGGCCTGGTCGGAGATGAACGTGTAGTTGTTGCACCGTACCTCGCGTACCATCATGCCCACCGCCTCGATCAGTGCGCGGTAGGTGTCCTCATGCGCTGCACCGCTGATGCAGGCCGCCCACAGCTCAGCGTTGCCAACGATTGCGTCACTCAGCTGATTCTCCGTGACGATGTCGGCGACCGCGATACGGCCGCCGGGGCGCAGCACGCGCGCCGGCTCGGCGAACACCCTGGCCTTGTCGGCTCACACCGTCGAAGGCCGCATCGCCCATCGGCAAGATCTCGATCCGCCGCTCCCAGAACTTCACCACCTGATCCACGTTCCCGCGTCAGGCGCAGTAACCAGGAAAGGACGGCATGAACAACTATGGCGTAACCCGCCATCATCCAGGGCTGGCCGACAGGCCCATCTACCTCGACTACAACGCCACCACACCGGTCGACCCCAGGGTGGCCGAGGCTGCGCTGCCCTACCTGACCACCCATTTTGGCAACCCGTCCAGCGGCCACGCCTACGCCGAGCGGCCCCGCCGCGCGCTGGCCGAGGCCCGGCAGCAACTCGCTGGCATGATCGGCGCCCAACCAGCTGAAATCGTGTTCACCGCGGGTGGATCCGAGGCCGACAACCTCGCCATCCATGGCACCGCCCTCGCCCATGACCAGGCCGCGCCGGCGCAGATCATCACCCAGGCCAGCGAGCATCCCGCTGTCCTCCAGACCTGCCGCGCGCTGCAGCGGCTGCACGGCGTCCAGGTGAGATATCTGCCAGTTGACCGGGACGGCCGGGTCGACCCGGCAGCGCTGGCGGAGGCCCTCACTCCCGACACGGTGCTGGTGTCGATGATGGCAGCAAACAACGAGACCGGTGTGTTGCAGCCCATCACCGAACTGGCGGGCATCGCCCATGCCCGCGGCGTCCTCTTCCACACCGACGCCGCCCAAGCAGCTGGAAAGATCCCCATTGACGTAAGAGCCTGGGGCGTCGATCTGCTCACCATCGCCGGTCACAAAATGTACGCACCCAAGGGCATCGGCGCCCTGTATGTCCGCGCCGGTGTGCAGCTGGAGCCTCTTATCTACGGCGGTGGGCAAGAACGCGGGCTCCGCGCCGGAACCGAAAGCGTCGCCCTGGCCGTCGCCCTAGGTGCCGCCGCACACCTCGCTCGTACCGAACTCGACGCCGATGGCGCCGACCGGATCCGCATTTTGCGGGACCTGTTGCACCACCGACTCGATGAGCTGCTGCCCGGACGGGTCCAGCTCAACGGGCATCCTGACCGGCGATTGCCGAACACCCTCAACGTCAGCATCGCCGGAGTCGCTGGAGATGACCTGTTGGCCGCCGCTCCGGGTATTGCCGCGGCGACCGGAGCGGCCTGCCATTCCCAGACGCCGGAGCCCTCGCCCGTACTGCTGGCCATGGGACACGACCCTGGCCGGGCACTGTCCGCGTTGCGGCTCACGATGGGCCGCTGGACCACCCGCGACGACATCGAGCAGGCAGCACATCAGATCGTCGCCGGGGCCCTGGCACCTCATACCACCGCGATGGCCTGATCGGTGCCATTGTTGTGAAGGCACTCGCGCCCTTGGCGCCCAGTGGGCAGGCCGAGCGACAGCAAGGCCCATGCGTCCACTGCCGTCACATAAGCCCGCAGTTGGCCACGACGTACGCCGAACCAGGCCAAGGACGCGGTAGACAATCCGGTGGGCGATAAAGCCCGAGACAGCGATATGCAGATGGGACACGTACCGATCGAGATCGCTGCTGAGGCCATAGATCTCATCTCGCGCGTCGTTAGGCGATGCAGCGAGCGGTACTGCAACCGGGCCAGCGTGCGGCGGCACCGACGATCAACGACCTGCCGGTGAACACGCCAACGACCGTGGACCCGTCGACCAAATTCGAACTACAGCTGCCCGTCGGTATGGCCAGGTGTAGCCAGCGCCCGCAAGGTCAGCCCACCCGGATCCACCTCGTTGCCCTCATACAGACGCCCATGGGCGAACTCGCATCGACCTGCCGCCAACGCCAGCATCCATCCGGGCGCCGTCCATCGCGGCCAGCCTAGTTACGGTCGATCGTTTGCCGAGCGTAATGACAGCAACGGCTTCAGAGCCAGTCCGGCACCGGCGACGAAGACGGCGGTGGCCAAATAGATCAGGCCGAGGTGGCCGATTGTGGCCAGACCCCACGGGTAGTGGGCAGGCAGCGCGACAGCGAGGCCCACCACGGGTGCCGCAACTGCCGTCACATACGCCCAGAGCTCGCCACGTCGTACGCCGAACCAGGCGAGTGAGGCGGTGGCCAGCCCGGTGGCGGCGATGAAGCCCGAGACCGCGATGTGCAGGTGGGACACGTAGTGGTAGAGATCGTTGCTGAAGGCACGGATCTCGTCACGTCCTACATCGACCTGCGAAGGCCCAATGCCGAGTTCGAGGAATGCGCCGGTGAAGTTGCGAACGAAGAAGATCACCGCATACCCGACGAAACCGAGGCTCGCTAGCGCCATGAGCGCCGATCCGGTGCGCAGTGCCTTGGGCAGTCCGGTTGTCGTCCTGCTTCGGGTGGTTGTTGCCATGATTGTGCCTCCTATGTGCTGTGGCCGATTCCGTGACTCCGCTGGTCTTTGACTGCGAGCACGGAAATGCTCTTCACTCCGTACTTGGCACTGGCATCGCGGGCTCGCTGGGAGTGGTACTCATAACTGTTGGGCCACATCCCGGCGACGGTAAAGCCCGCGGCGCTGATCGCCTCCTGAAAAACGTCTTGTTGCGCGGCTCCGCCGATGCAGGCTGCCCACAGGTCGGCATCGCAAACGATCGATTCCTTCAGCGGTTGCTCGCTCACGATGTCGGCGATTGCCAGCCGGCCACCGGGCCTCAGCACTCGGGCGGCCTCGGAGAACACCATGGGCTTGTCCGGCGACAAGTTGATCACACCGTTGGAGATCACACAGTCAGCGCATTCGTTGCCGGCCGGGATGTCCTCAATCCTGCCCTCCCGGAATTCCACCTGGTCCAGTCCGGCAGCGGCGGCGAGGCGCCGGGCCCGCGCCACTTGCTGCGGTGTGAAGTCGATTCCGACCACCCGGCCACGTGCCCCGACCAGGTGCGCGGCGTAGCAGGCATCCATCCCCGAGCCGCTGCCGAGATCGATCACGTCCTCCCCGTCTACCAGCTGTGCGAGGCCGAAGACGTACCCAACGCCAGCGAACGACTCGACCGCACCGGCCGGGAGCCGGTCCAACAACTCAGGGTCATAGCCGAGGCGCTCGGCGAGCGGCCGCCCCATCTCGAAGTGATACGTACCATTTGGCTGTTCGGCCACCAAGCGGTACATCTGTTTGACCTTGGCCTCCAGAACCGCGACGTCAATGCTCGCCATGTCCCGACTCCTGTCCCGACTCCTGTTCCGTTGTATGGGTAGACGCCGCGACGTAGCCGCCTATTGCAACAGGAGGACGATGCAATAAATAGGGTGACTGCGGCGTCTATTTAGGTGGCGCCGCTGGATGTCCGGCGCTGCAGCGTTGGCGGACGGCCTTTGGTCCTGAGATGAAGGTCTCGGCTCCCGCCACTGTGGGTTTGGCGAGGCTGCAATGCGGTTCACGCTGCGGCCTGCGCTTGAGCTCCCTCCAAACGTTCTCACACGCCGCTCGGCCTGTCAGATCTCGAAGAGCATCATTGCCCCGGGCAAGGGCAATTCGGGCCAAGGGGCATGCTGATTGGATGATGCGCCAGGTGGTGATTCTCGGGGCGGGGTTCGGCGGGCTGGAGCTGAGCACATTGCTCTCCGATCGGTTGGCCGATGAGGTGGAAGTGACACTCATTGACGAGAACGATGCGTTCACCCTCGGATTCTCCAAGCTGGACATCCTTTTCGGTCATCAGACGCGAGATGAGGTGCGGCTGCCGTACCAGCGTCTGGTAAAGCGGGGTGTCGAGTTCCGGCAGGAGACGGTCCTCTCCATCGACCCGCAAAGCCGCCGGGTGGGCACCGATAAGGCGGCGTACGACGCGGACTTCCTGGTGGTGGCGCTGGGCGCCGACTATGACCTGACCGCGACGCCCGGCTTCGTCGAGGGTGGCTTTGAGTACTACTCGATCGACGGCGCTGAGCGGCTACGGGACGAGTTGCCGAGGTTCCGCGGCGGCAAGGCACTGCTCGCCGTTCTGTCAATTCCCTTCAAGTGTCCGCCCGCCCCGTACGAGGGAATCCTGCTACTGCACGACTACCTGGTTGGGCGAGGGATCCGCGACGCGACCCAGCTGCATGTGGTCACGCCCCAGCCGGCTCCCATCCCGGTATCACCGGAGGCATCGCAAGCAGTGGAGCGAACGATGGCGGCGCGCAACATCGAGTACACCACGCGTCGTCGCGTCTACGGCATCGACCCTGCCGGCAAGGTGGCGCACTTCAAAGACCATGACGAGCCGTACGACCTGTTCATCGGCATCCCGGTGCACAGAGTGCCCGGCGTGCTGGTGAAGGCCGGCCTGACCGAGAACGGCTGGGTCAAGGTGGACCCGCTCACCCTCGCCACTCCCTTCCCCGGCGTCTACGCGCTCGGTGATTGTGCCGAGACCGGGATCCCCAAGGCCGGCGTCTTCGCCGAGTCGGCGGCCCGGGCCGTCGCCGACGAGATCGCTGCCAGCATCAGGGGCGGCAGGCCTAGGCCGTACGACGGCACCGGCCTGTGCTTCGTCGAGATGGGCGACGGTCAGGTGGGCCGGGTCGACGTGCACTTCCGCGCCGACGGCGGGCCCACAGCTCCAATGCTCGGACCCGGCGCCGAGTACGCCGCCGAGAAGGCCCAGTTCGGAGCGATCCGTCGGGCCCGGTGGTTCGACCTGTAGCGCCGTCGAGGCATCATTGAGAGTTCAGGTGACTTTGGCAATGCTGCAAACCCTCGGCATCGCCTGCGCCGCGGGATATCCACGTCCTGCGTCACCAACCGAAGATCGGGCGGGTATCGCGCACCCATGTCACCATCACGTCGGTTGCGCGACGTTGTTTGTGATCGCTTCGGGCGGATCGCGCTTGGAGCCCGCCTACTTCGTCGTCGCTTGGGGAATAAAAGTATGTCCCCTCATTCCTCCTCAGCACGGCGGCGCGCGAAGGCCAAGATCCTTACGACTGAAGCGTGATTCGCATTAGCCGCGCTGAATGAGCCACGACCGGGCTCAACAGTCAGAGCAGACCCCGTCGTCAGCCCACTGGCACTCGAGGCTCAGACTGGTGCTGGCTTTCGGGTAGGCGAATCTTGCATCTGGGGCAGTAGCGAGTGACGTGTACCTCGACACGCAGCTGTGAGGACGAGATCTGCGCATCGACAGGCCTTTTGCAATTAGGCCGGGTCGTGATCCGTCCCACGATCGACTCCAATCTCCTTAGCCTAGATGGTCGTGGTCGCTGTCTCTGCGGAACGCCGCGTCGTTCTGCACCATCGTGCCCTGTGGCTTGAGTACTTCACGGTGGGCTGGAACGTTGTCGAGGGCGTGGTGGCGATCGGTGCCGGGGTTATCGCGGGCAGCGTCGCTCTGATTGGATTTGGCGCCGACTCGGCGATCGAGGTGATCAGCTCACTCGGTTTGCTGTGGCGGCTACGCAGAGCCGGACCGCACGCCACCGTAGGC
>Ga0307296_10000998_pt1 | contig 13863 bp, 15 predicted proteins | sample ER_DNA_153_FD_194467 | JGI IMG/M metagenome (GOLD analysis project Ga0307296, IMG submission 194467) | Bulk soil microbial communities from the East River watershed near Crested Butte, Colorado, United States - ER_DNA_153 | ecosystem: Environmental > Terrestrial > Soil > Floodplain | place... | reverse complement strand
ACGCGCGCAGCCAGCGTCCCAGGCGCGTGACCTCTCCCTCCGTCAGCCGCGAGAGCTGCTCGCCGTAATAGGGACCGAGGCGGCTCTCGGCATCAGGCCGGAGCGTGCGGAACTTGTACATGTGAAAGATCCGGCCGTGGCGTCCGACGCGGAGGCCGCGATAGAAAAGCGGCGTGCCCGATGTGAGGAGGATCGCGGGGGCTACGAGTAGGAGCGCCGGCGAGAAAAGGAGCAGCGAGGCGGAGGAAACGAGGATGTCGAGCGTCCGTAGGACGGCATCTACCCGGCGGCGCTCGAGACCTTCGCGCGAGAGCTGCGCGTAGCGCCCGGCGAGCGACTCACCCGGTTCGGACCTCATTTGCTCAGTCCGCTGCATAATAAATCCTTATGGATACGCGACAGCTCCAGGCCTTCTGCGCCGTCGTCGAGAAGAAGAGCTTCTCACAGGCGGCCGAGAAGCTCGGTGTCACCCAGCCTGCGGTGAGCCTTCAGGTACGCGCTCTCGAGCAGCGGCTCGGCCAGACGCTCCTCGATCGCTCCGGACGCCGGGTCGAGCCGACCGAGGCCGGCAAGCGCCTCTACCGCAGCGCCCAGCGCATGCTCTCCCTCGAGCAGCAGCTCTTCGAGGACGTCGCCGAGGAGGAGGGCGGGCTGCACGGAACCCTCTCGATCGGCGCCTCAACGGGACCGGGGGCCCACCTCGTCCCGCTTCTGCTCTGCGAGTTCCAGCGCGCGCACCCTGACCTGCACGTGGCTCTCTCCATCTCGGACACGCAGTCCGTGATCGACCGCGTTGCCGAGCGAGACCTCGAGCTGGGTGTCGTGGGCGCGCTCCGCCGCCACCGTTCGCTCGAGTTCCAGCCGCTGGTCCGGGACGAGATCGTGCTGGCCGTGCCGCCCAGCCACCGAGCGGCGGGCGGAAGCCTGACCGTCGAGGAGCTGCAGGAGGAAACGCTGATCGTCATGCAGGAAGGGGCGGGCGTCCGCCAGGTCGTGGAGGAGGAGCTCCGCCGCGCGGGTCTGCGCTTGCGCGGCGTCGAGCCGAAGCTTGAGCTCGGTCTCCAGGAGTCGATCAAGAGCGCTGTCGGGGCCGGCTTCGGCGTCTCCTTCATCTCCAGGACGGCGATCGAAGGCGAGCTGGCCGCCGGGACGCTGGCCGCCGCGCGGGTAGAAGGAGTCGAGCCGGTGCGCCAGATCTACCTCGTTCGGGGCCGCGGGCGGGCGGCCACCCGGGCCGCGGAGGAATTCGTTTCCTTCGCGAAGGAGCGACTCGGCTGATCGTTCGGTGGGGACTCGACGAGCTCCCGTCGGTCCTCGGCGAGCTTGGGATCGAGCGGCCGCTGCTGATTACGAGCGAGCGCTGGCGGGAGCTGGAGCTGCCGGTCGCCGAGGGGTTCTACGGGGTGAAGCCGCACACGCCCGCGGAAGTAGTCCGGGAAGCTGTGGTTGCTGCAGCGGATGCCGACGGGCTCGTCGGACTCGGCGGGGGAAGCGCGATCGATGCGGCCAAGGCTGTTTCAGCCGAAGTCCAACTCCCGGTCGTCTCCATTCCCACGACCTATTCGGGTGCAGAGTGGACGCCGACCTTCGGCATGAGGGACGAAGCGCGGCGCGTGAAGGCGGGCGGCGGAGGAGCTCTGGTGGAGGGAATCGTCTACGAGCTCGCCCTCACCCTCGATCTTCCTCCCGGGGAAAGCGCAGGAACGGCAATGAACGCGCTCGCCCATTGCGCAGAGGCGCTCTACGTGGAAGGCCGAAACGAGGAAGCCGACCGCGACGCGTTGTCCGGGGCAAGGCTGATCTCCTCGTCGCTTCCGCTCGTTCTGGCCGACGGCCACTACGAGGAGGGCCGGCGGGACCTGCTCGAGGGCGCCATGCACGCGGGCGCGGCCCTCGCCGGTGCTGGTCTTGGGCTCGCACACGCGATGGCGCAAGCGCTCGGAGGTCGATATGGGCTTCCACACGGCGCCATGAGCGCCATCTGCCTGGCCCCCGCGCTTCGCTTCAACCTCCCGGTCGCGGGAGCGGAGATCGAGCGGTTCGGTGAGGCGATGGGACGTCACGACCCGGTCGACCGGGTCGAGGAGCTTGCGAACCTGGGCGGCTTCACGCTCCTACGCCATTTCGGGGTTCCCAAGGAGGAGTTGGGCGAGGTTGCGGAGGAAGCCGCCGGGCGCCGGGGCGCCAAGGCGAACCCCCGGCCGGCTTCAGCCGGCGACGTGCGCGCCTTGCTCGACAGCGTCTGGTGAAGGCCGTGCGACCAGGGCGAGAGACTGCACACCGAGGTCGTCGAGCGCGTAGGTCCTGAAGCGCTCGGCCACCTTCTGACGTCTGAGACGGTCGAGCTCCGCTTCATTCGGCCGAGCTGCGTCCTCGCGAACGATGGTGAGACCGGCTTCCTCGAACGCCCGGAGGTAGTCAGGCCGCCGCAGTCGATTCTGGTAGAGGACGCTGGAGTTGAGCACCTCCCACGCCTTATCCGAGTAGCGGAGGAAGTTGTAGCGCGACAGATCGCGATCGAAGTAGGCGAAGTGGTCCCGTAGGTCGATCCGCGAGCTGAGCGCGCCGTCAGGCCGGAGCAGCCGCTGGCATTCAGCGAGTATCGGGACGATGTCGCGGGCGGGGACGTGCTCGAGCGTGTTTGTGCTCGTGACAAAGTCCACCGAGCCTGGCTCGAGCCCTGAGTCGCGGGCGTCGCGCGGGGCCAGGTAGACGATGCCGAAACGCTGCTCGAGCTCGTGCGCAGAGCCGATCGGGGCCGCGTCGGGAACACGCGCCTTCTGCCCCGCCTCTCGACCGAGCTCGGCTGCGAGGCGGTGAAGCCGCTCGAGGGTCACGTTGACCAACTCGAACCGAAGGTTCGGCTTGAGGTCGACGAGTAGCTGGCGCTCCACGCCGAGACACCAGTAGGAAAGCTGTACGGCGAGGTCCCAGCCTGCGCCGAACTCGTAGAAGACCGCCTCCCCGAGCGGGCGCGGCGGCCCATGCTCCGCGTAGGCCTCGACATGGTGCGCCGCGCGCGCGAACTTCTGCCGCAAAGCCTTCTCGCGGGCCGGCAGCGACCGTGCGACGTGGCGCTGGAAGAGGTAATTCGCGCTTTCGGCGCGCGGGAGCGCGCTCATCGCCTTCTGCAAGGCTGCTTTGGCGAGCCAGCGCATGGACTCGCGGGAGCTTAGTGGCGGTAAGTAGGCTTCCGACCGCGATGGCGGACGACTGGCGCGTGACAATCGACTTCGACGACGAGGGCGACGGGACGCAGTTCGCAGAGTGGCTGGCCGCGCTCGAGTTCGAGGATAGGGAGCGCAAAGAGCTCGGCGACCGCGTGATCGCCAGCCGCGACGGCCCGCGCGTCTTCCTCTATACGGACTCGGAGGACCGGGCACGCGCGGTGTACCAAACGGTCTCCGCGCGGATCGAAAGCGAAGGGCTCTCCGCGATCACGTCGCTCGAGCGCTGGCATCCGGTTGAGCAAGCCTGGAAGGACGGTTCAGTCCCGATGCCTCGCACCGAAGAGGAGTTGGACGACGAGCATGGGCGCCTACAGGAGCGCGAAGCCGCCGAGTCGCTCGAAAAGGGCCGCTCCGAATGGGAGGTGCGCGTCGAGCTCGCTTCTCACGAAGACACGGACGCCCTGGCCGAGCGCCTCGAATCCGAAGGAGTTCCGGTGGTGCGGCGGTACACATTCCTGCTCGCGGGGGCGGTCAACGAGGACGACGCCAGGGCGCTCGCCGAGCGCCTCGAGCGCGAAGTGCCGGCGGGCGCGAAGATCGCAGTGGAGCCGGGTGGCGGGCTCGTATGGGAGGTCGCCCCGCGAAACCCGTTCGTCATCTTCGGAGGCCTCGGGACTTAGAAGGGCTTGGCGGAACGTCGCTCGTCGTCGGGACGGGATGGTCGTTCCGAGGCCAGGACGCAGGGAGCCCTCGTATCGATTTCAGATACGGGGGCGACCGAGGACGTAGCCTCGGGGCGAGCAGCACGCCTCCGACGGCACAGACTATGTTTCGTCAAGCCCTTCTAACTAGCAGGGACCGGCGACCGGGGTGCTTCCGCCAGGGCCGGCCAGGTGCTCGACCTGCCCGGCCACCGTGGCCTGAAGACAATACGAGCTTCCGTCCGCTCGCATCACCGCGACGCCCAACGCAGCGGGAAGAGTGACGCCGGCATAGGTCCCGTTCTCAGCGAACCACGCTTCCAGGGCGGGCACGGCCTGCTGGAAGTTGATGGAACTCGCTTCCTGAAGAGCCTGTTGTTCGGCTTGCTTCGCCGCTGGCGACGCGGGACCCGTCTCCTGCGCGGATTTCGCCCAGAGAAAGGCCACCACCGCGGCGGCGACGAGGAAGCTGATCAGTCCTACGGAACGCCCCACACCGTCTTATCGGCCGCCCCGCCGACCGTCTTGACGAGAATAAGAAACTCTAATCTTTAGAATTAGTCGTATGGTGGTATAGTCCGAGCGTGGCCGAGACGCTTCGATTCGACGTGCTTGTGGTTGGAGGCGGAGCTTCCGGTCTTGCGGCCGCCGTTTCGGCGGAGCGGGCGGGGGCCCGCGTCGCGCTCGTCACCAAGGGCTCCCTCCAGTCGTGTAACTCGGCCAAGGCCCAGGGCGGTATCCAGGCCGCATTCGGTGCGGACGATTCGCCGGAGGTCCACGCCGAGGATGTCTGGCAGAGCTCTCACGAGACAGCGGACAAGCGGCTCGTCGGGGTGCTCACCACCGAGGCGCCGGCGGCAATCGCCTGGCTTGAGGAAAACGGCGTCGAGTTCACGAAGGAGAACGGCGGCTACCGGCTTGCGCGCTGCGGCGGTGCGACCCGCAAGCGCCTGCTCCAGGTCGGCGACCGCACCGGCCACGCGATCACGAAGGCCTTGCGGGAGGTGGTCGAAAGCTCGGCCACAGAGACCTTTCCGAAGTCCCCGCTGACAGAACTCGAGGCGATCGAGAACGGCTGGCGCGCCCAGTGCGGGGATCACGTCATCGAAGCGGGCGCCGTCGTCCTGGCTGCCGGGGGCCGCTGCTTTCGCGAGGCGAAGGAGCGCGGAGAGCTTTCGACGAACCATCCGGGCGCGACTGGCGAGGTGACGCGCATCGCTCAGGAGGTGGGGGCGAAGAGCCGCGACCTCGACGCCCTCCAGTACCACCCCAACGGCGGGGCCTGGCCCGCGAACATGCAGGGCTACTCGATCCCCGAGACGACGCGCGCCTACGGCGCCGTCCTCCTGAACAAGGACGGCGAAGAGTTCACCGACTCTCTCGGCCCGCGCGACCAGGTGTCTCAGGCGATCTTCGACGCTGTCGAGCAGGGGGACGGCGTGGAGACGCCGGACGGGCGGCCGGCTGTCTACCTGGACACGACGCGCATCTCCCAGAGCGACGCCGAAATTTCGCTCCCCTACATGCTGCGCCGCTACCGCGCCGGTGGAATCGACCCGTTGAAGGAGCCGATCCTGACCTATCCCGTTCTCCACTACCAAAACGGCGGCCTCGTCATCGACGAGCGAGGCGAGACGACAGTCGCGGGCCTCTTCGCGTGCGGTGAGATCGCCGGCGGCACGCACGGGCGCAATCGCATGATGGGCAACTCTCTCCTCGAGTGCACCGTCTTCGGCCGGCGCGCGGGCCAAGCCGCCGCAGAGCGGGCGGCAGCGTGAGCGCAGTCGCCACCGACGTCCAGAAGGCGGTCGAGGACGCGGCCGCGTATCTCTACGTCTGGGCCCTCAAGGACATCCCCCAGGATCTGCGCGACGCGATCGTGGACGCTCGGGAGCGGGAGACCTCGACGCCGGGACAGCGCGTGCTCGACACGATCATCAAGAACGTCGGCATCGCGGACGACCGGCAGACCCTCGTCTGCCAGGACACCGGAATCGCCGTGTACTACTGCCGCGTCGGCGAGCACTTCCCGCTGCACCCGGCGCGGATCTACGAGGCCCTCTACGACGGCACCGAGCGTGCGACCGTCGAGCATCCGCTGCGCTCGAATACGGTGCACACGCTTACGCGCGAAAACACCGGCCAGAACGTCGGCTACCGCGTCCCGATCGTCCACTGGGACTTCATCGCCGACTGGGACGGGCTCGACGTGAAGTGCGTCCCGAAGGGATCGGGCTCGGAGAACATGAGCTTCCTCAAGATGTGCGTGCCTGCCGACGGGATCGCGGGCATCAAGCGCTTCGTGCTCGACTCCATCGTGGGCGCGGGCGGCAAGCCTTGCCCGCCGGGGATCGTCGGTGTCGGTATCGGCGGATCGGCCGACTACGCCATGCACCTCGCCAAGGAAGCCATTGCGCGCCCGGTCGGGACGCGCAACTCCGATCCGGATGTGGCAAAGCTCGAGGAGGAGCTGTTCGAGCTCCTGAACGAGACGGGCATCGGCCCGATGGGACTCGGCGGCGACGTCACCGTGCTCTCGGCTCACGTGGAGCACGCGGACACCCACATGACGCTCAACCCGGTCGCGGTCAACTACCAGTGCTGGGCCGCTCGGCGCGCCACCGCCCATATCTCGGCGGACGGCTCTATCGACTACGACCGGGAGGCCTGAGTGATGTCGCGCCCGTATGCGTCGTATACGAACGCTCCCTGCGTCCTAGCCTGGCCTACTTTTCGCTCGCCAGCACCGAGTCTCGCGGAGCAGGAGGCGCACTGATGGCTGACGTCCGCATGACCTTTCCGACCACCGAGGAGCAGATCCGGGAGCTGCGCGCGGGCGACTCCGTCACCGTCGACGGCCACATCATCGGCATCCGCGACCGCACGCAGATCCGCATCTTCGACCAGGGAGTGGAACCGCCGATGGACCTGAGCGGCGCGTTCCTCCTGCACACCGCTCCCGGCGTCCGCAAGCTCGGTCCGGGCCGCTACGAGCCGGTCTCGATCGGGACGACGACGAGCGCCCGCATGGTGCGCTTTACGGAGCCGCTCGGGCGTGACTACGGCGCCCGCGCCATTTGCGGCAAGGGTGGACTGCCGGACGAGGCGATCGAGCCGATGCGCAAGTACGGAATGGTCTATTTCGCCATTGTCGGTGGAGCGGCGGCTCTCGAGACGACGCAGATCGAAGAGATTGAGGAGGTCGCCTGGGAGGAGCTCATGCCCGAGTGCCTCTGGAAGTTCCGCGTCAAGGATTTCGGCCCCCTCACGGTAGGCATCGACTCCCACGGAACGTCGCTCTTCCACGACGTCCAGGAGGCGGCGCTCAAGCGATTGGAGACTCTCTATGAACGACTATGACGGCTTCCTCGACGTGCCCAAGCGGTCGCCCAAGCCGCGGACGCAGGGCCTCACGCATGTCATCGATAAGGGCCTCAATCTGCGGGACATCGAGGGCCTCTTCGACACGGCCGGCGAGTACGTCGACATCGTCAAGCTCGGCTGGGGCACCTCGTACGTCACGCGCAACCTCGAGAAGAAGATCGCGCTCTACCGGTCCTTCGACACGCCCGTCGTCTGCGGCGGGACGCTCTTCGAAGCCGTCGTCGCACGCGGGAAGCTCGACGAGTACCGCAGCTGGCTGACCGAGAACCGCCTTTCCCACGTCGAGGTCTCGGACGGGACGATCGATCTGCCGCGCGAGCAGAAGCTCGAGCTGATCGCAGAGCTCGCCAAGGACTTCGTCGTCATGTCCGAGGTCGGCTCGAAGGACGCCGACGTCGTCTACGCGCCGTACCAGTGGGTCGAGTGGATGAAGGAGGAGCTCGAAGCGGGCTCCTGGAAGGTCATCACCGAGGGGCGCGAAGGCGGCACGGCCGGCATCTACCGGCCGACCGGCGAGATGCGCACCGGCCTGATCGACGAGATCGTCCATGAGATCGAGCTCGCCGACATCCTCTTCGAAGCGCCGACGAAAGCCTCGCAGGCCTGGTTCGTGAGCAAGTTCGGCCCCGAGGTGAACCTCGGCAACATCCCGCCCGAGGAGGTCATTCCGCTCGAGACGCTCCGCCTCGGGCTCCGCGCCGACACCTTGAAGGAGATCCTGCTCCGTGAGCCTGATGGCGTGGGAACCTCCGGTTCCCCCGCGACGAACCCCGTGACGCATGAGGTCGGTGGATGAACTCCCGCACCGTCGCCAATCAGGAGTTTAAGGAGGGGGCTCATGGGGGAACTTTGGGTTCCCCCATGCAGAGGCTGCAGCTATCACTGACTGATGGCGAGATCGAGGCCCTGCCGGCGGAGGAAGTTCTCCGCTGGGCCTACGAGGAGTTCGGCGACCGCCTCTGCCTGACGTGCTCGTGGCAGAAGCAGTCCTCTGTCCTCGTACACATGGTCTCCGAGCTCGGGCTCGACGTGGACGTGGTCGAGCTCGACACGCATCTCTTCTTCAAGGAGACGTATGAGACGCGCGAGCGGCTCGTCGAGCGCTACGGGCTCAATCTCCTCCGTCCCGAGATCATCACCGTGGCCGAGCAGCACAAACAGGAAGGTCCGAACCTCTGGGAGACCGATCCCGACCGCTGCTGCCACATCCGCAAGGTCGAGCCGCTCATCGAAGCGCTGGCGCCCTACGACGCGTGGGTCTCAGGCATCCGCCGCGAGCAGTCGCCGTCACGGGCGGCTGCGAAGAAGGCGGAGCGCTCCGAGCGCTACGGCGTGTGGAAGATCCAGCCGCTCGCCGACTGGACGGAGCAGGAAGTGTGGGACTACGTCGTCGCGAACGACATCCCCTACAACCCTCTGCACGACGCCGGCTACCGGTCGATCGGCTGCATCCCGTGCACGCGCCCGACGCGACCCGACGAGGAAGAGAGGGCGGGTCGCTGGGCCGGATCGGACAAACTTGAGTGCGGAATCCATCAGGAGAACAAGGAATGACGCTCGCGCACCTTAAGGAGGGGGCTCGTGGGGGAACCCCTGGGTTCCCCCACGTTGAAACTTGAATGCGGAATTCATCAGGAGGGACAGGTCAAGGAATGAACAACGGATTCACGCTCTGGTTCACGGGCCTTTCCGGCGCAGGTAAGTCGACCATCGCCGAGATCGTGGGCTCCCGGCTCGAAGACGCCGGCAGAAATGTCGAGTACCTGGACGGCGACGTCGTTCGCACCCACCTCTCGAAAGGCCTTGGCTTCTCGAAGGAGGATCGGGACACGAACATCGAGCGCATCGGCTGGGTCGCCTCGCGGCTGACGCGCCACGGCGCAGCGGTGCTCGTCTCGGCCATCTCGCCTTACGAGGACACGCGCAGGAAAGCGCGGGAGCTGGTGGGCGAATTCGGCCCGTTCATCGAGGTCTACGTCGAGGCGTCCGTCGAGAAGTGCGCCGAGCGAGACGTGAAGGGCCTGTACGAGAAGGCGTTCGCGGGCGAAATCAAGGAATTCACGGGCGTCTCCGATCCCTACGAAGCTCCCTCGAGCCCCGAGCTGGTCGTGAACACGGAGGAAGACTCAGCCGAGCAGAGCGCGAAACGCGTGCTCGACAAGCTCGAGGAGCTCGGCCTCCTCTACGAGGTCCGGGTCTAGTGACCGCGGTCGCCGAGGCGCACCTCATCCGCCCCCACGGGGGCGAGCTCGTGGAGCGCTCGGGGGAGCGGCCCGACGGCGTCGATCAACTCGAGAGTGTCCAACTCACCTCGCGCGAGCTCTCGGACCTCGACATGCTCGCCTCAGGTGCGCTCTCGCCGCTTCCGGGATTCATGGGCCGCGACGACTACGAGCACGTCGTTGAGGAGATGCGTCTGGCCACCGGGTTGCCGTGGGCTTTGCCGGTCTGTCTGGCTGTTGAGGATGCTCCGCGGGGAGACCGCATCGCGCTGGCCGACGAGTCGGGCCGTCCGCTCGCTGTCCTCGAGATCGAGGACGTCTTCGAGTACGACAAGGAGCGCGAGGCAGAACGATGCTTCAGGACGACCGACGAGGAGCACCCAGGGGTCGCCCGTCTATATGCGCAGCACGACCGCTACGTCGCGGGCCCGGTGACCGTCTTCGAGCGGCTCGACCCGCCGTTCCCCGAGCTGCACAAAGACCCCGCCGACACACGTGCGGCCTTTGCCGAGCGCGGCTGGCGAAGGGTGGTCGGCTTTCAGACCCGGAATCCGATCCACCGAGCGCACGAATACCTGACCAAGTGCGCGCTCGAGACCGTCGACGGCCTTCTCATCCATCCGCTCGTCGGCGAGACAAAGGCGGACGACGTTCCGTCGGCAACTCGCGTCGAGGCGTACGAGGTCCTGATCGACGGCTACTACCCGAAGGACCGGGTCGTCGTCTCGGCTTTCCCTGCGGCGATGCGCTATGCGGGCCCCCGCGAGGCGGTCTGGCACGCAATCTGCCGCAAGAACTACGGCTGCTCACACTTCATCGTCGGCCGCGACCACGCGGGAGTCGGCGACTACTACGGGACGTACGACGCCCAGCTCATCTTCGACGAGTTCGAGCCGCACGAGCTCGACATCGAGCCAATGTTCTTCGAGCACTCGTTCTGGTGCCGCACGTGCGGCCAGATGGCCACGGCCAAGACCTGTCCGCACCCGGCTGACGACCACGTTTTCCTCTCCGGGACGAAGGTGCGCGAGCTGCTTTCGAACGGCGAGCTTCCTCCGGCAGAGTTCTCGCGGCCCGAGGTGGCCGAAGTCCTCATCGCCGCTTACCGCAAGCCCTAAGGGAGACGGAAACTTAGAATCGCTGCGCAGTTGCGCAGCCTCGCCGTCACCTTGCTCGTCCTAGGCCTCCTCGCTGGGACGGCGACGGCATTTACGGTGACGGAGCATTTCAAGCTCGAGCGCTCGCCGATCACAGGGCCGCATTTCACGAAACTCTTCTCGCCGACGTGCTCGTGCGAACACCAGACCGCGCACCTCGCGTTCCGGCTTCGTAAGCCCGATCGCATCGACGCGGTCGTGGTCGACGCGGAGGCAAAACCGGTCCGAACGCTCGTCTCCGACGAGTCGCACCGCCGCGGTTCCGTCAAGCTCGAATGGGATGGGCGCGACGCTTCCGGCGACGTCGTGCCCGATGGCGTCTACCGGCTGCGGGTCCGGCTCGCGAAGGAGCGCCGCACGATCCTGATGCCCACCCCGATCTTCGTCGACGCGACGCGCCCCAAGGTTCGCCTGGCCGATGCCGCACCCATCGTTTTCTCCCCGGACGGAGACGGCCGCAAGGACACGGTGGCGCTGACGTACAACGCGAGCGAAGGTGGACGGCCCTTCATGATCGAGAACGGCACGGTGGCCGGCGAAGGCGGTTTCAGCCACCGCGGCCGCGCGGTTGTCGAGTGGGACGGCACTCTGCGTGGGCAACCGCTACCCGCGGGACGCTACGAGCTGCGAATCCGGTTTCGGGACCGGGCCGGGAACTTCTCCGCCCAGTCAAAGCCCGTCGAGGTCGAGATCGCGTACGTCCAAGTGTCGCCCGCGCTCGTGCTCGCGCGGCGGGGCGGAAATCTCCGTTTCCACGTCGTCTCTGACGCGGCTGGCCTCTCCTGGCGGCTGATGAAGCGCGAAAGAACCGTGCTCGCCGGCACGGCCCAGCCCGGGGTCGTCGAGGCGGCGCTCCCGAGGCGGCTGCTTCCGGGGCGCTACAAGCTCCGCGTGACCGTGAACGGCCATTCGGACGCGGTCCTCGTCCGCATCCTCCGAGGCAGAGCGTGAGCGCCGAAACGCTCGCCCAGGTCGGTGCCGTCATTGCGGGCGTCGGCCTCGCGGCGCTTCTCCTCGGTCGCCACCGAGTTCTTCGCCTCGCGGGCATCGCCGCCTGGGGGGTGGGGCTCGTGCTCTTCTTCCCGCTGCTCGCGCCCTCCGGGAGCACGGTGCGGCTCGTGGCAGCCGGCGTGGCTGGGCTAGTCATCGCGGCGGGCCTGGCCTTTCTCTTCCGCCGCTATCCCTGGGCGCTCGGCTTCATGACGCTGGCCGCGGCCCCGGCACGCTTCCCGGTTCACGTGGGCGGTACGTCGGCCAACCTGCTCGTCCCGCTCTACGCGATCATCGGAGGCGCCGTGCTTGCCCTCGCCTGGGATCTCTGGCGAGGGCCGGCCCCCCAACGTCGAGAGCTGGGCGCTCTCGCGTGGCCGCTGGCCTTGCTCGTGCTGTGGTTCGGGATCTCGCTCATCTGGAGCGAGGACCTCCGACAGGGCTCGATCACGCTTTTCTTCTTCATCTTTCCTTTCGGCGCGCTGGCGCCCGTGCTCGCCCGCCTGCCCTGGTCGCGACGGGCCGTCGCGGGGCTTTACGGGCTGCTCGCTGCCATGGCTGTTCTCTTCGCTGCGGTCGGCGTCTGGCAATGGGTGACCCGCGACGTCTTCTGGAATCCCAAGGTGATCGTGTCGAACGCGTACGCGCCCTTCTACCGGGTGAACTCGCTCTTCTGGGATCCATCCATCTACGGGCGCTTCCTCGTGCTCGCGATCCTCGCTTCGGTTGCTCTCCTCCTCTTCCGAGCGACGACCGTACCGCTGCAGGAGGTCTTGCTCGGCGTGCTTGTTGTCGCGCTCTGGATCGGCCTTTTCTTCTCCTTTTCACAGTCGAGCTTCGTTGCTCTTGGGCTCGGTGTCGTCCTCATCGCCGCGCTCGCGTGGCGGTGGCGCGCAGCCATGGCCGTCGCGGTGGTCGCCGCCGTCATGATCCCGGTCGGCGTGGCCGCTCCCCAACTCCACAACGTTCGTCACACCCTCGTCGGCTCGTCCGCCGGGGGAATCACCCGAGCGACCGGTGGGCGGTGGGGGCTCATGGTCAACGGATTGCGCATCGCGAAAGACCATCCGGTTGCGGGTGTCGGCATCGGTGGATTCACCAAGGCCTATGCGGAGCGGCGGGCGGGCGCGCACAAGCACATCCCGAAAGCCGCCTCCCACAACACTCCCATCACGGTGGTCTCCGAAACCGGGGTGATCGGACTGGGGCTTTTCGTCTGGTTGCTCGTCGCGGCCGTGCTGGTTGCCTTTCGAGGCAACAACGCCTTTGCAACCGTTCCCGCCCGGACCGCCACCATTGCAGGCATCCTCTTCGTCGCGATCGTGATCCATAGCCAGTTCTACAACGCCTTCTTCGAGGATCCGCTGACGTGGAGCCTGCTTGCCCTGGCGGCGCTGGCCGCGCGCTCCCGCGAGCTGGAACCCGCATGATCGGCGGTTTCGAACGGGTGCTGATCCTCGCGCCGCACACCGACGACGGGGAGTTCGGCTGCGGCGGGACGATCGCGCGCCTCCTCGAGGAGAAGGCGGAGGTGCGCTACGTCGCCTTCTCGATCGCGACTAAGTCGCTCCCTGAGGGCTTTCCTCCGGACACGCTCGCGAAGGAGGTGCGGCATGCGACCGCCGAGATCGGCATTCCGGAGGAGGGTCTCGTTCTCCACGACTTCGAGGTCCGCACGTTCCCCGAGCATCGGCAGGAGATCCTCGAGCTCCTAATCGCGCTCGGGGAGGACTGGGATCCGGACGCGGTCTTCATGCCGAGCCTCCACGACGTCCACCAGGACCACCAGGTCGTCGCGGCGGAGGGCCTCCGCGCCTTCAAGCGCACGACGGTGCTCGGCTACGAGATCCCCTGGAACAACTTCAACTTCGACTACCAGGCTTACATTGGGCTGGAGCAGCGCCACGTCGAGAGGAAAGTGGCCGCGCTCGCCAAGTACGAGTCGCAGCAGCACCGCAACTACGCGAATCCGGACTACATCTGGAACCTGGCGCGGACCCGCGGGATCAACGTAAATCGCGACCTCGCCGAGGTATTCGAGGTCTACCGCCTCGTCTTCTAGGCGCAGATCTGGCCGGCCCTCGTCCCCGGGCGAAGCCCGGGCTTCGCTGGCCTGACGCCGCTGGCGGCAAGATGCTGCACTCGCGGCACCTCGCCGTACTGATTTGTACTGTCCCGGCGCCGCTCGCTTGGCCCGCGACGCCCCAGACCACGCCTCGCCGCTACTCGTCGAACTCGA
>Ga0307296_10000997_pt1 | contig 13869 bp, 12 predicted proteins | sample ER_DNA_153_FD_194467 | JGI IMG/M metagenome (GOLD analysis project Ga0307296, IMG submission 194467) | Bulk soil microbial communities from the East River watershed near Crested Butte, Colorado, United States - ER_DNA_153 | ecosystem: Environmental > Terrestrial > Soil > Floodplain | place... | reverse complement strand
GGACACCAAGCGCGAATCGTCGCCGATCCCCTGGCGTTGGATCGAAACCGATACGACCGAGATGTTCCTGCCCGACTCGCTGATCGAGCACAACCGATGGGACGTCGTCGTCGCTTCGCGCCCGGATGCGGCGCCGACCGGTCCGGCCGACATCGTGGGGATCAGCTGTGGATTCGACCTCATGGTGCCGTCGGAACCCCTGCCCGAGCTCGATGATGGAGAGGTCCTCGCGTTCCTGGACACCGGTGCGTACCAGGATGCGAGCGCCGCCAACTTCAATGCGCTGCCCCGGCCCGCCACGGTGCTCGTGCGAGGGTCCGAGGCCGAGATCGTGAAACGGGCAGAAACGATCGACGACGTCTTCGCGCGCGACGTCGTTCCTCAGCGACTCGGAGGGGGAGGCTGAATGGCAGGACGGCTCGATGGCAAGGTGGCGCTCATCTCCGGAGCGGCTCGCGGACAGGGAGCCGCCCACGCCGAGCTCTTCGCGAACGAGGGGGCGAGGCTGGTCCTCGGCGACATCCTGGAGAAGGAGGTCCACGTCGTCGCGGACGAGATCAGGGCGGCTGGCGGGGCCGCTGAGGCGATCTTGCTCGACGTCACACGTCCGGTGGACTGGGTCGCGGCCGTCGAGTTCGCAGAGGGGACGTTCGGTCGTCTGGACGTCCTGGTCAATAACGCGGGGATCATCGATGAAGGCGGAGCGACCGACGAAGAGCTTGAGGCCTGGCATCGAGTGATCGCCGTGAATCAGACCGGGATGTTCCTGGGCATGAAGACCGCCGTTCCGGCGATGCGCCGCGCCGGGGGTGGTTCCATCATCAACGTCTCATCGACGCTGGGCGTCGTGGGGGCGGACGACTACATCGCCTACCAGGCGACCAAGGGGGCGGTCCGGCAGATGACCCGGTCGGCCGCCCTGTCCTACGTCAAGGATGGCATCAGGGTGAACACGATCTGCCCGGGCTTCATCGAGACACCGATGACGGATGACCTGGAGGACGAGATCCGCGACCATGACATCGGGATGACGCCCATGGCCCGCGCGGGCAAGCCGATCGAGGTGTCGTACGCCGTCCTCTACCTCGCATCGGACGAGTCGTCGTTCGTGACAGGATCCGATCTCGTGGTCGACGGAGGGTATCTTGCGCAGTGAGGGTGACCGCACGGACCTCACCGGGCGCGTGAAGGTGTCGGGGTTCGATCACGTGTCGGTCACGTGCGGGGATCTCGACGCGTCGATCGCGTTCTACGCGGGCGTGCTCGAGCTCGAGATCGCCGCTCGCGGGGAATCAGACGACCGAGAGATCGCGCTGATGATGGACCTGGATCGCGTTCGTATCCGATGGGCCGACGTGGATCTCGGCGACGGCATGACGCTCGAGCTCGTCCAGTTCCTCCTCCCGGCCGGGTCGCCGGTCTCCAAGTCGTTGTGGGACCCGGGGGCTACCCATATCGGTCTCCAGGTCGACGACATCGACGCGATGCACGCCCGGCTGCGCGAGGCCGAGGTTCGTGTCGTCTCCAAGCCCGTCCGCTTGACCGAGGAAGGTTCCTGGTACGGGGCGAAGGTCCTGTACGTGATCGATCCCGACGGGACGTGGATCGAGCTCGTCGAGCGTCCGGAACCGGTCGCCGTCCTCCAGGAGACGGACGACCAGGAGATCCGCATCGACGTGCACGAGAGACCGTAGGCGGACGTGGCGCCCCACGGGACGGCCCGCGCCTCGAACGCCGAGGAACCGGAACCGGCGATCCATTCGCCCCGCATCGGCGCGCGGCTCCGGGAGGCTCGCCGGGCTCGCGGCTTGACGATCGCCGAGCTGGCCTCGGCGGCCGAGCTGTCCAACGGCTTCATCAGCCTCCTCGAACGTGACGAGACGAACGCCTCGGTCGGGACCCTCTTGCGGATCTGCGAGCTCTTGAACGTTCGGATCGGGTCACTGTTCGAACGGCCTCGGACCAACGTGATCCGCAGGTCCGAGCGCGAGATCGTGAACTTCGGCGGCTTCGACATCGAGGATGTCGTCCTGACGCCACGCTGGGAGCGGAACCTGCAGGTGATCGAATCCACGATCGCTCCTGGCGGCCGCAGCGGAGACGATCCCCATGCGTTCGAGGCTGACGCCGAGCTCATCTACGTGCTCCGGGGCTCGCTCGACGTCGTGGTCGGCGACGACTCGCACCGGTTGCGGGCAGGCGATGCCTTCCTGATCTCGCCTCGCGAGCCGCACTCGTGGGCGAACCCGTCACGCACGGCTTCGGCGACCGTGCTGTGGATCATCACGCCGGCCGCCCTGTGACCGAGACGGCGGCCGCGACGGCACCCCCGGTCATCACGGCCGAGGAGATCGCGAGCAGGGTCACCGAGCTCCAGGACCGGATGGTCGAGTGCGGCCTGTCGTCGCTCGTGTGCTTCGGAGCGCACCGCGACTACGCCCCCGCCGACCTCTGGTACCTCGCCCGGTGGTCGTGCATCGACGAGGAGGTCTCATTCATCTTCGTCCCGCGTTCCGGCGAGACCACGCTGATCACGGATGCCCCTTGGGATCTCGAGCGAGCGCGCGAGGAGTCCGTCGCAGGGTCGGTGGTCTTCGACGCTCGACCCGCCGACACGCTCGCGGAGCTCATCGAACGGCACGCCGGCAACAGCGATCGTGTCGGCGTCAGCGGGATGCGGACGCTTCCGGCCCCGATCTTCGAACGGCTCTCGTCGCTCGTCCCCGGGGTGACCCTCGAGGATGCTCAGCGGCTCACCGAGGAGCAGCGGATGATCAAGTCTGAGCTCGAGATCGGTCTCCTTCAGGAAGCGGCTCGCATCTCGGACCTGGGGATGGCCGCGGGGATCAGGGCGGCGGTCGAGGGCGCGAACGAGTTCGACGTGGTCGCCGAGGCGGAGTACCGGATCCGCAAGGCCGGAGCCGAACTCTCGTTCACCACGGTCATGGGCGCCGGGTCGAGGACGGGACTGATGACGTTCCTGCCGAAGGATCGGTCACTCGAACGCGGGGATCTCGTCGTGTTGGACTGCGGCGCCCGGGTCTCCGGCTACCACGGCGACATGTGCCGTTCGACGGTGGTCGGGGAACCGGCCCCCCAGCAGCTGAAGATGCTGGAAGCTGTTCGCTCGGGGATCGAGGCAGGCATCGAGGCGGCGCGCCCGGGGGCGGTCGTGCGCGACATCCACCACGCGGCCATGGCGGCGGTCACCGAAGCCGGGTTCGGAGACGCCTGGTGGGGCGACTACATGCCGCACGGGATCGGGGCAGGACAACACGAGCCGCCGATCGGTCTGCCCGACGGTGACGTGGTCCTGCTCCCCGGGATGTGCCTGTGCATCGAGCCTGGGGTCGGGGTGCCGGGCGTCGGCGGCGTCGTCCTCGAGCAGATGATCCAGATCACCCAGGACGGTCGCCGCGTGCTGAACACCCTCCCGCTCGCCCTCTGGGAGACCTGATCCGCCGCGCCGGTCCGTCACGCGCTAGTTCAGGTAGATCGGCAGGAACAGATCGTCGAACTCCTGCTGCTCCTCCGGCGTGAGCGACCGGTAGTCGTGCAGCTTCGCGTAGGTCTCTTCGTCGGGGAAGATCAGCTGACTGTCGGCCAGATCCTGGTAGCCGGTGTTGGCGAGTACCTCCTTGGCCGCGGGCACCGGCGGCACGCCCTGGATCCAGCTCGTCATCATGGCCATGATCTCGGGTTGATAGATGTAGTCGATGTACGTGAGCGCGTCGAGGGGATGGTCGGCGCCCTTGGGGATGCACAACGTGTCGACCGCGAGCAGCCCACCCTCGTCGGGGATCGCGAACCGCAGGTTGTCGAACCCCTGCAGGTTGGACTGGAAGATATCCGGTCCCCACGCCATCGAGACGGCCAGGTTCCCGTTCTGGAGCTCGCCGATATAGCCCTGCCCGTAGTATTTGCGGACGATCCCCGCATCCCGCTGTTCGACGAGCAGATCGGCGGCGCGCTGCCAATCCTCGGGTGTGGACTCCGAGGGCTCGACGCCCACCGCCAGTAAGGCGAGGTTCGGCAGGTCCTCGGGAACCCCGATCAGCATCCCGACGTTCCCGGCGAACTCCTCGCTGAACAGGTCGTCCAGCGACGTGAGCTCGCGACCGGTGACGTCGATGTTGTACCCGATGCCGGTCATGATGGAGAAGTACGGCGACCCATAGGCGTTGCCCGGGTCCCAGCTCGGATCTCTGTACTTTTCAGCCACGTACTCGTCGAAGTTGGGCATCTGCGTGTGGTCCAGAGGGATCAGGTACCCGAGGTCGCGCATCTGCGGGAGCCACCGGGGGAAGCTCATCATGATGAGGTCGTACCCAGTCGACTGGTCGGCCGCTAAGACCGGCTGGATCTGCGTGAAGAACGAACCGTAGTCCTGGATGACTTCCTGATAGTCGACCTCGATGCCCGTGTCTTGCGTGAACCGGGCGAGCGATGGATGTCCCGGTGCCCCGTCGACCTTGCCCTTGTCCATGTAGAAGGGCCAGTTCCCGAACGTGAACGAACCCGTCTTCTCCTGCGCGGCCCAGTCGAAGCCCGTGGCGGCACCCGACGGGCCGGACGCCGTCTCGCCGTCGCCTCCTCCGCACGCGGCGAGGAGCGACGCCAACGAGACGCCGGCCGCGCCGACCCCGGCCGCGCGCAGGAACCGCCGACGGGTGAGCGGGTGCTGCGCGAACGCCGCGAGCACCCTCGGGTCCAATGGATGGTCCGGTCCGGTCATCGTCCCCCCCGACGTGAACGTTGCCCTGCAAGGTCGTCCGGTCCTACGGCCCGTGCGTCGACCACGTCGGATCCGGCGACGCGAGTTTCATACCATGAACATCTTTGTTCTATATTGAAAGCCTCGGATCCGCAAGGGACGCTTCGTCGCGAAATGCCGTTCATGCTTCGGAGGGTGTGACTACATGACGCAACCTCTGGAGATCAGCATCTTCCCTCTCGGCGAGGGCATGGCGTTCGATGAAGCACGCGAGATCTGGCGCGAGGCCGAACGCCTGGGGTTCCCGGCGATCTGGCACGAGGACAACGTCTTCCCCCACCCCACCGAGCTGCTCGACCGGCGGACGCCGATCCTGGACTGCTGGACCGCCCTGTCGGCACTCGCCGCCTCCACCTCGACGATCCGACTCGGCTCGATGGTCTCGCCGGCCCCCCGGCGCCACCCGGCGCTGCTCGCCAGGGCAGCTTCCACCGTCGATCATGTCTCGGGCGGCCGGCTCACCATCGGGATCGGCGCCGGCGACCCAACGACCGTTGAGCACTACACGCAATGGGGCCTGCCGTTCCCGGAGACACCCCGGGAGCGCGTCGCGTTGCTCCGCGAGCACCTGCAGGTACAGAAACTCCTCTACACGGAGGACGTTTCCAACTTCGACGGCGAGTACTTCTCCCTGCACGACGCCGTCAACAACCCCAAGCCATTGCAACAGCCTCATCCGCCCATCTGGATCGGCCTGAACACGAGCGCCGTGGTCATGCCGCGCGTCGCCGCCGAGCTCGCTGACGGCGTCATCGTGGAGTGGGGGGACGACGAGGTCGCGGCGCAGGTGGTTCCTCGGCTGGTTGAGGCGTGCGAACGACACGACCGCGACCCTGCCGAAGTCACCGCGGCGCGTCACCTCGGTGTCGTGATCACCGATGGAGACACACCGACCGAGCAGGTGTTCGAAGAGCTAGCCGTCAGGTCCGGCATGTACGAGCCGAGGCTGCTCGAGACGACCTGGGAGACGTGGCTCGGAGCCATCGTCGGACCGCCGGGGACCATCGTCGAACGGCTCCACGCACGCACGACCGAGCTCGGCTTCACGCACGCCCTCCTCCACATCCTCAGCCTCGGTTTCGAGTCGGACGCCGGTGGTCTCGGCGGCGTACCCGGGAGCACGTTCGCCGGCATGCGCCAGCTCGCCGGCGAGCTCGTGTTGGAGCTCAAAGCGTGAGTTCGCCTCCCGAACGCGTCGAGCTCCGGTTCGCGACCATCGCGTTCCGGACGTCCGACGTCGGGCGGCTCGCGACCTGGTACCGGGACGTGTTCGGGTTCCGGATGAGCGAGCGACCCGGCGACGGCGCGCAGTACCGCCCCGACGAGACCTGGAGCGAGCTCCACGCGCCCGACCCTGATCACGAGGAACCGGAGATCGAGTTCCTGGACGAGGCGATGCACGCCCTTCCTCCGCCTCCCGCGCAGGGACGCCCAGGGCCGATCCTCGCCTTCCGTACGGACGACATCCGCGCGGCGGTCGAACGGCTCCAGGGCCGCGGCGTCGCTCGGGTCTCGGACATCTTCGACGAGACCTGGGGATGGTGCTGCTACTTCAAAGACCCCGACGGGAACGACCTCGAGGTGTTCCAGTACCGCCCAGAGGCCTGGCCCGGATCCCCGCGTTAGCCTCGGACCTTCCGTTCCGCCGGGATCTCGCCCCGTGCTCGCGATCCGCGTTGGACGACGGCGATGTTCACGAGCGCGAGGGCGAGCGCGGTCGCGAACAGGAGGGTCCCCATCACATTGACCTGCGGAGGGATCCCGATCCGCGACGCGCCGTAGACCCAGATCGGGAACGTGTTCATCTGCCCGCGCACGAACGACGTGATGACGAAGTCGTCCAGAGAAAGGACGAACGCGAGCAGGTAGCCGGCCAAGATGGCCGGGAAGATCAGCGGGAGGGTGACACGGACGAAGGTCACGATCGGGGTCGCGAACAGGTCTTGCGCCACGTCTTCCAGCGTCCGCCCCATCCCGTGGATGCGCGCGCGGACCGTCACCGCGACGAACGCGACGCTGAACGCGATATGCGACACCAACACCGTGCTCGGACCGAGTGGCGCTTTGGTCGCCACGAACAGCGAGAGGAGCGAGGCACCGAACAGGATCTCGGGGATCGCGATCGCGAGGAAGATCACGAAGCCGGCCACGGCGCGACCCGAGAACCGGTAGCGGCCGAGGGCCAGCCCGAGGAAGGTTCCGAGGACCGTCGCCACGAGGGCGCTCACCGGCGCGATCCATAGCGAGTTGCGGAGCGCCTCCGTGAGGCCGCTCTCGTTGAACAGGTTGATGTACCAGTGCAGGGTGAAGCCGAAGAACCTCGCCGACTGACGATCACCCGGCACGTCGTTGAACCCGTACACGATCATCACGAGGACCGGGAGCGTGAGCAGGAGGATCACCGCCCCCGTGTAGGCGGGCAGGATCAGCCGCGTCCACCGCTTCCTCCCGGTCGACGGAGCCGTCGTCCGAAAGGCTGGCACGAGTTCGGTCGACGGGTCGTCCGTCCCGAGCATCTTGGCGTAGATCAGGGCCAGCACCAACATCACGACCATCAGGACGACCGAGAGGGCGGCGGCTTCCGGATAGTCACCCTCGACGAGGAACTTCGACTGGATCACGTTCCCGACCATCGTCGTCCCCGGTCCGCCGAGCACCTCCGCGTTGATGTAGTCGCCGGTCGCGGGGACGAAGGTCAGCACGATCGCCGCGAAGATCCCGGGTAGCGAGAGGGGGACCACGACCCGCCGGAACGCCTGCCACCGGCTCGCATAGAGGTCCTTGGCGGCGACCACGAGCTCCTTGTCGATCCGGTCGAGCGCAACGAAGAGCGGGAGCGCCGTGAACGGGAGGAAGTTGTATGTGATGCCCGCGACGACCGCGGCCGGTGTCGCGAGGATCTGGAACCCGTCCGGCAGCAGGCCGAGGTGCTTGAGCGGGCCGAGGATCACGCCGTTATCGGCGAGGAGAAAGCCCCATTGCACCGTTCGGATGATGAACGACACGAAGAAGGGCGCGAGGATCAGGAACAGGAGCGAGGCCTTCCATCTGCCGGCGTAGAACGCGATCCAGTACGTCATCGGATAGGTGATCAGGAGCGCGATCGTCGTGACCGCCCCGGCATACAGGATCGACCGAACCAGGAACTCCCTGCCGTCGGTGACGGCATCGACGTAGTTGGAGAACTGCCACGTGAAGTGGAAACCGCCGAGGAGTAGGCCGCCGCTCTGGAGCGACGTGTAGACCGTCATCCCGAGCGGAACGAGGAAGAAAGCGATGAGCCAGACGCCGCCTGGAACCGCCAGCGCGTACGGCACGAGCTTGCGTCGGAGTCGACGCCCGGACCGCGACGTGCGGGGACCGGTACGCCCCGGCGGGCGCTCGTCGACGATCTCGTCGCTGACTGACAAGGGTCCGCGAACAGTAACCGGACGGCGGAACCGGCGCTGCTGCTCCCGAGCGCACCCGCCGGCAACGTGAAGTTGTCGTTTCGTGCCAGCGCAACGCGCGGGAAACGCATCGATGTCGGTTCGGCCGCCCAGGTCTTACGCGATGCATCCGATCGAGGACCGGATGATCGTCAGCCAAAAGGACGGTCGCATCGGCCAGGATCGACCAACTGTCCAAGATCGACCCACTGCGAACGACGGGCCCCAGTGGGGCGCGAACTCCGAGTCCTGAGCGGCCCATGGCCTATCCCGCATACATCTGACCGCGCATCGAATCAAACAGACTCGCAGAGGTGCGGTAGCCGTGTCGGCGGGATCCAGCAGCTTCCTAAACCGCGGGTCGCCGGTTCGATTCCTGCCGAGGGCACATAGACTAGGCGACCGATTCTGGGCGCCATGATGTGGGCCCAAGATCCGCCGCCTCCTCGGGGAGTCCCGCCACGCGGTTCATCGTCGAGTCACTCACGTACGCTCTCCGTGCTAGAGCGCCCTCTCCATGGGAGCGATAGCCATGGCAAGCGGGATACACGAAGCGAGGAGAGGCGGATCGATGACTGCTGGATCGGGAAGCTATTGGCTCGGACCGGACGACGGTGAAGCGATGTGGGTGCTCGGCGGCCTCTACACCTGGAAGGCGCTCGGCGCGCAGACCGGGGGGGAGTACTCCCTGTGTGAGGTGCGTGGGCCGGCAGGATTCGCCGCACCGCTCCACAGCCACGATCGGGAGAACGAGGGCTTCTTCGTTGCCTCGGGTGAAGTCACCCTGATCTTGGGCGACGAAGATACCCGCCTCCTGGAGGGTGGCTTCGGGTTCGCGCCGGCCGGGGTTGCTCACACCTTCCGGCTCGACTCCCCCGACGCGAGGCTCCTCCTCCTCATCACTCCGGGCGCGAAGGGACACGAGGGGATGTTCGCCGAGATGGGTGAACCGGCGACCGACCATGTGCTCCCGGCTCCCCCAGATGGTCCGCCCGACTTCGCGGGACTGGGTGCCATCGCTGCGAAGCACGGGACCACGATCCTCGGTCCCCCGCCGAGTGCCGGTTCGTAGGTCCGACCGCGATCATGCGATCGGCAAGACGGCGGCGACCTGATCGAGGGTCTCGACGGTAGGGCCCAGGTCGAACCGCGCGCTCAGACGCCGTGCCAACCGACGCAGGTCGCCGAGTGGCATCGGGTCCCAGGCGAACGGCGGCCCGGCGACCTCGCCCGACCCATCGGGCCACGACTCCCGAAGCAACGCCAGTGCGATCGGCTTCTGGGCGTGGTTCATGAGTGGCACCATCGCCGCGTCGATCAGCGGGCTCTCGTCTCCGACTCCCCAGACCCGCTCCATCACGTCCATCTGCAGCGAGTAACACGCATCGAACAGCCGCGAGAGGTCGCGGAGCTCGCCGTCGGGCAGGTCACCCGACGACGGGTCGACGCGCATCGGATGCACGTCGCCGAGAGGTGTCCTGCCCTCGACGATGTCGAGGAACCGCCAGTAGTGGGCCGGCTCCGGAGCCCCCTCGAACCCGAAGGGCTCGAGCTTGAGATGGGCCAGGCGGGTGGTGCCGTCGAAGCCGACCGGGGCGAGCGCCGACGTGTGGGTCCCCTCGCCCTGCTCGACGATCACCTCGATCGCGAGCAGAGCGGAATCCAGGTCGGCGACGGCGAAGAGCGCGCCGCCGCCGTGGCCGGCGTACCCCTTCGTTACCTGCGTTCGGGGGTCGCCCGTGAAGATCTCGTCACCGAGCCGCGCGAGCGCGACGACGATCGCCTCGTAGAACTGGGCGAGCGTCTCGTAGCGGTCGGCCTCCGGCCGCGCGCCCGGCTCTTCGGGTTGCTCGATCCGCAGGAAGACGTCGCGCACGAGGTCCACCGACGCCGGCGCCAGGTGCAGCACCAGCGGCCGCTTCGGGTCGTGGTGGCGCATCGTCTCGGGGTAGCGAGGGACGGCACCGCCGGTGAACCGCGGTCTCCCGCCCACCGCGGTAAGCACGTTGGCCGCCAGAGCCGTATGCAGCATCTCCTCGCGGACCACGTACTTGATCGAGGTGGCGGCCGCGGACCCCGGATCCGCCACGCTCCACATCGCGTACGCATACGGCGGGATCGTGGAGTGTTCGACCTCGACCGCCCACTGGAGGTGGCGGCGCAGATCCTCGATATCGGCGATGGGCTCGACCATGGTCCGGGCTTCCCGTCATCCTCTCATCCCGTCACGGGCCCTGGAAACGACGGGTTGTGAACACGTCCGAAGAGCGCCGGAAGACCACCTCGACGAACCTAGCGGCGCACCCTCACAGGTACCCGTGCTTCAGCAGGCGATCGGCGCTCTTGCCGTACCCCTCCGAGGTGACCGTGAGGAATCCGAGGGAGTCCGCGATCCGGTCGATCGTGTTGAACAGGAAGCCGACGTAGAGCGCGTCGACCACCCCGGCCTCGCTCACGCCCGCCTCCAGGAGCGGGGCGACGTCCTCAGCCCCGAGATCGTCGGGCCGGAGCGTCATCGTCTCGAGTAGCGCCAGCGCCGCCCGGACCCTCGCGTCCACCGGGGCGGAACGCCAGTCCGCAAGGACGGCGGTCGTCTCCTCCGCTCCGAAGCTCTTCGACGCGACCGCGCCGTGGGCCCCCGTTCAGAATTCGCACCGGTTCCGTTCGGAGACGAACGCGGCGAACAGCTCTCGCTCGCCGACCTTCCACTCCGACGGACCGCGCATGACCTCCTGGATCAGCTCGTTGAACGGGGTGCCGAAGAACGCCGGCCGGAACGAGATCGTCTTCACGACGTCGAGGGTCGGCGCCCCGGAGACGAGCCGGATCATCGCGAACTTCACCTTGGCGCCGATGCCCCGGCCGCGCGCGACCGCCTCGAGCCGCATCAGACCCCTCCCCGAGCCTCGCGCGCCGCGCGGAGCCCGGCGTCGAGGCGCCGGCGCGCGGCGCCGTAGGCGGCGGCCACGCTGATCTCGAACACCTCGTCCTCGCTGGCGCCGGCCTCCGTGAGCCCGGCCACCATCGGGTCGGTGACCCGGTACGCATGACGGTGGATCGTGTCCACGTAGTCCGCGAAGGGCTCAGGTGTCCGATCACCGCGGGCCGCCGCCTGTCGCGCCTCGGGCGGAAGGACCCCGCTGCCGTTCAGGATCGCGGCCTCGAGGGCCGCGAGCTTCGGCAGGTAGCGGTCGGTCGGTTCCGGGGCTGACATGGGCGGGAGTATGAGGGTGCCTCCTTCGAGTTGGCAACGGCGGGATCCCGATCGATCACCCGGTCCCGCCTCGCGTCGGTTCGTCCGGACGCCCCTCACGATCGAGGGCCCGCCCGATCTCGGGCACCGGCCATACTGACGACGTGGCGGCCCCCAGCCATACCCTGCGCATCCGAGGCACGGCGTACCCGGTGCTGCTGCCGACGCTGCGCGATCCTCGTCTGCACCTCGCGGGGGTGATCGTGTCGCTGCAGATCCTTGGGCAGGTCGCGTTCGACTTCCGTCTCTCGATCGCCCAGATCCTCGTCTCCCTGCTCACCTGCGCGGTGCTCGAGGTCGCGATCACCTTCGGACAGCAGCGGGTGATCATGTGGCCCGCAAGCGCGCTCCTGACCGGGAACGGCGTCGCGTTCATCCTCCGCGTCCCGGGCACCGTGCACGGGGACTGGTGGAGCATGCGCGGGTGGTGGATCTTCGCCGGGACCGCGGCCTTCGCGTTGCTGTCCAAGTACCTGATCCGCTGGCGCGGCCGCCACGTCTTCAACCCGTCCAACATCGGCCTCGTCGTCTGCTTCCTCCTGCTCGGTCCGGCGCGCGCCGAGCCGCTCGACTTCTGGTGGGGGCCGATGTCCCCCTGGCTCGCCCTGGCGATCGCGCTCATCGTCGTCGGCGGCTTCGCGATCCTGCGTCGCCTCCACCTGCTGGGTCTCGCGGTCGCCTTCTGGCTCGTCTTCGCGGCCGGGATCGCGTTGCTCGCCGCGTCCGGCCACGCGATGGTCGCGCGGTGGCACCTGGGCCCGATCACGGGAACGGAGCTCTGGCGGGTCCTGGTGTTCTCGCCCGAGATCCTCGTCTTCCTCTTCTTCATGATCACCGATCCGAAGACCGTGCCCGAGGAGGCGAAGCCGCGCCGCGCGTTCGGTGCCGCGATCGGCCTGCTGGCCGTGCTCCTGATCGCGCCCCTGACGACCGAGTACGCGACCAAGGTGGCCGTGCTGGGGGCGCTGGCCCTCGTGTGCGCCGGTCGAACGCTGGGCGCGATCCTCCGGGCCGCCGGTCGAACGTCACCCGCGCTCGAGCGCGCCCGGCTGCGGGTCGGGGCCGCGGGACGCGCGGGCGTCGGTGCGCTCTCGTTCGCGGGAGCGGTCGGGGCGATGGGTCTGGTCGTCGTGGTCGGGCTCGCCGCGGGGCCGAGCCCCGACGCCGTGGGCGTGCCGGGATCCGCGGGTGATGGGCTGCCGGAGGTGATCATCGTGCCCTCGGAGGGCGTGGCGACCCAGCTCGATCGGAGCACCGCCGGAGAGATCGTGAGCGTCGCCCTCGCGAGGCTGGGCGTCCCCGCCAGCGAGGTCGATCGCGCGAGCGTCACGCTCGAGCCGGGCGAGGGACAGGGGCCGCCGGTCGCGGTCGCCACCTTGTTCGGCATCCAGCCGCTGCGCTTCGAGCGCACGTTCGAGCTGACGTTCCGCGACGGGAGCTTCGTCGTCCTGCGCGAACGGGCCCCCTCGGCCCTGCCGACACCGTCCGCCGCGGCGCCGCCCCTGCCGGCGAACGCGACCGGCGCCGTCGCACCCCACCTCAACGACGTCGCCCGGCAGGTGGGGCTGCGTTTCCGCCAGGGCTCGTTCCGCTATTCCGCGGACGGCGGAGACAAGGGGGCGATGATGGGAGGGGGCCTCTGCTGGCTGGACTACGACGGCGACGGATGGCTCGACCTGTTCGTCGTGAACTCCTACTCGATCCAGGACGTCGCGCGCTGGAAGCAAGAGGGCGACCTGCCGCGGAGCGCGCTCTTCCACAACGAGGGCGGCACGTTCGTCGACGTGAGCCGGGGCTCGGGAGGCAACCTCGCGCTCCGCGGGAACGGGTGCGTCGCCGCCGACTTCGACCTCGACGGCCGCACCGATCTCTACGTCACGTCCACCACCTACGACGCCCTCCTGTGGAACCGTGGAGATGGGACGTTCGCCGAGGGAGCGCGGGCCGCGGGGATCGACGACTACGGCTGGCACGCCGGCGCGGCGGTCGGCGACGTGAACGGCGACGGGCTGCCCGACCTCTTCGTCGCCGGGTACACCGACGTCAACGCCCCCATCCCCGACGCGTCGTTCGAGGGCTTCCCCACGAGCCATCAAGGGGTGCGTGATCTCCTGTATCTCAACCAGGGCCAGGACGATCACGGCCGATCGACCTTCCGCGAGGTGGGGCAGCTCGCGGGGGTGGACGCCGGCGCCCCCGAACACGGGCTCGGCGCCGTCTTCACGGACCTCGACCGCGACGGCCGCCTCGACCTCTACGTGGCCAACGACCTGGACCCGAACCGCCTCTATCGCAACGTGCCGTGGCCCGGAGGCGTGGATGCGGATCCCGCGGATATCGGCTTCCGGCTCCGGGACGTCGCGGCCCGGGAGGGCGTCGCCGACGCGGACGCCGGCATGGGGATCGCCGCCGCC
>Ga0307296_10000992_pt1 | contig 13920 bp, 13 predicted proteins | sample ER_DNA_153_FD_194467 | JGI IMG/M metagenome (GOLD analysis project Ga0307296, IMG submission 194467) | Bulk soil microbial communities from the East River watershed near Crested Butte, Colorado, United States - ER_DNA_153 | ecosystem: Environmental > Terrestrial > Soil > Floodplain | place... | reverse complement strand
GCGGCAGGAGTTCATCATCGCCGGCTACACGCGCGGGAAGGGCCGCCGGTCAGGAAGCCTCGGCTCCCTCGTCCTCGCCGTCAACCGAGGCCAGGGGCTCGAGTACGTGGGCAACTGCGGCACCGGGTTCACGGAGAAGGAGATCGGCGAGCTCGTCGCGCGGCTGCGGCCCTTGATCCGGAAGACGTCGCCTTTCGGCTTCGTCCCGAAGATGCCGAAGGTGCGCCGAGACGACGTGGTCTGGGTCGAGCCGAAGCTCGTCTGCGAGGTCGAGTTCGCCGAGTGGACGCACGATGGCCGGCTCCGCGCGCCCTCCTACCAGGGCCTGCGCGACGACAAGGAGGCTGAGGACGTGCACCGAGAACGGCCGATCGAAGAGGAGATCCGGCGTGGGAAGCGGACGCTTCGCCTCTCGAACCTCGACAAGGTGTTCTTCCCGGAGAGCGGGATCACCAAGGGCGACCTCCTCGCCTACTACCGCGACGTCGCTCCTGTCCTCGTCCCGCATCTGAAGGGGCGGCCGTTCACGATGAAGCGCTACCCGGACGGGCGCGACGGCAAGTTCTTCTTCCAGAAGGACGCGCCCAAGCACATGCCCGAGTGGATCGAAACGAGAGCGTTCCGCTCGACCTCGAGGGAGTCGCGGCAGAAGCGGACGATCAGCTATCCACTCGTCGACGACGAGCTCGCGCTCCTCTGGATGGTGAACATGGGCTGCATCGACATGAACGTCTGGTACTCGCGCGTCGACCGGCCGGAGCGGCCCGACTTCGTCCTCTTCGACCTCGACCCCTCACCCGACGTGGGCTTCCCGGAGGTCGTGCAGGTCGCGCTCCTCATCAAGGAGATCCTGGACGCCCTCGGCCTCGAAGGCTGTCCGAAGACGAGCGGCTCGGACGGCATGCACGTGCTCGTCCCGATACAGCGCCGCTACACGTACTCCGCCACCCGCGAGTTCGCCGAGATCGTCGCGAAGACGCTCGAGCGCACACACCGCGGGCTCGTCACGACCGAGTGGTCGAAGCAGAAGCGACGGGGAGTGCTGATCGACGCGAACCAGAACGGAGAGGGCAAGACCATCGCGTCGGTCTACTCCGTACGCCCCCGCGAGGGTGCGCCAGTCTCGACGCCGCTTCGCTGGGACGAGGTGAACGCCGACCTCGATCCGCTGGACTTCACGATGGACGTCGTGCTCGGCCGGATCGAGCGCGACGGCGATCTTTTCGAGCCCGTGCTCCACGGTCGCCAGTCGATCGGCAAGGCGCTCGACAAGCTGCGCTAGCGGCGGAGGAACGCGAACCGTGAGCCGACCGCTTCGAAACCGAGCCCCCCGTAGAGCTTCTTGGGCCAATCGTCCCCCGCGGCGACGAGGAAGACGAAATCGTGGCCGGTAGCGAGAGCCTCTGCGACCGCGCGCAGGACGACCGCCTTGGCATGGCCGCGCCCTCGGTGCGAAGGCAGGGTGGCGACGTCCTCGACCTGCGCCGTCTCGCCGTCCGAGTAGAGCTCGGCCGCGCTCACGACCTCTCCGTCCTCGACCACCGCGAAGGTGCGCGCGTTCGCCGCCCGCCACATGAGGAGGTCGGCGGAGATGATCTGGCGGATCGTCTCGTCGTTCTCCTGCGGCGCCCACTCGCGCACGATCGCCTCTCTCAGGGCGGCAAGCCGCCCAGGCTCGACCTCCTCGACGGGCGTGGAGGGGACGGTCCTCTCCGCTCCGCCGCGGTAGACCATGAAGAGGAAGTGATCCGGCTCCCAGCCGAGCTCGCCGAAGCCCGCCTCGAGACTCTCGGCACCGGGCGGAAGGATGACGCGGCGGTGCCGAAGCTCCGCCTGCACGCGATCTGCTTCGGTTGCGATCTCGGCGGCCGTTGCATTCCCCGGCGAGTCGGCTCTGACCACGTTCAGGTTCCAGATCGCCGAGAACGTGTCGTTGAAGAGCGCGGGCCCGAAGCGGGTCTCGACCACGCGCTCAGCGCATGCGTCCCGAACCGCCTCCTCGAAGGCGGCCGCGCGCTCGAGGTCACTCATCGTCGAGCGGCCCGGAATGGCCGAGCATCGAGAGCTCCGCGATGTCACGCCTGAAGAAGAGGGCGACCGTCCAGTCGGTGACAACGCGGAGCTTCCGGGTGAGCAGGGGCAGCTGGTACAGGTGGTAGGTGCGCGTGATGAACCAGCCGATGAAGCCGCGGAAGCGAAGGCCGAGGACGTCGGCGATCCCCTTGTGGCGCCCGAGAGTCGCGACCTGCCCGAGCATGCGGTAGCGGTAGGGCGCAGGCTCGCCGCGGATGTTCTTTGCGAGCCGCCGCGCCTGTCTGAGCGCGTGCTGGCAGGTCGGCGGGTCGAACTGTCCCGGCGTCGCTGCATTGGGAACCCGGGCGCAGTCGCCGAGCGACCAGACGTGCTCCCGCCCCTCGACCTTGAGTGTCGGGTCGACCGTCACGCGTCCCTTCTCGTCGAGCGGGAGGCCGAAGCGCCCGACGAGCGGCGTCGCCCTCACCCCGGCGGTCCAGACGAGCGTGTCCGTCTCGATCCGCTCGCCGCCGGAAAGGATCGCCGCATGTTCCTCCGCCGAGTCGAGGGTCGTGCCGACCCTGATCTCGACGCCGCGCTTGGCCAGTTCGCGGGCCGCGTAGTCGCCGAGCCCGCTCGGGATCTCCGGGAGGATCTTGGGCGCCGCATCGACGAGCACCCACCGCTGCTCGATCTCGCGCAGACGCGGGTAGTAGCGCAGGGTGTCGCGAACGAGGTCGGATAGTTCCGCGAGCGCTTCGACCCCCGCGTAGCCGGCGCCGACGAAGACGAACGTGAGGTGGCGCATGGCCACCCGCGGATCGACGGCTGCGTCGGCGGCCTCGAGCTGGCGGAGGACGTGGTTGCGAAGCCCGATCGCGTCGGCGAGGTCCTTGAACCCGAGCGCGTGCTCGGCCAGCCCGGGGATCGGCAGCGTTCGGGCGATGGCGCCGAGGGCGACGACGAGGTGCGCGTACTCGACCTCGAGGCCACCCGCCTCGGTCTCGACGGTCACCTGGCGAGTTTCCTCGTCGAGCGCGGTGGCCTCGCCGAGGACGAGCTCGGCGTGCGGGCACATCATCCGGAGCGGGACCACCACGTGACGGGGCTCGAGGGTTCCCGAGGCCGCTTCGGGCAGGTTCGGCGTATAGAGCATGAAGTTCTCGCGGCTTACGATCGTGGCCCCGCCCTTGCCGAGGAGGCGGGCGACGTAGGCGCCGGCGAAGCCGCCGCCGAGGACGAGCGTGCCGCCTTTCGCGTGCCGGTGCTGCACTAGGCCGTTCCTTTCAGCATGCGCCGGAGCAGGGTAAGGGCGCCGTCCTTGTCGAGGTAGTCGTTCAGGTTGCCGCACTTGGGCGACTGGACGCAGGAGGGGCAGCCGCTCTCGCATCTGCAGCCGTCGAGGAGCCCGGCGGTGTCGCCGACCCAGCCCTCGAGCTGGTCGAAGCCACGGCGGGCGATGCCGACGCCACCTGCGTGGCCGTCGTAGATGAAGACTGTGGGGCGTCCCGTCTGGTGGTGGAGGTTCGTCGAGAGCCCGCCGATGTCCCAGCGGTCGCACATGGCCCAGAGCGGGAGGAGCGCGATCATCGAGTGCTCCGCGGCGTGCAGCGTGCCGAGCAGGCGGGGCATCTCGTCGACCCCATCCAGCATCCAGTCCTCCGGGAGGTACCAGACCGCCTCCGTCTCGAACGTCGTCTCGGGCATGAGCAGGGGGACGAGGTCGAGCGTCGCCTGGTCGCGGATCGACTTCTTCTGGTAGGCGACGACCTGCTCGGTGACGCTCACGCTGCCGAAGGCGACCTCCATCCCCAGCCGGCGCTCGACGACTTCGGGCTGCTCGATCGACGTCATCGTCTCCTTCTTCGCCTGCGTGTAGTAGTCGCCCGTGAACGGCTCCACGAGGGCGGTTCGGCTCTCGTGATCCAGGGCGAGCACGAGGTAGGCCTCGCCCATGTGCAGATAGACCGCGCCGTCGTGGACGGTCGAGTAGGCACGCTCTCGCTCGACCAAGCCGAGGACGGAGCCCGACTCGGCCTCGACGACGGCGAAGGACTCGGGGCTCGTAGAGCGGAGCGAAAAGCGGGCCGCCGGGTAGTCCCGACCGGCCCAGACGTATCCGGCCTTCGTCCGCTTGAGCTCGCCGGTCCGCGCGAGCGCCTCCGCCCTGGTGAGCGCTTGCTCTCCGAGGAAGGCGGTGTCGCGCTCGTCGAGCGGCGCCTCGAAGGCGGCCGAGAGGACGTGGCCGTCGAGTACGCGCGGGTTGGCGTGGTCGAGGATTGCCGCCTCGACCCGGCGGCCCATGAGCGTCTCGGGCTCGCGCATGAAGAACTGGTCGAGAGCGTCCTCGCTGGCGACGAGCACGGCGAGCCCCTTCGCGCGCCGGCCGGCGCGTCCCCACTGCTGTCGCAGGCTCGCCACGGTTCCGGGGAAGCCGATCGAGAGGGCGCAGTCGAGGAGCCCGATGTCGATCCCGAGCTCAAGGGCGTCTGTGGCGGTGACGCCGAGCAGCTCTCCCTCCACGAGCCGCCGCTCGATCTCGCGCCGCTGCGCGGGCGTGTACCCGGCGCGGTAGGGCGACAGGCGCGCGGCGAGCTCGGGCCCGACGCGCTCGGACGCAAACCGGTGGATGAGCTCCGCCGCCTTGCGCGACTTGGCGAAGCAGATCGTCCGCAGACCGCGCTCGACGAGCTCTGCGAGCAGCTTCGCCCCCTCGCCGAGCGGGCTGGCGCGCAGCTGTAGCTCCTCGTCGAGGAGGGGCGGGTTCCAGAGGGCGATCGTGCGGGCGGCGTGCGGCGCGCCGTCTTCTCCGATCACGGTCGCCTCGACCCCGAGCAGCGACTCGACGAGCTCGCCGGGATTCGCGATGGTTGCGGATGCGAGGAGGAACTGCGGTTCGGCGCCGTAGATCGACGCGGCCCGGCGCAGCCGCCGGAGGACATTGGCCACGTGGGAGCCGAAGACTCCGCGGTAGACGTGCGCTTCGTCGACGATCACGTAGCGAAGGTTTTGCAGGACGTCGCCCCAGCGGTCGTGGTGCGGGAGAACGCCCACGTGGAGCATGTCCGGGTTCGTGAGGATGACGTTGGCCCACTTGCGGATCTGCCAGCGCCGCTCGGTCTCGGTGTCGCCGTCGTAGATGGCCGGGCGCAGCTTGGGGAGCTTGAACGCCGTCAGCGCCCGCGCCTGGTCCTGCGCGAGCGCCTTCGTCGGGTAGAGGTAAAGCGCGCGGAGCTTCGGCTCCTCCGCGAGCGCGTTCAGGACGGGCAGGTTGAAGGCGAGCGTTTTGCCGCTTGCCGTACCCGTCGAGACGACGACGTGCTCCCCGCGCTCGGCGGCGTGGAAGGCCGCCGCCTGGTGCTCGTAGAGGCCCGTGAGCCCGAGCCCGGCGAGGGAGGCCAGCACGTGCGGATGGAGCCCGTTCGGGATCGGCACGACGTCGGCCTGCCGGGCCGGGAGCTCGGCTCGGTATGCGAGCTCTTCGCCCTCCAGGAGCGTGTCCCAGGTCACGATCGCCACAGGGGCGATGCTAGCCTCAGCGTCCGTGGTACCCCGCTGTCTCACCGTCGCAGGCTCGGATTCCGGTGGCGGCGCCGGCGTCCAGGCCGACCTGAAGGCGTTCGCCGCTCTGGGCTGCCACGGCATGAGCGCGATCGTCGCGCTGACGGCCCAGTCCACCGTCGAGGTGCGCTCCGTGCACGAGGCCCCGCCGGAGTTCATCACGGACCAGCTAGAGGTCGTGTTCGCGGACATCGGCGTGGACGCTGCGAAGACGGGGATGCTGTTCTCGCGCCGGATCGTCGAGACGGTCGCCGACTTTCTCACCGCCCATCGCGTCACCCTCGTGGTCGACCCTGTCATGGTCGCCGCCTCCGGCGCGCGGCTCCTCCAGGACGCCGCCGTCGAGGTGCTCGTACGGAGGCTCCTGCCGCTGGCGACGGTCGTGACGCCGAACCTACACGAGGCCTGCGCGCTCGCCGGCCGGCCGTACTCCGACGACGCGAGCCGCGAGGAGCTGGCCGAGGCGATCCACGCGCTCGGGGCTCCCGCTGTGATCGTCACCGGAGGGCACGGGAGCGTGGCCGTGGACTGGCTCTACGACGGAGAGCAGCACGTCCCGATTCCCGTCGAGCGGCACGAGAGCGAGGCCACGCACGGCGCCGGGTGCACCCACTCGGCGAGCCTCACCGCCCTGCTCGCCCGTGGCGAGAGCCTGGAGGAGGCGGCGCGCGGCGCGGCCCAGATCGCGTCCGAGGCCGTGCGGGCGGGGTTGGCCGACATCGGTGGCGGGCCGGGTCCCGTGGACGTCCTCAACCTTGAAGCTGTCAGAAGCCGGTGAGTTCGGGCTCCTGCGGGAGCTCGAGCGGTTGCAGCTCGTCTCCGGTCAGGACGCGGAGGGCGCGTTGCTTCGCGAAGGTCGCGTTGCGACAACGGACGTGCTTGCGGAAGGCGTCCATTTCCGGCTCAACTGGACGACCTTTCGCGACCTCGGCTACAAGGCGGCCGCCGTCAACCTCAGCGACCTCGCGGCTCTCGGCGCCGATCCCGAGGGGCTGCTCGTCGGGCTCGGGGCGCCGGGGGACGCGCGGGTCGAGGACGTCGTCGAGGTCTATGCCGGCCTGAACGAGAGCGGGGTGCCCGTCCTCGGAGGGGACACGACGCAGACCCCCTCGTGGATCCTCTCTGTGACCGCGATCGGCTCGAGCGAGCGTGTACCCGGCCGAGCGCGTGCCGAGCCCGGCGACGCGCTCATCGTCACGGGGCCGCTCGGCGCGTCCGCGGCCGGCAATTACGTCCTCGAGCACGAGCTCGAGGGCTTCGACGAGCTCGTTCGGGCCCACCGCCGCCCGCCGCTTCGCCTGGACGAGGGCCGCGCGCTTGCGCGGATTGCGCACGCGCTCGTCGACCTGAGCGACGGCATCGGCTCCGATGCTGCCCGGATCGCGGAGCGCTCGGGCGTGAAGCTCGTCCTCGACGTCGATTCGATTCCGCGCGCGCCTCGCATCGAGGAGGTCGCCGACCTGCCGTTCTGGACGCTAGGCGAGGACTACGAGCTCTTCGCCGTGCTCGCGCCGGACGACGCGGCCACGAGCGGCTTCCCAGTCGTCGGGCGGGTCGAGGATGGCTCGGGAGTCGAGCCCGAGGGCCTCGGCGGCTGGGATTCGTTCCGCTAGGCCGTTGCGACGTCGGGCCTGGGCGCCGCCCAGAGCGTTCAGGCTAGGCGGCGCGACCGAGCCAGCGTTCCCAAGCAGACTCGTAGTGGCTCTTGGAGCGGGCGCCGATGACGATCTCTTGCGGTTCGCCCCTCTCGAACAGGATGACCGTCGGGATCGAGAGGACGTTGTAGCGCGACTGGGTCGCAAGGTTCTCGTCCACGTTCATCTTCAGGAACTTCACGCGCTCGCCGTGCTGCTCGGCGAGGTCGTCGATGATCGGGCTGACGACGCGGCACGGGCCACACCAGGGTGCCCAGAAATCGACCACCACAGGGCGATCTGCGTCGAGGACCTCCGCTTGGAAGTCGGCGTCGTTGACATCGGCGACCATGCGCCCACTATAGCCGCGGCTACAGACGCCCCAGAGCCGCGCGCAAGCGGAGCTCCGGCACCGTCGTCATCGCCTCGAAGACGATGCCGCGCGTCATCTTCGACCCTCCGGCTCTGCGCTCGGCGAAGACGATCGGGACCTCGGCAACCGTGAGGCCGGCCACGAGCGCCCGGTAGGTGGTCTCGATCTGGAAGGCGTAGCCCTTCGTGCGAATCCGGTCGAGCGGCAGCGCCTCGAGCGCCTCGCGCCGCCAGCACTTGAAGCCTCCCGTGAGGTCGCGGATGGAGACGCCGAGGATGGCCCGGGCGTAGAAGGAGCCGAAGCGGCTGATCGCCTGCCGGCCGCGGCCCCAGTTCTGGGTGCCGCCGCCCTCCACGTAGCGCGAGCCGAGGGCGAGGTCGGCGCGCTCGGCCGCCGCGACGAGCTCGGGGACATCGGCCGGGTCGTGGGAGAAGTCCGCGTCCATCTGGACGATCCGGTCGGCCCCGTTCTCGAGCGCCCAGCGAAAGCCCGCCACGTAGGCTGGCCCGAGGCCCTCCTTCCGGGTGCGGTGGAGGACGGAGAGGAACGAGAGCTCCCCCGAGAGCCGGTCGGCGAGCTCTCCGGTTCCGTCCGGCGAGGAATCGTCGACGACGAGAACGCGCCCGTCGAGCACGAGCCCGCCGAGCGCGTCTCCGAGCTGCCGGGCGAGCGGCTCGAGGTTCGCGCGCTCGTTGTAGGTCGGCAGGCAGATGACCAGGCGCACCCGCGTATCATCGCCCGCGTGGCGCAGACGCTGCCTTCGAATGCCCAGCTCGCCGAGCAGTTCGAGCTCCTGGCCGACCTGCTCGAGCTCGACGGCGCCGATGCCTTCCGGCTGAGCGCCTACCGGCGCGCGGCGACGCGGATCCGCGAATCGGCCGTGCCCGTCGCGCAGCTCGCGCTGGACAAGAAGGCGACGAAGCTCTCGGGAATCGGCTCGACGATCGAGGCGAAGATCGTCGAGTACACGGAGACGGGCGATCTCGCGGCGCTGGAGAAGCTCCGGGGCAAGCTTCCGACCGGGCTCGTCGAGGTCATGCACGTTCCCGGGCTCGGCCCGAAGACCGCGCGCAAGCTCTGGACCGAGCTCGGCGTGCAGTCCGAAGCCGACCTACGCGCTGCCGCCGAGCAGGGTCGGCTCGCCGAAGTGCAGGGGCTCGGGCCGAAGACACAGGAGAAGGTGCTTGCCTCTCTGGCCAAGCCGCGCAAGGCAGTCGAGCAGAAGACCCTCCTCGGGCGGGTGCTTCCGGCGGTCGATGCGGCGGTGGAGGGGCTCCGCGCGCATCCTGCGGCCCTGCGCGTCTCCGAGGCGGGCAGCGTGCGGCGAGGGCGCGAGACCGTCCAAGACCTGGACATCATCGCCACGGCCGCAGACCCGGCCGCGCTGACCGCTCATTTCGCCGAGCAGCCCTGGGTGGCCGACGTGGTGGCCCGGGGCTCTACGAAGACGACGGTCGTCTCCCACGACGGGCTCCGCTTCGACCTCCGCGTGGTCCCCCCGGAGAGCTACGGAAACCTGCTGCAGCACTTCACGGGCTCGAAGGCCCACAACGTGGCGCTCCGCGAGGAAGCCGTCGGGCGGGGGCTGTCCGTCTCCGAATACGGCGTCAAGAACACCGAGACCGGCGATGTGTTCACCGCGGCGGACGAACGGGAGCTCTACGAGTTCCTCGGCTACGCATGGATTCCGCCGGAGCTCCGCGAGAATCGCGGCGAGCTGGCCGCGGCCCGCGACGGCACCCTGCCCACCCTCGTCGAGCTAAACGACGTCCGGGGCGACCTCCACTCCCACACCACCTGGTCGGACGGCCGCGCCGAGCTCGAGGAGATGGTGGCCGCCGCGAAGGAGCTTGGCCGCGCCTATCTCGCCGTCTGCGACCACGCGAGGCGCCTGCGCGACGGGCGCCTGGAGCAGCAGGCGGAAGAGATCGCCGAGCTCGACGGGAGGACGAAGGGCCTGCAGATCCTTCGCGGCATCGAGGTCGACATCCGCGCCGACGGCTCCCTCGACATGCCCGACGACGACCTGGCCCGCCTCGACTGGGTCATGGCGTCGGTGCACTCCGGCTTCGACAAGCCGCGGGCCGAGCTCACCCGCCGCATTCAGGCGGCGATGGAAAGCCCGCATGTCGACTGCATCGGCCACCCGACCGGAAGGAAGATCAACCGGCGCGATCCCTACGACGTCGACTTCGAGGCGCTGTTCGAGACTGCGCTCGAGACAGGCACGTTCCTCGAGATCAACTGCCAGCCCGACCGCCTCGACCTCGACGACAACCACGCGCGCGCTGCCGCCGAGGCCGGAGTCAAGCTCGTCATCTCGACGGATGCCCACCGGACTCACGAGCTCGCGAACATGAGGCTTGGCATAGCTCAGGCGCGTCGCGCGTGGATCGGCGCCGATCAGGTCGTGAACGCCCGTCCGTGGCGGGACGTGAAGAAGTTGATGAAGAGGCCGTGAGCGGCTTTCGCGGCGACGGGCGGGCGGCTCTGGATTGGGTCGCCGCGTACCTCGAGCGCGTGGGCGAGCTGCCGGTTGCGTCCTCCGTCTCACCCGGTGACGTCCGTGCGCGTCTTCCCGCCTCGCCCCCTGAGCGCGCCGAGCCCTTCGAGGCCGTTCTCCGCGACCTCGACGACGTGATCCTCCCGGGCATCACCCATTGGAACCACCCGCGCTTTCTCGGCTACTTCGCCATCTCCGGCTCGGAGCCGGGGATCCTGGCCGAGCTCCTCATCGCGGCCTTGAACGTGAACGCCATGCTCTGGAGCACGTCGCCCGCTGCGACCGAGCTCGAGGAGCTCGCGCTCGACTGGCTCCGCGAGCTCCTCGGCCTGCCCGAGGGCTTGCACGGTCATATCGAGGACACGGCTTCCACGGCGACGATCGCGGCGCTCGCCGCGGCGCGGGAGTTGCGGCCGGGGGGCGCCGTCCTCACCTCGGAGCAGGCGAATTTCTCCGTTGCGAAGGCCGCGCGGCTTGTCGGGCTCGAGTGCCGGTTCGTGCCCGTGGACGAAGAGTTCCGCATGAGTCCCGATGCCCTCGCCGCGGAGATCGACGGCGCGACCGCGGTCGTGGCCACGGCGGGTACGACCTCTACGACCTCGGTTGATCCGATCCTGGAGATCGCCGAACTGTGCGGGAAGGCGGGCGCCTGGCTCCACGTCGATGCCGCGTACGCCGGCTCCGCGGCCGTGTGCGAGGAGTTCCGCTGGGCCTTGAACGGGGCCGAGCACGCCGACTCGATCGTCGTCAACCCCCACAAGTGGCTTTTCACTCCGATCGACTGCTCGTGCGTCTGGACACGCCGGTCCGACGCGTTCTTCCGCGCTTTCAGCGCGACGCCGGAGTACATGCCCGAGAGCTCGGGCGTCACCGACCTCAAGGACTACAGCCCGGCGCTCGGCCGCCGCTTCCGCGGGCTCAAGCTCTGGGCCGTCCTGCGCTGTTACGGCCGGGATGGGCTGCAGGCGCTCATCCGCGAGCACGTGCGCCTCGCCCAGCTCTTCGCTTCGTGGATCGAGGAGACCCCCGGCTGGGAGGTCGTCGCGCCGCATCCGTTCTCCGTCGTCTGCTTTCGCCGGGACGGTTCGGACGCAGAAAACGAGGCGCTCCTCACCCGCGTGAACGCGAGCGGCGAGGCTTTTCTCACGCACACGCGGCTGAACGGCCGGCTCGTCCTCCATCTCGCCGTCGGCAACGTGCGGACGACCGAGGACGACGTGCGCCGCGCCTGGCAAGCCCTACAGGCCGCGTCTAGCTAAATGGAGCCGGTGAACGTGTCGCAGGCGGCGGGCTTGCCGGTCTCGTAGCCGCGTGAGAACCAGCGCCGCCGCTGCTCCGAAGATCCGTGCGTCCACGTCTCGCGGTTGACCTGGCCCTGAGTCTGCTCCTGGATCCGGTCGTCGCCGATTGCGGAGGCGGCGTCGAGCCCGTCGTTGATATCCGCCTGGGTGAGGTCGACGACGAGTCCGGTCGCGACTGCGTGTGCCGCCCAGACGCCCGCGTAGCAGTCGGCCTGGAGCTCCGACCGCACCGCGCGGCTCTCCGGGCCTTCGGTGTCGTTCCCGATCTGGTCCAGGACGCCGAGCTGGTCCTGCACGTGATGGCCGTACTCGTGGGCGATGACATAGGCCTCGACGAAGGGCGTGTCCTTCGCGCCGAATTGCGACTGCAGGTCGTCGAAGAACCCCAGGTCGATATAGACGAGCTTGTCGCGCGGGCAGTAGAAGGGGCCGACGGCCGAGTCTGCGGCGCCGCAGCCGGTGTTCACCTGGCCGGTGAAGAAAACGGTGTCGACGTACTGGTAGGTCTGACCGCTCCGCTGGAAGACGCCGTCCCAGAACTTCTGCACGCTGTTGACCACGGCGACGATGCGGCAGTCCTCACGCTGGTTCGCGTCCTGGCCCGTCTTGCACTCCTGGGAGACCTGCGAAGGCGTCGCGTCCTGGCCGACTCGCTGGTCGTCCAGCGGCCCGAGCTGCCCGCCCAGCCCGCCTCCTCCCGAGAAGGCCGAGATGAGGAGGTAGACGACGAGCACGACCACGCCGAGGCCGCCGCCTCCGACCGCGAGCCCTCCGGTGCCGCCCATGCGGCGGCCGCGAACATCGGTGACCTGGCTCGGGTCGAGCTTTGCTCCGCGTCGAAATCGCACTCGGGGGATTGTTACCTGTGGTCGAGCGGCGGCAAACTAGAGTGTCGCGAGCAGCGCGGCGAGTCGCTCCGGCCCGGGGACGACGAGGTCGGCCGCGGCGACGAGCTCGTTCGGGCCCTCGTCCGATTCGACCGCCACGCGGACGAAGTGCTCCAGTCCCGCTCGGGCGAGGCCCGCGAACGCGTCGAGGTCGGTCGTGTCGTCGCCCGCATAGAGCGCGAGTCGCGCGCGCACGCCGTCGAGGAGCGACACGACCGCTGTTCCCTTGTCGGCTTCGACAGACGGGCGGATCTCGAGCACCTTGCGGCCCCAGCGAGGATCGAGGCCCTCTGCTCGGGCGCGCTCCGCGACGGCTTCGAGCTCGGCGCGCGCCTCCTTCTCGTCTTCGGCGCTGCGGTAGTGGTACGAGAGAGACAGGCCCTTGTCCTCGACCGGCAAGCCGACGGCGTCCCTGAAGCGCGCGATCCGCCCGGCGAGCTCCGGGGCGCGCTCGTCGAGCTCGAGCCCGTGGTTTCCGACGTAGCGGATGTCTTCGACCCCGACCATTGCCGCCGCCTCGGCGCCGGGGCGGCCGCTGATGCAGGCAACGAGCAGATAGGAGTCGGAGAGGCGCGCCAACTCGACCTTCGTCTCGTCCGGGACACGTGCGAGGTTCGGCGTGGCCGCGATGGGCGCGAGCGTGCCGTCGACGTCGAAGAGGAGCGCGGTCGCCTCGGGCGCCTCGCGAAGCGGGGCCAGTGGATCCACGGCACTAGGATACGAGCGTGAGCTGGACGGTCCGCCCGGTGGTCGCGCTGCCCGGGATTGGGCTCGCCGCCGGTTTCTTCAGCGCACTTTTCGGAGTCGGCGGCGGAATCGTCGTCGTGCCTCTCCTCGTGCTGCTCATGGGCTACTCCACGCACTGGGCGACCGGCACGTCCCTCGCCGCGATCGGCGTGACCTCGCTCTTCGGGATGGCCGCCTACGGCGTGCTCGGCGAGGTCAGCTGGGCGGATGCCGCGCTCGTCGGCCTCCCCGCCATGGGCGGCACCCTTCTCGGCACCTGGGCCCAGCAGCGGGTACCGACGCGAACACTGACGTTGCTCTTCAGCGCCCTGCTCATCGCCGTCGCCGCCCGGCTGTTCTTCGTATGACCGTCGTGCTCGCGCTCCTGCTCGGTTTTACCGCCGGCGTCCTCTCGGGCATGTTCGGAGTCGGCGGCGGCACCCTGTTCGTGCCCACGCTCTCCCTCGTGGTCGGGCTCTCGCATCTGTCCGCCGAGGCGACGTCGCTCGCGGCGATCATTCCCGTGGTCGTGGTCGGAGCCGCTCAGCAGCAGCGCTACGGAAACGTGCGTTGGCGAACGGCGCTGACGATCGGTCTCACCTCGGTCGTCGGCGTCGCCGGAGGAGTAGCTCTTGCATCGGCGCTCTCCGATGCGGTCTTGCAGCGTCTCTTCGCAGGCCTCCTCTTGGTCGTGGCGGCCAGGCTCGCCTGGTCGGCTCGCCACTAGAATTCGGTCATGGCGCAGGACGAGTTCTGGCTTCCGCTCGTGGACGAGCCCATCGGCGAGCTCGTCGCGCGCCTGCAGGAGGACGACCCCGAGATCGCCGGGCTCGTCGCCTCGCCCCGGCGGCAGCTTGCCTTCCGGACCTTCGCCTACGTCCGTGCCGGCATCCTGCTCGGCTCGCTGCTCGTCGACCACGAT
>Ga0307296_10000990_pt1 | contig 13933 bp, 14 predicted proteins | sample ER_DNA_153_FD_194467 | JGI IMG/M metagenome (GOLD analysis project Ga0307296, IMG submission 194467) | Bulk soil microbial communities from the East River watershed near Crested Butte, Colorado, United States - ER_DNA_153 | ecosystem: Environmental > Terrestrial > Soil > Floodplain | place... | reverse complement strand
CACCCGCGGGCGGGCAGGGCGTACCTCGACCGCTCGAACTTGCGGCCGGGCATGGCCGTGCGCGGGGGGCTGCTCGTCAGCGCGTTCGCGTCGGTCGGCTGGACGTGGGGCGGCCGCTGGGCCGGGACGCCCGACTACCAGCACTTCTCGGCGACAGGAGGCTAGGCCCTCTCGATCTCGTAGGTGAGGTGGGTCACGAACGGCGACTCGACGACCTTCGTCAGCTTCAGCCCCGGCGCGTCGGGGCCCAGTTCGCCGAAGAGGCTCACGCCGCCGCCGAGCAGGATCGGCGCCACGTGGATGTTCAGCTCATCGAGCTGGCCGGCTTGCAGGTACTGCTGTACGACCGAGGCGCCGCCGCCGAGTGCGACGTCCCTGTCTTCGGCCGCCGCACGCGCCTGTTCGAGCGCGCTCCCGGCTCCGTCGGTGACGAACGTGAATGTCGTCCCGCCTTGCTTGACGACCGGCTCGCGATCGTGGTGCGTGAGCACGAAGACCGGCACGTGGAAGGGCGGGTCGTCGCCCCACCAGGCGTCGGCGTTCGGGTCGTCCTCCCACGGGCCGTCGCCGCCGCTGAACATCCGCCGGCCCATGATCTCGGCGCCGACACGCTCCCACGTCGCTCGTGCGATGTCGTCGTCAGGCCCGGTCTCGCCGCCTTCGAGGCCGTGCATCGAGCGCCAGCTCGCCAGGCGAAGCACCCAATCGTGCAGGCGTTCGCCGCCCACGCCGAGCGGTTCTTCGAGCGTCGCGTCCGGCCCGGCGACGAACCCGTCGAGCGACATCGAGATGTCGAGGAAGAATCGAGGCATTGTCATGTCCTTCCGGTTTCGGTTTGGTTACGAAGACCTCCGCCTAACCCGAAATTCATCGGTCGGCCCGTAGTATCGAAGACGCCTCGTTCACGACGATCGAAGGGAGAGAGGACATGCCTACTCAGCCGATTCCCGAGGGGTACAGCACGATTTCGCCCTACCTGGCCGTCGACGACGCCGCTGAGGCGATCGCGTACTACAAGAAGGCGTTCGGCGCCGAGGAGACCGTCCGCATGGACGTGCCCGATGGGAAGATCGGACATGCCGAGCTCAAGATCGGCGATTCGCTCGTGATGCTGTCCGATCCGTTCCCGCAGGCATCCACGACGCCGCCCAAGGAGCTCGGGGGCACGAGCGCGAGCATCTTCATGTACGTCGAGGACGTCGACGCGGTCGTGCAGAAGGCGGTCGACGCCGGCGCGACAGTGACGATGGAGGTCGAGGACCAGTTCTGGGGCGACCGTTTCGGCTCGATCACCGACCCGTTCGGCCACAACTGGTCGATCGCGACGCACGTCGAGGATCTGACGCCGGAGGAGATCGAGGAGCGCGGCAAGGCTGCGATGGCAGCGATGAGCGCTTCGTAGCAGTTGCCATTGAGGTAGGGCTCGCCGGCCCAGACCGGCGGGCCTGGCCCTATTACGCCTCCTGCAGCGAACCGAGCGATTCGGCATTGTCCTGTCCGGAAAGAGCGGAAATGTTCTGGCGAACCGAACGTTGCTTTAACTAACGTCCGCGATGAGTTTCGAGGACAAGGGACGTCCTTAGAGCAATCTGAAGGCAGGGGGCGAGGTGCATGACCGACACCGGATCTGACAACCAGCGCCGCCTGGCGCACGAACGGCTCTCGACGGGAGCGCTCGCGCGCTGGGCGCGGGCGTGTGCGTCGCACCCCTGGCGGGTAATTGTCGCCTCGCTCGCTTCGATCGCACTGCTCGTCGTGCTCGTGGCGACAGTCGGCGGCAGCCTCAAGGACCAGTTCGACATCCCGGGCTCCGACACGCAGAAGGCCACCGACCTGATCAAGTCGGAGTTCTCCTCCGAGCAGGGCTCGGTGCTGAACCTCGTCTTCGCCGCGCCCAAGGGCGAGCGTCTCGACACGCCCGAGCGCAAGGCAGCCGTCAACGCCGCCGTTGCGAAGCTCAAGACGGCGGAGTTCAAGGCCAAGGACGGCAAGGCCGGCATCGAGAGCGTCGGCAATCCGTTCTCCGACCGGACGTTCTCCGACAACGGACGAATCGCATACGCGGAAGCGCAGTTCTCGGAGACGATCGAGACCGCAGATCGCCCTCAGGTCGAAGCAGTGGAAAATGCGGTCCGCGACACGGTCGAGCCGGCGGGTGTCACGGCCGAGTTCAACGGCGAGGCCGAGGCCCCGCCCATCCAGCAGGGAATACAGGAGCTGCTCGGCTTCCTGGCCGCGTTCATCGTGCTCATGATCGTCTTCCGGACGTTCGTCGCGACTTCGATTCCGATTGCACTGGCGCTCGTGGCGGTCGGAACGGCGTTCCTCCTGCTCTTCATCCTCGCCGGGTTCACCGACATCAACACGATCACGCCGATTCTCGTGTCGATGATCGGCATCGGCGTCGGGATCGACTACTCGCTCTTCATCGTCACGCGGTTCAGACAGTTCCTGCACGAAGGGCTGTCGCCGGTTGACGCGGCCGCCGAGGCCGGCGCCTCCGCCGGCCGGGCCGTGCTGTTCGCGGGCCTCACCGTCGCGATCTCGGTCACCGGGCTCGCGTTCTTCGGCCTCGACTTCATCACCAAGCTCGGAATCGGCGCGGCCCTGGGCGTGCTGACGACTGTCCTGATCGCCAACTCGCTCCTGATCGCGGTGCTCGCAAAGCTCGGGCACAAGATCGATCGGTGGAAGGTGCCGTTCCTCAAGCCGATCGACGACTCCGAGGCCGGTCGCGAGAAGTCATGGCTCGGGCGCTGGGGCCGGTTCGTGACCCGTCACGCCAAGCCGATCTTCGTCGTCGTGCTCGTGGTCGGCCTCCTCCTGGCCGGGACGTCGGCGCTCGTGCGACTGGGCGCCTCCGACCAGGGGACCCAGCCGAAGAACCAGACCGCGCGCCGAGCCTACGACCTCCTCGCCGAGGGCTTCGGGCCGGGCTTCAACGGTCCGATCCCGATCGTCGTCGACGTGAAGGGAGGCACAGAAGTTCCGCAACGGGTCTACAACGGTGTTCGCGGGCTCGACGACGTTGCCTCGGTCGCGAAGCCGCAGTTCAACAAGGCGAAGACCGTCGCGATCGTGTTCGTCACGCCCAATTCCGCGCCACAGGACGAGAAGACGGCGCAGCTCGTCCATCATCTGCGCGACGACGTCGTGCCCGCGGCGACCAAGGGAAGCAACGCTGCCGTCTACGTGTCGGGGCTGAACGCAGCGTTCATCGACATCGCCGACCGGATCATGCAGCGGTTGCCGCTCTTCCTGCTCTACATCATCGGCGTCACGTTCATCGTGCTCGCCATGGCGTTCCGGTCGATCGTCATCTCGTTGACGGCGGCGATCACGACCATCCTGTCGGCGTTCATCGGGTTCGGCGTGCTCACGCTCGTGATCCAGGAGGGCTACGGGATGAGCCTGACGGGGTTAGACCGGAAGGGGCCGATAGAAACCTTCGTTCCGCCGATCGCGTTCGCGATCCTCTTTGGCCTGTCGATGGACTACATGGTGTTTCTCGCGAGCCGCATTCGGGAGGAGCACGTCCACGGGCTGAACACGAAGGACGCGGTCGAGCACGGAATCGCGGCGATCGGCCGCGTCATCGTGGCGGCGGCGATCATCATGGCCACGGTCTTCTCGGCCTTCATCGTCACCCCCGACCGGATCTCCAAGGAGTTCGGACTGCTGCTCGCGGTGGCGATCCTGACGGACGCGCTCGTCGTGAAAATGACGCTCATCCCGGCCTTCATGACCCTGATGGGCGAGAAGACGTGGTACATCCCGCGCTGGCTCGACAGGCTCTTGCCGAACATCACGATCGAGCCGCCGCACGAAGGCGAGGGCGCGGCGGAGTACGGCGGGGAGCGGCCGGCGCCGGCGAGCGAGGGCTGAGCCCGTGCACAGCGTCCTGCGGGCGGACGAGCAGCAGCGCGCGGCCAACCGGACGCTGCGCTTCGAGGGCGAGAACCACGGCTCGGGCGTCTCGCTGTTCCTCGTCGACAACGAGCCGGGCGAAGGGCCGGGGCTGCACCGGCACCCGTACTCGGAGACGTGGATCGTCCGCTCGGGACGGGTGCGCTTCACCGCCGACGGTCAGGACCTGGAGGCCGGCGCCGGCGACATCCTCGTCGTCGGGGCCGACACGCCGCACAAGTTCGTGAACCTCGGGCCCGGACGCCTCGATCTGATCTGCGTCCACGACACGCCGCGGATCATCCAGGAGGAGCTCGAAGAAGGCGCTTGACGCTCTCGGGGACGGGGATGCCCTGCCGGAGCCCGGGCGAGGCTGTTGGCGTTCCGTACGAGGACACGATCGGAACGATCCCCGCCCACACGTCCAGCGCGGCATCCTCCGAGTGGTCGTCGTCCGGCCCGCCACTCCGCACCTTGGCCGAGGCCTCGTCGATCTCGAGCGCGAGGATCGACGTCGCCTTCAGCTCCTTCGCGTTCGGTCGGCGCGCCTCGTCCCAGCGGCCGGGTAGCAGCTTCTCCGTGAACGCCTCGAACGCGCGCAGCCGCTCCGCCTCGTCCTCGACGAGCGCGAACCTCCCGAAGACCATCACCGAGTCGTAGTTCGCAGAGTGCTCGAAGGCCGAGCGCGCGAGCACGAGCGCGTGCACGAGCGTGACCGTGACGCAGGCCGGGGCACCCGCGGCGAGCAGCCGAACGGCACGGCTCGCGGTCGAGCCGTGGATGTAGACGGTGTCGCCGACGCGCGCGTAGAGCATCGGGATGCAGACCGCCTCATCTCCGTCGGCGAACGCCACGTGCGCAAGCAGGCCGCGATCGAGGACGTCGTCGATCGAGGCTCGGTCGTAGCGTCCCTTCTTCGGCCCGCGCCGCACTTTGACGCGAGGCGGAACGTCGTTCGGCTTTCCGGCCACGTAGTCAGCTTATGCAGGACTCCGTACTATCCCGTCGCGCATGCGGGACCCGCGGATCGAGCAGTACGCACGGATCCTCGTCGACACCTGTGTTGGAGTCCAGCCCGGCTGGCAGGTGATCCTGTCGGGCGGCCCGATGGCGCGGCCGCTCGTCGACGAGGTGGCCAGGCAGATTGCGCGGCGCGGTGCGTATGCCCTCGTGCGGGCCAACCTCACCAGAAACCTTCCGTGGGTCCTCGAGGCGCCCGACGAGTTGATCGACGCGCTTGCACCGATCGAGGCCTACGCGTTCGAGCAGGCCGACGGGCTGATCGCGATCGACGCGCCGGAGAACACGCGCGAGATCGCCGCGATCCCGCCCGAGCGGCTCGGCCGGCTCCAGGCCTCCGTTCGGCCCGCACTCGAGCGCGTTCTCACGAACGACCTGAAATGGGTGGGTTGCAACTACCCGTGCCCGGCTCTTGCTCAGGACGCGGGCATGTCGCTCCGGGACTACGAGGACTTCCTCTACGGCGCGTGCCTGCTCGACTGGGACGCAGAGCGCGAGCGGATGAGCCACTACGCGGAGCGCTTCGACGCCGCAGACGAGGTGCGGATCGTCGGCGCGGAGACGGATATCACGCTCAGCCTGGTAGGACGCACGGGTGAGGTCGATGCCGGCGGCGCGAACATGCCCGGCGGCGAGTTCTACGTTTCGCCCGTCGAGGACTCCGCGGAGGGCACGATCTCGTTCCTCGAGTTCCCGGCTCCGTACCTCGGGCGCGACGTGACCGGGATCCGGCTTCGCTTCGAGGGCGGGAAGGTCGTCGACGCCTCGGCCGCGACCGAAGAGGCGTTCTTCCTGGGGGTGCTGGACCGGGACGAGGGCTCGCGTCGGCTCGGCGAGCTCGGCATCGGCTGCAACCCGGGCATTACGCGCTTCATGAAGAACACGCTCTTCGACGAGAAGATCGACGGCACGGTCCACCTCGCGCTCGGCAACGGCCTCCCGAACATCGGCGGCACGAACCAGAGCGAGATCCACTGGGACATCGTCAAGGACCTGCGCCCGGGCGGACGGATCCTGCTCGACGGCGAGGTCGTCCAGCAAGACGGCGTCTGGCAGATCTAGCCGCGGGTCATGCCGCCTCGTCCAGCACGACGTCGGCGTCCGCGGGCGCTGTCGCCGCGCTCGGTTGCTGGGCCGGCCTCATGAGCGTAACCACGATCGCCGCGCCGGCGAGCAGCAGGCCCGTCAGCACGTAGAGCGCGGTCTGGAACCCGTGGTCGAGAGCAGGGGCGCTCGAGGCCGTGACCGCCGCGTGGGTGTCGGCGTAGTTCCTCGTCGCGGTCGCTGCGATCGCGCTGACCGCCGCGATCCCGAGGGCGCCGCCGATCTGACGGCTCGTGTTGATCAGGCCCGAGGCGACGCCCGCGTCGGAGCGCTCCACACCGGCGAGGCCGCCGATCGTGATCGGGACGAACGACAGGCCCATGCCCGCACCGCCGAGCACGAAGGCCGGGAAGAGATCCCAGAAGTAGTGCCCGTCCATGGGCAGCCGCGTGAGCCACGCGACCGACGCAGCGGACGCGAGCAGCCCGAGAGTGAGCGTCGGACGCACGCCGAAGCGGCCGACGACCGCTTGCGCGACATTGGAGATCACGACCACCGACAGCGCGAAGGCGACGAAGGCGACGCCGCTCTGGACGGCCGAGTAATGGAGGACGCCCTGCAGGTAGAGCGAGAGCACGAAGAACTCCGAAAAGGCGACCGCGCCGACAATCGCCATCGCGGCGTTCGCGCCCGTCAGCGTGCGCAGCCGGAAGATGCGCAGCGGGAGGAGCGGCGACTTCGAGCGGAGCTCGATCACTACGAACGCGGCGAGCAGGGCTGCTGCCCCGCCGAAGAGCCCGAGCGTCGTCGGCGCGGCCCAGCCGTCGCTCGCGGCGCGCGTCGTCGCGTACACGAGGAGCATCAGCCCGGCCGTCACCGAAGCGGCGCCCGGAACGTCGAAGTGCCGGTGGGCGAGCTCAGCACGGCTCTCACGTAGGAGCAGCGGCGTGAGCGCGATCGCGGCGAGCCCGACCGGAACGTTGATGAAGAAGATCCACGACCAGTTCAGATACGAGGTGAGCAGCCCGCCGAGGAGCACGCCCGCCGCGGCGCCGCTCCCGGAAGCCGCCGCGTAGATCCCGAGCGCGAGGTTGCGGTCACGGCCCTCGGCGAAGGTCGTCATCAGCAGCGAGAGCGCGGCGGGGACGAGCAGCGCTCCACCGAGACCCTGCAAGGCGCGGAAGCCGATCAGCGAAGCTTCGGACCACGCAAGGCCGCAGAGGAGCGAACTGACCGAGAAGAGCGCGAGCCCGGCCATGAACAGGCGGCGCCGGCCCAGCAGGTCCGCGAGCCGCCCGCCCAGGAGCAGCGCCCCGCCGAAGATGATCGCGTAGGCGGAGATCACCCATTGCAGGTTCGTGGGGGAGAAGTCGAGGTCGGACTTGATCGAAGGGAGCGCGACGTTCACGATCGCGACATCGAGGATGACCATGAACTGCGCGGTCACGATGAGCGCCAGTGCGACCCAGCGCGAATCTCGTTTTGTGGAGCTTGCCACTAATTGGCCTCCCAAATCGTTGAGTACTACAACGTTATAGCACAGCAACGGTTGAGCGCGCTACACTAATTTCGCAATGAAGATCGAGACCCCCGATGCGACCGCCGTGCGCCCGGCCCCTCGGCTGCCCGAGGAGCTCGTCGCGTCATCGACGTTCCTGCTCAAGCGCCTCGGCTTCGCCGCCAAGGAGCGGGGCATGGGGGCTTACGAGGAGGCCGGAGTTCACCCGTACCACTACGCGATCATGCTCGTACTCGACGCGGGGTCGGCCGATACGCAGGGCTCGATCGCCGATGCTCTCGGGTATGACCGCGGCCAACTCGTGGGTCTCCTCGACGAACTCGAGGAGCAGGGGCTCGTCGAGCGCAAGCGCGACCCCAGCGACCGGCGCCGTCATCTCGTCCGGATGACCCCGGATGGCACCCGGATGCTGCGCCGCCTGCGCGCGGTGGCGCGCAAGAATGAGGACGAGTTCCTCGAGCCGCTGAGCGAAAGCGAGCGGGCGGAGCTGCACGGGCTCCTCCTGCGCCTCGCCGAGAAGCACGAGCCGCGCTGCGCGCTGAGCGTGCCGCCGGTTGAGCCTGCGGCCTAGCCCGGCTTGCCGGCCATCGCCCACACGGCGACGACGTAGGCCGCGAGGAGCACGACCGAGAGGACGAGCGTCACCTTGAGCAGCCCGGCGCTCTTCCCAGCCTGAAGGCGGCGCACCCCGATGCCGCCGATGATCAGCGTGATCACGAGCACGAGGCCGCCGGCGTCTGCGAGCACGTACCCGATGTTGAGCCACCTCGGGATCAGGCTGTCCGGAACCTTGTCCCAACCCTCCTTGGAGTAGATCCACTGCGCACCGAGGCGCATCACGACCCAGCCGGGGAACGAGACGAGCATCAGCGACCAGAAGCCGAGGCGAAGGAGCTTCGCGTCGCCTCTGGCGAAGGCGAGGGCGCTCGCTCCGGCGACGAGGCCGCCCATGAGGATCATGGCGCCTAGGACGTGCACGAAGAGCGGGAAGTTCCAACTGTCCGGCCGGACCACGGCGAGCACGCTCATGCGCCCGGCTTCCAGATCATGTCGATGATGATGAGAACCACCACGACCGAAGTCGCGGCGTGGAGGGCGAGGCCCCTCGACGTGCGGTTCACGGCCAGCAGTTCGGCGCTCGGGCCTGTCTGCCCCGCTGCCTCGAGCTCCTGCGCTTTCTTCGGGCCCTCCAGAAACGCCTCTCCGGTCTTGCGGCCGAGGCCCGTGCCCACGAACCAAAGGACGAGCGCCGCGAGGATCCAGCCGTCCCAGATCGCGTAGCTGTCGATCGCAAAGGCGAGGTAGACGCCGAAGAGGATCGTGCCGCCCAGGCCGATGCCTACGGTCGCGTTCCCGACTCTGGCCACGGGGCCGAGGCGCAGCGTGTCAGCGGGCGTGTCGATCTTCCGGCCGGCGACGATCAGCACCCAGAAGAGGATCATTCCCGCGACGAGGGAGAACGCGCTGAGCACGTGGAACGCGAGCATCCACTGGTCGAAGCCCACGCGCGGATCCTACGAGGTGGGCCGGAAGTTCGCATGGCGATGACTTTCCGGTGGAAAGAGGGTCTACCTAAAACAGCAACGCCGATGAGGAGGAGCGATGCAGAAGATCAGACCCTGCCTGTGGTTCGACACCGAAGGCGAGGAGGCGGCGAAGTTCTACACGTCGATCTTCCCGAACTCGAAGATCGTCGACATCAGCCGCTACGGCTCGGCTGGGCCGCGGACCGAGGGCACCGTGATGACCGTCACGTTCGAGCTCGACGGGCAGCAGTTCTTCGCGCTGAACGGTGGGCCCAACTTCACGTTCAACGAGGCGATCTCGCTCGAGGTCGTCTGCGAGTCGCAGGAAGAGGTCGACCGCTACTGGGACGCGCTCACGGACGGCGGTGAAGCGGGGCCGTGCGGATGGCTCAAGGACCGCTACGGCGTCTCCTGGCAGATCGTCCCGCAGGCACTCTACGAGCTGATCGGGGACCCCGACCGTGAGAAGTCGCAGCGCGTCATGGCAGCGATGCTGAAGATGGGAAAGATCGAGATCGCGAAGCTCGAGCAGGCGGCGTCGGCCGCCTGAGGACGCTCGAGCCGGGGGTGGGCGCACCGTCCCCGGCTCGTTTGCGCGAACCGTCCGAGCTGCGTGTAGGAGAATCCGGAGCGGCCGAATGAGCACGACCGACACCGAGATCTCGAAGTACGACTCGCTGCTCGCCACGGGTGAGCGCGTCCTGCTCGTACGCCAGCGCCACTGGCTCACGTTCCTCGAGGCGGGGCGGTGGTTCGTGCTCGCGGTCGTCATCGCGCTTCTCTCCAAGGCACTCGACACGGCTGTGCCGAACGACGGCGTCGCCGGGCCGCTCAGCACGCTCCTCAATTGGGCCTTCTGGATCGCGCTGGGCGTCGGCCTGATCGGCCTCGTCTGGTACTTCCTCGTCTGGCGGGTCGAGCGCTACCTCGTCACGACGCGCCGCGTGATCGAGGCCGGCGGCGTGATCAACAAGTACACGCACGACACGTCTCTACAGGCGATCACCGACATGAACGTGGGTCACCCCTGGCTCGGCCGGATCGTCGGCTACGGCGAGATCGACCTGCTGACCGCGGCCGAGGCGGGGACGAGCAAGATTCGCTTCCTCCCGGACGCGGACGGTTTCAAGAAGGCGCTCCTCGACGCCAAGCAGGAGCACGAGCTCGAGGTCGGCGGGGGCCGCGCCATGCAAGAGGCGGTCGCGTCCGCGGCTCAGCAGGAGCGCCCATCCTCCGACGGCATGTCCGCCGAGGAGCTGGACACCGCACTCAGCCGCCTTGCGGACATGAAGGATCGCGGCCTGATCACCCAGGCCGAGTTCGACCAGAAGAAGAGCGAGCTTCTCGACCGGCTCAGATAAATGACGCCCGGGGCCGAGCCGCCGGAACCAACCGGACAAGAGCCCGGGCAGGACACGCTGGAGCCAGCCTCGCGCGTCGAGAAGACGCGCCGCTGGACGGCCGCGAGGCGGGCGGATGCCGACCGGCTCGCCGAGCGGGCCCAGGACGAACGGCGCCGGCACAGCTCCGTCGACGCGATCTTCGAGATGGTCGACCGGGACAGCGAGGTCGGAGGCGGGATCATCGCGGGCGCCCTCGCCTACCGGCTCTTCATCTGGCTGCTTCCGCTCGCGCTCGTCGTCGTCGCGGGCCTCGGCATCGCCGCGGACGCCAATTCGGAGTCTCCTGAGGCGGCCGCCAAGTCGCTTGGTGTGGAGGGTTTGGTCTCGAGCTCGATCGCCAACGCCGCCGACAGCCCGAACCGGTGGTACGCGCTCCTGATCGGTGTTCCGGTGCTGATCTGGGTGACGCGGAGCGTGCTCCGGGCGCTGATCGCAGCGCACAGATTGATCTGGTCCGACGATCGGAGCCGTGCGCCGAAGCCGAGGCTCGTCGCATCGCTGAGGCTTCTCGCCCTGCTGCTCTGCTTCGGAGTCGTGTCGGCGGCCGCCAGTGCGACCCGGGCCTGGGCGCCCGGCCCCGGCCTGCTCGTGACGCTGATCGCGCTCGTGTTCTACGCGGGGCTGTGGCTTCTCGTCACGCTCAGGCTTCCACACCGGGAGACCGACTGGACGGCGCTGATTCCGGGCGCGCTGGTCTTCGGGATCGGCGTCGAGGCGCTCCAGGTCGTGATCGCCTACTTCATCACGCCGTACGCGATCGCCAAGCAGGGGACCTACGGAGCGCTGGGAGTCGCCGCGGGGTTGCTCTTCGGGCTCTTCCTGGTCAGCAGGCTGGTCGTCGCCGCGGCGGTCGTCAACGCGACCCTCTCGGAACGGAACGCGCATCCGGGCTCGACGCCGCTCTCGCGTGTCTGACTGACCCCTAGCCTGGGCCAGCGCTCTAACGCTTCTCTGACTACTGGCGGGCCATTGCGACGCGGAGTCGCTCCTCGGGTGTGATGAGGTGGTCGGCGTCTTCTGCGTCCTCGCCGAGATCGATCTGCACCCAGTTCACGGTGCCGGTGAAGACGCTGCTCTCGCCCTCGTAGTCGTCGCTGACGGGGGATGCGGTGTCCCGTCCGACATCCAGGGTCTCGTCGGCGGAAAAGACCATAGGGATCGTGCCTTCGACACGGCCCTCGCCTACCTTGTCTCCGTCGACGTAGAGCGTCACGGTGCCGCCCTTGGCGAGCCCGCCGCCGTCGTAGGCGAACTCCATGCGCACTTGATGCTCTCCTGAAGGGATCGCCGAATCGCCCTCGATCTTGAAGCGCTGCAGCCCTAGCAGGTTGTAGCAGTACGTCGGCCTGCCCTTGTTTGCGTAGAGGCTCCAGCCTGCGAAGGCACCACCCTGGGCGATGATCACGCCCTGGGCACCCTCGTCGGGGACGATCAACTCCGCCGTAACGGCGTGGGACTTGTTCTTGATGTTGAGAACTGTGTTCTCGGTCAGACGGCCCATGCCCCCGAAGAGGATCTGGGAGTTCCCTCTCACCAACGTCGGGCGTCCCGCGAGATCGGAGCTGAAGCGCTCGATGCGCCGATCGTCGAGCGGCAGAACGTTGTGCTTTCGGGCTTCGTCGAGCCACAGCTGTTGAAGCTCGGCGAGCTTCTCGGGCATCTCCGCCGCGAGATCGTGCGCCTGGCTCCAGTCGGTCGACGTGTCGTACAGCTCCCACACGTCATCCTGGAACGGCGGAAGCTCGCCCATGATCCAGGGTGTCGAATGTCGCGTCACCGCGGCCCACCCCTCGTCGTAAATGCCGCGGTTGCAGAACATCTCGAAGTACTGCGTTCTCCGGCGGTCACTCTCGGCTGCGCCATCGAACGAGTAGCGCATGCTCACGCCCTCGATCGGGCGCTGCTCGACACCGTCGACAGCTGTCGGTTGCGGGAGGCCCGCGGCCTCGAGCACCGTAGGCGCAACATCGATCACGTGATGGAACTGCGAGCGGACCTCACCCTTCGACTCGATCCCGCGAGGCCAGTGCACGATCGTGCCGTTGCGTGTGCCGCCCCAGTGCGAGGCGACCTGCTTCGTCCACTGGTAGGGCGTGTCCATCGCGTGCGCCCAGCCGACGGCGTAGTGGTTGTACGCGGTCGGCGTGCCGAGCTCGTCGACATGCGCCGCGACGTACTCGGGAGTCTCGAGCGCGTCGGCACCGTTGAACATGAACATCTCGTTGAACGTCCCGTTGATGGTGCCCTCGGCGGAGGCTCCGTTGTCGCCGATGATGTAGTAGACGAGCGTGTCCTCGAGGACGTTGAGGTCGTCGAGTGCGTCGACGAGCCGGCCGACGTGGTGATCGGTGTGCTCGAGGAAGCCCGCGTACACCTCCATCTGCCTGGCTAGAACCGGCTTCATCTGGTCGGGCATGTCCTCCCAGGCGGGGATCTCGTCGTGCCGCGTCGTGAGCTCCGTGTCGGCGGGTACGACGCCCAGCTCCTTTTGGCGCGCGAGGATCTCCTCGCGCAGTGCATCCCAGCCTCGGTCGAAGCGGCCCTTGTACTTGTCCGACCACTCTTTCGGAACGTGGTGCGGCGCGTGGGTCGCGCCGGGCGCGTAGTACATGAAGAACGGCTTGTCGGGCATGAGCGACTTCTGTTGGCGGACCCACGTGATCGCTTTGTCCGTCATGTCCTCTGTGAAGTGGTAGCCCTCCTCGGGAGTCGTCTCCGGCTCGATAGGAGTCGTGCCTTCGTAGATCGCCGGGTAGTACTGATTCGTTTCTCCGCCGATGAAGCCGTAGAAGTACTCGAAGCCGCCACCGCCGGTAGGCCAGGCATCGAAGGGGCCCATCGGGCTCGTCTGCCAGACCGGCACCTCGTGGCACTTGCCAAACTGCGCCGTCGAATAGCCGTTCAGCAGCAGCGTCTGCGCCAGCGGCGCACAGGTATTGGGGCGAATCGAGTTGTACCCGGGCGCCGAGGTGGCGAGCTCCGTGATGACGCCCATTCCCACCGAGTGGTGGTTGCGCCCGGTCAGCAGGGCAGACCGCGTCGGGGCGCACAACGCCGTCGTGTGGAAGCGGTTGTACTTCAGGCCGTTCCCGGCCAGCCGCTCTGCGGTCGGCGTCGCGCACGGCCCGCCGAATGCGCTCGACGCGGCGAAGCCGACGTCGTCGAGCAAGATGACAAGCACGTTGGGCGCGCCCGCCGGTGGCTGTAGCGGTTCGATCGCAGGGAACGACGCGTCTGGGTCCTTGGCGTCGTATGGGAGCGTTCCTTCGAAGGGCCTGTCCGGGATCGGCAGGACGTCGCGGGAAATCTGATCGGTCACTCTCGGCTCCTCTCCGCGCTACGCGAGCGCCTTGCCTTGATTGCTTCGAAGTCGGCTTTTGTGGTCGCGGCCCTGTCGAGCACGGGCTTGGCTTTACGATCGCCGTCGCCGCGCCACCGCTCGATTCGGTCTCGCGCCCGTAGTCCTCGAGCCGCTGCTCAACGGCACAGCCAGGGGGAGACTATTCCACGCGGGT
>Ga0307296_10000988_pt1 | contig 13949 bp, 14 predicted proteins | sample ER_DNA_153_FD_194467 | JGI IMG/M metagenome (GOLD analysis project Ga0307296, IMG submission 194467) | Bulk soil microbial communities from the East River watershed near Crested Butte, Colorado, United States - ER_DNA_153 | ecosystem: Environmental > Terrestrial > Soil > Floodplain | place... | reverse complement strand
GGCCGAATTTGTCGGGATCGGAACCTGTCGGAGGGTAGGTGGGTATCTTCCCCTATCTTCTCACTCCGTCATCACCATCATCATGGTGTGGACGGCGTGGACGGCCCTTCGTCGATGTGCGCGATGAGCCCGTTGACGAAGGGCCTCGCGCGGTGGACAGCAGCGGCTGGTACGGCACATGGCGAGTGGACGGAGCGTGGACGATCGGGTCGGCGCCGCGATGGACCTTCCTGGAAGGCCGGATCGATCCACGCCGAAGGTGTCGGAAGTCCCCACCTGCGAGTCGGAGATGTCCACATTGGGCCACGGTTGTCCACCGAATCGGGGTGGTTATCCACAGGCAGGGCGCAAAAACCCGCCCACGAGCGCTCTGCAAGGCCCGGCGGCCGGCCGCCTCAGTCGGCGTAGATCAGCTCGCGGACGGCGGCGATCTCGCGTCGGAGCTCGTCGTTGATGGCGGACTCGCGGGTGATCTTGTCGCAGGCATGGAGGACCGTCGAATGGTCCCGGCCGCCAAGCTCCGCTCCGATCCGGAGGAGCGATACGTCGGTCTCCTCGCGCATCAGGAACATCGCCACCTGGCGCGGCATGACGATCGCCTTGTCCCGTTTCTGGCCGCGTAGGGCGTCCATCTGGACCCCGTAGTAGTCGGCGACCGCCATGGCGATCCGCTCCGGGGTCACCTGGCGCTTCTTGGGGTTGTAGAGGACGTTCGAAAGGACGGCCTGGGCGAGCTCGATGGAGATCGGCATCGCGCCCATCGAGGCGTAGGCGACGATCCGGTTGAGCGCGCCCTCGAGCTCGCGGATGTTGCTGACGACCTTGCGGGCGATGAACTCGATCACGTCCGAGGTGATCGGCACCGCGCCCTCCTCCGACTTCGCCCGGAGGATCGCGATGCGTGTCTCGAGGTCCGGCGCGGTGAGATCGGCGATGAGGCCCCACTCGAACCGGCTGCGAAGCCGCTCCTCGAGGGTCAGGATCGCCTTTGGCGGCCGATCGGAGCTCAGCACGATCTGCTTGCCATCCTCGTGAATCGCGTTGAACGTGTGGAAGAACTCTTCCTGCGTCCGCTCCTTGTCGGCGATGAACTGGATGTCGTCGATGAGGAGGAGGTCGATCCGTCGATAGCGCGCGCGGAAATCGTCGATCTTGCCCTGCTGGATCGACGTGATGAACTCATTGGTGAACTTCTCGCTCGTCGCGTAGACGACCCGCTTGCGCGGGAACTTGGCGATCACCTGGTTGCCGATCGCGTGCATCAGGTGGGTCTTGCCGAGCCCGACCCCGCCATACAGGAAGAGCGGGTTGTAGGCATGGCCCGGGCGTTCGGCGACCGACAGGCTGGCGGCGTGGGCCAGCCTGTTCGCCGAGCCGACGATGAAGTTCGTGAACGTGTAGCGAGGGTTGATGTTCGTGGTGCCGCCTTCGCCACCCACGCGGGTCGGTTCGAGCCGGACGTGAGCCGGCGCCCCGGATGTGGCCGAGCGCGCCGTCGAGTTCGAGTCCGGCTCGTCCGATTCGGCGGCGCCGGCGGGGACGCCATCCGTTCCCTGGACGGCGAACTCGACCTGGACGCTGTAGCCCACGATCCGGGCCAGCGTCTGGCTGATCAGCGACCGGTAGCGGGTCTCGAGCCAGTCCTTGGCGAAGCCGTTGGGGACGGCGATGCGGAAGCGCTGATCATCGACGTCGACGAGTTGCGTGTCCCGCAGCCAGGTTTCGAAATTGGCGGGAGAGAGCGAAACCTGAAGCTCTCCGAGGGCGGCGCGCCAGACCTGCTTGGCATCCATCTTGGGGGCGGATCCTGCTGCGTGGCGGTGGGTAAACGAGCGGCGGGGAACGACGGAACGGCAGCGCTGAACCAAGGTCGCGACGGTGTTGGTGGCCCCTCCTGGGCACCATGGGACGATCACCCGCGGGGCCCGAATCCGGGCCCTCGTAGCCTCCACCCACAAGCGTCCCGGCGCCGAGGGTCCGGAGAGGATAGCACCGGCCGAACGGGGCCTGCAAGGCGATTCTGCGATACTCCCAGACAGTATCCGAACGAAGGCGGCCGCCTGGCCGCCCGCCGTCCCAGCGTGCCTCAGCCACCTATTGCGAGGGGCTTCACGCTCGGCGCGATGGCAGCTTGACGAACCGCCGAACCTCCGGCGCAACGGCCGCGCCGGGAGGGCTCAACTCGTTTGACACCCTCGAACACGAGGTCATATCATCCCCCGACGACGAACGCGCCGCCGCGCTCACGGGCGCCAGGCGCGTTTGCGTGCCTTTCGGGGGTCGGTTGTCGACCCGGGGTCACGGGAGAGGATCGCACACAGTCCCGATGAAGCAGACCTACCAGCCCAAGAAGCGCCATCGCGCGAAGGAGCACGGTTTCCGCGCCCGAATGCGGACACCCGGCGGCCGTCGCGTCATCGCCGCTCGGCGGGCTCGCGGTCGGAAGCGGCTGACGGCCTGACGGACGGCCGCGGCAAGCATCCGCCGCGACTGGTGATGCTCTCTCGTCCACAGGACTTCGCGGCGCTCCAGGGCAGCGGGACCAGCCGGTCCCACCCGCTCTTCTCCGCCCGGTTCCTACGGACAGACCTCGAGACGACCCGGTTCGGATTATCGACCGGGCGGAAGCTCGGCGGGGCCGTTGTCCGGAACCGTGTCCGGCGCCGTCTTCGCGAGGCTCTAAGGGCGATGGCGCCCTCGTTCCAGCCTGGCTGGGACGTCCTCATCATCGTCAGGCCAGCGATCGTCGACGTCGACCACGAAGCCCTGGTCGGGGCGCTGCGCCGGCTCCTCCAGCGAGGGGGAGTGCTCGGAGGGCCAACGGCCACGTGAAAGCGATCGGGATCGGGTTCATCCGGCTCTACCGGATCGTGTTCGGCTGGCTGCCGGCGAGCTGTCGCTACGAGCCGACCTGCTCGCGCTACACGGAGCAGGCGATCGAACGCTACGGGCTGTTGAAGGGGAGCTGCATGGGCATCCGCAGGATCGGGCGCTGTCATCCCGGTCATCCCGGCGGCTATGACCCGGTTCGTTAACTGAGGACCCAGTGAGAGTTTCGCGCCCCGGGCGAGCCTGGATCGGCCCGCTCATCCTCATCGCCCTGGTCCTGTTCGTCGTCGCAGCATGCGCGACCGGGCAGCCCAGCGGTTCGCCCGGCGCAAGCGGCGGGCCCGCGGTCACCCCGACGCCGCAGGCCGCGATCCCCCTGACCCCGGCGAAGCCGGACAACCCGTTCAACCTCCTGGCCTGGCTCTTCACCCCGCTGTTCCAGGCCTTCATGATCCTGCTCGTCCTGCTCGACAAGGCGACCGGCAACATCGCCGTCGCAATCGTCCTGATGACGCTCATCCTGCGGGTCATCCTGATCCCGGTGTTCCGCCGCCAGACGGTCTCGACGAGGCGGACCCAGATGCTCGCCCCCGAGGTCAAGGAGATCCAGCGGCGCTACAAGGGCGACCGGGCGAAGATCCAGCAGGCCCAGCAGGAGCTCTACCGGGAGCGCGGGATCAACCCACTCTCGGGCTGCCTGCCGATCCTTCTCCAGATGCTCCTGCTGATCCCGATGTACTCGGTCTTCAGTCAGGGCCTGACCAACTACAACCCGCAGCCGATGCTGGACGTGTTCGGCTTCCGCATCATCGACCTTCACTGCGCCGCCGCGCCGATCGTCGACGCGCTCGGGCACGTCACGAACCCGTGCCTGAACCCGGTCGCGTTCGGGGTCGACTGGGGCCGGCCTGAGGTCTTCCTCGGGTCGCCTGGCGCGCTGTTCTCGGGCCTGAGCCTCCTGGCGATCATCTCGGCCCTCCTCCAGCTGGTCCAGTCGCGGATGGCGCTGCCGGTCCAGGTCCAGGACTCCAAGGCCGCCGACGATCCGAACGCCAGGATCCAGCGCCAGATGGCGTTCCTCTTCCCGTTCATCTCGCTGACCTATGGCAGCATCCTGCCGGCGGGTCTGTTCCTCTACTGGATCGTCTCGACACTGTTCTCGATCGTCCAGCAATACCTCGTCATCGGTTGGGGCGGGATGTTCCCGCTCCTTGGCTGGGCGCCGGGCTTCGCGAAGGATCACACCCCTCGCTTCCCGGTGACGATGCCGCCACCAGTCGACCCCGCGACACGCTCGCCCAAGTCCGCGCTCGGCACTGCCGCCGACAAGCGGGCGGCCGCGGCCGACAAGACCATTCGCCACAAGGAGCGCGGCCGCCAGAGCCGCCGAGGGAGACGACGCTGATGAGTGCGTACAAGGAATTCACCGGCAAGACCGTCGAGGAGGCGATCCGCGCCGCGCGCGAGGAGTTCGGGGTGGACCTCGGTGGCCTCGACTTCGAGATCCTCACCCCGGGCAGCCGGGGCGTCCTCGGCATGGGCGCTGAGCCCGCAAGGATCGTCGCTGCACCGCGATCGGCCCTCGGTGGGGCCGCGCCGAAGCGGGAGGCCGCCGCGGCAACGCCGTTGCCGCCGCCGGCGCGCGAGGATCGCGGTCCTGCCGACGACCGTGGACCGAGACGAGACGACCGTGGGCCGCGCCGCGACGATCGCCCCCGTGACGACCGCGGGCCGCGCCGCGACGACCGTGGGCCGCGCCGCGACGATCGCCCCCGAGAAGACCGGGGCCCCCGCGAGGATCGGCCCCACGTCGACCGCCCGCTCGACGATCGCGAGCCGGTCGCTGGCTTCGGTGGGCAGGCGCCAGCCGCGCCCGAGCGGGGCCCGCGCCGCGACGATCGCGGTAATCGGGGTCGCCCGGAGCGGCCGCCTCGTGTCGAGGATCGCGCCCAGGGCCCATCCGCATTGAGTGCCGACGAGGCCGCCGAGGTCGCCGCGGCCCGTGGGTCGATCGCCGCCGAACGGGCCGATCTCGAGGCCGCCGAGGCATCGCCGGAGGCCCTTGCCGCCGGACGGGAGATCCTCGAGGAACTGATGCGCCATCTCGGCTTCGATGTCCGGATCGAGGTCGAGGCCGGCGACACGAGCCGCCTCAACGTCGTCGGCAACGGCGACACTCGCGACGCCCTCGGCGCGCTGATCGGTCGGAAGGGCGAGCGTCTGTCGGCGCTCCAGCACCTCGTCAACCTGATGCTGTCGCGACGGATGGGCGAGTGGACCCGCGTCCTGGTCGACGTCGAGGATTACCGCGGCCGGCGGGAGCGCCAGCTCCGGGACATCGCCAACCGAGCAGCGGCCCGCGTCCAGGAGACCGGCAAGATGCTCCAGCTCGAGCCGATGCCGGCCCTCGAACGGCGCTGGATCCACCTTGCCCTGCGCGATCACGCGGACGTCGCCACGCAGTCGATCGGCGAGGAGCCAAACCGCCGAATCGTCGTCCTGCCGCGAGGCGGTTGAGTCGATGATCGAGGGGGGGACGTCACCTCTGGAGGCCCCGGAGCGTCCCCATGGCCTCGATTGCCTGCCTAGCGCGGGCTGTTAGCTTGCCCAACACCCGCGACCAAAGACCGGGGACCAGATGACCGCGACGCCCAACGAGATCACGCTGGAACTGCCGCCCGCTCCGCGCCGGCGAACCTGGCTTCGGTTCGTGATCGCGTTCCTCGTCGGCCTCGTGGCCGCGATGGCGATCGGGGCCGGTGGGCTCTACGCCTTTGACGCGCACTACACCGACCGGATCGTGCCTGGAGTCCGGGTCGGCGGGATCGACGTATCGGGTCTGACGCCGGCCGAGGCAAAGACGACCCTCAACGCCGCGTTTGCCTCGTTCGGGAACGGCCGTGCCGTGGTATCCAGCGCGGACCGCGAGGTGACGATCGACTACGCCGATGTCGACCGTCGCCCGGACGTCGACGCGATGGTCGCCGAAGCCCTCGCCGTCGGTCGGTCCGGTGGTCCGATCGAGCGAATCCTTGGCCACGCGCGGACGGCGCTGCACGGCATCGACCTGGCGTCGCGGGTGACGTTCGACGAGGCTCGTCTCGCGCGCTACGTTCAGACCCATGCGGCGAGCGCCGGCATCGAGCCGGTCGATGCGTCCGTCGCGGCCACCAAGGACGGCTTCAAGGTCGTCGCCGGCGCCGAGGGTCGAGTCGCCGACCGGGTCGGCCCGACCGAGGAGCTCACTGCCACCCTGGCCAGGGCAGACGCCCCCGCCGAGCTCGCGGTCAAGCTCCCGCTATCGACCGTCGCGCCCGCGATCACGACCGCTGAAGCGGAGGCCGCCAAGACCGCAGCCGACCGGATCGCTCTCGACGTCCGGATCGTCGAGGGCGACGAGACGTGGACGATCTCGGCCGCAACCGTTCGGTCATGGATCCGCTTCGAGGCCACCGCGGACGGCAGCTATCAGCCGGTGGTCGACGAGGCCAAGATCGACGTCTCCCTCAAGGCGATCGCCAGGAAGATCGCTCGGTCGCCGAAGAACGCCTCGTTCAGCACGTCTGGCGCCAGGATCACGGGGGTCACCGCCAGCAGGAACGGCCGGTCACTCGACGTGGCCGTCACCCACAGCAGGATCGCCTCGCTCCTGTCGGCCAGGAGTGCCGATGGGCGAAATGCCACGATCGAGCCGGCGCTCGCCATCACCAAGCCGGCGCTGACGACCGAAGCGGCCAAGGCTGCCCTGCCGAAGATGCGCAAGATCTCGAGCTGGACGACATGGTTTCCGATCAGCGAGCGCAATCACTTCGGGGCGAACATCTGGATCCCGGCACTCGAGATCAACGGCGACGTCGTGGCCCCGGGTGAGACGTTCGACTGGTGGAAGGCCGTCGGACCGGTCACCCGATCCCGTGGCTACGGTGACGGTGGCGCGATCATCAACGGCAGGACCGAGCCTCAGGGTGCGCTCGCCGGCGGGATCTGCTCGTGCTCGACGACCCTGTTCAACGCGGCGCTCCGGGCCGGCATGGACATGAAGGCCAGGCGCAACCACTTCTATTACATCGATCGATACCCGATCGGACTGGATGCGACGGTCTTCATCAGCGCATCGGGCTCGACCCAGACGATGTCGTGGAAGAACGACACGAAGTTCCCGGTGCTGATCCGCGGCTACAAGATCCGCAGCGGCTCGAAGGGCTTCGTTCGGTTCGAGATCTACAGCGTCCCGAATGGGCGGACGGTCGTCATCGGCAACCCGACGATCAAGAACATCCGGCCACCCTCAGACCGCGTCCAGTACACGACCGCGATGCGCAAGGGCACGAGCGAACGAGTCGAGTTCCCCGTTGCCGGCAAGGACGTCTGGCGGACCGTGACGGTCAAGCAGGGCGGCAAGATCATCCATCAGACGACTTATTACTCGCACTATTCCAGGATCGACGGCCTGACGCTCATCGGCAGGGGCTAGGACCGCCGGAGGTCGAGCTCCGGCGTCGCGGCGACGCGAGGGCGCTGGCGGCCGATCAGAGGAGCCGTGTCTCCTGGCCATCGGTCTCGGCGTCGCTGACCGCCACCGCGCAGGTCGGGCAGTACCAGCGGGCTTCGACCGCCGTTCCGCAACGATCGTGGCGGAGTGGCTCGCCGTGGGCGTCGCGGCGCGCTCCCCAATCGGCCAGGAGCCGAAGCGTCGAGGCCAGATCGCGACCGTCACCCGTCAGCGCATATTCCATCCGCGGCGGTCGAGTCGAATACGGCGTCGCCACGATGATCCCCTCGCGCTCGAGGCGACGGAGACGGTCGGTCAGGATGTTCGGGGCGAGCCCGGGCAGCTCCTCGCGCAACTCGCCGAAGCGGCGGCCGCCAACCAGCAGCGCGTCGACGAGCAGCAGGCTCCAGCGGTCGCCAACTCGATCGAGGGCCGCTTCGAGCGGCGTGCGCGTCGTCGGCGGGTAGGACTGGGCAGTTTCGCTCACGCGTTTCATGGTAGGCCAAGTCGATGCTTGCACGGTATTCATCTCCGTAGTATGTTGCAAGTCGCAAGTGACAACCCACCCAGCTGAGAATAGCGGCGTCGCAAGGCAGCCGCGCAAGGAGTCCCCCGCATGTCGGCTCTCGACGAGCTCTCCCAGTCCATCACCCGCCTCGCTGGCGCTGTTGCGCCGTCGGTGGTCGGTATCGGCTCGCGCCTCCGTGGTTCCGGCGTGGTCGTCGCCGACGGCCAGGTCCTCACGAACGCTCACAACCTCCGCGGCGACGAGGTCACAGTCACCTTCGCCGACGGTCGCTCGGCGCCCGGAAAACTGGCCGGGATCGATATCGACGGCGACCTCGCGGTGATCGCGATCGACACCGCCGGCGCGCCGGCCCTGGCGTGGGCCGACGGCGACGGGCCGGCGATCGGCACGGTCGTGTTCGCGGCCGCCGCCACCGCCGGTGGTGGCCCGCGGGTCACCTTTGGCACCGTCAGCGCCGTGGAGCGGTCGTTCCGAGGTCCGGGCGGCCGGCAGATCGGTGGCAGCGTCGAGCACACGGCACCGCTGGCTCCGGGGTCCTCGGGCAGTCCGCTTCTCGACGCGGACGGGCGCCTCGTCGGGCTCAACACCAACCGCATCGGCGAGGGTTTCTACCTCGCCCTCCCGGCCGACGCCTCGCTGCGCAGCCGGGTGGAGGCCCTCGGGCGGGGCGAGTCGGTCAGCCGGCCCCGGCTCGGGATCGCCGTTGCCCCGGCCCGAGTCAGCCGCCACCTGCGAGAGTCGGTGGGTCTGCCGGCTCGCGACGGCGTTCTCGTCCGCGGGGTCGAGGACGACAGCCCTGCCGCCCGCGCCGGGATCCGTGACGGCGACCTCATCGTCGAGATCGGCGGACAGGCCGTGACCGAGGCGGATCAGCTCCAGGAGATCCTCGCGACGACCCCGATGCCGTTCGAGGTCAAGGTCGTCCGCGGTACCGACGAGCGCACGGTGTCGGTCGGCGGCGAGGCGAGTGCCTCAGGGGAGGCGTAGCCAACCGTGATCGCAGAGCACGAGGCGATCGGATCTGCCGCGGTCAACGCCGACGGCGACGACGATCTCCTCGACGCCTATTCGCTGGCGGTCAGCACCGCCGCTGAGCGCCTGATCCCGTCGGTCGCCAGCCTGCGGGTCCGGCGGACCGACGGCTGGGGCGGCGGGACGGGCTCCGGTGTGGCCTTCACGACCGACGGCTTCCTGCTGACCTCAGCCCATGTTGTCGCCGGCGCACCCGGCGGCGTAGCGACGTTCGTCGACGGTACCGAATACCCGTTCGAGGTCGTCGGTCGCGATCCGCTCTCGGACCTCGCCGTCATCCGCGGTGGATCGGACCTGGCCGCGGCTCCACTCGGCGACGCGGATCGGCTTCGCGTCGGTCAGCTCGTCGTGGCGATCGGGAATCCGCTCGGCTTTGCCGGGAGCGTCACGGCCGGTGTCGTCAGCGCCCTCGGTCGATCCCTGGCGGCGCGCGACGGTCGCGCCAGCAGGCTCGTCGAGAACGTGATCCAGACCGACGCTGCCCTCAACCCAGGCAATTCGGGCGGCGCGCTGGCCGACAGCCGCGGGCGGGTCGTCGGGATCAACACCGCGGTCGCCGGGATCGGGCTCGGACTGGCCGTCCCGATCAACGCCGCGACACAGGCGATCATCGCCGCCCTGATGCGCGACGGGCGCGTCCGCCGCGCATTCCTCGGGGTCGTCGGCGGAACACGACCGCTGCGACCGGCCCTGGCCGAGCGGCTTGGGCGCCGGCGCGGTCTCGAGGTCGTCCAACTCCTCGACGGCAGCCCCGCCGCCGCGGCGGGTGTCCGAGCCGGCGACCTGATCGTCGAGCTCGACGGGCGCCCGATCGAAGGCGTCGGTGACCTCCAGCGGTTGATGGTCGGCGAGGTCGTCGGGCGATCGATCCCCGTTGAGGTCGAGCGCGACGGCTCGATGCTCGGGCTGCGCGTGACGCCCGAGGAGCTGGCCTGACAGACAGGTTCGCGCCGCGGCTGTACGATCGTTGCGCACGCAATCGAGTAGCTCCGCGAGCGTCCAACAGCAAAGCGAGGATCCCATGGCAGATTTCGACCCGGAAGCCTTCACCAGAGCGCTCGTCGCCGACATGCGGGCCAATCACGGCGAGGTCACTTCAGGACCACTGGCCGGCCGTCCACTCCTGCTCCTGACGACAGTCGGGGCGAAGAGCGGCCTGCCTCGACAGGCAATCCTAACGTACACCAAGGACGGCGATCGGCTCGCCGTGGCCGGATCGAAGAGCGGTGCTCCCACCAATCCCGACTGGTACCACAACCTCATCGCCAACCCGACCGTCGAGGTAGAAGCCGGCGGCGAAGTCTTCAAGGCCCGGGCGACGGTCCAGACGGGAAGCGAGCACGATCGCCTCTGGGAGAACCACGTCGCGGCCCGGCCCGAATTCGCCGAATATCCGGAGAAGTCCGGGCGAGTGATCCCGATGATCACCCTGGAGCGGATCGACTCCTAGGTCCGAGGAGGAGAATTCCACAGGTGGCGACGGTCAACGTCCGCTACATGGTCGACGATGTCGCCACGTCCATCGACTTCTACACGACTCACTTCGGCTTCGAGGTGGAGAGCGATGCCGCTCCGGCGTTCGCGGCCGTCCGGCGCGGCGATCTCCGACTGCTCCTGAGCGGCGAGACCAGCTTGGCCGGGCGGCCGATGCCGGACGGCCGGCGGCCCGTGCCGGGCGGTTGGGCGCGGATCCAGCTCCTGGTCACGGATCTCGCGGCGGAGGTGGAGAGGCTACGAGCCGCGGGTCTAGTATTTCGGAACGCGATCGTCAAGGGTCCGGGCGGATCGCAGGTCCTCATCGATGATCCGTCGGGCAATCCGATCGAGCTATTCCAGCCCCGCTGAGACCTGGACGCCGTTGGGGGCGTGAAAGGGCCCTCCGGACGATCCGGAGGGCCTTTCGATTCCTGTCGCGTAACGCCTCACTGGCGGTCGCGGGTGTTTCTCGGGTCAGACCCCGCAGATCGCGTAGGCCTGGATGGTCCAGGTCTTGCCCGGTCCGATGTTCGCTGAACCTGTCGCGGTCCAGGTGCCAGCAGCGCTCGGGTAGGACGCGACGAGCTGGACGTTGTCGAGGGTGTCGGTCGTCGTCACGACGCCGCCGCCACCGAGAAGCTTCTGGCCGGCAGCGCAGGACACGCTTGCGCTGGCGCTCACGACGGTCCGGATGTTGCTGACCACGGCTGACTGGACGATGCTCGTGGACGAGAGGCCACCGGCGGGGCCAGCGGGACCGACAGGGCCAGCGGGGCCGACAGGGCCACCGGCAGGACCTGCGGGACCGGTTGCGCCATCGGCACCGGCAGGTCCGGCGGGCCCGGCAGGACCTGCAGGCCCGGTCGCACCGTCGGCGCCATCGGCGCCATCGGCACCCGCGGGACCCGCGGGCCCGACGGCGCCACCAGCGCCATCAGCACCGGCGGGCCCGGCAGGACCGGCGGGTCCGGTCGCACCACCCGCGCCGTCGATGCCGTTCGTACCGTCGGTCCCATTGGTACCGTCGATGCCGTCGATGCCGTTTGTACCGTCGGTCCCATTGGTACCGTTCAGGCCGTCGATGCCATTCGTACCGTCGAGGCCGTCTGCGCCAGCAGCGCCGTCAACGCCGTCTGCGCCGTCGGCGCCAGCAGGCCCAGCGGGACCGGCGGGACCCTGCGGACCCACGTCTCCCTGGACGGCGGCCTGCGCCGGTCCGGCGGGCCCGGCCGGGCCCTGCGCGCCCGTCGCGCCCGTCGCGCCCGTCGCGCCCGTCGCGCCGGTGGCTCCGGGCGTCCCCGCCTTGCGCCAGGTCACGAGGCGCTCCGTGGAGCGGCAGGCGGAGTGGCCATTTCGGGGGACGACGATCCGGGCGACCTTGGTGGTCTTGCTGACGCAGGAATAAATGGTGGTCGTGTTGTTGTAGGTCAACGCGGCGCTCGCGCTGCCGACGACCGAGATTGCGAGCGCACCCGCCATCACCAGGACGGCGGTTCGGCTGGAGCGCAGGCGCGTGAGGCGGGAGGCGACGGTCATCGGTTTCCTTTCGCTCTGGATCAGCCCCTGCTCGCCCTGAGACGTGACGGGATCAGGGAGGGGGCGTGTACTGACGGGCGGATACTCCTACGGACGAGTCCGTAGACGCGAGCACCCGAGAGGGGCACCGGAGGCCGTACCTTCGGACCAGGAAAGTACTGGGGCAGGTCAACTGGGGATTGAGTCGTGCCGATTCGGCGCCCAATCGGTGCGTTCTCCGCGGGCGGGCCAAGCGAACCCGTGCACAATCCGCGGATGGCCAGCGATCCGCACCCACGAGTGAACCCGAACGACGCCCCGATCCTCGAATTCGACCCGACGCGCGAGGCCATCGTCGAGGCAGCCCTGGTCCCCTACATCAGGAAGGGCACGGGCCGGCAGCGCAAGATGCCCGAGCGCGTCGTTCTGTGCTTCTTCCAGGAAGTCATCGCCAAGGTGGTCGCCGAATACGGCGCACCGCGGCTGACGACGCTGCGGTCGGAGATCGGGCCGAACGATGTGTACATTCTTGAGCACGATGGTGTTCCCGTAGCTCTCGCGCATCCGGGCGTCGGCGCGCCGCTCGCGGCAGGGTTTCTGGAAGAGCTCATCGGCCTCGGCGGTCGGGTGTTCATCGCGGTGGGCAGCGCCGGGACACTGGTCCCTGACCTGACGCTCGGACACGTGATCGTCCCAACCGCGGCCGTCCGAGACGAGGGCACGAGCTACCACTACATGCCGGCGTCACGAGAGGTCGCACCCACACCCAGCGTCCTGGACGCGATCCTGGCAACCCTGACCGAGCGCGAGGTCCCGTTCGTGACCGGCAAGACGTGGACCACGGATGCCATCTTCCGGGAGACTCGCGGGAAGGCGGCCCGGCGCGTCGCCGAAGGCTGCATCTGCGTTGAGATGGAAGCCTCGGCCTGCTTCGCCGTCGCCCAATTCCGCGATGTCGCGTTTGGGCAGCTGCTCTATGCGGGCGACGATCTCTCCGGCGAGGTCTGGGACGACCGCGGCTGGGTTGGACACGCCACAGGGCGAGAGGCGATCTTCCGGCTCGCGGTCGACGCGATCATCCGCCTTCCCGTCTAGCCTGGAGACGCTCGATCCGGCCCCACGTCGCGCAGCCTCACATCCGGGATCTCAGCACGGCGACTTCGGGGAACTCCTCGGGCGAGCCGAAGCCGTGCTCGACCAGCCAGCGGACGTTGGACAGGCATCGCAACGACCACCAGGCGCGGATGAGGTCGCGGTCGACGTCGGTGCCGTAGCCGGCGACAACGTCGCCAAGGTGCTCCTCATGTGCGAGCGTGAGGGTGGCGAGGTCGAAGAGCGCGTCGCCCTGGGACGCCTCGGACCAGTCGATGACGCCGGTGACCTCGTCACCGTCGACGAAGACGTGGGTGATCTGCAGGTCGCCGTGGGTGAATACCGGTGCCCACGGCCGGAGTGCAGTCTCGGCGAGCCGGCGGTTGCGTGTGACCACGTCGGCGCGTAGGACGTCGTTGGCGACGAGCCACTCGCACTCGCCATGGAGCTGCGATGCGAGGTCGTCGAGGCTCCGACCGGGCCACGGTGGCAGCGGCGCGTCGTGCAGCATCCGTGCGGCGGCACCCGCCGCGGCCCACGCCGCCGACGACGCGGTGGACGGTTCCTGGAGGCGGCCCAGTGCCGTCCCTGGGAGGGCGGCGAGAGCGAGAACGGGCGACTTCCGCCACAGGATCTCCGGGGTCGGGACCGGCGCCAACGCCATCGCCTCGACCTCGATGTCGGTGCGCGTCTGATCAGCGTCGATCTTCAGGAACACGTCGCCGACGCGGATCGTCGCGCGCTCGCGATGGGCGACGACCACCTTGACCTCCTCCACGTCGGCCATTATCGCGGGTCGTCCGCTTGTCGAACATAGATGAGACTGGCCGTCGCTGAGCCGATCGCTTGACCGGTACCAGGCGGAGGTCGGCTCGCGCGCTGCCTCGGCGAACGCCCTCGGGGACATTCCCGGTGGCCGGTTGCACGACTTAGGCCAGACAGGTGTCCGGTTTCTGGCAGTGTGAGCGAGCGGCTACATCCGCA
>Ga0307296_10000986_pt1 | contig 13969 bp, 15 predicted proteins | sample ER_DNA_153_FD_194467 | JGI IMG/M metagenome (GOLD analysis project Ga0307296, IMG submission 194467) | Bulk soil microbial communities from the East River watershed near Crested Butte, Colorado, United States - ER_DNA_153 | ecosystem: Environmental > Terrestrial > Soil > Floodplain | place... | reverse complement strand
GAGCGCGTCCACGGCCTCTTCCAGGCGCTCGTGGATGTCCTTCCAGCGGATGATCGTCTTGGCGTCGTCGGTAGAGCGGAACAGCTCGGCGACCGCGTCCCGCTCGAGCTCGTCGCCCTTGTCTTCGAGCGCGCGCAGCTCTGCCAGCTGGTCGCTCGAGTCCTTGAAGCCCTTGAGCCTCCCGACCGCCTCGTCGAGCTTCGTCGCGGCGCGGAAGATCACGTCGGCCTGCTCACGCGCCTTCTCCGGCACGCGGTCGACCCCGTAGGAGCCCAGATTGTCGGCGGCCTCGTCAATGTGGTCGCAGATGTCGTCGAGGGCGCCGGCGAGCCGGTACATGTCATCCCGGTCGAAGGGCGTCACGAAGGTGCTGTTGAGGAGCAGGACGACCTCGTGCGTGAGCCGGTCGCCCTCGTGCTCGCGTTCCTTGATGCGGCCGACCAAAGCGTCACCGTCCGTGGGGAAGCGCTCGAGCAGCTCGACGAGCAGCCGCGAGATCTCGACCGTGTTGGCCGAGGCCTCCGAGTAGAGATCGAAGAACTCGCTTTTCTGCGGCGTGAAGCGGAGGCGGGGCATCGCGGGAGGGTCTTCTATCAAGTCCCCCGGGAGAGTCGCGTCCGCACCCGCTGCTACTGTTGCGCGGGGGTGGCAGAAATCGCCGATTTCCAGGCTTATTGCGGCAACGACCCGCCGCGGTTCGCCAATGACGCCGAGCGCGAGTGCGCCAAGGTGCTCGACTTCTACGGCATTCGCTGGGACTACGAGCCGCGGACGTTCGTCCTCGAGCAGGACGAGGACGGGCGCGTGACCGAGGCGTTCACGCCGGACTTCTACCTCCCCGAGCAGAACCTGTTCCTCGAGATCACGGTGATGAAGCAGCGTCTCGTGACCCGGAAGAACCGCAAGCTGCGGAAGCTCCGTCAGCGCTATCCCGAGGTGCAGGCCAAGCTCTTCTACAAACGCGACATCGAGCGGCTGGCCCAGCGATACCGCCTCGACCTGGCGTCATAGAGGCCTCCGAACCGCGGATCGGAGACGTGTTCCTCTCGGCGGAGGAGCTCCGGACGCGGGTCGACGAGCTCGGCGCACAGATCGCCGAGGACTACGCCGGCAAAGAGCTCCTGCTGATCTCGATCCTGAAGGCGAGCGTCGTGTTCCTCACCGACCTCTCCCGGGCCATCCCGAGCACGCACAAGGTCGACTTCGTGGAGCTCGCCGGCTACAACGGCGCCGACACGGGTGGCCATTCGCGCGTCCGCCTGCTGAAGGACACGATCATCCCGCTCGCCGGCCACGACGTCCTCATCGTCGACGAGGTCGTGGACACGGGGCTCACGCTCAACTACCTGCGCGGACTGTTCGAGCTGCGCAATCCGGAGAGCCTGCGAGTGGTCGCACTGCTCGACCGGCCCTACCGGCGCTTGGTCGACGACCTGCCCGTGGACTACGTCGGCTTCACCGTCCCGGACGAGTTCTTCGTCGGGTACGGATTCGACATCGACGAGCGCTGGCGCAACCTGCCCGACCTGCGGCTGGCTAAAGTTTAGGCACGCCTAACTTTCGCTAGACTCGGCCCATGATGGCGACGCGGGCAGAACGGGTCGCCACGGGGAACGTCGAGGCGGCCGAGAGGGCGCTGCGGGGGTTCCCCAGGCCTTTTCGCATCCTTCCCTTCCTCGGGCCTGCGTTCGTCGCGTGCGTCGCCTACATCGACCCCGGCAACTTCGCGACCAACATCGCCGGCGGCTCGAAGTTCGGCTACACGCTCTGCTGGGTGATCCTCGCCTCGAACCTGATGGCGATGCTGATCCAGACGCTCTCGGCAAAGCTCGGGATCGCCACAGGCCGCAACCTGCCGGAGGTCTGCCGCGACCAGTTCTCCCGCAAGACATCGCGGGGCCTCTGGGTGCAAGCGGAGCTGATCGCGATGGCCACCGACCTGGCCGAGTTCCTCGGAGCGGCGCTCGGGTTCCACCTGCTCTTCGGGATGGCGCTCTTCCCCGCAGCGGTCATCACCGGCATTTGCACCTTCGTGATCCTCGGCCTGCAGCGCCTGGGCCTACGCACCTTCGAAGCCGTGATCGCGGCCTTCGTCGGCGTGATCGGGGTCTCGTACATCGCGGAGCTCTTCTACGCGAATCCTCCGCTCGGCACCGTAGCCCTGCACTCGGTGTCGCCGGCCTTCGCCGGCAGCGACTCGGTGCTGCTCGCGGTCGGGATCCTCGGCGCGACGGTGATGCCGCACGTGATCTACCTGCACTCCGCGCTGACCCAGAACCGGGTCGTCCCGCAAAACGACGAGGAGGCCAGGCGTCTCTACGGCTACACAAAGGTCGACGTCGTGATCGCAATGTCGATCGCGGGCGTGATCAACATGGCGATGCTGGTGATGGCAGCGAGCGTCTTCTACAAGTCCGGGATCACGGACGTGGCCTCGCTCGAGAACGCCCACGAGACGCTCAAGCCGATCCTCGGCGGCGCCTCCGCGACGCTCTTCGCACTAGCGCTTCTCGCCTCGGGCCTGTCGAGCTCGACCGTGGGCACGCTCGCCGGCCAGGTTGTGATGCAGGGGTTCATCGAGCGCAAGATCCCGATCTTCGTGCGCCGTCTCGTGACGATGGTGCCGGCGCTAGTGGTCGCGGCTATCGGCCTCAACCCGACGCGCACGCTTGTGATCAGCCAGGTGGTGCTCTCGTTCGGGATCCCGTTCGCGCTGATCCCGCTCGTCTACTTCACGAGCCGGAAGGACCTGATGGGCATCCTCGTGAACAGAAGGGCGACGACGGCAATCGCAGTACTCGTCGCCGCCCTGATCTCGGCCTTGAACGTCTTCCTACTCGCCCAGACCTTCCTGGGCTAGCCGGTTACCAGCGGTACCAGCGGGCTTCGGGGCCTCGAGCCAGGAAGCCGATCAGCCAGAGGGCGAGCACGATCGCCGCGACGATCCAGAGGACCTTGACCGCGAAGCCGATCCCAAAGAGCAGGATCGCGAGCAGTAGAACGAGTAGCAGTGCGAGCATTTGGGCGTCTCCTTTCGTGTTGTCCCAAAGGACAAGCGCGTCGTTCCACGCGGAGGCGTCCCTGAAACGCGCTAGGAGGGCTTGGCGGAACCTCGCTCGTCCTCGGGGTGCGCTGATCGTTCCGAGGCAAGGACGCAGGGAGTGCGCGTAGCCGGAGGCTATGGGTGCGACTGAGGACGCGGCCTCGGGGCGAGCAGGGCGGCCCGGGGGCACAGACTAGGTTTCGTCAAGCCCTCCTAGAGATACCCGAGGGGATCTACAGCGCTGCCGTTGACGCGCACCTCGAAGTGCAGGTGATCCCCGAAACAGTGGCCGGTGCACCCGACGTAGCCGATCACCTGGCCCTGAGTCACGATCTGGCCGTTGCTGACGGCGACGCTGGACTGGTGCCCGTAGGCCGTCGAGAGCCCGCGTCCGTGGTCGATCGCCACGAGGTTGCCGTAGCCACCCATCCAGCCCGAGTAGACGACTCGGCCCGAGGCGGCGGCGTGGATCGGCGTGCCAGCGGGGACGCCGATGTCGATCCCTTCGTGCATCCGTCCCCAGCGCATGCCGAACCCGCTCGTCACCGGCCCGTTGACCGGCCAGATGAACCCGGATGCCGAGGGCGTGGTGTCTCCGGGCGGCGCGTAGGAGTTGCTCGCCTGGGCCGACTGGATCTGGGAGGCGAGCGACGCGCTGGCCTGCGCAAGGCCTGCGGCCTCGTGCAGGTACTCCTTTTTGCTCTCGGCCACGTTCTGGAGGCTTTCCCGCTTCGACGCGCGCGCGGCAGCGAGACGGTTCTCGCTCGCGAGGAGCTCGTCTCTCAGCGCCCGCACCTGGCCCGCGCGAAGGGCGATCGTCCTGGTCTCGGCGGCTGCGAGGGCCCTGAAGCGCTTCGTGTGCTCCCGCTGCCGGCGGACCCGCTGCTTGGCCGTCCCCACCTGGCCGGCGATGTGCTTGTCCTGCGCCACGATCGCGTTCACATAGTCGGCCTGCGAGATCAGGTCGGTGAAGGTCTTGGCCGAGAGAAGCACGTCGAGCGAGCTCGGTTCGCCGCCTTCGTAGATGTCGATCAGGCGGTTCCCGAGCCGGTCGATCAATGCGTTGTACTCCTTGCGGTAGAACTCGTATCGCGACGTCTGCAGCCGGTAGAGCTCGTTCAGCCGGTCGAGCTTCTCCTTGTGCAGGGCCAGGTCGCGCTCGAGCGGTGCGAGCTGCGCAGAGACATCGCCGACCTGCGACGCGAGGTTGCGGATCTCCTGGTTGACCGAGGCGATGTCGGCGGCCAGCTCGCGCTCGCGCTGCTCGGCGCGGGCGATCTTGGCCTGGACGGCCTGGAGACGCGAGTCGATCTCCTGTTTCCGGCTCGTGACGTCCCCGCTAGCGGGGGAGGCGGCAACGGCCAGGAGGAGCACGACGACCGGTAAGAGTCGGCGGATGTGCATTTGGCGAGACTTCGGCGGTCGGCCGGGCGTCCCTGCGCGGAGGGGCTATTCCCCCTGCGGCGGCGGGCTCGGGGCTGGGCTCGGCTCCGGCACGATTGTCGGGCCGGGAGGCTCGGACGGCTCGGGTGTCGGTTCGGGCACAGGCACGGGCTGTGGCGCCGGGCTCGGCTCTGGATAGGGCTCTGGCACCGGCTGGGGGGTTTCGATCTGGGTCGGCTGCACGTGGAGCTGTGCTCGCTGGATTCGCTCCATCGCGCCTGCGGCTGTTTGCTCCATCTCTTCCTCCTTTGCCGCGATCAACCCGTCCAGCTCTGCCATCCGCGAACGGGCCGATTCGCTCCCTTCCTCGTCATCAGCGTACACCGCTTCCCCGAGGGCACGGGCACATTCCGCCTGCTCAGCCCGGAGATCCGCGAGCTCACGCCGCAGCCTGAACAGCTCCACTCGCGCACCGGAGTGGACGCTCAGCGCCTCCATCGCAAAGCCGGCGCGGGCGCGCAGGGCGCCCACGGCGCCGCTGGAGAGGCGCGAGACCCGCGCATCGGGCAGCCGGCGCGCCAGTTCGACGAAGAAGAACGCGAGCACGGCCGCAACGCCGAGTAACGCGCCGCCCACGATCACGTGACCGCTGACGAAGAGCACGATCGCGAGCGCGAGCGAGGCCGCGGCGAGCGCGAGCACCGCCGCGGGCGGCGTGACACCGAAGAAGCGTGGCGCAACCACGCTCACCTTGACCGGGACGGGACCGGTTTCCTGCGGCGGTAACTCCTGCACGGCCGTCTCGCCTGGGCCGGCGCCGACGCGCGTCCCGCACTCCGGGCAGAAGCGGCTTCGCTTCGGAAGACGCGTGCCGCAATTGGAGCAGCTAGGCACGCACGCGCTCCTGTTTCGACTTACGAGGCTCGAGCGCCCGCAGCAGCTCCGCCGCGCGGCGGCGCAGCGGCCCGACGAGCGCACGGTAGTCGTCGTCCGAGACCTTCCCGGTGCGGTGGTCGAACTCGAGCTCCTTCAGCGCCGCCAGCGCCCGGTCGCGCTCCTCTTCCAGAGCAATGCGCTCCTGCTCCCGCGTCCCAGGCTCCTCGAGGCGATCGTGCTCGGGCGCAGGCTCGCGCAGGAAGGGCTGCGCAACGAGCAACACGCAGGCGACGGCGAGCAGGCCGCCCAGCACGAGCCAGATGTCAGTGCCTCTTCCGGTAATGGTGCCCCGATTCTCGGTCGCTAGCACCAAGCCAGAGGTCGCACTCGACCGCGGCGCAGGCTGACAGCCTGCGTAAGGGCGAGGGCGGGCTCTGGCGCCGCGTGATAGCGGGCGAGAAGCCGGCGTTCATTGCCGGGAGAGGCACGAAATTAGGCCTTCTTGGCCGGCGCGTACTTCGACGGGCACTTCGTCACGAGCGTGTCGTGCTTGGCGACGAAGACGCCGTGTGCGTAGCGGCCGTCCACGACGACGTGCCGCCCGGTCTTGAACATGTCGGGCACGCTGCCGCGATAGACGACCGGCACAGAGGCCGAGCCGCCGATGTCACTGACCCGGAAGTGAAGCCCGTTCTTCGAGTACCCGTCGCCCTGAGCGTGACCGACGACTCTCCCGACGAGGGACACCGTCTCGGCATGACCCGCGAGCTGGCTCGGCTTCAGCTGTGCCTTGCGCCCGCCCGCGATCGACACGTACAGCAGGAAGACCGCGAGCACGGCTGCAACCGACAGCGCGATGACGAGCCGGACGGAACGAGGGTTCCGGGCCACGACTGAAGTCTAAAGGCGGCTGCTAGAACTCGCGAGCAGGCTCGGAGCGGCGGCTCGGGATCCGGTAGCCGTGCTCTTCGCAGAGGCTGCCCGGATTGTCCTCGGTGAGCGCGTCGCAGTAGCCCTTTCCGTAGGCCGCGCGCATGAACGCGGCGACCACCTCGAGGTTCCACTCGCCGATGTCGGCGGCCTCCCGCCAGAGATCGGCAAGCCGAAGGTCGATGTCCAACTCGAGTAGGTCGATCCGCGAAGGGCTCTTTGCCATGGCGTGAGCGTAGATATAGGCCCGGACGACATACGATCCGCGAAATGGCAAAGCTCCGCTTTGGCCCGGCACGAGTGCCTTCGCGCGATAGTCCTGAGGAGGCGATTCGACTCCTGCGGGAGCGGACGTTCTCGGCCTGCGAAATCGACTTCGCAGGCGGGTTCTGGATGGATTATCCGTGGGCCGAGCGTTTTGGCACGCTCGCGCGCAAGGCGCGGATCGCACTCTCGGTGCACGCGCCGATCGCGGGGTTCATGGGCCACCTCGAGCACGACAAGAAGTTCCGCATGGCAGTCGGGATGCTCGACCATTCCGCCGGGATAGCGGTCGCTGCGAAAGCCGAGCTCGTCGTCTTCCACCCCGGCTTCCTGCTCGGCCGCACGCGCCGCGTCACGATCACCGCCGTGAGCAAGCAGCTGACCGAGCTCCGCGAGCGGCTCGAGGGCAAGGGCCGCGTCGTGCCCTTCGGCATCGAAGTGATGGGACGCGTGCGCGACTTCGGCAGCCTGGACGACGTGATCGAGATCTCCCGCCGCACCGGCTGGGTCCGCCCCGTGCTCGACTTCGCGCACATGCACGCCACGAGCGACGGTGCGTACACCGACGTCGAGCCATTCGCGGAAGCCCTGGAAGCCGCAGACGGCGTGCTGGAGCCGGGCGCGCCCTTCCACATCCACTTCTCCGACATCGCCTACGCCAACCGCAACGAGACGAAGCACCTGCCCTATGGCGAGGGCACGCTGCGAGCCGAGCCGCTGGCCGAGGCCTTCCGTCGGTTCGACCGGCCAGCGACGGTGATCTCGGAGTCACCCGACAAGGCGTCCGACCAGGCGATCAGGGCCATCCTTACTAAGAGGCGACGGGGCGCTTAATAGCCTCTCCACGCAGATGGCGCTGATGACCCATCGGAGTAGCGGTCGAGCGACGGCCGCGTTGCTCGCCGCCCTGGCCGCGCTCTACCTCCTCGCGCGCCGACCGATCCTCACCTGGGGCGCTACCACCGAGGAGGCCGGATCGCGCCTGCCGGGCGATGAGCTGCTGGAGGAAGCGGACGGAGTCTCGACGCGCGCGGTCACGATCGGCGCTCCGGCCACGGTGGTCTGGCCCTGGCTCGCGCAGATGGGCCCGTCGCCCCGCGGCGGCGCCTACACCTACGACTGGATCGAGAACTTGCTCGGGCTCGACATGCACAGCGCCGACCGTGTCCTGCTCGAGTTCCAGCACCCGGAGGTCGGGGACACGATCGCTCTCGGGCCGAACCGGATGCGGATCGAGCGAGTTGAGCCGGGGCGCGTGCTGGCCTGGCGCTCCGAGGACGGCAACTGGGTCTGGACCTTCGTGCTGGACGAGAGCGACGGCGCCACCCGGCTGATCAGCCGCAACCGCTACCGCCTACCTACCCTCGCTGCACGCGTCAGCATGCTGCCGATGGAACCGGGCTCGCTCCTGATGGAACGACGGATGCTCCGAGGGATCAAGGAGCGCGCCGAGCGGCTATCTCGCGGCGCGGCCGGTGTCCAGAGCCGGCACTGATCTTCAAGCCGGGGTCGACCTCTTCTGGTTGCCGCTCGGCGCCGGTGGTCACTCGGTGCGGCTTAACGGCCGCGTCTACGAGGCGGTAGCTGCCCGACTCGCACACCGTCCGACCTGCGACCTCTACCACTCGGCGCTCGTGGTGCGCATACCGGAAGGGCGGTTCGTGATCGAGCAGGCGCCGGTCCGTGACGCCAACGGTGCGGAGCGAGGCGTCGTCGCCGAAGGCGCCGTCGGGAGCCGCTGGGCCGGGCAGATGCGGATCTTCCGGTACGAGCTCCGGTTCTGGCGCGACGGCTCCATCCCCGATGTTGCCGAGGCGGTCGACAGTCCCCGCCGCCTGACGGACGACCCTGAGCGGGCACGGCTGCTCCTGGCGCTTGCGCCTCAGGTCCCGACGCCCGTGTGGGGTCGCGACGAGCTCCGGGCCGGCGAGATGTGGAACTCGAACTCCATGATCGCGTGGCTGATCGCCAGGACTGGACTCGACGCCGACGGGATCAAGCCGCCGGCGGGTGGCCGCGCGCCGGGGTGGAACGCCGGCCTCGTCGTCGCTCGGCGTCCATGAACCATGTTCTGATCCATCCTCTCTATGTGGACGGGGCAATCCCCGCCCTCACCGCACGATTAGCGAGCCCGCCTGGCGGAGCAAGCCGAGTTGGTACCTCGTCATGACCTCGTCGAGAGGGGTGCTTCCGAAGTGGGATCACCGGCGATGGCCTAAACCGACCGACCCCACCGGCCCGCCGCCCACGAGGTCAGGACGGCGGGCCGGTTTTTGCATCGTCAGTCCTCCGCCGCCTCGGCCATCGACCGCGGCGCGGGCACGTTCTCGAAGCGGACGTTGCCCGCGGGAACCATCCAGGTCATCACCTCGACCGCGAGCCGGCCCGCCCGCACCGCCGGGTCCTCGTTGCTGAGCCTTCGCGCCGTCTCGGGGTCGCACATCATGATCGAGATGCCGCGCAGGCGCTCGTCGTCCTGATCGACGAGCGGCCCTCCGCCGATGAGGTAGCCGCGGTCGCGCAGATCGGCTCGGAAGGCGAGATGCCGATCCTGAAGCTCGGCCGCCTGCTCATCCGTGAGCTCCGGTGCATCGGGCCGAAGCACGAGCAGCACGAGCGTGTGCCGGTCGAACTGCATGCGGGCGAATTAGACCAGGTTCTCGTAGAGCGCGACTTAGGCGATTCGTTCGGCGCTGCTGGCTGCGGTGAGGAGGTCTTCGCGGCGCTCGTCGAGCTCCGTAGCCTCGTCTACACGGCCTCGGTCGCGCAGGAACTGAATCAGCGACTCCAGAGTCTCCACCTGGTGCATCCGGTGCTCGCTGGCCGCGATCGACTCATAGGCCTCCCGCAGGAGCGCCTCTGCCTCGTCGTCGAGCCCCTGCGCGGCGCGAACGAGCCCGAGTGCCATCGTGGTCGTCGAAAGCGAGGTGACGTCGTGCGGACCGACGGTCTCCCGCGAAGCCAGAGCGAAGCGCTCTGCTTCGTCGACGCGGTCCTGCACAAGCAGCAGCTCGGCGAGCCCACGCTGGCTCTCGCAGAGCGTGGCGCGATCCTCGAGCGGCGCGAGGATACGGATCGACTCGCGGTAGAGCCGCTCCGCCTTGGCCGGGTCGCCCTTGTGCCGCGCCACCCAGGCGGAGTAGTTGAGCGTGCGGCCGAGCGTCCAGGCAGCACCCGCCTCGGCGAGGTACTCGCGCGCCGAGTCCAGGGCGATGTCGGCGGCGTCGAGCTCGCGACGGTAGAGGTGAAGCTGGCCGGCGAACCGGAGCGCGCGGCCGCGGGCCTCGGCGCTGCCGCTCTCCTCGGCGAGCAGGATCGCCTGCTCGATCAGCGGCGCCGCTCGGTCGAGCTCGAGCCGCGCGAGGTAGACGCTGGCGAGCTCGTCGGCGGCCTCGCTTTCGAAATCCTTGCGCCCGGCCTGCCGGGCAAGGTAGATCGCCTCCTCCATCACGCGCTCCTCCTTGGCGAGATCGCCGCGAGTCCAGGCGATCGTCGCCTGCGCCCGGAGCGCGCGGAAGCGGCCGGTGAGGTCGTCCGGCTCGAGGACGCCGAGTGCCTGCTCGATCATCTTCTCCGCGCCGGTCACGTCGGCGTCGCGAAGCACAGAGGCCTCGGCGAGCGTCACGAGCGCGCGGCCCTGCGTCCAGCCGTCGCCGGCCTCGGCGGCGGCCTTGCAGACCTCTTCCATCTCGCGTGAGACCGTAGGCAGGTCGCTAAGCCGGTCGGCCGCGCGTGCGGCGAGGTAGCGGCGGCGGAGCGTCGGCTCGAGCTCGACCGCGCGTACGAACAGCTGCCGCGCGGAGCGGTTCGCCTCGCGTGCGAAGGCGCGCAGGCCGGCTTCCGTCAGCGCTTCGGCGGCCTCGCGCTGGAGCTCGATCGGCGCGGCACCGTCCAGCTCGGCCAGCAGTCCCGTCGCCCGGTCGAGATGAAACGCGCGGATCTCGAGGAGCTCCTCGCCGGCGTGCTCCTTCAGCCACTCGGCGAAGCGCGCGTGGTGCTCGGCGCGGTCGGACTTCGAAAGGCCCGAGTACGCGACCTCGCGGATGAGCACGTGCTTGAAGCGGTAGGCGGCCTCGCTCGTGATGGACGAGCGCGGCTCGTCGAGCACGAACTCGCGGCGCAGCAGATCTTCGAGCGGCGCATCGAGCGAGTCGAGCTCGGGCGAGAGGCGCAGCAGCGCGCCCTCCCAGAAGGTCCGACCGATCACGGCCGCCCGTTGCAGCAGCGCCTTTGCCTCGGGGTCGAGCCGGTCGATACGGGCGGCGATCAACGCCTGCAGCGTGTCGGGGATCCGGTCGATCCCTGCGGAGCCGTCCTCGGCGAGCATTCGCACGGTCTCCTCGAGGAAGAGAGGGTTGCCCTCGGTCTTCCCGAGCAGCTGGCGCCGGTCGTCCTCGCTCAGCTGACCGCCGGTCATGAGCGCGTCCACGAGCTCCTCGCTCTCGCTCTCGCCAAGCGGCTCGAGCTCGATCGCGGTCGCCCGCACGCGCCCGCCGCCCCAGCCGGGACGGATGTCGAGCAGTTCCGGCCGGGCCAGCGAGACCAGCAGGAGCGGCGCCTCGCGTACCCAGGTCGCGAGGTGCTCGATCAGCTCGAGCAGCGGCTCCTCGGCCCAGTGGATGTCCTCGAAGACGAGCACGAGCGGTTGCTCCTGCGCCATTCGCTGGGCCCACTCGCGCGCGGCCCAGGCGATCTCCTGCTGGCTGCGCTCGGAGTGGACAGCCTCGAGCACGCCCGATGCCAGACCGAGCAGGTCGGCCACCACCTCGTCCTCGCAGGACATGCGGAGCTTCTCGATCGCGACGTCGAGCGGGTCGTCGTCGACGATCCCGGCCGCGCATTTGACCATCTCGGCGAGCGGCCAGTAGGTGACCCCCTCGCCGTACGGGAGACTACGGCCCGCAAGGACGGTGGCGCCCTCCAGCGCGTCGCTGAACTCGTGTGCAAGCCGGCTCTTGCCGACACCGGGCTCGCCGTAGATCGTGAACAGATGCGCTCGCTTGTCGCGCAGCGCGCGCTCGTACGTGTTGGTGAGGAGCTCAAGCTCGGAGTCGCGGCCGACGAGTGGTGCCTGCTGCGCCCGCGGCTGCGCGCCGTCCCCGTTCGCGCTCAGGGCGCGCCACGCCCAGATCTGCTTGTCCAGGCCCTTGAGATCGACCGGGCCGACGTCCTCGACCTCTACCCGCCCGAGCGTGAGCCTGTGGGCGGCGGGGCCGATCAGCAGCTGCCCGGGCTCGCCGGCCTGCTGGAGGCGCGCCGCCAGCGTTACGGCCTCGCCGGTGGCGAACGTCGAGTCGCTGTCGTCGGCGACGACCTCGCCCGACTCGATCCCGGCGCGCGCCTCGAGCTCGAGCTCGTCAACCGCGTCCATGATCGCGAGCCCGGCGCGCACGGCGCGCTCAGCGTCGTCCTCGTGCGACTGCGGGATCCCGAAGGCCGCCATAACCGCGTCGCCGGCGAACTTCTCGACGATCCCGCCGTGGGTGATCACGCAGTGCGAGACCCGTTCGAAGAACGTCTGGACACGGCGACGCACGACCTCGGGATCGGCGCCCGTCACGAGGGCGGTCGAATCGACGAGATCCACGAAAAGGACCGTGGCAAGCTTGCGTTCCATGCCTGCAGTGTAAAACGAGCGCGAGAGCCGGTTTCTTCCGCCGCCAGTAGCATCATGCCGTGCTCGATCCCAAGGTTTTCAAGGCCTACGACGTACGCGGGATCTACCCCTCGGAGCTCGACGAGGAGGGCGCATACGCGATCGGGCGCGCGTTCGTCGAGCAGTTCGAACCGAAGCGGATCGCGGTCGGGCACGACATGCGCGTCTCCTCGCCGTCCATGACCGAGGCCGTCATCCGCGGAGCCTCCGAGGGCGGCGCGGACGTGCTCGAGCTCGGGCTCGTGGGGACCGAGATGGTGTATTTCGCGGTCGGCGAGCTCGACCTCGACGGGGGCATCGCAGTGACCGCCTCCCACAACCCGAAGGACTACACGGGCATGAAGATCGTCCGCTCGGGCGCGCTCCCGGTAGGCGGTGAGTCGGGCCTGCTGGACATCCGTGATCGTGCACTGTCCCTTTCGGACACGACTCGGGGTCAGACCCCGGGACACGTGACCCCGGGACACGTCCAGCCGTACGACATCTGGGAGCAATTCGTCGAACGCGTTCTCTCGTTCATCGACCCGGAGGCGATCAAGCCGCTCAAGGTCGTGGCGGACGCGGCGAACGGGATGGCCGGCGTGATGCTCCCGCCGGTGCTCGCGCGGCTGCCCCGGGTCGAGACCGTGCGCTACTACTTCGAGCCCGACGGCACCTTCCCCAACCACGAGCCGAACCCGCTGCTCCCCGAGAACCGCGAGTTCATCGTGCACAAGACCCTCGAAGAACAGGCCGACTTCGGGGTGGCCTTCGACGGCGACGCCGACCGTTGCTTCTTCGTGGACGACAGCGGCGAGTTCGTCCCCGGCGACTTCGTGACGGCGCTCTTCGCCGAGCTCGTCCTCGAGAAGGAGCCCGGCGCGAAGATCATCTACGACGTACGCGCGAGCTGGGCTGTGCCCGAGACGATCGAGCGCGCCGGCGGCATCCCGCTCGTGAACCGCGTCGGTCACGCGTACATCAAGCACCGCATGCGCGAGGAGCACGCGGCCTTCGGCGGCGAGGTCTCGGGCCACTACTACTTCCGCGACTTCTCGCAGGCCGACTCCGGGGTCGTTCCGTTCCTGCTGATGCTCGAGCTCCTCTCGAAGCGCGGTCAGAAGCTTTCCGAGATCCTGCGCCCGTTCCGGGACACGTACTTCATCACCGGCGAGTTGAACACCCCGGTTCCCGACGTGACCGCGAAGCTGCAGGAGCTCGAGGAGCACTTCGGCAAGGAGGGCCGGGTCAGCCATCTGGACGGTGTCTCGATCGACGCCGAGGACTGGCACATGAACGTGCGGCCCTCGAACACGGAGCCCCTGCTGCGCCTGAACCTCGAGGCGCGTTCGAAGGAGCTGATGGAGCGCAAGCGCGACGAGGTGCTCGGAGTGATTCAGGAGTGACGATCGAGCTCGGGCACGTGACCGACCGCAAGCCGCCGTTCAAGTACGCGTCGTTCACGCGCGTCGGCTTCTCCGACACCGACGCCCAGGGGATCGTCTACTACGGCCGCTACCTGCCCTACTTCGACGCAGCCCGGGTCGAGTACCACCGCCACCTGGACTTGCTCGAGGCCGGCGCCGGCGAGAACGAGTTCGTCATGCGGGCGAACACGATCGAGTATCTCGCGCCGGCCCGCTTCGACGATCTGATCGAGGTCTTCATCCGCGTCGCGCGGATCGGGCGGACGAGCGTCGGCTACGAGCTCGCCGCCTACAGGCACGAGGACGACGTGCTGATGGTGACCGCGCAGCAGACGCTCGTCCTGGTCGACCTCGGCGAGCGCAGGGCTCGGGCGATCCCCGACGAGTACCGCGACAAGATCGGCGAGTTCG
>Ga0307296_10000983_pt1 | contig 13984 bp, 15 predicted proteins | sample ER_DNA_153_FD_194467 | JGI IMG/M metagenome (GOLD analysis project Ga0307296, IMG submission 194467) | Bulk soil microbial communities from the East River watershed near Crested Butte, Colorado, United States - ER_DNA_153 | ecosystem: Environmental > Terrestrial > Soil > Floodplain | place... | reverse complement strand
CTCGCCGACGTTCTTAGCCATACACGCGCAGCCGATCGCGCCCTCGAGCGCGCTCTCGCCGAGTGGGACGCCCATGCTCTCGGCGCGGCCCGCAGCGACTTCGCTGCGAACCGATCTCAAATGGGCAAGGCCGTTGCAGAGAAGGCCCAGCTGATTCAGGATGCGACGACGCCCGCTGATCGCCGCGCAGCCGCCAAAGCCGTCGTCGCCGTCGCCCGCCAAGCCGTGACCGACGAGGCGGCCCTTGCGAAGGCGGCCCGAGACCTTCGGCGGGGAAGCCACATGCAGCGCAAGGTGCTCCGCGCCGCCGCGCAGGACACGGCGCGGTCGAACGCCCTCGGCGTCCTTAACGGTCAGCTCGCCTCGCTGCCAAACGCCGTGCGGACGCACATCGCAAACGCGGTCGGCAAGCTGACGCTCTCCCATAAGGAAGCGATCCGGCAGTTGGGCAAGGACGTGACGAGCTCCAGCGTGGGCATGGCAGCGAAAGGGATCGCAGCCTCTGATCTCGCCGCGGACGTCCACGGCCAAGCCCACGCGGTGAACCTGCTCCAGGCGCTCATGCCGCTTCTGCCGGCCGCCGCGCAGAGCGGTCTGCAAACGGCACTCGATGCGATCGGACAAAGCCTCGACCATCAAGCGAACGCCCTCGCTGCCGTCCAGGCTCACGCCCCGGCAGCGCTCAAGGACAAGATCGCCGCAGCGATTGCTGCCGCGCAGGCGGCGGCGGCTGACGCGAAAAGCTAGGAGTCTCAACCCCCCGGGCCGCAGGGGCTCGATGGCTGGGGAGCCGCCTCGTCCGCGCACGAGCGGCTCCCCGCCCCTATTTATTGTGCGAGCCAGACGCTACCTTGATGTGAGCGGCCCGATTTCGAGGCGCGTGACCGTTCCCTTGTCACGAGAGACCTTCCAGGGTTAGCCTCAGTTCGGGCCGCGTCTACTCAGCTACAGCTCTGTGGTGAGCACGGAGCGCCTCGCGCAATGGCGCCGAAATGAGTGGACGCCGGCCGTCAAGAGCGCGGGGCTCGAGCACCGTCCTCCTTATGCTCTCCGGCATTCCTTCGCGGCCTGGGCGATCGCTGCGGGCATCGGACTGTTCGAGCTCGCCCGCATGATGGTCACGTCCGTCGAGCAGATCGACCGCACCTATGGGCATCTATTGCCCGACTCGATCGACCGGGCCAGGGCCGCGCTCGAGACGTTTGGGCACCTTGCGGGCACTGAGGCCGAAGTTTCGGCGGAGCTTCAATGACGGGGAAAGCCCAGGAGCTATCAGGGCTTTCCGTTCAGTCGGGGTGCCGAGATTTGAACTCGGGACCTCTTGTCCCCCAGACAAGCGCGCTAACCAGGCTGCGCCACACCCCGAAGCTCCACAAGTCTAGCGTCCACTCTGCCGCTGCCTCGCCTCAGCGCTGCTCGGGCGAGGAACCCTCGCCGGTCGACGGCTGGTAGCTCCGAGCGGCGCTTCAGCCGAGGAGAAGCGGCCGCCGGCCGCGCGCGAGATCCGCGAGAGCGCCGGCCAGCGCGATCAGGATGACGAATGTAACGGCGAGCCTGAGCATGCTCTCCTGACGCGCCTTGCGGCCGAAATCTTCCCGCCAAAGTTTCCACACCCCTGTGGGTGCCTGTGAATCTTGTGGAACTTTGGACGCTGTTTCCTGCAATTTCCGGCAATCTTCGTTCGCGCCGCCGAACGGGTTGCTCTAGTTTCGGGCGCGGCGGTCATGAGCCGCCTCTCCCGGTCGTGGGTCCGCAGCCCACTCCCTAGGTCGGAGGCCGGTGCTCCCTAAGGTCTTTTCCCGGAGCGCCGGCCTCCTTCCATGACCGGGCGCTCTTCAGAGGCGCTACTGGGGCTGGACGAGGGTCGGCACCGGCAAGCCGCCCTGGATCTGGGCGACGTAGACGCGGAGCTCCCGTTCCTTGCGGGCCAGCTTCTCTTCCAGCTCGGCGAGCTCGCGCTCGCGGCGGTCGAGCTCGTCCTGGCGGACCTGCAGGTCGACGTTCGTGCGGACCTCGCGCGCCTCGAGCTCCTGCTCGCGGCGGGCGACGTCGTCGATTCGCTCCTGGATGAGCGTCTCGTTGTCGTTCAGCCGCTTCTCGCGGTGCTCGATCCAGCGCGTCGCCTGCGTGGCCGTCTCGGAGCTCAAGAGGTCGCCCTCGGCGTCCACGAGCTCACGCTCGCGCTCGGCGAGGAGCTTCTGCTCGGAGCGAAGCCGGTCCCGGCGGTAGGCGGCCAGCCGCTCCCGCTCCGAGAGCTCGGCCTCGGACTCGACCACCTTGGTCGTCCGCTCGCGTAGCTGACCGGCCTTCTCCGCGAGGCTGAGGGCGCGCTCCTCGACGGTCGCCAGGGCCCTGCGCAGGCTCTCGCCGGCCTCCTCCTGCACGGGACGAAGCTCGTCGACCCGGGCAGCCCGCTCACGGAGTTCGTTCTCGAGTATTTCGAGCCGCTTCAGCTCGTACTCGACCTCGTTCTCGCGGAACGTGATCTCGGCGCCGCGCTCGTCGAGATCTGCGGCGCTCTTCTGAAGATACGACTCGAGCGAATGGCGAAGGCCTTCACTAAGCCCCATGCAGTCAGTATCGAACCGGCGTCGGCCCGAAAAGCCCCCCTTTCGGGGGGGAGGACCGGGCGCGTTTCGCCCTCCTTCGGAATGGCATGAGCGTTCGCTTCCTTGCAGTGGGCTTGGGTGCCTTCGCCGCGGCCATCCTCATGGCGGCGCTTCCGCTCATCGCTCGCGGCGGCTGACGCCTCCCTTTGACGAAGAGTCGAGTAGTTGCGCGGAATGGCGCATGCCCGACCTCGGCCACCAACTGGGATAGCGTTCCCTCATGGCAAGCCGAAAGATTGCGGTGCTTGGGGCAGGAAAGGCCGGCGAGGCGTTGATCGCGGGCCTGCTCTCGTCCGGCTGGCGCGAACCTTCCGAGATCGCGGCAACCGCCAGGCACGAAGAGCGCCTGGCCGACCTCGCCGAGCGCTATGGGATCGCGACGACGACGAACAACGTCGAGGCGGCCGCGGGAGCGGGCGTCGTCATCATCGCCGTCAAGCCGCAGGACATCGAAGCGCTCCTGGCGGACGTGGGGAAGTCGTTGCGGAACGACCAGACCGTCCTCTCCATCGCGGCCGCGATCCCGACGAGTCTCATCGAAGGCCACCTCGGGAAGGGCGTGCCGGTCGTCCGCGCGATGCCGAACACGCCGGTGACCGTCCACGAGGGCATGGCGGGAATCGCGGCAGGGTCTCACGCCGGCGAAGACCATCTCGCCGTGGCGGAGGACGTTCTCGGTTCGGTCGGGCGCTCCGTGCGGGTCGACGAAAGCTACATGGACGCGATCACGGCTGTCTCGGGCTCGGGGCCTGCGTACTTCGCGCTCCTCGCCGAGTCGATGATCGAGGCGGGGATCCTCCTCGGGCTCTCGCGGGAGATCTCCACCGACCTCGTCGTACAGACGATGCTCGGGACCGCGAAGCTCCTCCGGGACGAGAAGATGCACCCGGTCGAGCTCCGCGAGATGGTCACCTCCCCCGGCGGGACCACGATCGCGGCCATCCGCGAGCTCGAGCAGGCAGGCGTGCGCGCCGCGTTCCTGAACGCGATCCAGGCGGCGATGAAGCGCTCCAAGGAGCTAGCGGAGGGCGGGTAACGGGTCCACGGCCGCCCCGCGGCGGCGGACCTCGAAATGCAGATGCGGCCCGGTCGCCTCACCCGAGGCACCGACGCGCCCGATGCGGCTGGCGCCGCCCACGCGCTCGCCGCGGTGGACCGCGATGCGGGAGAGATGCGCGTAGAAGGTGCGAACGTGGTGGCGGTGCCGGACGACCACGAGGAAGCCGAAGCCGCCGCTGTCCCAACCCGCCTTGACCACGCGCCCCGGCTTCGCCGCCCGAACCGGCGCGCCGTAGGGAGCCGGCATGTCGATGCCGGCGTGGAAGCGGTTGCCCCTGGGGCCGAAACGGTCGCTGACCGGGGCGTGGACAGGGCGGAGCAGCCCGAACGGCACGTGGGCACGCCCGTGCCGGAGCGCGCGGAACGTGGCCGGCCCGGCGACGCCGTCGGCTCCCAGCCCCGCCCAGCGCTGGAAGCGCCGCAGGGCGGCGTCCGTATGAGGGCCGAAGTCGCCGTCCAGCGTCCCCGAGGGAAAGCCGTGCCACGCGAGCTTGAACTGGAGGGCCGCCACGTCCCAACCCCGGTTTCCGCGGTGAAGCATCCGGGACGCGTAGCGGTGCCGGCCGTAGCGGCCGAGCGCGCGCTGGGTCTGCGGCCCCGGGATGCCGTCCACGAGGATGCCGGCGCGGCGCTGGAGCAGACGCACCCCACGGCGGGTCCCGGGCCCCATGACGCCGTCGATCGTCCCGGAGTAGAGCCCGCGCGCCTGCAGGCCGACCTGCAGGCCAGCGACCTTGGCGGTCCGGGCGTTTGCCGCAGAGGCGAGCGCCGCGAAGGCGATGAGCGCGAGCAGCGCGATGCCTGCTCTTCGAGCCATGGACAGCTTTCTTTCGCCCTGGAACGAGACTATCCTCGCCCGCTATGACGGAGACGAAGGTGCTCCTGCCCGAATCGGCGCTCCCGGAGCGCTGGTACAACATCCAGGCCGACATGCCGAACCGGCCGCAGCCCGTGCTGCATCCGGGCACGGGCCAGCCGGTGGGCCCCGACGACCTCGCGCCGCTCTTCCCCATGGAGCTGATCGGTCAGGAGGTCTCCGACGCGCCCGAGATCCCCATTCCGGAGCCGGTTCGGGAGATCCTGCGCCTGTGGCGTCCGACTCCGCTCTTCCGCGCGCATCGCCTCGAGCAGGCGCTGGGGACGAGGTCACGCATCTTCTACAAGTACGAAGGCGTCAGCCCTGCCGGAAGCCACAAGCCGAACACCGCCGTCGCGCAGGCCTACTACTCGAAGCAGGAGGGCCGCGAGCGGCTCGCGACCGAGACGGGCGCGGGCCAGTGGGGGAGCGCGATCGCGCTTGCCTGTCGACTCCTGGGCCTCGAATGCAAGGTCTACATGGTCAAGGTCTCCTACCATCAGAAGCCGTACCGGCGCTCGATGATGGAGACGTGGGGTGCGAGCGTCGTGGCGAGCCCGTCCGAGGAGACCCAGTCCGGGCGGGCCGTCCTCGAGGCCGACCCCGACTCGCCCGGGAGCCTCGGCATCGCGATCTCGGAGGCCGTCGAGGACGCCGCGGCGCGCGAGGACACCGCCTACGCCCTCGGGAGTGTCCTAAACCACGTCCTTCTCCACCAGACCGTCATCGGGCAGGAGGCGCTGGCCCAGATGGAGCTCGCGGGCGCGTTTCCGGACGTCGTCGTCGGCTGCGTCGGGGGCGGCTCGAACTTCGCCGGCCTCGCCTTCCCGTTCATCCGGGAGAAGATCGGGGGCAAGGAGATCGACGTGCTCGCCTGCGAGCCCGCAGCGTGCCCGACGCTGACGCGGGGGCCGTTCGCCTACGACTTCGGCGACACCGGCGAGCTCACGCCGCTCGTCCCCATGCACACGCTCGGCCATGACTTCGTCCCGGCCGGGATCCATGCGGGCGGTCTTCGCTACCACGGCGTCGCACCGCTCGTCTCCCAGCTCGTCCTCGACGGACTGGTGCGCGGCGAGGCCTACACGCAGAACGACGTCTTCGCCTCCGCGGTCACATTCGCAGGCAGCGAGGGAATCATCCCCGCGCCCGAGTCCGCGCACGCGATCCACGGCGCCGTGCTCGCCGCCATGGCTGCGGACGACGAGGGCCGCGCCCGGACGATCCTCTTCAACCTCTCGGGTCACGGGCACTTCGACATGGGCGCCTACGACGACTATCTCGCCGGGCGCCTCGAGGACGTCGCGCTGCCCGACGACGAGATCCAGCGCGCCCTGAAAGCGATCGAGCCGCTCCCGAGGCCGGCCTAGTCGACGACCACGTCCCCGCCGCACCCGAAGACGGCGGCGGCTTCGATCTCGTCGTCCGCGACCCCGGCAAGGGAGGGGTGGCCTCGGTCGATCGCGATTCCTGGCCACTCTTCGAGCCCGAGCGCCCGCGCGCCTTCGGCCGATCCGATCCCGAGGAGCTCGGGCACAGGGATGACATTGCGACGAAGCTCCTGCCGGCGGGCGATGCCCTCGAGCTCGCGCAGCTCCTCGAACGGGTCGAGACGGACGTTCGAGTCCGAGCCGATGCAGAGCGGTATCCCCTTCTCGCGGACGCGGGAGACGGGAAGGAAGCCGTCGCCGAGGTTGGCCTCGGTGAGCGGGCAGACGCAGATGCGCGCGCCCGCCTCCGCCAGGAGGTCGAGCTCGGCGTCGTCGGCATGGGTCCCGTGGACAATCGTCGTCCGGGGGCCGAGGCAGCCGGTGCGCGCAAGAAGCTCGATGGGCCTGACGCCGTGCTCGGCGAGGCACTCCGCGATCTCCTTCGGCTGCTCGTCGGCGTGGACGTGGAGTACGAGCCCTTCGCGCTCCGCGTAGCGCCCGATCTCCTCCAGCCAGTCCGGCGGGCAGGCGCGCACGGAGTGGGGTGCGAGACCGACGCGCGCTCCTGAGGCGCGGAGCTCGTCCACCTGGTCGAGATACGCCGAAACGGAGGGCTGGCGGAAGCGTTCGAGCCCTCCCCGGCCGTACGCGGAGAGGAGGAGGACGATGGCGATTCCGGCGGCCTTGGCGGCTTCGACGGCCGCATTCGCCTCCTCGAAGCCGACGTAGTGGAACTCGCCGACGGCCGTGTACCCGGCCGCCCGCATCTCGCGGTAGGTCGCCTCGTAGTCCTTTCGAACCATGTCCGGGGTCAGACCCCGGGCATGTCCCAACATGACCTCTCGCCAGGCCCAGAAGTCGTCGCCCTGCGCTCGACCCCGCATGGCGCGCTGGAATGCATGGCTGTGCGCAGTCACGAACCCGGGCAGCGGAATCCGGCTGGACATCCGCGCGAGGCTACCATTGCCTCACCATGGCGACACGAGCCGTGCCCGCGCCCCTCGCGCAGCTTCCCAACGCGCTCACGATCCTTCGACTGGCGCTCATACCGGTGTTCATCGTTCTCGTCGTCGAGGCGGGCGGAGACGCGAGCTGGCCGGCGGGGATCGTCTTCGGAGTGGCGGGGATCACAGACCAGGTGGACGGCTGGCTCGCGCGGCGCTGGCACGTCGAGTCGGACTTCGGCAAGTTCGCCGATCCGCTCGCGGACAGGTTGATGATCGACGTGGCCGTCATCCTGCTCTTCGCCTACGACCGGCTCCCGTGGCCCGCGCTCGCGCTGATCGTGATTCGCGACGGACTCCTCGTGGCGGGCACGCCTCTAGCCCTTCGCCGCGGCTACGACTTTTCCGTCAGCTTCCTCGGCAAGGCGGCCACCTGGGTCCTGTACGCATCGATCGCCTTCATCCTCGTGACCGAACCCGGCACTGACTGGCCGCTTTGGCTCTTCTGGACCGGAGTTGCGCTTGCCTCGCTGGCAGGAATCCTCTACGGGATGGCGGTCTGGAAGGCGGTGAGGAGGTGAAAGCGGTCGTGATGGCGGGCGGCGAGGGCACGCGCCTGCGCCCGCTCACCTCCAACCAGCCGAAGCCGATGGTGCCCATCGTCGGAAAGCCCTGCATGGAGCACATCGTCGAGCTCCTGAAAGAGCACGGATTCGACGACATCGTCGTCACGCTCGCCTTCATGCCGCAAGCCATCCGCGGCTACTTCGGAGCGGGGGAGAGCCACGGCGTCTCGATCCGCTACTCGGTCGAGGAATCGCCGATGGGGACGGCTGGCTCGGTCAAGCTCGCCGAAGACGCGCTCGACGAGCCGTTCCTCGTCATCTCGGGCGATGCGCTCTGCGACATCGATCTCGGCGCGATCGTGCGCTTCCACGAGGAGAAGGAGGCGCTCGTCACGATCGCGCTGGTGAGCGTGGACAACCCGCTCGAGTTCGGAATCGTCGTCACCGACGAGGAGGGGCGGATCGAGCGCTTCCTCGAGAAGCCCTCCTGGGGCCAGGTCTTCACCGATACGATCAACACGGGCATTTACGTCGTCGACCCTGCCGTCTTGAAGCACGTGCCGGAGGATCGCCCGTTCGACTTCTCGAAGGAGCTCTTCCCGCTCCTGCTCGAGATGGGGAGGCCGCTGTACGGCTACGTCGCCGAGGGTTACTGGCAGGACATCGGCAACATCGACCAGTTCCGGCAGGCGAACTTCGACGCCCTCGACGAGCGCGTCGGCGTGAACGTGCCGGGAATCAAGCTCCGCGGCAACGTCTGGGTGGGGGAGGGGGTCGAGCTCGCCGACCTCGAGTCCGTCGATGGGCCGGCGTTCGTGGGCAACTACTGCCGGATCGCGCCGCAGGCCTCTGTCGGGCCGTACTCAGTGCTCTCGCCGAGCGTCACCCTGCGCGAGCACGCGCGCACGACGCGCTCGGTCATCGACTCGTCGACCTACATCGGCAGGAGCGCGCTGATCGAGGGCGCGATCGTCGGGAAATCCTGCGACATCAAGCCGCATGCACGCCTGCACGAGGACGTGGCGGTCGGAGACAGCTGCACGATCGGCGAGCAGAGCGTGGTCATGCCGGGGGTTCGCATTTATCCGTTCAAGGAGGTGGAGGCGGGGTCGGTCGTCGACCGGAACCTCATTTGGGAGTCCCGCCTGGCATCGCGGCTCTTCGGTCGCGACTCCGTCTCGGGGCTCATCAACGTCGACCTGACGCCCGAGACCGCCCTGCGGATCGGAATCGCGCTGGGCACCGCGCTCAAGCGCGGCGTCCGCGTCGTCACGAGCCGCGACGGAGCTCCCGCCTGCCGTCTGCTGAAGCGCGCCGTCGTCTCAGGGATCACGTCCACCGGAGTGAACGTCGCCGACCTCCACGTGATGCCCGCGGCTGTGAACCGCCACTTCCTGAAGAGCGAAGGGCTCGGCGCCGGCATCCACGTTCGCCCGAGCACGGGGGACCCCGAAACTCTGCAGATCCAATTCTTCGAGCCGCCGGGCATCCAGGCGACTCCGGAGCTCATCAAGGAGATCGAGAAGCACTTCCAACGCCAGGAGTTTCGCCGGGCGGCCCATGACGAGGTCGGTCAGATCGGTACCCCCGTCCGGGCGTCGGAGACCTACGCCGAGGATCTCCTGCGGACACTCGACGTCGAGGCGATCCGTGCCCGGGGCTTCCGCATCGTGATCGACTACGCGCATTCGGCTGCCTCGCTCGTCCTGCCTCTGATCCTCGGCCCGCTCGGCGTCGAGGCGATCGCGGCGCACCCCTACGGGGGTGAGCAGACGCCCCGCATTGCGGACGGAGTCCCCGAGGCGATCGGGCAGGCGAAGCGCCTCGTCGCCGCGGTGGGAGCCGACTTCGGCGTCGTCTTCGACCAAGCGGGCGAGCGCATCTACCTCGTCGACGAGACCTCACGCGAGGTGCCAGTCGAGCAGGAGCTCCTCCTCTTCCTCAGCCTTCTCGCCTCGGACGGGAAAAGCGGGACGCTCGCGCTCCCGATCACCGTCACGAGCCTGGCCGAGCCGATCGTCAAAGGCTCGAAGCTCGAGGTCACCCGCACCCCCGCGTCCCTTTCGGCGCTCACGCAGGCCTCGGCCGACAACGGCGTCGTCTTCGCCGGTTCCGTCGGTGGCGGCTTCGTCTTCCCGGAGTTCCTACCCGCCTATGACGGCGTCGCGAGCCTCTGCAACCTCCTGCAGCTGCTCGCGCCGATCGAGCGCCCGCTTTCCGAGCTGGTGGGCGACCTGCCCCATTCGACGGTCGTGCACCGGCAGGTGCGCTGCCCCTGGGCCCGCAAGGGAGCCGTCATGCGCGTCCTCACCGAGCACATGAAGGGGAAGAGGATCGACACCCTCGACGGCATCAAGGTCTTCGAGGAGCGGGGCTGGGCGCAGGTCCTTCCGGATCCCGACGAGCCGCTCGTCCACGTGTATGCGGAGGGGAACACGCCGGATGATGCTGCCGCCCTCGAGGAGGACTTCCTCAAGCTCGTCGAGGAGATCGTCGCGGGCACCGAGGACGAGGGCGAAGCGGAGTAACCCTCAAGTGCAGGTTGAAGGATTGGCCGGCGCTTGCCATACTGGAGGAGCCCTTCTTTCCTCCTCGATCTCGGAGCCGCCCTGTGGAAGCACTTCCTGACCTCGATTCTCTGTCCGATCAGGAGTTGCGCGACCTGATCCGCGACCTCATGGAAGACGAACGGGAGGTCTCGTATCGCCGCCGCATCCTGCACGGCAAGATCGACATCCTGCGCGCGGAGTTGCAGGCGCGCCTGAAGAAGGACGTCGGGGAGGGGAAGAGCCCGCTGCACGACATCGACGTCGACAAGCTGGCGGAGATCCTTGCCTCCAAGGCACCCCCGTCGGCCGAATAGGGGGCCGAAGCGAGCGCATGAGCCACGTCCATTGTCCGGAATGTGGCTTCCAGAATCCGGAAGCCTCCAACTACTGCTCCAAGTGCGGGGCGCTGCTCCCGCACGACGAGTCCGGTGCGCATACGACGATGACGTTCACGCCGGAGGAGGTCGCCGAGGACGATTCGCTCTCGCTCGCCGACCTGCGGATCGAGGGGCCGGCGCTCGTCGTCCGTTCCGGAGGCGGGCGCTCCGGCGAGACGTATGCCGTCGAGTCCGAGCGACTCGGAATCGGCCGCGGGCCCGAGAACGAGGTCTTCCTCGACGACGTGACCGTCTCCCGTCGCCACGCCGTGCTGGTGCACCGCGACGACGGCTACTACATCGACGACGAGGAGAGCCTGAACGGCACCTACGTCAACCGCCGCAGGGTCGAGAGCGCGAAGCTCGAAGACGGTGACGAGGTGCAAATCGGCAAGTACCGGCTCACCTTCCTGGAGTCCTAGCCATCGCCACCGTCGTCTCACGCGTCGAGCCCGACGGGCCGCGAGACCGGCCTCTGACGATCGGTGCGGTCTGCCGCCGGCTCCAGGACGAGTTTCCGGACATCTCTATCTCGAAGATCCGCTACCTGGAGGATCAGGGCCTCCTCGCGCCCCGGCGAACCCAGGGCGGCTATCGGCTCTTCACCGAGGACGACGTCGACCGGCTGGAGACCATCCTGCGGCTCCAGCGGGACGAGTTCCTGCCGCTCCGCGTGATCCGGCAGGAGCTCGCCGCGCCGCGCAGGAAGGCCCGCCCGCGCTCCGGCCTCGGCGAACCCGAGCAGGAGCTCGACTTCGAAACGCTTTGCGAGCGCACGGGCGCGACGCCCGCCTTCGTGCGCGACCTCGAGGACTACGGGCTGCTCGAGCCGCTCGGAGAAGGGGGAGAGCGCCGCTATCCCGAGCGTGACGCCGAGGTCGTCTCCACGTGCTTGCAGCTCGCCCGCTACGGGATCGAGCCCAGGAATCTGCGCCCCTTCAAGACCGGCGCCGAGCAGGAGGCCGCCAAGCTCGAGCAGATCGTGGCGCCCAAGCTCCGTTCGCACAATCCCGACCGCCACCGGGCAGGGCTCGAAGACCTCCAGACGCTCGCAGCGCTGTCGCAGGAGCTCTCCCAGCTGCTCTTCTGGCGGGCCGTGCGCTCGCTCGTTCCCTAGCTGTGCCGGTCGACCTGAAGTCGAAGATCCGCGACATCCCGGACTTTCCGAAGCGAGGGATCGTCTTCAAGGACATCATGCCCCTGCTCGCCGACCCGGAGGCGCTGCATGAGACCGTCGAGCAGCTGGCCGAGTTCGCCGAGCCGCGCAAGCCGGACTACATCCTCGGCGCCGAGGCGCGCGGCTTCATCCTCGGGGCGGCGCTCGCGTACCGGCTCGAGTGCGGGTTCATCGCAGCGCGCAAGCCCGGCAAGCTGCCCTGGAGGACGGTGAGCGCCAAGTACGCGCTGGAGTACGGGTTCGACGCGCTCGAGCTGCACGCAGACGCGCTCCCGAGCGGAGCGCGCGTCCTGATCCACGACGACCTGCTCGCCACGGGAGGCACGGCGAAGGCGAAGGTCGACCTCGTCGAGCAGCTCGGCGGCGAGGTGGTCGGGCTGGCGTTCGTGATCGAGCTCGAGTTCCTGAACGGGCGCGAGAAGCTCGAGGGCTATGACGTCTTTTCGCTGATCAAGTACTGATCGGGACAAGGTCTGACGTCTTCCGTCCGGGCTGCCGATACATAATTTGCAGATGTACGACGGGCTGACCGGGCGCTACACGTTCGCGTGCCCCGTTAGGGGCGAGGTCAGCCTGCCCCTTTCGGCCTTCAGGGGCCTCGACCGGCTGCCGGGGGCGAGCCATCCGGCTGTCTTCAAGGTCACGTTCTCCTGCGACTGTGGCCACGAGCACGAGGGCCTCGTGGCCCACGACGATCTCGACTGGGCTCCGCTCACCGGAAGCGACACCGCCTTCGTCAACCTGATGACCTCAAAGCTCGAGAACGCCGCGGACGAGCTCCTCGAGCTCGCGGCGGCCCAGATCAGGGCGGGGGAGTGGCCCTGGAGCTTCTTCTGCTACCCGGAGGAGCGGCCGCGGCCCGTGTTCCCCTCCTCCTTCAAGGCACTCGGTGCGGGCGAGGAGCGGATCGGGCTCGCCGTCGAGTGCCCGTCGTGCTCTCGAACTTCGGTGAACCTCGTGACGCACCGGCATGTCGACATCCCCTTCTACAACGACCGCAGGGTCGACGTCGTCGAGCACATCTTCTCCGGCGACATGGAGACGACGCTCGACGCGTTTCGGGCCGAGCTCGAGTCCGCGTCGTTCGACGCGCGCCGCCGCGACCTCGCCGCGTAACCGAAAAGCGGTTACAGACGTTGCTCCAAGGGGAATTCTCCTCCTGGAAACGACGGAGACGAGGTGACGAAAGTGGCACTTTTCCGCAGAAGGAGCGACGACGGTCTCGCGGAGACGGAAGTCCGCCGCGAGGAGACCGAGGTACGCGGCTTGGGCAGCCCGCCGCTCGTCCGTGCGGTCTTCACGCTCCTCGGGGTCGCCGCGGCGGGCCTGCTCATCTGGCTCGCGCAGACTTTCGACCTCACGAGCACCAACGGCTTCTGGGCAGCGATGGGCCTGATCGCCGCAGCCGGGCTGGCTCTTGGGCTCTCGCAGCTCTTCGGCGGCTGGACGAAGTGGGGCCTGCCGGTCATGAGCCCCGGGGTGTTCCTCCTTGCGTTCATCCCCTCGGCGATCGTGGTCGGCTGGATCCTGCTCGCGACGCAGCCGGCCGGCGGATGGCAGCAGGAGCGCCTTGCGGGTTGGAGCAGCGACCTGGGCATCACCGGGTTCGTGAACGACCTCGGCACCCTGCCCGCAGCCCTGGCGATGGGGCTCGGCATCGTGTTCGCGTTCACGTTCGACACGACGGGCCCGCGGACGCGCGAGGTCGTCGAGCGCGAGCGTGACGTCGTCCCGGACGAGGACGTGCACGACTACGACAGCCGCGAGGAGGTCGTCCCGACGACGACTACGACGGCCACGACGACGGACAATGACCGCACTATGGTCACCGCCGACGAGTCCCGCCCGGAGCGGGTCGAGATCAGCCACTCCGAGCGCCGCGACACGCCGTAACCTGCTCAAAACTGACCTCGAGGGGCGCCTCCAAAGGCGCCCCTCGTCGTCTCGGGCGAACTGTTCACTCGCGCCAGGGATTTCCGGATCCGGTGGGGAGACCGATGCAGTCGGACATGGAAGCCGCAGCCCCGGGAAACACGGGCGGAGCCCGTGGGGCGCCCCGACTACTCGAGCATTGCGCCGCCGTCGAGCGGCTCGTCCAGCCCCAGACCGGCAGTGCCCGCGCCCGCCTCGAGGACGAGCTGGGGGGTCACCTCGCCGGTCTCCTCTGCAGCGCGCTCGTGCAGCGCCGGCCGTCGAGAGCCGTCCTCCTAGCCTTCTAAGCACCCTCGAGCGTCTAGCTAGCGGTGGAGCTGATCCGCGCCCGTGAGACGGACGTAGAAGAAGATCAGGCACCCGGAGAGGATCCCCGTCACGAGAGAAGTGCCCTTCGAGATGCCGATCGCCAGCATCCCGATGATGACGTAGCCGCCGAGCACGAGGCTCCAGACGAACGCGGTGAAGCCGGGGCTGAACGCGGG
>Ga0307296_10000982_pt1 | contig 13987 bp, 13 predicted proteins | sample ER_DNA_153_FD_194467 | JGI IMG/M metagenome (GOLD analysis project Ga0307296, IMG submission 194467) | Bulk soil microbial communities from the East River watershed near Crested Butte, Colorado, United States - ER_DNA_153 | ecosystem: Environmental > Terrestrial > Soil > Floodplain | place... | reverse complement strand
CAGGGTATCTAATCCTGTTCGCTCCCCACGCTTTCGCGTCTCAGCGTCAGTACCGTCCCAGAAAGCCGCCTTCGCCACGGGTGTTCTTCCTGATATCTGCGCATTTCACCGCTACACCAGGAATTCCACTTTCCTCTTCCGGACTCTAGCCAAATGGTTTCCGCCGACAGCTCGAGGTTGAGCCTCGAGTTTTCACAGCAGACCTATCTGGCCGCCTACACGCTCTTTACGCCCAATAAATCCGGACAACGCTAGCCCCCTACGTATTACCGCGGCTGCTGGCACGTAGTTAGCCGGGGCTTCTTCTGGAGGTACCGTCACCCTCTGGGCTATTAACCCGAGTGGCTTCGTCCCTCCTGAAAGCGGTTTACAACCCGAAGGCCTTCTTCCCGCACGCGGCGTCGCTGCGTCAGGCTTTCGCCCATTGCGCAAGATTCCCCACTGCTGCCTCCCGTAGGAGTCTGGGCCGTGTCTCAGTCCCAGTGTGGCTGATCGTCCTCTCAGACCAGCTACGGATCGTCGCCTTGGTGAGCCATTACCTCACCAACAAGCTAATCCGCCGCGGGCTCCTCCTCGACCGGAGGCCGAAGCTACCTTTTCCAGCCGCTCCGAAGAGCGGATGGGCCATTCGGTATTAATCCGGGTTTCCCCGGGCTATCCCGATGTCGAGGGCAGATTACCCACGTGATACTCACCCGTTCGCCGCTTTCCCCCAGGCCGAAGCCTGGGTTCTCGCTCGACTTGCATGTGTTAAGCGCGCCGCCAGCGTTCGTCCTGAGCCAGGATCAAACTCTCCGTGAAGATGGTTTGCCTCTTCGCAAGCGGTCACACCGGCAAAGCCGGCGCGACCTCTTACCGGCGTCACAAGTGACGCCTCGAGGCAAGCTGTTCACTTCGAGCTCGTGCTCAAAGTGTCTCCCCTCGGTCCAAGCAGGGGTGACGGGTTCTTTTAAGGCCCCACGCCCTAAGGCATGGGTCTCGGCGTAATTCGCACTGCTGAGTTTTCAAAGACCGACGCCGTTGCGGCCGGCGCGTAAAAAAGCCTCCGACTCGCGCCAGAGGCCTCCGATGCTGCGGATCTCGGTCGTATCCGTCTGCGTCCGAAGGCGCTCCTGGTCGAGGTACAGGGACTGTTCTAAACGCCACCCTGTTGAGCGGCCCGTGCATGATAGCGCAAAGCCACTTGTCCTGGGGTCAAGCGGGCTGAAACCGGGCGAAGCGCCGCTTGCCCGCCTGGAGCACCGCTCCGGCGAGTCGGCTGCGCGGTAGATCGAGGTCTGTCACGACCTCGCCGTCAAGGCGTACGCCGCCCTGAGAGATCAGGCGCCGCGCCTCGCTCGTCGACCCCAGGCCGAGCTGGTCGACGAGCAACGCCGGCAGGTGCAGCGGGTCGCCGTCGGGGAGCGGGGCCTCGGGAATCTCCTCCGGAGCCTGGCCCTCACGGACCACGCGCGTGAAGTGGTCCTCCGCCTCGCGCGCAGCCTCCTCGCCCCAGGACCGCGAGACGATGAAACGCGCGAGCTCGAGCTTCGCGTGCATCGGGTCGCCCTCCGGCAGCTCGCGCTCCCAGACCAGCCCATACCACTCGGGCAGCAACTCGTCAGGCACCCGCATCGTGCGCCCGAACATCTCCTCCGGCGGCGCGGTCAGCGGGATGTTGTTGCCGACCGACGAGCTCATCTTCTCGCCGTCCCACGAGACGAGCAGCGGCGTCGTCAGGGCGACCTGCGGCTCGAGCCCGTAGGCCTCCATCACCTCGCGGCCGGCGAGCAGGTTGTAGAGCTGGTCGGTCCCCCCGAGCTCGACGTCGGCCTCGATCGCAACCGAGTCGTAGGCCTGCATCAGCGGGTAGAGCAGCTCCGAGACCGAGATCGGCTCACCGGTCGTGTAGCGCTTCGCGAAATCGTCGCGCTCGAGCATCCGCGCGACGGTGATCGTGCGCGCCAGGCGGACGACTTCGGCGTAGGAGAGCTTGGAGAGCCACTCGCCGTTGTAGCGCACCTCGGTCCGCTCGGGATCGAGAATGACCATCGCCTGGTCGAGGTAGGTCTTCGCATTCTGCTCGATCTCCTCATCGCTCAGCACCGGCCGCTCAGCCGAGCGGCCCGAGGGATCGCCGATCCGGGTCGTGTAGTCGCCGACGATCAGAACACCGGTGTGGCCTTCGTCCTGGAACGCGCGCATGCGCTGCAGGGGGATCCCGCGGCCGATGTGGATGTCCGGCGAGGTGACGTCGATGCCCAGCTTGACCCGCAGCGGGCGGTCCAGCTTGAGCTTCTCCTCGAGCCCGCCCTCCGGCAGAACGTGGACGGCATTCCGCGTGAGCTCGGGGAGGCCCATCGAGCGGCGAGTCTACCGTTACAATCGTCGGCTTCTCGTGCCGCGTTCCGCCCGAAAGCAGACGTCTGCAAGACCGCGGCGCAGGATCCGCAAGCTGCGCCTGTTCGGCCTCCTCCTGATCCTCTTCGTGCTCGGGACGATGTCGTTCACCTTCGGACTGGTCACGTCGGTGGCGAGCGGCATCCCCCAGTTCGATCCCGCGAAGGCGCAGGAGCGCGAGGTCGACGGCTACGTCTACGACCGCAAGGGACGGCGGGTCCTCGCAGTGCTGCGCGGCAAGCAGAGCCGCGTGCTCGTCGGCTCGAACCAGATCTCCGACCGCATGAAGCTCGCGATCGTGGCGATCGAGGACAAGCGCTTCTACGAGCACCGCGGCGTGGACGTGCACGCGATCGCTCGCGCTGTCTGGCAGGACCTGCAGCACCAGGGCGTGGTCGAGGGCGGCTCGACGCTGACGCAGCAGTTCATCAAGAACCAGTACGTCAAGAGCGAGCGCTCGATTGCGCGGAAGCTGAAGGAGGCGGCGTGGGCCTGGCAGCTCGAGCGCATCTGGTCGAAGGACAAGATCCTGACCGCCTACCTGAACACGATCTACTTCGGCAACGGCGCATACGGCGTGCAGCAGGCGGCGCTGACGTACTTCCACCACGGCGCCGACAAGCTCGGCTGGGCCGAGGCGGCGCTGCTCGCCGGGATCCCGAGCGACCCGTCGCGCTACGACCCGGTCACGAACCCGAAGGCCGCGCGCGACCGGCGGAACATCGTGCTGAAGTCGCTGCTCGACCAGGGCGACATCACCTACGGCCAGTACGCTAACGCGAGCCTGGCCCGGCTGCCCAGGGCCGAGGACGTCCACCTCTCGGGTGAGCGAGGCCCCGCTCCTTACTTCACGAACTACGTCCAGCAGCAGCTGATCGACCGGTACGGCTCCGGCCGCGTCTTCGGCGGAGGCCTGCGCGTGAAGAGCACGATCGATCTCAACATCCAGCGCTTCGCGCGCCAGGCGATCACGAAGTGGCTGACCGATCCCAACGGCCCCTCGGCGGCGCTCGTTGCGATCGACCCCCGCGACGGCAGCGTGCTCGCGATGATCGGCGGCAACAACTACCGCCGGAGCCAGTTCAACCTCGCCGTCCAGGGCGAACGGCAGCCCGGCTCGTCCTTCAAGCCGTTCGTGCTGGCGACCGCTCTGAAGGACGGCATCTCGCCCGACTCCGACTTCGAGTCCGGGCCCGTGCAAATCCCGCTCGGCGACAAGGTCTGGTCGGTGCACAACTACGAGAACTCCGACCTCGGCCGCATCTCGCTGGCCACCGCTACCGAGGTCTCGGACAACACCGTCTTTGCCCAGCTGACCCAGCTCGTCGGGCCGGGCGCGATCGTGCGCACCGCAAAGCGCCTCGGGATCACGAGCCCGCTGAAGAACTACTTCGCGATCGGCCTCGGCGCCGAGGCGGTAAACCCGCTGGAGATGGCGCGCGCCTTCTCGGCCTTCGCCAACGGAGGCCGCAGGATCGACGGCGCCGCGTTCGGCAACCGGCCGCGCGTGGTGCAGGTCGTGCGCAACGAGTCGGGCCGCGTGGTGGACAACAACGTCCCGGTCGGGCGCCACGTGCTCACCGCGAACACGGCCGCGCTCGTCACGTCGCTGCTACAGGGCGTCGTCCGCTCGGGCACCGGGAAGAAGGCCCAGCTGTCGGACGGGCGTCCCGTGGCCGGCAAGACGGGCACGACCGAGAACTACGGCGACGCCTGGTTCGTCGGCTACACGCCGCAGCTCGTCGCTGCGGTCTGGGTCGGCTACCCGAACTCGCTGCGGCCGATGCTGACCGAGTACAACGGCGACGCGGTGGCGGGCGGCACCTATCCCGCGCTGATCTGGAAGAGCTTCATGGAGCGGACGCTCGCCTACATGCGCGAGGCGCCCGCCGACTTCCCCGGTGTCTCGCTGCCCTACTCGGTCCCGAGAAACGTCGTCTACCGGAACGGGAGCCTGCAGCTCGACAACGGCAACTGCAACAACGTCAGGCAGCTCCTCTACTTCTCCGGACAGGGCCCCGCGCGCACGGCGAACTGCAAGGTCAACGAGGTCCAGGTGCCGCGTCTCGTCGGGAGTACGGTTGGGCAGGCCAACGCGCGGCTCGCCGCCCAGCCGCTTACCCCGGCCTACGTCTACGAGCCGGCGCGGCCGCTGCAGAAGCTCGGCGTCGTCCTGCGGCAGTACCCGGCGCGGGGCACGCTCTCCTCCTACGGCAAGGTGACGCTGGTGCTGCCGAAGGCGCTGCAGGGGAGCGTGCCGAGGGTGGTCGGCCTGCGACTCGCCCGGGCCGAGGCGCGACTCGAGCGGCTCCACTTCAAGTGGAAGGTCGCCGGCAACCCGCCGCCAGGGGCGAAGGTCGTCAGCCAGTCGCCCCGCTGGGACGTTGCCGGCAAGCGCGGCCTCGTGGTCACCCTGGTCGTAAAGGGCGGCTGAGAAACCGCGAGCCCGCCTCGGCGTAGCGCCAGGCCAGCTCGGCCGCGCGACTGATCCCGATCCGCGGGCCGGCGACCACCTCGACCGGCCCGTCGCGCTCGCGGAGCTCGAAGGGCAGTCGGTCGAGCGCGAGGCCGTCGTGCTCCCGGGAAACGCCGAGGGCCTGGCACAGGCGGCCGGGGCCGCTGCAGAGCAGGCGCGGATCGCCGGTTCCGCGTCGGGCGCTCATCGCGTCGAGCCCCTGCGTCGGCTCGAGCGCGCGCATGAGCACCGCGCTCGCCACGCCCTCTCCCTCGCAGACGAGGTTGAGGCACCAGTGGATGCCGTACGAACGGTACACGTACGCATGGCCAGGAGGCCCGAACATCGTGGCGTTGCGGGGCGTGCGGCCGCGATAGCCGTGGCTCGCGGGATCCTCTTGGTCGTAGGCCTCGACCTCGACGATCCTTCCGCCGACGCCGTCCACGAGCAGGGTCGCGCCGATCAGCTCGGGCGCGACCTCGTGCACGCTGCGGACGAAGAGGTCAGTCGGAAGCGCGCGCGTCGTAGCGGATGAGCGCGGGGACGGCAAGGGCGATCACGACGGTACCGAGGACGCAAACGATCCCGCCCGAGACGATCGACACGCGCAGGCTGGTCAGCGATGCGACGAGGCCGGCCTCCACGTTGCCGAGCGCGGGCGTGGCCGCCACCTGCGCGAACTCGATCCCCGAGACCCGGCCTCGCAGGGAATCGGGCGTGACGGCCCAGAGGATCGTCCCTCGCAGGACCGCGCTGACGTTGTCGGCGGCGCCGGCGGCGGCGAGCAAGAGTAAGGCGAGCCAGAGCGAGTCGGCAAAGCCGAAGGCGGCGATCGCCACGCCCCAGAGCGCAGCCGCGATCGCGACGATCAGGCCCTGACGGCGCACGTGGCCGATCCAGCCGGAGAGCAGCGAGGCGACCAGCGCTCCTGCGTAAGGCGCCGCGTACATGAGGCCGAGGATCCCGGCGCCGCCGTTGAACCGCTGCAGCGCGAGGGCCGGGAACAGCGCTCGTGGCATGCCGAAGACCATCGCGTTCGAGTCGACGAGGAACATCCCGAGCAGCACCTTCTTCTGCCGCACGAAGCGGAAGCCCTCCGCGATCGTCTGGAAGCTCGGCCGCTCAGCGTCGTGCGCGGCCGGAAGCGGCGGCAGCCTCCACACCGACCAGAGCGAGGCAGAGAAGGTGGCCGCGTCGAGCAGGTACGCGCCGCGCAGGCCGAGCACGGCGATCATCAATCCGCCGAGCGCCGGGCCGGCGACGTTGGTCGTACTGCCGTAGACGTTCTCGATCGCGATCGCCGCCGTCAGCTCCTCGCGCGCGACGAGCCGCGGGATGACGCTGTTCATCCCGGCGACGCCAAGCGAGAAGACCGACATCGCGAGCGTCACGAGCACGTAGATCGCCCAGACCTGCGGCTCGTCGAGGTTCGCGTTGACCGCGAAGCCGGTGGCGACCAGCGCGAGCAGGACCTCGGTGACGAGCAGCAGGCGCCGCCGGTCGACCGCGTCGGCGATCGCTCCGCCAACGATCGTCAGCGTCAGGAGGGGGAACAGCTCGCACAGCGAGAGCAGGCCGACCTGAAGCGTCGAGTGCGTCAGCTGGTAGAGCTGGAACGGCGCGGCGACCGCGGCGATCTCGCTGCCGAAGGTCGAGATCGTCTGGCCGATGAAGAGCCGCCGAAAGGCCGGGTAGCGCCGCAGCGGCCCGAGGTCGATCGCGAGCCGCCGAATCATCCCCGGCTCGCGGATCTCGGACGGTTCCATCCTCGCGGGTGACTAGAAGAGCTTGTCCGGGTCGTCCGGGTTCGCACTCGCCTCGAGCAGGTGGCGAGCCCGCCGGCCGAGGTCGGCGAGGTCGACCTTGCCCGTCTGCGACTGCTCGGCCAGGCGTTGGGCGAGGTCGAGCGCCTCGTCGAGGAGCGGCTTGCCGATCGCGGCTTCCTGGCCCATATCGGCCAGGATCGTGCGCTCGGTGCGGGAGGCGACGATCGGCTCGCTCACGCCCTCGACCCAGACGAGCGTGCGGCGCCCGTGGCCGCGGCGCTCGTCGCGGATCGGCTCGATCGCGTAGATCTTGTCGGCGCGCGCGTACTTGCCGAAGCCGAGGAAGACCATCCGGTTGGCGTCAGCCATCGGCGGATTATCCCCACGCGACCCGACGTGCCGTGGCTGGAAGCACGTGTTCACACGCGCGCGAGAGCTCATTCCCCCACCCAGGGTGGGGCTTTCGACCCGCCTCCCTCGCGGTCGACGCTACCCGGAGTGGACGCGCATGGGTGTGACGTCCTTGCGGCCATTGTGTGCCGTTTGGTGCACAGGCGCGCTACAGGGCGGCGCGCAATGCCTCGACCACGCGTTCCTGATCCTCGGCCTCGAGCTGCGGGTAGAAGGGCAGTGCCAGCGTCCGCGAGGCGATCTCCTCGGCGACGGGGCATGTGCCTTCCGCGAAGCCGTAGGTCTCGCGCATGTACGGCTGCAGGTGGATGCACGGCACGTAGTCGGCCGTGCCGACTCCCTGCGCGCGCAGCTCGTCCATCACACGGTCACGATCCGAGCCGGCCGGCAGCGCGACGACGTAGACGAACCACGACCGCCGGTGGTCGGCGTCGTCGGCACAGAGCGTCTCGACCTCGACGCTCTCCAGCAGCCGCGCGTACCGCTCGGCCGCCTCGGCGCGCAGCGCCAGCAGGCGGTCGAGCTTCTCGAGCTGCCCGATCCCGATTGCGGCCTGGACGTCTGTCCAGCGGTAGTTGAAGCCGAGCCGCGCGTGGTGGAACCACGCCCCACCCGCATAGTCGCGGCCCTGGTTTCGCATGCTCCGCACCAGCTGCCACTCCTCCTCGGAATGCGTGAACACGACGCCGCCCTCGCCGGTCGCGAGCTGCTTGTTCGGGTAGAAGCCGAAGACGCCGGAGACGCCGTGCGAGCCGATCTGCCGGCCCTTGTACCCGGCGCCCAGAGCCTCGGCCGAGTCCTCGATCAGCGCCAGCCCATGGCGCTCGCAGGTCGCTCGGATCTCGTCCAGCTCGCACGGGTAGCCGAACATGTCGACGGCCACGACTGCCTTCGTCCGCTCGGTGATCGCGGCCTCGAGGGCGGCTGGATCCAGGTTCAGCGTGCGCGGGTCGACATCGGCGAAGACCGGGGTCGCGCCCTCGAAGATGAAGCAGTTTGCAGACGACGCGAACGAGATCGGCGACGTGATCGCCTCGTCACCCGGCCCGAGGCCGGCGATGCGCGAGAGCAGGTGCAGCCCTGCGGTGCCGCTCGAGACGGCGGCCACGAAGGGCGCCCCGATGCGCTCGGCCAGCAACTCCTCGAAGCGGTCGATCGTCGGCCCGAGCGAGAGCCGCCCGGAGCGGAGCACCTCGAGCACGAGCTCCTCCTCGCGCTCGTCGAGGAACGGGCGCGCGAGCGGTATCTCGCGCAGGCCGGTGCTCAAGCCTCGGCCGGCGCGGGCGTGGCGTACTCGAGCCACTGCGCCCAGCGCTCGCTGCGACCGCGCGCGGTGTCCAGGTAGGCCTCCTGGATCTCCAGCGTGATCGGCCCCACGCCGATCTCGACGTCGTCGACGGTGCGCAGCGGCGTCACCTCGGCGGCGGTGCCGGTCATGAAGGCCTCGTCGGCGAGGTAGAGGTCGGAGCGGATCAGCGACTTCTCGTGCACCGTGTAGCCGAGGTCCTGCGCGATCTGGATGACCGTGTCGCGCGTGATCCCGGGCAGGATCGACGTCGCCAGGTCGGGCGTGTAGAGCTCGCCGTCCTTGACGATGAAGACGTTCTCGCCCGAGCCGTCGGCGATGTAGCCCTCGGCGGTGAGCAGGATCGCCTCGTCGTAGCCGGCGCGGTTCGCCTCGGTGACCGCGAGCATCGAGTTGAGGTACACGCCGGTCGCCTTCGCGACGTGCGGGATCACGTTCGGGCCGATGCGCTGCCAGCTCGAGATCTTCGCGCTGATCCCGTTCTTCAGCCCCTCCTCGCCGAGGTAGGCGCCCCACGGCCAGCTCATGATCACGACGTCCACGGGGTTGCCCATCGCGGAGACGCCGAGCTCGCCGTACCCGAAGAAGGCGATCGGCCTCAGGTAGCACTCGGGTAGCCCGTTGGCCGCGATCAGCTCATGGCAGGCCTCGCGCAGCTCCTCGACCGAGAACGGAAGCTCCATGTGCAGCAGGCGCGCCGAGTTGTCGAGCCGCTTCAGGTGCTCGCTGAGCCGGAAGACCGCGGAGCCCTTCGGGGTCTCGTACGCGCGGATGCCCTCGAAGACCCCCGAGCCGTAGTGCAGCCCGTGGGCGCCGACGTGGATCCGGGCGTCCGCCCAGTCGACGAGCTCTCCGTTCATCCAGATCTTCTCGGTCTCGCGCATTCAGCCGCCTCCTGTCTCAGGTCGAATGGTAAGGGGCCTCCTCGACGACGTCCATTGGACGCGCGCGCGAGAGGCGAAGGAGCTCGGTCGGCGACAGAGACGCCATGTGCCGCTCGGAGCCGGCGCCGATCCACAGCACTGGTTGTGAAAGCAGGGTGCGCTCGACGAACACGGCCTCGACGCGCGGCAGTGGAAACGGCGCCACCGCGCCCGGCTCGAAGCCGGTTGCGTCTCGGACCTCCTCGGTGCCGGCAATGCGCGCGAACTGCGTGCCCGCGGCGCGCGCGACCTTCGCGTCGTCCGCGCGGCGGTCGCCCGGGACGAGCGCCACGACAGACTTGCCGCCGCAGTCGAAGACGAGCGACTTGACGATCTGGCCGAGCTCGCAGCCGACGGCCTCCGCGGCCGCCTTCGCCGTCGGCGTGCCCTCCGGGAACTCCTCGACACGCACTTCGGCGCCGGACTCGCGCAGGAACTCGGTAACGCGCTCGACGGCCTCCGGCCACTCCTTGGTCGCCACGTGCGAAAGCGTACCGGCGCAACCATTCGCCAGGCCCGTCCGTTCTTCTGAACGATGGTCGAACGTGTCGAGATCGCTCGCACCGAGTCGTTCTTCCGTGCTGTCAACGAGGGCATCGCGGAGGCTTCGGAGCGCTTCGAGTCGACGGAGGCCGAGTTCTTCTGCGAATGCGGCGACACTCATTGCACGCATCGGATCGAGGTCTCGCTCGACGACTACGAGGCCGTGCGAGAGCACCCGACCCGCTTCCTCGTCCGACGCGGCCACGTCGTGCCCGAGGTCGAGGAGGTCGTTCGCCGCCGGCGGCGCTACGCGATCGTCGAGAAGGTCGATCGCATCGCCGCGCGGATCGTGCGCCGGCTGAACCCCCGCACTACGCCAGCCTGATCACGAGCGCGTCGTCGAAGCCCTGCTCGCGCACGGCCTCGACCAGCTCGGGCGGCGGCTCGCCGTCGAGCGAGAGCGCCATCAGCGCCTTGCCGCCGCGGCGGGTGCGCGAGACGGCCATGTTCGCGATGTTCACGCCCGCCTCGCCGAACAGCGTGCCGACGCGGCCGATCACGCCCGGCACGTCGTCGTAGCGGAAGAAGACCATCAGCGGGGCGAGCTCCATCTCGAGCTCGAACCCGAGCGCGTTCACGAGCCAGTTGCGGTTCTCGTTGCCGATGATCGTCCCCGCGGCTCGCACCTGGTCGCCGTTCCGCCGGATCTCGACGCGGATCAGGTTGGTGAAATCGCGGCTTGCGCGGCGGCGCTCCTCCGCGACCTCGATCCCGCGCTCGGCGGCGACGAGCGGTGCGTTCACGTAGTTCACCGGCCGGTCGCTGCGGCCCTGGAAGGCGCCGTTCAGGGCGGCGACCGTGAGCAGGCGCGTGTCGTAGCCCGAGAGCGCGCCGTAGTACGAGATCGTGATCCGGTCGGCACGGCCCTCGGCGAGCTCCATCGCGAGGCGCCCGAGCTTCGCCGCCAGGGGCACGAACGGCCCGAGCACCTCGAGGTCCTCCGCGCCAATCGCCGGGATGTTGACCGCGTTCGTCACCACCGCGCCCTCGAGCGCCGCGACCACCTGCTCCGCGACGATCAGCCCCGCGCGGTCCTGGGCCTCCTCGGTCGAGGCGGCCAGGTGCGGCGTGACGACCACGTTGTCCAGCTCGAGCAGCGGGCCCTGGTACGGCTCCTGGCCGAAGACGTCGATCGCGGCCGCCGCCAGCTTTCCGGACCGCAGCGCGGCGATCAGCGCCTCCTCGTCCACGAGCTCCCCTCGCGCCGCGTTGATCACGCGCGCCCCGTCGGGAAGCTTGGCGATCGACTCGGTGCCGAGGAAGCCGCGGGTCTCGGCCGTCAGCGGCAGGTGCAGGGTCAGGAACTCGGCCGCGGCGAGCACGTCGTCCGGCGTCTCCGCCCGCTCGGCGCCGAGCTCGCGGAAGCGCTCCTTGCCCACGAACGGGTCGTAGGCGACCACGCGCATCCCGAGCCCGAGCGCGCGCCGGGCGACCTGCTGGCCGATCCGGCCGAAGCCGAGCACGCCGAGCGTCTTGCCCTCGAGCTCGACCCCGCCCCACGCCGAGCGCTCCCAGCGGCCCTGCTTCAGGGCCGCGTGCGCCTGCGGGATGTTCCGGGCCAGCGCGACGAGGAGGCCGACCGTGTGCTCGGCGGCCGAGGTGACCGTCGACTCGGGCGCGTTCGCGACCACGATGCCCCGGCGCGTGGCGGCCTCGACGTCGACGTTGTCGACCCCCACGCCCGCCCGGCCGATCACCTTCAGGCGGTCGGCGCGCTCGATCAGCTCCGCGGTCAGCTTCGTCGCCGAGCGGATCACGATCGCGTCGTAGTCGCCGATCCTCCCGGCCAGGTCGCCGTTCGCGTCGACGTCGACGTCGAACCGCTCCCGCAGGAGCTCGACGCCCGCGTCGGCGATCGGCTCGCGGACGAGGACCCGAGCCCGGCTCACACGGGTGTGTGCTCGAAGGCCTCGAGCGCGCGCGAGACGCCCACGCCGCGCTCGATCACAGCTCCGAGCTCGACCAGCGCGAGCTCGACGGCGGCCAGCGCGGTGGTGATGTCGAAGACGTCGTAGTAGCCGATGTGGCCGATCCGGAAGATCTTTCCCTTCAGCTCGCCCTGGCCGGGCGCGAGCGTGACCCCGTGCCGGTCGCGCAGCAACAGCACGAGCTCGTCCGAGTCGATCCCCTCGGGGGCGCGCGCGGCGGTCACCACGGCAGAGCTGTCGTCGTCGGGCGACGAGAGCTCGAGCCCCATCGCCTTCAGGCCCTCCCGGCAGGCGCGGCCGAGGCGGACGTGTCGCTCGAAGGCGGCGTCGAGCCCTTCCTCGAGCAGCATCCCGAGCGCGACGTCGAGCCCCGCAACGAGCGACACCGGCGGCGTGACGGGCGCGTCGAGGGTGGCCTGTCCCTTCCGCGTCCGCTCCCAGTCCCAGTAGAAGCGCGGCGAGGCGGCAATCGCGCTCCGCTCCCAGGCCGCCGCCGAGGCCGTCACCATCGCAAGGCCAGGCGGGGTCATCAGCGCCTTCTGCACGCCCGAGGCGACCACGTCGAGCCCCCACGCATCGGTCTCGAGCGGCACCGCGCCGAGGCTCGAAACAGCGTCGATCACGCTCAGCGCACCGGCCTCCCGAGCCGCGGCCGCGAAGGGCTGCGGGTCGACCACGACTCCCGTCGAGGTCTCGGAGTGAGTGAAGAAGACAGCCGTCGCCTCGCGCTCGCGCAGCCGGGCGGCGACCTCGTCCGCCGACGGGATCTCACCCCAGGCGTGGCGCAGATGGTCGACCTCGGCCCCGTAGGCGCCCGCGATCGCGGCCCAGCGCTCGCCGAAGTAGCCGGCCGAGACGACCAGCACCGGATCGCCGGACGAGCACAGGTTCGCGACAGCGGACTCCATCGCGCCGCTCCCCGAGCCTCCGAAGAGCAGCACCTCCGATTCCGTCCGCTCCACTTCGCGGAGCCGGGCGAGGCAGCGCGCGTAGAGCTGCTTGAAGTCCGGGCCGCGATGGTGGATCACCGGCTGGGCGATCGCGGCCAGCACCTCCGGCGGTGCGGGCGTCGGGCCCGGGGTCATCAGGTAGCGCTTCTCCGTCACGATCCCGAGCGTAGCGCTAGCGGCGGCGGTGGGTTGCGAAGCTCATCACCTACTGGAAGGTCGGACGGTTCGCCCAGCGCATCCGGGAAACGACCCTCCAACGTCGGGATTACGGCAGGCCGGTGCCCGGATCGACTGCAGCCCCGCGGAGCCGGACCTCGAAATGGAGGTGCGGGCCGGTCGCGTCGCCGGTCGTGCCGACGGCGCCCAGCCGCGCGCCGGTGCCGACGAACTGGTTCAGCTTCACGTCGATGCGCGAGAGGTGCGCGTACAGGGTGCGGACTCCGTCTCCGTGGGCGACGACGACCAGATTGCCCCAGCCGCCCGCTGCCCAATGGGCGAAGACGACGCGGCCGGGCGCAGCGGCGCCGACGGGTGTGCCCGCGGATGCGATCAGGTCGATCCCCGCGTGGAAGCGGATTCCGCGCGGGCCGAACGGATCGCCGACCTGGGTCGCGACGGGCCAGGCGAGCTCGATCGGGCAGCTCGGTGGAGCGGTCCGCAGGGCGGCGAAGGTGGTTGCTCCTGCAACGCCGTCTGCCTTCAGCCCGGACCAGCGCTGGAAACGGCGCAGGGCGCGCTCGGTGTGCTGGCCGAGCCCGCCGTCGATCGTGGCCGAGGGAAAGCCGTGCCAGGCGAGGAGGAACTGCAGCGCGGCAACGTCCCAGCCGGCCGCACCGCGGGTCAGCGGGCGGCTCCCGAGAATGTGGCGACCGTAGGCGCCGAGCGCCCGCCGTGTGCTGGGCCTGGGAACGCCGTCGGGCACAAGCCCCGCGCGGCGCTGAAAGCGTTTGATCGCTCGCGTGGTAGTCGGGCCCTTGAGGCCGTCGATTGAGCCGCCGTAGAACCCGCGCGCGTGAAGCGCGACCTGAAGGGCGGCGAGACCCGCGTCCCGGCCGGCGGAGGCCGGCGGGGCGAGCAGCATCGCCGCGAGGGCGAGCAGAAGCACGGTGAGCCTGAGGCGGCAGACGCTCATACCGCTCCTTATCTCGGACGGTCCGCAGTAGACCTTAAAAAACTAGCGGAGAACCGCCCAGACCACCATCGAAATCACGAGGATCACCGCCACGAGCAGTCCGACAACGCCGATCACGCCCAGTCCCAGCGCCACCGGGGACGTCTCCTCTCGCCCGCGCCCCGCGAGGCGGACGAAGCGGTCCTTGCGCGATC
>Ga0307296_10000979_pt1 | contig 14012 bp, 13 predicted proteins | sample ER_DNA_153_FD_194467 | JGI IMG/M metagenome (GOLD analysis project Ga0307296, IMG submission 194467) | Bulk soil microbial communities from the East River watershed near Crested Butte, Colorado, United States - ER_DNA_153 | ecosystem: Environmental > Terrestrial > Soil > Floodplain | place... | reverse complement strand
GCCGATATCTGGACCGGCACGCAGTTCAGCGCGCTGGCCGCCCAGATCATCTCCGGCATTCTGAAGACGACGCCGGATCAGATCCGGGTGCATCAGCAATTTCTCGGTGGCGGCTACGGTCGGCGCATCTGGCCGGACGCAGCGATCCAGGCGACGATTCTCTCCAACATCACGAAGAAACCAGTGAAGCTGATCCTCACGCGCGAGGAAGACATTGCCGCCGCGCGTCCGCGGCCGATGACCCATCATCTGATGAAGGCCGGCATCGACGCCCAAGGCAATGTCGTCGGCTGGCACCATCGTCTGGTGTCGGAAAACGTCGATGCAGTCGCAGCGCCACCGCGCTTCAAGGCCACCGGCGGCAAGGACTACATCGGCGCACGCGGCCTCGATCAGGCCTTCTACGCCATTCCGAACGCACTCGCTGAATATGTGCGGGAGGATCGCGGCATGCGCGTGCACGCCTGGCGCGGCATTGGCTCCGGCTACAATAAGTTTGCGGCCGAAGCCTTCCTCGACGAAGTGGCGCAGGTGGCCGGCAAGGATCCGCTGGCGCTGCGTCTCGAACTGACCAAAAACAAGCCGCGGGCCAATGCGGTCATCAACGCGGTGGCCGAGATGTCGGACTTCAAACGCAAACGCCCCGGCCATGGCATGGGCATCGCGTTTGCCGACTATCACGACACCTTGTCAGCGGGTATCGCGGAGATCTCGCTCGATCAGAAAACGGGGAAAATCACGGTCCACAATTACTGGATCGTGACTGACCCCGGCCTGGTCATCCAGCCCGACCACGTCCATGCGCAGCTTGAAAGCGCAGTGGTTTATGGCTTGAGCGCGGCGCTGATCGAACAGTTCGCGGTCAAGGACGGCACTGTCCAGGCGACGAATTTCGACAGCTATCCCGTCATGCGCATGAGCGAGGTGCCTGAAATTCACACCAAGATCCTTGCTACCAACAATCCGCCGAGCGGCATGGGCGAGATCGGTGTGGTGACGGTTGCTCCTGCGATTGCCAATGCGGTGTTCCAGCTCACGGGCAAGCGGCTCCGCCACTTGCCGATGACTGCGGACCGGGTGAAGAAAACGCTGGTCTGAGCGATAAATCAGCACCCGCCGCGTTCCTAACGGGACGCGGCGGGTTTTCTGTTGCCAGCAGGCCCTTCAAAGGTGCGCCTTGCGTGTCTATGTTTCGGGCTGCGGAGGACTCAGATGGACGAAAAGACCCGGACCGAGCTTGAAGCAGCCGTTTACCGCCGCCTGGTCGAGCATCTTCGTTCGCGCACCGACGTGCAGAATATCGACCTGATGAACCTGGCGGGCTTCTGTCGCAATTGCCTCTCGAACTGGATGAAGGAAGCTGCCGACGCCCAGGGTGTCAGCATGAGCAAGGACGAGAGTCGCGAGGTCGTCTACGGAATGCCCTTCGATGAATGGCGCAAGAAATACCAGAAAGAAGCCTCGCCGGAACAGAAAGCGGCATTCGAGAAGTCCAGATCGGAACACTAGTAGTCACCATCGGCATGTGAACAGCGTGGATGACGCTGTCCTCGTCTTGACCTGGGCGCGTCCAACTCAGAAAGCTTCTCGACAACGCGGTGGCGATCGGCCCCCGTTGCGTAGTCAAGGAGATGTAGATGCCTGCCACTGCCTCGGCTGAAAATGAAAAACCTGCCACTCGCTTCGCGAAAGATCAGCTGAAAGCATTCGTCGAACGCATCGAGCGGCTTGAGGAAGAAAAAAAGGCGACATCGGACGACATCCGCGACGTCTACGCCGAGGCCAAAGGAACCGGTTTCGACACGAAAGCATTGCGGACGATCGTGCGTCTGCGCAAGCTGGATATGGACGAGCGCCGCGAGCAACAGGAAGTGCTCGACACCTACTTGCACGCTCTCGGAATGGCTAGCTAGCGATCAGCGCAGCGCCGTCTTGTGCATGGCAAAAGCGGCGGTCGACTGCGTCGTGAACGTCGTCGTCGCCAGGAAAACGACCGCCGGACCAGAGAAGCGATTGGCCATCAGCCCGAGATTCGGATCGGTCGAGAACGACATCGCGAGAGAGTGCGAAGGCTTGTTGAGCAGGTCCGCTAATGGCCGCATGTCGATGGCACCAAGCCGTGTCGTGGTCATATGCGTGGTCACGCTCGGCGTGAGCATTGCCGCGCGCAGCCAGGGGCTATTGATCGGCTGTTCGGCGCTCGCCGTTGAGAGTGCCGGCTTCTCCACGACCGTCGTATTGCCCTGCGCCGGTAGAACGGCAGCTTGGGCCGATTGTTGCGTCGCGCGCGAGCCCATTGGACCCGCTTGCGTCGGTTTCGAAGGCGCAGTCTCGACGGCGTAGGCGAGAGCAGTCGTTCCGGTGCTGGTGGGGTTGAGGCTCGCGGTTTCATATTTCGTCGATGCCGTCACTGCGGTCGGCAAATCCGGGCCGTTCTGTATCGCTCCGCGCCAGTAGCCGCGGTTGTCGAACAGGCTGGCGCCAAGCGATGCCGTTACAAAGGAATGGCTTGCCGGTTTGACCGCGACCGCGCCGATCGAGGCAGGCTTGGTCTCGGCGGAAGCAACGACGATTGCCGCCGGACGTGATGTCGGCAGCCGTACGATTGTTTCCACGGCTACGGTCTTGGCTTTGGGCGGGGTCACGCTCGCGACGGCCTCGGGTGCGGGCGCAGGAGCCGAGTCTTCGTTCACTTCGTCGGCATCCTTGCCGCGGCCAAACAGACGGGCAAAGAAGTTACGGGTTCGCGAAGCGGTGACGACGCCTGCCTCACGCGCAGCTTCCAGTGAGGTTTCGGATGGTCTGCCGCCGCGCCGTTCGACGTCGGCGAGAGCGAGCGAATAGCCGCGCAATGGCTGGCCATCGGAAGGAACATGGACGGTGCGGCCGTCGGGGAAAACCTTGACCAGTTGATCGTGCGTCATGCGCGGCCAGTGCCGGATGGTCCCGGTGTCCATGTGCACGAAGGGCGAGCCGGAAGTCGGGTAGAAACCCACGCCGCCGCGCTGAAGCCGAAGACCAACTTCGCGAATCTTCTCGAGCGGCACACCAGGAATGAAGAAATCCATCGCCTGGCCATTGATGTGTTGGCTGAACTGCGCGACGCCATTCGAGCGGCGGCGCAGCATTGAATTAGTTTCCGGCGAGCGGAAGCCGCAGACAACGTCAATCGGCTGCGTTGCTCCGACCTCGCGATAGGCCTCCCACAACAGATCGAACAAATGCGGATCCATGCGAGTCGACTTTTCCTTGCGCCAATCACGCATGAACCAGTCGAGCTTCTTCAGCGCAGCATCGTCGTAACGGCCATTGCGCTTGAAGGTGATGGTGATGTCTTCGCCGGTGTGGAGATGGTGGAAGGAGAGGGTGCGGGTGTCGCCGTCGGCAGCCGCATTCTGCAGCGCGTCGTTGGCGCCGAACATGAAGAGTACCGCAACGCCCAGGCGCACGCTGGCGCGCGCCAGAGTCGAAACAACAGAGCGCCCGCTCACTGAGTCAGGAGCCACAGAATCGTTCCGTGCAGAATGAATCCGTCCCACGTCGCCGCCACGTCCCCTCGGGCTGCCATGCCGGCAACCCCGTGAGTGTTATCGGGATCGGTTAATTGAGAGTTTAGCGTCCGTTCCCCGTCCGTCCGAAAGTTAACCTACCCGGGGAATTGGGCCGAAAAATAGGCATTTGTGGAATTCCCTGGGGAATTTTTGTACTGCAGCACCGGTAGGGGGATGGGCCAAATCACGGATTCCGCCGTATTTTCAGGCGTCTTCGAGGCCCAGGCCTTCGAGCTTGCGATAGAGGGTCGACCGCCCGATACGCAGCTTGCGGGCAACTTCGGACATTTGCCCCCGATAGTGCGAGATGGCGAACCGGATCGAATCTCGCTCGATTTCCTCGAGCGGGCGGACATCGCCGTGGGAATCAGTGATCGGCAGCGTATGCGCGGGGGTCGCGATCCTCACCGGAACGACGTCGGCGGGGCCGTCGGGCCAGGACGCAGTGATGGCCGGCGAAGGCTCGCTCAGCTGCGGGATGGAGGCCTCGTCAGAGGAAACCTGTGCCGCAATGTGCGGGAATTCGTTGATGCCAATCTCCTCACCCTCGGCAAGCACGACCGCGCGGAACATCGCATTCTCGAGTTGCCGGACATTGCCCGGCCAATTGGCGGCGGCGAGCAGGGAGAGCGCCTCGCGGCTGATACCGCGGACCCGTTTGCCTTCCTCCGCGGCAAAGCGCGTGAGGAAATGGCGGGCGAGATCGGGGACGTCTTCACTGCGTGTGCGCAACGGCGGCACCGACAGCGGGAACACGTGCAGGCGATAGAACAGGTCTTCGCGGAACCGGCCGGCCTTCACATCGGCGATGAGATTGCGATTGGTGGCGGAGATGATGCGGACATCGAGCTTGACGACCTTGCGCCCTCCCACGGGTTCGACCGCGCCTTCCTGCAAGGCACGCAGCAATTTCACCTGGGCCGGTGGCGGCAACTCCCCGACTTCGTCAAGAAACAGCGTGCCGCCGTCGGCCTCGACGAATTTCCCAGCATGGCGCTCGGTGGCACCGGTGAAGGCGCCCTTCTCGTGGCCGAACAGGATCGACTCGACCAGGGTTTCGGGCATGGCGCCGCAATTCACCGCGACGAAGGGCTTCGCGCGCCGCGTGCCGCTGCCGTGGATCGCGCGCGCGATCAGTTCCTTGCCGACGCCGGATTCGCCTTCGAGTAGCACCGATATGGCAGAGGCGGCCGCCTTTTCCGCGGCCTTGAGAACCGGCTGCATCGCCGCCGAACGTGTGATCACGTCGGCAATGGTCAGCGTGCCTTCGTGGCGGCGTTTGAGCCGTTGCAGTTCGCCCGCGAGCGCTCTCGCCGCGAGCACGTTGCGCAACGAGACTTCCAGCCTTTCGGGGCTTGCCGGCTTCACCACGAAGTCGGTCGCGCCCGCGCGCATGGCCGACACGACATTGTCGATGCCGCCGTGGGCGGTCTGCACGATCACCGGAATATTGAGGCTGGCCTCGCGCATGAAGGCCAGAACGCCGAGTCCATCGAGATCGGGCATGACCAGGTCGAGGACCACGGCATCGATCGGCGTGTCGGGTCGGGTGAAGAGCTTGACCGCCGCATCGCCGCCGTCCGCGACGATCGTCTGGTAGCCGTAGCGCTGAATCGTGGTTTCGAGCAGGCGACGCTGGACCGGATCGTCATCGACGATGAGCACAACTTCCGACATGAACCCTCACAACTGTACCGAATTGGTGCACTGTCGCCGGTCTCGATTAATGGGCTATTAAGTCGATCACCGACGGTCGGGAGCGGTTGAAACCCTGGCTGCGGACTGCGATATGCAGGTTTGCCATCGGGTTGCCATGAGGGGCGGCCTAGATGGCGTCCCTTCCACGTGTGTTCATTTAACAATTGCCCCATGCCAAAGACCGCGTTGCGGCGAAAGCCGGAAAAAGCATCGAAGCTCGGTAAGTTGCCCGAATGGGACCTGAGCGATCTCTACTCCGGTCTCGACAGTCCGCAGATCAAGGCCGATCTCGATCAGGCCGATCGCGACTGCGAAGCCTTCGAAGCGCGATTCAAGGGGCGACTGGCTGGCCTCGCGGCAGGCGAAGGCGCCGGACGCGCGTTGGCCGAAGCGGTCAAACAATATGAAGGGATCGATGACCGACTCGGCCGGCTCATTTCCTATGCCTCGCTGGTCTACGCCGGCAATACGACCGATCCTGATCGCGCCAAATTCTATGGTGACGTGCAGGAGCGCATCACCGCCGCCTCGCTCCATCTGCTTTTCTTCACGCTCGAACTAAACCGCGTTCCCGACGAACAATTGGACGCGGCGATGGGCGATCCTGCGCTTGGCCACTACCGCCCGTGGATCGAGGACGTACGCAAGGAAAAGCCCTATCAGCTCGAAGATCGGATCGAGGAGCTTTTCCACGAAAAGTCGGTGACCGGCTATTCCGCGTGGAACCGGTCCTTCGATGAAACCATCGCCGGGCTGCGCTTCAAAGTGGGCGGAAAACTGCTAGCGATCGAGCCGACGCTCAATCTGCTTCAGGACGCCGATGGCAAGAAACGCAAGGCGGCGGCCGAAGCCTTAGCCAGAACTTTCAAGGAAAATTTGCGCCCCTTCGCGCTGATCACCAATACGCTGGCGAAGGACAAGGAAATTTCCGATCGCTGGCGCGGCTTCAAGGATATTGCCGACGCACGGCACCTCTCGAACCGGGTCGAGAGCGAGGTGGTGGATGCATTGGTTGCGGCTGTGCGCGCCGCCTATCCGAAATTGTCGCATCGTTATTATGCCCTGAAGGCGAAATGGTTCGGCAAGAAGCGATTGCCGTATTGGGACCGCAACGCTCCGCTGCCCAAGGTTGCGCAGCGCACGATTCCCTGGACCGATGCGCGCGCGACGGTGCTTACGGCCTATGGCGCGTTCTCGCCGCGCATGGCGGAAGTGGCCGACCGATTTTTTGTCAGGAACTGGATCGATGCGCCGGTGCGTCCCGGAAAACAACCGGGCGCCTTTGCGCATCCGACGGTGCCATCGGCGCATCCTTACGTCCTGCTCAACTATATGGGGCGGCCGCGCGACGTGATGACACTCGCGCACGAACTCGGGCACGGCGTGCACCAGGTACTGGCGGCGCCCAATGGGCCGCTAATGGCGCCGACGCCGCTGACGCTCGCCGAGACCGCGTCGGTCTTCGGAGAAATGCTCACGTTCAGAAAGCTGCTCGCGGAGACCACCGACAAGAAGCAGCGCAAGGCCATGCTCGTCGCCAAGGTCGAGGACATGATCAACACGGTGGTGCGGCAGATTGCGTTCTACAGCTTCGAGCGCAAGGTGCACAGCGAACGCCGCAACGGCGAGCTGACCGCCGACAAAATCTGCGAACTATGGATGTCGGTGCAGGGTGAAAGCCTTGGCCCCGCGATCGAGTTGAAGCCCGGCTATGAAACCTTCTGGGCCTACATTCCGCATTTCGTGCATTCGCCGTTCTACGTCTATGCCTACGCCTTCGGCGATTGCCTCGTGAATTCGCTGTATGCCGTCTACGAAAAATCCGCGAGCGGTTTTGCCGAGCGGTATCTCGCGATGCTTTCGGCGGGCGGCACCAAGCATCATTCCGAACTGCTGGCGCCGTTCGGCCTCGATGCGCGCGACCCGAAGTTCTGGGACGGCGGCCTGAACGTCGTCGCGCATCTTATTGATGAGCTGGAAGAGCTGTGATCATTGGGAACGTCGCTGGTATAGAGCGTCATGCACGGGCTTGACCCGCGCATCCATGATGAGGCGCAAATCCAAAATTCTTACGGCTCTGATCCCTGCGATGCCTCGCGGATTGCCGGGCCGGTGGAGAGGCTGGAGCACAACGCCGCACTGGCACGCCACGATCCCGCGATCCATTGATAACCCTCGTTGCATTGCCAATATTGGTGAGATACGGGGTATCCGAGGTTCATGTCAGACCGCGAAAAGAACCGGTTTTCCGCTCGCGCACGCCGCTATGCGAAGGTCGGCACGCAGCTTAGCGGGACTGCCGCGCGATTTGCCGGTGCGCGCTTTTTCGGTGTGCGGCTCGATCGCGCCGCCAATGCGCTGGAACTTGCCGCGGCGCTCGGCGGGCTGAAGGGCCCGATCATGAAGGTGGCGCAACTGCTCGCCACCATTCCGGATGCCTTGCCGCCGGAATATGCCAATGAGCTGACCAAGCTGCAGAGTCAGGCGCCGCCAATGGGATGGGCCTTCGTCAAGCGGCGGATGAGTGCCGAGCTTGGACCCGACTGGCAGAAGAAATTTTCCGAATTCGAACATCATCCGGCGGCAGCCGCATCGCTCGGCCAGGTCCATCGCGCTCGCACGCTGGATGGCGAAGAGGTCGCGTGCAAACTGCAATATCCGGACATGCAGTCGGCGGTCGAAGCCGACCTCAATCAATTGCAGTTGCTATTCGCGATTCGCAAACGGTTCGATCCCGCGATCGATACTAGCGAGATCGCGGTTGAGATCGGCGCACGCCTGCGGGAAGAGCTTGACTATTTCCGCGAGGCAAAACACGTCGCGCTCTATCAGCAGATGCTCAAAGACGAAGATTCGATTCGCGTGCCGAAGGTCTGGCCCGACCTGTCGACCGGCCGACTGCTGACGCTCGACTGGCTTTCCGGACGCAAGCTGCTCGAGCACAAGGACGACACGCTCGCTGCGCGCAATCGCCTCGCAAAGGCGATGTTCACCGCATGGTGGTTTCCCTTCAGCCGGTTCGGCGTCATCCACGGCGACCCGCATCTTGGCAATTACTCCGTCTTCGATGATGCCAAAGGAAAACCGGCGGGCATCAATCTCCTGGACTACGGCTGTATCCGGATTTTTCCGCCGAGCTTCGTCGGTGGCGTGGTCGACCTTTATCGCGGATTGCTACGCGGCGATGACGGCCTCGTGGTGCATGCCTACGAGACTTGGGGTTTCAAGCGGCTCAACCGCGAATTGATCGATGCGCTGAATATTTGGGCCCGGTTCATCTACGGCCCACTGCTGGACAACCGCGTGCGGACCATCGCCGACGGGGTGAAGCCATCCGAATACGGCCGCAGGGAAGCGTTCCGCGTGCGTCAAGCCCTCAAGGCCAGAGGCCCGGTGACCGTGCCACGCGAGTTCGTGTTCATGGACCGCGCGGCGATCGGGCTGGGCGCCGTTTTTCTGCACCTGGCGGCGGAACTCAATTTTTATCGGTTGTTCAACGAAGCAATCGAAGCCTTCGCGGTCAAGGACGTCGCATCGCGGCAAGCGGCTGCGCTGGCCAAAGTTGGCCTTTGAGTTTCGATTGACCCGATGCCTCTCTCTGTCATGCCCGGCTTTATGCCGGGCATCCACGTCTTATTATCGTGGCAGCAAGCAAGACGTGGATGGCCGGGACAAGCCCGGCCATGACTATTCGGATACGTTGCCCTTCGGCGACAATTGCGCTAACCCCTGAGCGCCTGCCTTTTCTGAGCGATCCGGAGAACCGTCCCATGGCCGACCACGGCACCGTCGAATACGCCACCGCCACCGGCAACGACTATGCCGCGCACGAACAGAGCTACGAGAGCTTTGTTCATTTCGCGCTTGTCGGCATCCTTTACGTGGTGACCGTGATGTTCGGTCTGGCGACCGGCGGCGTCATGGGCCACTGGCTGCTGGCGGCGACGATCTTCGTGATCGGGCTGCTCGGCGCCATTCCCGGCCTGCTGAGCAGGGCCACGACCCCGAGCTATGTCGCCTTCGTCATCTGTTTTCTCATCTTTGCCTTCACCGGGCTGTCGCCGCACTGACGAATTCACGGCCGGGCGGGGAGGCGCGAATGCGAGTTGCCGTACCGCGTGAAACCGATGCCGGTGAACCCCGGGTCGCGGCTACCCCTGAGACTGTGAAAAAGCTGAAATCGTTCGGCGCAGAGGTCGCGATTGCGCGCGGCGCCGGCATTGCGTCAGGGATTCCCGACAGCGAATTCGAAGCCGTGGGCGCGCAGATTGCCGATGTCGTCACGAAGGACGCCGACATCGTTCTCAAGGTGCGTCGACCGGCGCCGGCTGAACTCGCCGAATACAAGAAAGGCGCGCTTGTCGTCGCCATCATGGATCCTTATGGCAACGAGGCCGCCCTTAAGCAGATGGCCGACGCCGGGGTTTCCGCCATGGCCATGGAGTTGATGCCGCGTATAACGCGCGCGCAGTCGATGGACGTGCTGTCGAGTCAGGCAAACCTTGCCGGCTATCGTGCGGTGATCGATGCGGCCGAAGAATACGGCCGCGCGCTGCCCATGATGATGACTGCTGCCGGAACGGTTCCTGCCGCGAAGGTGTTCATTATGGGCGTCGGCGTCGCCGGTTTGCAGGCCATCGCGACCGCGCGGCGGCTTGGCGCAATCGTTACGGCGACCGATGTTCGTCCCGCAACGAAGGAGCAGGTCGAGAGTCTCGGCGCGAAGTTTCTTGCGGTCGAGGATGAAGAGTTCAAGAACGCGCAGACCGCGGGCGGATACGCGAAGGAAATGTCCAAGGAGTATCAGGCCAAGCAGGCGGCGCTGGTGGCCGAGCACATTAAGAAACAGGACATTGTCATCACGACTGCATTGATCCCCGGCCGCCCGGCACCGCGCCTGATCTCCAAAGAGATGGTCGCGTCGATGCGGCCGGGTTCGGTCATCATCGATCTCGCCGTCGAGCGCGGCGGCAATGTCGAGGGCGCGCAGGCCAACAGCGTGATACAGGCCGGCGGCGTGAAGATCGTCGGGCACCTCAATGTGGCGGGCCGGCTGGCGGCCTCGGCTTCAGCGCTTTATGCCAAGAACCTGCTGACGTTCGTCGAGACTCTGATCGACAAGAAAGAAAAGAAGCTTGCGGTCAACTGGGACGACGAGCTCGTCAAGGCGACGCTCCTGACCCGCGATGGTGCAGTCGTAAATCCAAATTTCAAGCCGAAGACTCCCTGACGGAGAACGTCGATGGAAAACGTGGCAACCGCGGTCGATCCCTTCGTGTTCCGGTTATCGATTTTCGTGCTCGCGGTGTTCGTGGGATATTACGTGGTGTGGTCGGTGACGCCGGCGCTGCATACGCCGCTGATGTCCGTGACCAATGCCATTTCGTCGGTGATTGTCGTGGGTGCGTTGCTTGCGGTCGGCGTCGCGCTGGCGACCAATGACGATGGCCCGCTATGGGCGCGCGCGTTCGGTTTCGTCGCGCTGGTTTTTGCGTCAGTGAATATCTTCGGCGGCTTCCTGGTCACCCAACGCATGCTCGCGATGTATCAGAAGAAAAAGAAGTGAGGCTCATGACGATCAGCGCACCCCGCCTTGTCATGGCCGGGCTCGTCCCGGCCATCCCGCGTAGGGAGGCAAAGGTGTGTCTTCCTAAACGGGATCACCGGGACAAGCCCGGTGATGACGGCCGAAGGTTGGGAGAGACATCGTAGTGAACCCGAACCTCGTCGCGCTGCTCTATCTGGTTGCCGGCGTCCTGTTCATTCTGGCGTTGCGCGGCCTGTCGAGCCCGGATTCGAGCCGGCGCGGCAACCTGTTCGGCATGATCGGCATGGCCATCGCCGTGCTGACGACGCTTGGCTCGCATCCCCCGGCGAATCCGCTGTCCTGGGGGCTGGTGATCGGCGGCATTGCGATCGGCGGCAGCATCGGCGCGGTGATCGCCCGCCGCGTGCCGATGACGTCGATGCCGGAGCTGGTCGCTGCCTTTCATTCTCTGGTCGGAATGGCGGCCGTACTCGTGGCGGGTGCGGCGTTCTACGCGCCGGCGGCGTTTGACATCGGCACGCACGGCCACATCCACGGATCAAGCCTGATCGAGATGTCGCTCGGCGTCGCCATCGGCGCCGTCACGTTCACCGGCTCGGTGATCGCGTTTCTCAAATTGTCCGGGCGCATGAGCGGCAAGCCGATCATGTTGCCGGGGCGCCATATCATCAACGTCGCGCTCGCGGCGGCGCTGATCTTCTTCGTCTACGGTTTCTACGTGTCCCAAAGCCAGATGGATTTCTGGCTGATCACCGGCATTTCGCTCCTGCTCGGCGTGCTCATCATCGTTCCGATCGGCGGCGCCGACATGCCGGTCGTGATCTCGATGCTGAATTCGTATTCGGGATGGGCGGCCGCGGGCATCGGTTTCACGCTCGGAAATTCGGCACTGATCATCACCGGCGCGCTGGTCGGTTCGTCGGGCGCGATCCTGTCCTACATCATGTGCAAGGGGATGAACCGCTCGTTCATCTCGGTCATCCTCGGCGGCTTCGGCGGCGAAACGGCAGGCCCGGGTGGCGGCGCCGAGCAACGGCCAGTCAAGCTCGGTTCGGCGGAAGATGCCGCCTACATCCTGAAGAATTCGTCCAAGGTGATCATCGTGCCGGGTTACGGCATGGCGGTGGCGCAGGCGCAACATGCGCTGCGCGAAATGGCCGACAAGCTCAAGAAAGAAGGCGTCGAGGTGAAATACGCCATTCACCCGGTGGCAGGGCGCATGCCGGGACACATGAACGTGCTGCTGGCCGAAGCAAACGTACCCTATGACGAAGTGTTCGAGCTCGAGGACATCAATTCCGAATTCGCGCAAGCCGATGTCGCCTTTGTCATCGGCGCCAATGACGTCACCAATCCCGCAGCGGAAGACGATAAAACATCGCCAATCTATGGTATGCCGGTACTGCAAGTGTGGAAGGCCGGTACTGTGATGTTCATCAAGCGCTCGTTGGCGTCCGGCTATGCTGGAATCGACAATCCATTGTTCTATCGCGACAACACGATGATGCTGCTCGGCGACGCGAAGAAAATGACCGAGAGCATCGTGAAAGCGCTGTGATCCGCGCGGGGTCGCGGAACACCTTTTTCCAACTGATTCAAATTTGAAAATTAACGCGATCCTCCCATTAACCGCGGAACGAATCGTTCGGAGGATTGTGCAATTTTGCGTATAGCGCGCGCCGTCGACGAATGTCATATGCGCCTCGCAAATTTGGCTTGTCGATTTTGTGAGGGACGGGACCATGACGGTTAAAAACAACGGGCAACGTGGCTGCGAGATCATCCAGTTCGGCCGCCGACCGATTCCACCGCGCGCATGCGTGTTCGAGAACAGAACCTATGTGCGAATATTTCTCGCCGATATGCTCGACGCGCTCGGCTTCATCGCGCGCGAAGCCGGCACGTCGGATATCAGGACCGTGCTGCGTGACTTCCGCCCCGACCTGATCGTGCTCGGTCCGCTCGGCGGCGCACTCGAAGTGCAGGCGTTCCTCAAGACGCTGCAAGCGCAGGTTTACGGCGGCACTGTCATGCTGTTCGGCCGCAGCTCGGAAGCCCTGATCTGCAGCCATGAATTCGGCGAGCAGTCGGGACTGACGATGCTCCCGCCACTGGGCACGCCGTTTCGCGCGCGCGACCTCGATGCAAAACTCGAGCGCTTCCTGCCGATCAAGCCGCCGCCACCGCTTCCCATCGATGTCGACGAATCGTTGTGCAATGGATGGCTCGAGCTCTGGTACCAGTCCAAGATCGATCCGCAGACGCTGGTCCCGCAGGGTGCGGAGGCGCTCGTTTGCGTGAGTCACCCCACATGGGGGTCGTCGCGCCCGCCTATTTCATTCCCGCCGCCAACGATCCCTACCTTCATGCGCTGTCGCGCTTCGTGATTGCCCGCGCGCTCGCCGATTCGAGGCAGTTTGCCAACGCCAATCATGCGCGCATCTAATCCCCCTGCCGCTGCTTGCGCTCGAGGACATGCAGTTCATTGACGGGATGCTGGAGCGGCTTTCTGAGAAAGCACGGCAGAACGGCTTCCTGATCGGAGTCGATTGTATCGATCTGGTCAATGATTACGCACTCGTCCAGCGCATCGGCGCCCAGCTTGCACAGCGCAATATCGGAATAGCTATAAGTGACATCGATGCGGAAGGCGCCGCACTTGCCGCCTGTCGAGATTTGCCGGTTGTGGAATGAAGATCAATCGCAGGCTCATTCGCGGCTGCGCCGATGACCGGATCAAGCAGGTGCAATGCGCGGAAATCCTTGGGATTGCGCGGGGCACCGGCGCTAAATCGGTTGCCGGGGGCGTCGAGACGCAATCAGACTTTCTCGCTGTCCGCGAGCTCGGCTTTGACCTGATCCAGGGTCAGATGTTTGCCAAGCCTATGGCGCCGCGCAAATTCGAGCGCACGATGCTCGCGCGAAACTACGCCGCTGTCGCCTAGCGGCGCGTGCACTGAAGAGCTGCGCGGGCATCTACTTCGCCCAAGGAAACAAGACCGTCGGAAAATCGGCCGCATAGCGGCGTTCTTTCCGCTCTTCCGGATGCGTCGGCGGCAGACTGCCCGCAGGCTCGACGACCTTGCGATAAAGGTGCCAGGTCGCGTGCCCGAGCAGCGGCATGATGACGGTCAGGCCGAAGAAGAGCGGCAGCGAGCCGACAACCAGCAGCGCCGCTACCACAATGCCCCAGACCATCATGGTCACCGGATTGC
>Ga0307296_10000978_pt1 | contig 14014 bp, 17 predicted proteins | sample ER_DNA_153_FD_194467 | JGI IMG/M metagenome (GOLD analysis project Ga0307296, IMG submission 194467) | Bulk soil microbial communities from the East River watershed near Crested Butte, Colorado, United States - ER_DNA_153 | ecosystem: Environmental > Terrestrial > Soil > Floodplain | place... | reverse complement strand
ATCGTCAGCCCCGGGGTCGGGGGCCGCAGCGGTGCCTGTCGTTGCCGCGGCACGCGGGCGCAGATTGCTGGCTTGCTGCAGCAGATTGATCTCGCGGGCGACCCCACCCATCCAGACCGCGAGACTTACTCCACCGGTCATCGCAACCGCGACACGCACGTCCTGCGAGAGGTCGCTCACGCTGCCTGTCATCGTTGTCCTCTCCACCGTCCCGCGGATGTACGGCGCATTCGAGATGCGCTTTTCCGATGTGCGGACCTTCGTCTCGTCGCGGTGCGCTCGTCAGAGGCTACGTCCGAGGCAGCGAATCTATCTGGACGTGACCAGTTTCATGCTCAGTTTCACGGCCCTTACGGACGACATGCCGGCGGCATATAACGCGGTTCCGGCCGAAAGCATCACGAATCCGAGAATGTCCCAGCCTGGCTGTGCCAGCAGAATGAGCCCAATGCGGTCGAGCAGAAATCCAGGCGTCATGGCCACTGCGCTCAATGCCCCGCCGGTGGCCCAGCTGCCGACCGCTTGCCGTGGCGGAAGTCTTTGCCGTTTGGTACCGATGATCCGGGCCGGGATCGCAACGAAGCTGATGAGCATGACACTCAATACCCCACCGAGCGCGGCGACATAGAGCCATGTCAAGCCGATCCGCGGGACGACGATTGCGGCGAGGGCCAAGAGCAGGCCGACGGCGAGGCCCGCCGCCGCGACCATTCCAAGGTGCGCGTTCGCCTGTCGCGCGGCCGGAGCGATTCTCGGCACCTTGTTATCGATCGCGAAGCCGAAGACCGTGTTGCACCAGAACGCGGCGATGCTCAGCACCACAGCCAGTACACCGAGGAGGATCATCCCGCCGACCGTGATCTCTCGAAACGCGTCGCCCCGCAGCGCGTGCGCCTTGAGATCCCACATCACCAGCCACACCCAGAGGGCCGGGATCAACTGGATCAATGTGAGCCGCCAGTTCAAGATGAGCAGCTTGATCCCACGGATCACGAGCACAATGGCGCCGGCCGCCCACGCCACCGGAGCCAGATAGCGTCTCGACCCAGCAAACTTCTGAGCGGCCGATTCGATCTCGGACGCATCTGCGTCAGCGACGACCCGCGCGTACTGCACTAGCCGTGCTAGCAGTGTGCGCACCTTTGCGCCGCGGGCGCTCGCACCTTCGGCCTCCTGTGGCTGGGCCGACGAAATCGACGCGTCAGGTTGCTCGCCGGTATCCGCCGAGCGGCGCGCGTCCACCACGTTGGCGATCGTATGCACAAGGCGGTCGCTCCAGGCGGATCGCGCATCCGACGCCGGGCTGGTCCTATCGCTCCCTACGCCTGCCCAGACCGGCCGGCGCTCGGCACGCTTATCTGCGCGGCCAGGAACTCCTCCCAAGTCCGGCGGCCCATCGCGCCGTCCAGGGCCAAGATCGCCCCTGCCCGGACGGCGCGGGCAGCTTGGCCAGGAAGCCGGACCGGCATGATCAGCCGGCGTCGGCCGCGGGCCTGAAGATAACTGCGGACCAGCTCCTTCAGCTCATACACCCGTGGCCCGGCCAAGTCGGGCACCAACCCCGCGGGCTCGCCAACTGCGAGTTCCACCAGCCGAGTCGCGACGTCCCCGGCGTCGACCGGCTGGCACCGAACGCCGGACGGAGCCGGTATCACCGGCAGCTTGGCGAGCTGCCGGGCAACCATCAAGATCAGGTCGTGGAATTGGGTGGCCCGCAGTGTCGTCCAGGGCACGCCCGAGTCGGCAATCACGCGCTCTGCGGCGAGCTTGGATTCGAAGTAGCCGAACATCGCACGGTCGGTGCCGCTCACGACGGGGACTCGGTCGGACCCGACAACGGAGATGTACACCAGATGGCGAGCGCCAGCCTGCGATGCGGCGCGTACCAAGTGCTGGGCCTTGACCTCGTCGCCCTTACTGCTCCCTGCACAGTGCACGATGGTCTCGGCGCCCACCGCCGCGGCTTCGATCCCGTCGCCCGTGGCAAGATCGCCAACCACGAACTCGACTCCCTCAGTGCCTTCGCGGCCGCGGCGGCTGAGTACTCGGACGTCGTAACCGGCGTCGCGCAGCCTCGGGACGACGAGCCGCCCCAACGTGCCCGTGCCACCGGTGACCAGAATGGGTGATCCCACTGCTACCTCCTAATGTCGCGAGCTCCTGATGTCGCGAGCGCCGGCCTAACTCGAGTCCCGACCCGCGGCTGCGTGTGCTGTCACATCCATCGTCCATAGCCGGTCACTTCTATGACACCTGAAACCGGGATGGTGTGACCGATGGACGAGAAAGAATCGCTGGCCACCGCTTCGAGGAGCACCGGGGTTCATCTGCGGGCGGCGCCAGGGGCGACGTCGAGGACCCGGCGTGACCTTGGTACGTGACCGAGCGTGCCCGCAATTGCCCATGGTCACCGGAAGCGATCTCTCGGTAATGGTTCAAACCGGGTTCGCGACTCATAATCAGAGTTCCACAAGGAGATCTCGTTAGATAAGCACTGTCCCTGGTATACGGCCTCACGTCACAATGTCGGCGTATGCGATGAACGAGGCGACCCGGATTCGCACTAATGTGTCGTCCATCTCGGTGTACTTGGTGCCCATGTCGGCCGCGCGATCAGGGCCTACGTAGCGGCGGGCAATGCGTGTGGTCCAGGCAAGAAAGTCGTCCGGATATCGAATGAGCTGAGCCTGGCCTTTAATGGTCACGAATGCGAACGGCGGTGTGTCATCGTCCACGCTGAGCGCTACTCGCGGGTCGCGCCACAGGTTCTTCGCCTTCGCGCTGGAACTGGAGGTCGAAAAGACCACGTCCTGTCCGTCGAGGGTGAACCAGACCGGCACGACGTGCGGGTGCCCGTCCCGGCCGATACTGGCTATCGCTGCGGTCCGCGTCCCGGCCAGAAGGAACTGGCGCACCTCCGTCCAGTCCATTTGCCGCACGGGATCCTCCGGAGATCGGTATATCCGTCGACGCTGCGCTTACCAGGCTTACCAGCGATGCAGCGCAGGTGACCAATCGGCGAAATCGTCGTCGAGGTAGTACGGCACGGTGGCGCGGCCGGGAGGTGCGATCTCGTCCAGGCGGGCGAGTTCTTCGTCACTGAACTCGACGGCAACTGCGTCCAATTGATCCTGGAGCTGCTGAGAATTGCGTACACCGATCATGACGCTGCTCACGCCAGGTCGGCGCAGGATCCAGCCGATCGAGAGCTGAGTCGGCGAGCACTGCTTCTGCGCCGCGAGATCGATCACGACAGCGACGAGTGCCTTCGCGCTCGGGGTGAAATGCCGCTGTTCCCATAGGCTGGCCGGAGTGCCCGGGAAGCGGGCATCTTGCGGCCAGCTTTCGGCCGAGTACTTTCCGGTGAGCAGGCCACCTGCGAGTGGAGACCAGACGGTGATGCCGATTCCGTACGTTCGAGCCATCGGCAGCAGCTCTCGCTCGACGCGACGATCGACCAATGAGTAGGGCGACTGCTCAACCACGACTCGCGACAGGTGCAACTCTTTCGACACCCACAATGACTCGATGAGCTGCCAGGCCGCGAAACTACTTGTGCCGACATAACGAATCTTGCCCGCGTGGACGAGGTCGTCGAGCGCGCCCAGCGTCTCGTCTATCGGGACCTGGCTCGTCGGTCGATGGATGTAGTAGATGTCGAGGTGGTCGGTGCGCAGCCGCCGTAAGGATTCGTCGCACGCATCGATAACGTGCCGACGTGAGCTGCCGGCGGCGTTGGGATCGTCATCGTCCATGCGAGCATGAAACTTGGTCGCCAACACCAGACGGTTCCGTCGCCCGTTGCGATTGAGCAGCTGTCCTAGCCGTTCCTCGCTCGCGCCGCGGCCGTAGACATTGGCCGTGTCTATGGAGTTGACGCCGTGGTCGATCGCCTCATCCAACAGCCGCGCCGCGTCCGCTGCGTCCGGAATCTCGTGCAACAGCATGCTTCCCATCGTCAGCGTGCTGACCTGTACCCCGGTCCGACCCAGGCTTCGATACTCCACCGGTCATCCAATCGGCCGCGCGATAGGGGCGGCTGCGGCTCCTGCGTTCGACGCCGAGACGGCGTCCGGCATCGGACGACCTTAGCCTGACCGGATTCTGCCAGACGGCCGTGGTCTGTAGCACTGGCCGCCGAGTGGGATCATGGCGACGTGGCTCTGGTTGTGGTCTCGGAGGCGGTCGCGATCCAAGCGACTGGGCCGCTTGGGGCGGTAGTCGGTGAGCACCACGGCTATCGGCAGCGCGGCGTGGCTCCCGGGCGGCATCTGGGCCTGCCGTCACCGTTTCTCACGGTGATCTTCACGTTGGATCAACCGCTGCGCATTGCGCGGCACGTCGACCCAGCGCAGCCACCCGGCGCGTACGAGACGCTGATCGGCGGTCTGCATACGTCTCCGGCCGTCATCGAGCATGACGGGTCGCAGGCCGGTATCCAGCTGCAAGTCAGCCCGCTCGGGGCGCGAGCTTTATTCGGTGTCCCGGCGGGCGCGATCGCCGGCATAGACGTGTGCGGTAGCGAGCTGCTCGGTGCGAAGGCGGCTGTGGTGCGTGAGCAGCTGTGCGAAGCAGCAAGCTGGCCAGAGCGGTTTCAGGTATTGGATCGCGAGTTGGGACGTCAGCTAAGCGCGCACTGCCGTCCGCCCGCGGAGGTGTGCCAAGCCTGGCGAATGCTGCGCCGCTCGTCGGGAACGGCCAGCATCGCGCAGGTCGCTCGAGACGTGGGTTGGAGCGACCGCCAGCTCGCGCGCGAGTTTCGCCGTGAGATCGGAATGCCCCCCAAGGCCGCGGCCCGAGTTATCCGGTTCGATCGGGCCCGCCGCCTGCTCCCGCGATACAACGGCGCGGTGGTCGCGGCGGAATGTGGTTATGCCGACCAGGCCCACTTCGTCCGCGAGTTCGTTGCGTTCACCGGCCTCAGCCCCACTCGTTGGCTGGCCGAAGAAGTCGGAAATCTTCAAGTCAGCGCGGCGCCGAGCGAGCCAGACTTAGCGACATGACCGATCACGATAAGACACCTCCCCCGCAAGTCTGGCCGACGTTGCGCGCCCGTGATGCCCATGCGCTTATCCGCTTCTTGGTCGACGTCGTCGGCTTCGAGGAGACGGTGGTCTACAGCGACGGCGAGGCCGTCCATCATGCGCAGCTGTCGTGGCCGCTGGGTGGCGGGATCATGCTCGGGTCCGTCCGGGCGGAGGACGATACGGACCGATGGCCGCTGCGACCCGGCACCTTCGGGTGCTACGTCGTTGTCGACGATCCGGAGGAACTGTTCGAACGCGTGCGGGCCCGCGGCGTTGAGATCACGGCCGGACTGCATACAACCGACTACGGCTCGCGCGACTTCGCGATCCGCGATCCTGAAGGTAACCGATGGTCCTTCGGCACCTACCGCGGCGAACCACGCCAGCCTTCGCCGTAGTCGCGAAGCCGCTTCAGCGTGGGCGATCGCGAGACGATTTCCTCAATGAGCGGGCAGTTTGCGGATCGTGTCGCCTTTGCGGACCGTTCCGGAGCTGACGATTCGCGCATTGAGGCCGCGCAGCCGCAGCTCACGGCCGACCCGGGAGTTGACGAATCGCCATGCATCGTGGCCGAACCGCGCGGCGAACTTGGCGCAGCCGAGATGGGGCTGACCGGTTATCTCGATGACGGCCGAACCCACTGCCAGCCGGGTACCGGCGGGCAGATTGGCAGGACTCAAATCTAGCTCGACGTAGAGCTGATCCCCGGCTAACGGCCGCCGATGCGGTTCATCGGCCACGAGCAAAGCGGTCCGGTTGTTCATCACGGTTAGTTGCCGGTCCGGATCTGGCGAGGCCTTCCCGCTGCGCTGTACCGGCCACGTGTCGCCGACCAAGCCGGCGCCGGCCTCCAGAGTCGCCTCGGTGAGAACCTCGCGTTCGTCGACGGCCGGGCGACGCACGATCAGCGCGACGATGCCGTTGTCCGACGGCGAATCGCGTACATAGGCCAGACCGGCCTCCAGCGCGGCACTGCTCAGGTGTTGCACGTCGCCACGATCTCATCGCCAGGATCAGCCGCCAAACCATTTCGGCCGCATGACGGACAGCGAGAATCCTAAGCCGGGCGTCGGCCGTAAACGCTCACGTGCCTGCGACTGTCAATGGTGAACGGCTCCTGCCGCCAGCCGCCCCACCGATGGAGCAGTCGCAGTCCAGCGATCCGAGCCATGAGGTCGAGCTCGCCCGGATAGACAAGGCGTAAGGAGATCGGTGACATCTGAATGCCGCTACTCATGAGCCGCATGTGGTTGGTATCGAGGATCTGGGTCATCGCGTCGTATCGGTATGCGCTTAAGCGCACCTCCTCGACTCCGAGCTTGATCACATCGACGTAACTCCCCTTGCGCGGCCCATCCCACGGGACTCCGGTCTCGAGAACGAAAACGCCATCGTCACGAAGATGGCGCGCCGCATTCTCGAAACACCGGACTTGCCCGTCCTGCGTGAGCAGATTGTGGATCGTGTTGAAGATGAGGTAGACGAGTGAGTATCGGTCAGGGAGGGCGACCGTTGACATATCGCCGATGGTCACCGCCAGCTCAGCTCCCCCGGGCTTCGCCCGCAGGCGGTCCACCATGGCACCGGACTGCTCGATGCCGTCGACTCGCAGCTCCCGTTCCGTCAGCGGCAGGGCGATCCGTCCTGTCCCGATGGCGAACTCGAGGACCGGGCCGTCGCCGGCGAGCCCGGCGAGGAACTCCACGGTCTCCGGCTCGTCACCTCGCGCGTCCTCGTCATACCGTGCGGCCACGTCCGGGCCGAAGCTCCGCAATGGGTCAAAGCCCTCCACGGCGATCCCTTCCCCTACGTATGCTCACGATCACAGACCGGTCTTAGCGAGTGTCACGACGACCGCACGTGAACCGCAAGGGGTCTAAGCGGCTTGCGACTCGGACGTCAGCGCAGCCGGTAGCGCAGGTGGGTCACCCGATTCCCTTGGACGACCTCTGGATCCTCCAGCAGGAAAGGCGACCCCTCGTAGTCGCCAAAGAAACGGACGCCACCGCCGAACACCACGGGCACGAGGTCAATGCGTACCTCGTCGATCAACCCGATCCGGATCGCTGCCCGTGAACTCGACATCACCATTGCCATACCAGTCGAACAGCGGTCCGACGCGGTCGTTAGGGTCGGCGATGAACCCGTCCAGGGACATCGACGCGTGGGTTACTACCTTGCCCATACCACTCGTCTCCCTCGCAGTGGACCGGTCCGATCAGATCATGCAGCTCGTCGCGACAGCGGGCTCTCCGGGCGGATGGCGGTGCGAGGAGACCAACTGGCGCTAGGCCTTCCGACGAGCGCATCGGCCGAGCACAATTCGGGTCATGACGGCACCGATACCCGAGTGGGCTCTTGACGCCCTGTCGGACGTATACGACCCCGTCGGTAGGTGATCGACATATCGGGGAGCGTCGCTAATACCCGCCGGGCACCGGTTGGCGTCTTTGTCGGTCTGAGCACGTTGGATGTCGTCCATCAAGTCGACGCCACACCGGCTGTCAACGAGAAGGTCACAGCTAGGGCGCAGGCCATCGCCGCCGGCGGACCCGCTACGAATGCCGCGGTTACCTTCTCGGCGTTGGGTGGGGAGGCGGTTCTGGTCACTGCACTCGGTCAAGGCGCGGTGGCCCAACTGATCCGCTCCGACCTCCACGCGTGCCGGATCCGCCTCATCGACCTGGCGCTCGAGCAGGTGGATCGCGTCGCGGTCTCGTCGATCACCGTGCTGCGGCGCACGGCGGAGCGCTCGGTGGTCTCGGTTGACGCCGGTATGTCCGAAGTTACCGACGTTCCTGACCTGAGCTCGGTCGTGGCCGATGCCGACGTCGTGCTGGTCGACGGACATCATCCGGCGCTGGCCGAGGCGGCCGGCCGGGCCGCAGGGGCGGCATCGATACCGCTCGTCATCGACGCCGGCCGATGGAAACCGGTCCTGGGCCGGGTCATACCGGGAGCCCAAACGGTGATCTGCTCAGCCGAGTTTCGCCACGCGGGAACCGATGATTCCGATTCGTCAGCTCGAGCGCTGGTTCGCCTCGGTGTACCAACCGTTATGGTTACGCACGGCGCTGATCCGGTGCGCTGGTGGCATGATGACCAGTCCGGATCGGTCAAACCGCCCGCGGTTCGCGCCGTCGACACGAGCGGCGCCGGCGACGTGTTCCATGGTGCTTACTGTTATTTCGCCGCCCAAACCGGCCATGCCGGCATCATCGGGCCTATCAGTGCGGCCTGTGAGATCGCATCGATCAAATGCCGCTTCCTCGGAACCCGCAGCTGGCTCCAAGCCCGATGATCTTGGACTTATCGTCGCTATTTGGCACCAAGTCCAAGATCATCGGGAAGGGATAGCGCGGGATCTCGCGGCAGCGGCACCTGTGGCGGTTACCCGGCACCCCCCGTCCGTGCGCGATTGGCGCTACAGTCGCGGCAGCGCACAGATCGAGGAGCCGAGACGATGCCGAGCGTGCCGGTGATCAAGGTCTTGGTGATCCACCAGGAGGCTGCGCGCGCCAAGTACGGGCGTGCGGGCTGGACGAAGATCCGGCACACGGTGACCGCGCTCATCAAGGCGGACCGGGCGCGGGGTATCACCACCCGTCTGTATGCACTGGACTCCGCCTCGGACGCCAAGAAGGTGCACGCGCAGGCGGTGAGCGCCCCGACGGACGTCGCGGCGATCAAGGCCGCGATCGACCAGATCAACACGGTCTGGCAGCCCGCGTACATCGTGCTGCTCGGCGGCCCGGATCTTGTCGCGACCGTCAACCTCACCAACCCGTTGTGGACGGGTAACCCGGCAGATGATCCGGACCAGTTCATCCCGAGCGATCTTCCCTATGCCTGCGACGGTCCGTTGACGCTGTCGCCGGCGGATTACCGCGGTCCGACCCGCGTTGTCGGTCGACTACCAGACCTGGTCGGCGACGCCGATCTGGCGGTGTTCGTCGACAACCTTTCCTCTGCAGCACAAGGGAAATCGCTCTTGCGCACTTCTTCCGAGCCGGTGTTCGCGGTGAGTGCGAAGGTGTGGCAGCGCTCGACTCAGCTGTCGGTCGCCGCTCTCCCAGACGTCAGCTACGAGCTGCATACGTCACCACCCGACGGGCCGATGTGGACCGCCGCGGAGATGGCGCCGGCGATGCACTTCGTGAACTGCCACGGGGCCGAGTTCGACCCGAACTGGTATGGCCAGCTAAGTCCCAACAACTGGAACCTGCCCGTGGCCATCGCGGCGAGCGGACTTCCTGGCCTGGTGCCACGAGGCGCGGTCGTCGCCTCCGAATGCTGCTACGGGACGTCGCATTGGCCGCCGTCCGCGGCGCACGGTCAGGCGAGTGTCGCGACGACCTACTTGCGAGAAGGTGCGGCCGGAGTGTTCGGTGCGTCGACCGTGGCGTACGGTCCTGCCGCGTCGAACGCCTATGCGGACGTTATCTGCCGGATGTTCGTCAGCGAGGTCCTCAACGGCGCTTCCTTGGGCCGAGCGGTCCTCGTCGCCCGTCAGCGGTTCGTCCAGGCGCAGTCGTTCCTCGACCCCATCGACCTCAAGACCTTGGCTCAGTTCAATCTGCTAGGCGACCCGGCCGCGGTGGCATTCGTCACCTCGCCGCCTGCGGCTCCCGCACTCCCAGGGAGTCGGCGAGTAGCTGGCCCGAAGTCGGTTCCGACACCGGCGACATCTCCGGTCGTTCTCATGCGCCGCGGCCAGCTCGCGAGCATCGGCGCCGCTTTGGCCCGATCGACCTTCGCCTGTGCCGACCTACCGCGCCGGCGGGCCGGGCTGACGGTCGCGGCACTGGCCGGGCTCCTGGGCCGCGCACTGCCCGGGCGGACGACGATACGCACGTTCGACGCCGAGACGCCGTCCGAACCACCGCCAGAAGCACAGGCGATCGTGGACACCGCTGGCACCTCACCGCGTGCGCATGTCGCGTACGTACCGCGAGCCAGCACTCGACCACCGTCGTTGGTGGTCGTACGCGAGGCCGGTGCCGAGCCCGAAGTACGCGTGGTGGAGCGCAAGTAATGACCCAGCACGTGCGCGGCGTCGTCTCGGTGCAGCGGGTCGCCCGCGGCTCCAAGAGCGAGCAGCCGGCCGTCGTATTGCAAACGCAGGAGCGCAGCTGGGTACTGCGTCGCGTCGGCGGACCGCCCTTCGGCGTGGACGTCGAGCTCGCCCTGTGGGCGGGCAAGACCGTGGACGTCACGGGCTACGCCGGAAGCGGCGTCTTCCTGCTCACCGAGCGTCCGACGGAAGTTACCGGATAATCATCCGACGTGGACCCGGCTTGGTCACCTCATCCGGCGGGAGACAACGAGCCGGCCTGACGTGATCGACATGCGCGAGCGATGCGGGCCTACCAGATTGGTATGCGATCCGACAAACTAGCGTCATGGCAGATACCGCCCCGGTCTTGGAGCACACAGACGTTCGGAATATGCAGCCGGATGGTCGGATCGTCGTTGGCGTCGACGGTTCGGCCGGATCGCACGCGGCATTGAAATGGGCCATGCTTGAATCACGGTTGCGCGGCTCCACCGTTCACGCGGTGTTGGGATGGGCCCATCACCCGCACTGGGGCTACTCCGGCACAGGCGGCGCGTTTCCTCCTGGATACCAGCCGTCAGGGGGTCCGCTTCCGGGCGAATTGAGCGCGAGCTTCACCCCTCCGCCAGAAACAATTCCGGTCGTGGACGAGGCGGCTCAGGGTTCGGTCGACGACGTCCTGAACAAGGCTGTCGAGCAAGCCCTCTCGGAAGACGCTCGGAGCGGACAGGAACCGGTGATAATCACCAGCGAGGTGATTCAGGGGCACGCCGCGAGGGTTCTGGTCGACGCGGCCGGCGAATCCGACCTGCTGGTTCTGGGGGCGCGTGGGCACGGCGGATTCGTCGGCGTCCTGGTCGGCTCCGTCACCCAGCATGTTGTGTCGCAGGCCCGGTGTCCGGTCGTCGTTGTGCCAACGCCCGCCGTTCCGGCGTAACTACTGGTGGGGAGGACAACGCCGCATTCGCATCAAGCGTCGCCGCTCTCGCCTCGCGCGCATCGATGTGACTCGAGTTACCGAAGTGATACCCAGGAGTAGCCACTCGCACCAGAAGGGCGCGCGAGGCCGCGCCGGTCAGGAGATCGGCGGAGAAAATGCATGCGTGTTGCGGATTGATCGGGCCGCTGCGGCTGATGCGTCCACGGCTACGGGCATCTACCTGCGGTCACGTCGCGCCGCCTGGCCCGCGATGCCGTACGGGATCCACTCCGACGAGGAAACGCACGCGTTCGTCGCGAACGTCATGATCGCCCAGCGGGAGACCTGGCTGGCCTGGGAGGACGAGACCGCGTTGGGATTGCTCGTATTGGACGGTTCCGAGGTGGACTGGTTGTTCGTCGATCCGGTGGCTCAGTCACGAGGCGTCGGATCGGCGCTGATCGACCACGCCAAGACTCGCAGCCCGAACGGCCTCGCCCTATGGGTGTTCGAGTCGAACCGGCGCGCCCAGGCGTTCTACGAGCGACATGAGTTTGTCATTGTGGATCGCACCGACGGCGCCGACAACGAGGAGAAGACTCCAGACATCAGATATGCGTGGTTGGGTCAGTGAGCGAGGCGCCCGAGGCCTACCGCGGACTGGCCGAGTAGTCGTTTCGCTTCGCGGATACCGCTGGTCATGGCGCCGTCCGCATAGCCGGTACGGACACTCTGCGTGTGTTCTCCGGCGAATAGCACGCGACCGTGTATCGGCTCACCGAGCAGATCGACCTCAGCGGGACTGGCTCCGGGCGGGACATGGGTGTAAGCGCCACCGCAATACGGGTCAGTCGACCACGAGGACACTGCTGAGCCGGACGGCACAAGCGGATGGCCAATGGCCTCGCCGAGCATTCTCAGCACCCACTCGACGGCGTCGTGACCGCTGGCGTCGACCATCCGGCTCGCCGCGCGATGAAAGAGGTGGCACTCAAGGAGCGGCCCGACGCCGAATGCCGCTAGATCAAACACCCACAGCGTCGACTTGTCGGGATCTCGGGGAAACACCATCAGGTGCGACAGCCCGGTCTCGTGCCAGAACGGCCGGTCGAACCGAAGGGCCACTTTCTCGTAACGGCCGAACCCGAGCCGGTCGATGGCCGCTATCCGATCCGGCGGCAGCGGCGGCGAGAAATGCAATGCACTGCGCTGCAATACCCCGAGCGGCACCGTCACCACCGCGTGCGAGCCGTCCTCGGTCGCGCCTCCCGTGCATTGCACCCGCACACCCCCATTCGAGACGGTGATCGCGGCGGCTTCGACACCTAACCGCACGTCTAGCCCGGCCGCCATCGCGCTCACCAGACTTCGGTAACCCATCGTCGGACAATCGCCGAAGTAGTCGCCGCCGTACTCGATCTCGTTCCAGAGCCAACGGAGGGACTGGCGTTCCGGCAGGTCCGCGGCATCGGCCTCGACCGCAGCCCGCAAGGCTTGTCGGGCCATGCGGGCGTCATCCGATCCCAGATCAGTCCTGCCCACGAACGCTTCGATCGCGTCCGCGGCCGAGGCGTCGGGCCCGAGTTCGGCGCGCAGCCGGTCAAGCGCTTGCGGGAACGCGTCGAACTGCAAAGCGACACTGTCCTTGACTTCGGCGGTTGATAAGCGACGCCCTTGGCCGCAATCGAAACCCCCCAACGTCGGCAGCGGATTGCTCGGCCGGCATCCGACTCCGACCTGGTCCGCGAACACGCGCACCGGGTTTCCTACCGGATGGTGGATCCAGGACCCGCCCATGTCGACCGGCGAGCCGCCAAGATCAACGGTGTGCAGTCGCCCGCCGATCCGAGTGCGAGCCTCGACGACCACGCACTCGATCCTGCCCTGCGTCAGTGCGTTGGCAACGGTTAGTCCGGCAATTCCTGCGCCGACCACCACGACTCGCTCGACCGGCCTGGCAATCCTGCCGGGAACGTCTGCCCGCCCGTCGTCGTACCTGCCACCGGTCAAGCGCTGGTGCACCATCCTGATCGAGAGTCACTCGCTGCGGAGTGCTACCAGCGGTCCCAGTGCACAACCTCGTCGAACGGCCGGCGGTTGGGCTTGATCAGCGGCCGTAGCGGCCGGTCGGCGGGGTATCCCAGACCGATCAGGAAGATGCACAGGTAGCCGGCCGGAAGGCCTAGCAGGCGCTGCGCCTGCTCCTGATCGCCAACGGACGAATGGCCGGATCCGATTCCGAGGTCGGTCGCGGTCAGCATCATGTTCGCCGTCGCCTGGCCGAAGTCGTAGTACAGCAAGTCGCGACGGCGCGGCTCTTCGGGCTCGGCCGCCACCATCCCAATCGTCGCCGCCGAGTGCGCGATGTGCCGTCCGCCCCGCTCCCAGACCCTCGATAGCTGGACGAGCCGGGCTCGATCGCTGACGACCACGAAGTCCCATGGTTGCCAGTTACCGGCCGAGGGCGCGCGCCGCCCGGCGTCGAGGATGCGTTCGAGATCGGCCCTGGCGATCGGTTCGTCGGTGTATTGGCGCACGTTGCGGCGAGCTCGAACCGCGTCCCAGGTCTCCATGGCGACATCCTCCCCCGGCCATCGACGCGGTGCGGACGACCTGCCGATTACAAACGATCCGCCGATGGCAGACGACCGGCCGCGTCCCGCGGACGCGTGAGACAGCTCCGCACACCTGCGAGCCTCAGCAGCCCCATTGCTACCAACGATGCGCGGAACGCGACCGCCCGGGTCCGAGGTACCCGTTGACTTCCATTGTGCGAAAGATACTATCCGCATGACAGAAGATTTGACGCAGGGGGTACCGATGGCGGTCAGTACCGATGTCGACCTCGATCGGCTCGGCGACGACCTCGACCGGCAGCTTGCCCGGGCCGACGCCGCCCTCGCTCAGCAATTTCCCGGCGATCGTCCGGGTCGGCAGCCGGTCCATACGGTGTACGTGCCGGCCGACCGCTATCGGCGCACCGTGTGCCGGGATTGGGGCGATGCAGCGCTC
>Ga0307296_10000977_pt1 | contig 14022 bp, 8 predicted proteins | sample ER_DNA_153_FD_194467 | JGI IMG/M metagenome (GOLD analysis project Ga0307296, IMG submission 194467) | Bulk soil microbial communities from the East River watershed near Crested Butte, Colorado, United States - ER_DNA_153 | ecosystem: Environmental > Terrestrial > Soil > Floodplain | place: USA... | reverse complement strand
GCATCGGACCATGGACGTCGACAACGGGTTCGCCGCCCTGACCGCGATCGGAACCGGCCAACCAGACCTCGTCCTCCTCGATATCCAGATGCCCGGTCTCGACGGCATCGAGGTGCTGGAGCGGATCAAGACCGACCCTGCGATGCGCCACATCCCGGTGATCATGATCTCGGCGATCGAGGACAACGAGAGTGTCGTGCGTTGCCTCGAAGCCGGCGCCGACGACTTCCTCCCCAAGCCGTTCGACCCGGCGATCCTCCGCGCCCGGATCGGCGCGGGGCTGAACCGCAAACGACTGACCGACCTAGAACAGGACCGCGTGCGTGAGGTCTTCACTCGGTTCCTTCCCGAGCCTATCGCTGCCGAGATGCTGACGCGGAGCGACGGGCGAGCCTCGATCGCGCCGGTGCGGCTCTACGCGACGGTGATGTTCGTCGACCTCCGAGGGTTCACGACGTTCGCGGATACCGCGCCGACCGAGCAGATCATCTCGGTCCTGAACCGCTATCAAGCGACGATGGGCGACGCGGTCCTCGACCACGGCGGAACCGTCGTCGACTATCTCGGCGACGGGCTGATGGCCGCCTTCGGAGCTCCGATCGAGACGGTCGACCACGCCGATCGCGCGATCGCGGCCGGCCGCGACATGGCCTACGAGCGTCTCGACGACTTCAACGGATGGCTCCGAGCCGAGGGGGCCGAGCGGGGGTTCGGCATGGGGATCGGGCTCAACTCGGGGCGCGTGATGTCGGGAACGTTCGGCTCGGATCGCCGGATCGACTACGCGGTGATCGGCGACACGACCAACACGGCGGCCCGGATCCAGGATCTCACGAAGCAGACGGGCAACTCGATCCTGCTCGCCGATCAGACACGGAAGAACATGACCGGCCCAACGGACAGCCTCGCGTTCGTCGACGAGTTCGACATCCGCGGGAAGCAGTCGCGGATCAAGCTGTGGACCGCGGACGCGGCCAAGGTCCCATCGTCGTGAGCGACACGCGATCCGCACAGGTCCAAGCCGCGCTCTATCGCATCGCCGAGACGGCCAGCGCGGCGCAGGACATGCAGGAGTTCTACGCCGAGATCCATCGGATCGTGGGCGAGCTGATGTACGCGAACAACTTCTACGTGGTCCTCTACGACGAGGAGCGTCGGATGATGAACTGGCCATTCGGCGTGGACACGGCAGGTGACTCGTTCGCCGGCCCGAACGTCTGGGAGCCGATGGGGACGGGCGAAGCTCGAGGGCTCACGGCGTACCTCCTGCGCAAAGGTACCCCGATGCTGCTCCCTCAGGCCGACATCGACGACCTGATCGAGCGCGGGGAGATCACTCCGATCGGCGTTCGTGGGGTCGACTGGCTCGGCGTCCCGCTGCGATCGGAGGGACGAACCGTCGGCGCGATGGTGGTGCAGAGCTACCAAGGAGACCCTCCCCACACCCAACAGGACAAGGACCTGTTGACCTTCGTCGCGAGCCACGTCGGCGCTGCCCTCAGCAGGGCGAGGGCGATCGAGGAAACACGTCAAAGGAGCGCCGAACTCGCGCTCGTGAACGATGTGCAGCGCGGGTTGGCCGAACGGCTCGAGATGCAGGCGATGTACGACCTGGTCGGCGACCGGATCCAGGAGATCTTCGACGCGCAGGTGGTCGACATCGGGATCCTCGATCCGTCGAACGGACTGATCAACTTCGCGTACACGATCGAGAAGGGCGTCCGGTTCCACGACGAACCGATGGAGGTTCTCGGCTTCCGACAGATGGTCCTCGAGACGCGAGAGCCGATCGTTGTGAACGAGGACCTCGAGCGAGCGTCGACCGAGGTCGGCCAGCCCCTCGTCATCTCCGGCGAACAACCGAGGTCGTGCGTCTTCGTCCCGCTCGTCGTCGCTGACCGGGCGACCGGCGTGATCTCGCTCCAGAACATCGACCGGGAACACGCCTTCAGTGATTCGGATGTTCGCCTCCTCACCACGCTCGCCGGGAGCCTCAGCGTCGCGCTGGAGAACGCGCGACTGTTCGAAGAGACCCGGCAGCGCAACGCCGAACTCGCCCTCATCAACGACGTTCAGCGCGGGTTGGCCGAGAACCTCGAGATGCAGGCGATGTACGACCTGGTCGGCGATCGGATCCAAGAGATCTTCGACGCCCAGGTCGTCGATATCGGCATCCTTGATCGCGAAACAGGTCTCCTCCATCGGCCGTACTCGATCGAGAAGGGTGTCCGACTCCCCGATGACCCCTTCGAGATCACCGCGGGTCCAAGTCGATACGTGTTCGATACGGGCGAAACCCTCGTCATCAACGAGCGGTTCACGGAGCGAGCCGATGAGTTCGGGTACGCACCCAACTTCGGCTCGGGTGACGACCCGCTCTCCGGCGTCTATGTCCCACTCGTCGTCGGCGGTGAGCCGATCGGGCGGATAACGCTGCAGAACATGGACCGTGAGCACGCCTTCAGCGAGAACGACGTTCGGCTCCTCACCACGATCGCCAGCAGCTTGAGTGTCGCGCTGGAGAACGCTCGCCTGTTCGAAGAGACGCGTCAGCGGAACGCCGAACTGGCCTTGATCAACGATGTGCAGAGGGGGCTCGCCGAGAACCTCGAGATGCAGGCGATGTACGACCTCGTCGGCGACCGCATCAACGAGATCTTCGACGCCCAGTCCATCTTCATCGCGGTCCTCGATCGCGGAGCCGGCTTGGTGCATTACCCCTACGGGATCGAGCGAGGCGGGCGCCAACCGGACGACCCGACCCCGCTCACGGCCGGTCCCACGGCTCACGTGGTCGAGACACGCGCACCATTACTCGTCAACGACCGGTTCGAAGAGCGGGTCGCCGAGTTCGGCGGTGGGTTCGTCCAAGGTGAGGCACCCCGATCAGCCGTCTACGTGCCGCTCGTCGTTGCTGGCTCGGCGACCGGCGTGGTGTCGTTGCAGAACATCGACCGCGAGCACGCGTTCACGGAAGCGGATGTCCGTCTGCTCACGACCCTTGCCGGCAGCCTGAGCGTCGCGTTGGAGAACGCTCGGCTGTTCGAGGAGACGCGTCAACGGAACGCCGAGCTCGCCCTCATCAACGACGTGCAAGGCGGACTGGCCGAGAACCTCGAGACGCAGGCGATGTACGACCTCGTCGGTCAGCGGATCAACGAGATCTTCGACGTTCAAACGGTGGACATCGGGGTCGTCGATCACGACGCCGGCACGATCTGGTTCCCCTACTCGATCGAACGCGGCGTTCGCTTGATCGACCACCCGATCGAGATCATGGGGTTCCGCAAGATCGCGCTGGAGACCCGCGAGCCCGTCGTCATCAACGAAGACATGGAGCGGAGGTGTCTGGAGGCGGGCAACCCGCTCGCGATCGCCGGCGAGCCCTCCCGCTCCTCCGTCTTCGTTCCACTCGTGGTGGGCAATCGGGGGACCGGGGTCATCTCCCTCCACAACCTGGACCGGGAGAACGCGTTCAGCGAAGCCGACGTGCGGCTGCTCATGACGATCGCAGGGAGCCTGAACGTCGCACTCGAGAATGCCCGCCTCTTCGAAGAAACCCGCCGCCGCGCCGCCGAGCTGATGATCGTCAACAGCGTGGGCCAGGCGATCGCCGATCAGTTGGATCTGGACGCGCTGATCGATCGCCTCGGCGACCAGCTTCGTGAGGTCTTCGTCGCCGACATCGTGTACATCGCGCTCCACGACGAGACGAGCGACGTGATCGAGTTCGTCTACTACAACGAGAACGGACAGCGCGATCCGCAGCGCACACTTCGCTTCGGCGAGGGTCTCACGTCCCGCATCCTGTTCGAACGTCAGCCGTTGCTCCTCAACCGCGCGGAGGCCTTCGAGGAGGTTGGCATCGAGATGGTCGGAACGCCCGCGAAGTCGTACTTGGGCGTCCCGATCCTCGTCGAAGGGAGAGCGATCGGCGTGATCAGCGTGCAGAGCACGCAGCAGACGGGTCGGTTCGGCGAGAGCGACACCCGACTGGTCTCGACGATCGCCGCCAACGTGGGCGCGGCGATCCAGAACGCGCGTCTGTACCGCGAGACCCAGCGCAGGGCGAGCGAGATGGCCGCGCTCGCCGACCTTGGACGCGAAGTCGGTGGGATGCTCGACCTCGACGCCGTCCTGAACCGCATCACCGAGCGGGCGCGCGAGCTGCTCGAGGCCGATACGAGCGCGGTCTTCCTCGAACAGGAACCGGGGACGTTCGTGCCCATCGTCGCGCTCGGCGGTCTCGCGGAGCTCATCATGGCCGATACGATCCAGCTCGGCGAAGGGATCATCGGCGACCTGGCGAACCGGGCGGTGGCGGAGGCGATCAACGACACGGCCAACGACGAGCGCGCGATGGAGATCCCCGGCGAAGAGGACAACCCGGAGGAACGGCTGCTGGCGGCTCCGCTGCTCGCCCGCGGTCACGTGATCGGGATGATGGCCGTCTGGCGTTCGGGTCCCAGTGACCGGTTCACGGACGCGGACCTGAGCTTCCTCGTCGGCCTGTCGCACCAGGCCGCGATCGCGATCGAGAACGCACGACTGTTCCGCGAGGCGCAGGACGCGCGCCAGGTCGCCGAAGAAGCGAACGAAGCGAAGAGCGCGTTCCTCGCTGCGACCAGCCATGAGATCAGGACGCCGATGAACGCGATCATCGGGATGAGCGGCCTGCTCCTCGAGACGTCGCTCGATGCGGAGCAGCGCGACTACGCGGCCACGGTCGCGAACAGCGGCGAGGCGTTGCTCGCGATCATCAACGACATCCTCGACTTCTCGAAGATCGAGGCCGGTCGGATGGAGCTCGAGCGAGCCCCGTTCGATCTCCGCGCCTGTATCGAGTCGGTGGTCGACCTGATCGGCCCCGTCGCCGCCAAGAAGGGACTCGAGGTCGCGTACGACATCGAGCCCGGCACGCCCGAGACGGCCGTGGGGGATGTCAGCCGGCTCCGGCAGATCCTGCTCAACCTGCTCAACAACGCCGTGAAGTTCACCGAGACCGGTGAGATCGTCGTCGCCGCGGCCGCCGGGAGCTCCACGGCGCCCGGCACCGTCGGCTATCACCTGACCGTGCGCGACACGGGGATCGGGATCCCCCCCGATCGCGCGGACCGGCTCTTCGAGTCCTTCAGCCAGGTGGACGTCTCGACCAGCCGCCGATACGGCGGCACCGGTCTGGGGCTCGCCATCAGCCGGCGCCTCGCGGAACTCATGGGCGGCACGATCTGGGTGGAGAGCGCCGGTGTGGCGGGCCGGGGCAGCACGCTCCACGTCACGATCGAGGCCGGGGAGACGGCGATGACGCCGACCGCGCTTCGCCGCGACGGGTCGTTCGCCGATCGCCGTGCCCTCGTCGTCGACGACAACGAGACGAACCGCCGCCTGATGACGGCGATCCTCGGCGCGTGGGGGATGCAATCCGTCGTCGTCCCCGACGCCGAACAGGCGCTGGAAACGCTGCAGAGCGGGCGGATCGACGTTGCCGTGCTCGACATGCTGATGCCGGGGATGGACGGGCTCGACCTCGCTGCGAACATCCACCAGCGCCTGCCTGGCCTGCCGATCGTCTTGGCATCCTCGGTGAGCCAGCACGACGTGGCCGCGGACCCGCGATGGGCCACGTCCCACATCGGCGCGGTCGTGACGAAGCCCATCAAGGCTTCCCCCCTGCATGCCGCGGTGGCCACGGTCCTCGGAACCACGCTGGAGGACGCCGCCGAAGGGGCGGCGAGCGCGCTCGACGAGGAGCTGGCATCGAGGCACCCGCTTCGGATCCTCCTCGCCGAGGACAACGTCGTGAACCAGAAGCTCGCGATCCGCTTGTTGGAGAAGCTCGGGTATCGAGCGGACATCGCCGGGAACGGTCTCGAGGCGCTCGAGGCCCTCGAGCGCCAGACGTACGACCTCTTGCTGTCCGACGTGCAGATGCCGGAGATGGACGGGCTCGAGGCGACGCGTCAGATCCTCCAGCGCTGGCCGGCCGGCGAGCGTCCGTGGATCATCGCGATGACGGCGGAGGCGATGAGCGGCGACCGCGAGCGATGCCTCGCGGCCGGGATGAACGACTACGTGGCCAAGCCGATCCGGGTCGATGAGCTGGTCGCCGCGATCAAGCGCACGCCCCGACGCGCGTCGGGGAGCAGCACTCGGGTAACGGATCCGTCGCCCGACGGTCTCATCGACGAAGCGGTCCTGGCGCGACTGGCCGACGGCACCGGCGGTGACGAGGGATTCGTCTCGGAGCTGATCGAGCAGTTCGTCGCCGATGCCCCTCGCCTGGTTGCCGCCGCCCGTGCCGGTCTCGACGCCGGTGACGCGGAGGAGGTCAGGCGAGCCGCCCATACGTTGAAGTCCAACGCCGCGACGTTCGGCGCCCACGCACTCGCCGGGCGAAGCCGCGAGCTCGAGGACGCAGCGAATCGAGGCGCCCTCGAGGGCGCGTCGGAGCAGGTGGATGCCATGGGCAGCGAGCTCGACCTCGTCCTCGAGGCGCTTCCCGCCGTCTGGCGGAAGTTGTCGGCCGAGCCGTTCCCTCCGTGATCCAGCGCCGCGGAGCTCATCCTGGGGGACGCGTAACGTCGCCGGCGATGAGCACATCCTCGCCGGCCACGTGAACCGCTCGGCGTTCCAGCCGGAGCGACCGGGCCACTTCCCTCACGCCCAGATCCTGGACGGCGTCCGTGCCGCTCCCGAGCACCCGCGGAGCGATGCCGACGATCAAGCGGTCGGCGAGGGTGCGCCCGAGGAACGACGTGATCACGCTCGCACCACCCTCCACGAGCACCGACCGGATGCCCTGTTCCCGAAGAAGGGTGAGGGCGATGTCCAGCTCGACCCCGGAGGGCCCCGCGGGCACGACGACGACCGAGATCCCGCGTCGCCGGAGATCGTCGCGCCGTTCGGGCGACGACCGATCCGTCGTCACGATCGTCGTGGCGGCCTCGTCGCCGAGCACGAGGGAGTCATCGGTGATCCGCAGCGTCGAATCGAGCACGACGCGGATCGGTGAGGCTCCCGGCACCATCCGGACCGTGAGCTGAGGGTCGTCCCGCAGGATCGTTCCGACGCCGACCACGACCGCGTCGCACGACGCGCGAAGCGCATGCGAGACACGGCGTTCCTCCTCGCCGCTGATCCACCGCGAGTCTCCGCTCGACGTGGCGATCCTCCCGTCGAGCGTCTGGGCGTACTTGACGACGACGTACGGCTTGGTCCGGGTGGGACGCACGGCCCCCAGGAGCGCCGCGACGTCGGCCGGCGGGCTGACGTCGTCGATCAGCGGCGAGCCCATCGGCACACGATGGCCCAGGAGGTTCTGCTTCGTCGTCAAGTACCGGACGTTGCGCGTGTGCGCGGCGGTCGGGAGTCCCACCATACGGAGCACGTGGATCCCGGCACCCGCAAGAGCACCCGCCTTCTCCGGGTTGTTGGACAGCAGGCGTGCCGACCGGACGCCAAGTGCGCGCAGGCACGCGGCCGCATCGGCGAACGTGCGTCGATCCGTGGGGAACCCGAGGTGATGATTCGCCTGCAACGTGTCGAGACCGCCATCCTGCAGCACGTACGCTCGCAGCTTGTTGGCGAGACCGATCCCTCGACCCTCGTGGCCGGTGGAATACACGAGCACGCCGCGACCTTCGGCGGCGATCGCCCGTTGTGCCTGGCGAAGCTGGACGCCACAATCGCACCGGAGCGACCCGAGCGCGTCCCCGGTCAGACATTCCGAATGCAGACGCACCAAGATGTCCTCGCCATCACCGATGGCTCCCCGGCACAGACAGAGGTGGACCGAGCCGTCCCAATCGAACGCCCGGGTCTGCCACTCGCCAAAGGGAGTGGGAAGCGTCAGCTCCGCGACCTCCGTGGGGAGGACCGTCATCGAGGACATGTATCCGCCGCCTTTCCCGCCATGTCGTCCTTTCAACCGCCGCCCGGATAACGGACGCACCCGTAGGGTAGGTGCCGATGATGAAAGGGCGCGTCCTGCGGTTCGTCGCTCCGCGCCGTGTGGGGCACGCCGTCGTCGAGGTGCGTCCGCCGGAGGACGGAGAGGTCCTCGTCCGCACCCACTGGTCCGGGATCAGCGGCGGGACCGAGTTGCTCGCGTACCGAGGAGAGCTGGACGCTGGGTCGGCCCGCGACGAGACGATCGGCTCGCTCGGCGGCAGCTTCGCCTACCCGTTCGCGTACGGGTACAGCTGCGTCGGAGAGGTCCTGACTTCCCGGGTCGATGGCGTGCCCGAGGGTGCGACGGTCTTCGCGTTCCACCCGCACCAGGACCTGTTCACCGTTCGCGGCAGCGACGTCGTCATCGTCGACAAGGTCGAGGGGCGCCTCGCGACCCTCTTCCCGCTCGTCGAGACCGCTCTGCAGGTCTCCCTCGATGCCGGTCCCCGACTGGAAGAGCCGGTCGTGGTCATGGGCCTCGGGCCGGTCGGGATCCTCACCGCTGGGCTGCTGGACCGGGCCGGGGCGGAGGTCGTCGGCGTCGATCCGCGCCCGGACCGTCGCGAGGCGGCGGTCCTGTTCGGGGTTCCCGCGGTCGACGTCACCGAGATCGACGGGGCCGTCGAGCAGCTGACGTCGGGCGCCGGCGTCCCGCTCGTCGTGGATGCGACCGGGCGTCCGTCCGCCCTCGCGCAAGCGCTTGAGCTCCTGCGTCACGAGGGTGAGGTGCTCGTGTGCAGCTGGTATGGGATGAAGGACGTTTCCTTGCCACTCGGGAGGGAGTTCCACCGGCGCCGGCTCCAGATCCGAAGCACCCAGGTGTCGACGATCCCGGCGCGTCTCGCGCACCGATGGGACGTGCCGCGGCGCCGCGCGGTCGCGACCAGGCTGTTGAGCGAGCTGCCACTCAAGATGTTGGCGACGCACGACGTGCCGTTCGACCAAGCGGGCGACGCGTACGCGGCGCTCGATCGAGGCGACGCGGGGCTGATGCACGTCGGACTGAGGTACTGATGTTCGAGGTCGGTGCCACCACTCGGTTCCGCGCCTTCCACAGCATGCCGGTGCAACCACCGCCCGAGAACGAGCGCCACGCGCACGACTACCGGGTGGAGGTGGTGGCCGAACGGGAGCGCCTCGATGAGCGGGGGATGGTCTGTGATCTCGACGTCGTCACGGGCTGTCTCGCGGACGCGGCGCATCGCCTCCGCGAGCGAGACCTTGCCGAGGTCTGCGAGACACCCGTCGTGACCGTGGAGGTCCTCGCCACCTGGATCCACGCCCAGCTCGCGTCACCGCTCAGGAACGACGGCGCCGAGTTCCTCTCCGTGCGGGTCTGGGAGTCCGAGGACGCGTTCGGAGGGATCCGTGCGCACCTCTGAGCCCGCCGCGAGCACGCGCTCACCCGGCGGGACGGGGCAGGGGGTCCTCCGTCTGTCGCTCGTGACGATGGGCGACCCGAACCGGCAGACCGGGGGCTATCGCTACCACCGCAAGATGGCAGGGGCGGCCGCCATATACGGCGCGGAGATCCGGTTCCGTTCGATACCGGACATCCCCTTGCCCCTCCCGATGGGGCCGGCCGCGTGGACGCTCCGCGCGGCCGCGGTCCGCTCGGACGCCATCGTGCTCGACAGTCTCGCCGCGGCCTTCGCGGCGCCGTGGATCCGTCGATCGCCCGTGCCGGTCATCGCGGTCCTGCATCAGGCGCCGGGCGGGGTCGGGCACGGACGGTTCCGCTCCATCGTGCAGGGAGCGCTCGACCGCTCCGCCTATCGTCACGCGAGCGGCTTCATCGCCGCAGGCCAGAGCCTCGTCGACGCACTTCGGCGGTCCGGGGTGCCGGACGAGCGCATCCGGTTCGTCCCGCCGGGATGCGATGTGCCCTTCGACGACGGACCCCCGCTCGACCTCCGACGGGGACGCGATGTGGCGGTCTTGTGCGTCGCGAACTGGACGCCGAACAAGGGCATCGTGGAGGTGCTGAACGCCTTCGCGTCGCTGCCGGAGAGCGCTGCGACGCTCTGGTTGGTGGGTGCCACCGACGTGGATCGTCGCTATGCCGAGCGTGTGCGCCGGAGGATCTCCGCGCCCGACCTGTCACGACGCGTGGTGGTTCGTGGGGCCCTGCCCTTCGAGGAGGTCGCCCGGATGTATCGATCGGCCGACATCTTCGCCCTCTGCTCCCTCGTCGACGCCTATGGGACCGCCTGGGCGGAGGCCATCGCGGCGGGACTGCCCGTTGTGGGCTGGCGGACCGCGAACCTGCCGCGCCTGGCCGAGCACGGGCGGGAGGCCCTCATGCCCGAGCCCGGGGATCTTCGTGGGCTCGCATCTGCCCTGCACGCCGTCACCGGTGACGCGGGCCTTCGAGCGCGACTCGCGGCCGGAGCGAGACGGCGGGCGGGCACGCTTCCGACCTGGCGTCGCTCGGAGGAGCTGTTCTTCGAGGCGGTGCGAGAGCTCCTTGGGGCTCCGGCGGGAGAAAGGGCACAGGATGCCCGCATACGAAGAGTGGCGCACCGGGGGCGGGGATGACCCCATGCTCGACGGCGAACGGTCTGGACGTGCTTCATGACGCGAGCAGGCGCGCCACGTCCGTGCTCGTCCGGATCAGGCTGTCGGCGGTGGCGAACGCGACGGCCTTCACGAGCGCCACCAGCACCCTGCACGCGAGCTGGTAGCCGCCCGAAGCGAACGACCCGAAGATCAGGAGGGGTACGAGGGGAGAGACTCGAACCCCGACGGCATCTCGATCCCTGGATCCGAACGTCGCTCCGGCGACGCATGGCACCGATCGTTCCGGGTCGTCCTGCGTCACCGCACGTCGTGGTGTGGCGCCGGGGGTTGCGCCGTCGTCAGCGACATCGGCAGCGGACGATCGTTCCCCCGCCGCCTTCGCTCGGTTCGGCTTTCCGATCCCATGGAGCTTCGACAACGCTGCGGTGCGGCTGCGGACCCCGAGCTTGTCGAAGACGTGCTCGAGGTGCTTACGGACGGTGGTCGGCTGGATCCACAGCGTTCGCGCGATCTCGGTGTTGGAGAGGCCATCCTCCACGCATCGCATCACATCGCGTTCGCGGGAGGTCAGCGCCGCGACGCCCGCCGGCCGCTCGCTGAGGAGCAGGGCGGAACCATCCTCGGAAGCTTCCACGACGATCGTTGGATCGTCGCCCGCGAGGAGGAGACGTTCGCCGACATCCCCCCGCCAGCCGGCGATACCATCAGGAAGAGCTCGTGGTGGCATCTCGAAATGGTCGTTCAGGATCCGCTGCGCGGGTCCCGAGGCGTACTCGACCCTTCCAGCGCGGTCCAGGAGGAGCACGCCGGTGCTCTGGTCATGCTCGAGCGCCGAGAGCGCGGCGCCCAATCGTCGGCGAACCGACGCGTTCCGCCAGATCTCGCCGAGGTGCGGTTGCAGCAAGCGGGCCAGCTCTCGATCGCGATCCCCGAAGGATCGGCCGCACGCGTCGAAGACGATGCCCGCCCACGAGGGTCCATCGATCTGGATCCACATGCGATCACGCAGGTCCCAGCGATCGAATTCCGCTTGCCAACGCTCCGAGGCCCCCGAGCTCACGGCTGATCGAGCGGCGAGATCGGAGGCGATGAAGATCCCGGCCGGCTCGGAGAACGTCGCCCGGTAGCACGGGTCGGAAGGAACCGCGTTCCAATCGGCGTCGGTCATCTCGACCGGATCGCCTCCGAAAGCGTCGAGCTCCGCGGAGCAGGGCACGTGGGCGATCTCAACGCGACGGGCGAAGTCGATCTCTTTGTACCGGGCGTACTCGCACCCCACGACCTCGATCAGCCCGTCGATGAGGTGCGGCGTGAAGGGTTCCGTTCCAGGGGCCGACCCTGCGTCCTCGAGGAAGCCCAACACGGCCGTGAGATCGTTCCTGCCTATCGGGGGGGCCATGCCCCGCGACCATACGCGGAAAGCCCCCATCGACTCAAGCCGAAGATGGGCGACGCCTGTCCTGGCGCTCTGCCTCGTGGCTCAGGTCAGCGCACGGGTTGGAAGTAGTGCTCCGCCATGTACCGGACGACGTTCCTTCCGAGGAGCCGGGCTTGGAGATCGGCTGTCCGGTAGTGCAGGCCCGCCCAGACCCGGGCGCGGACGATCTCGTCGAGAGGCTCCGAGAATCGATCGAAGTAGCGGATCTCACCTGGGAAGCGAGAGCTCGTCACGCCGAACGGGACCTGGTCCGTGCCGAAGAACCTCCGCAGCACGCGCAGGTGCGCGCCGTCGAGGCATAGGTGGCCCGACGGGTGCTCGGGGTACGGGGCCGTGATGAGCGCCGTCCACGAGGGGTCGGGCCGCGTCGCCGGATTATGGTCGCGGTTCGCCTCGTGGATCGCCTGCCAGGGTCGCCAGAAGTCCCAGTAGTACTTGTCGTTCCAACAGTTGATCGCCGCGTCCGCGCCGGCCAGGTTCATCCTCGCGAGCAGGAGGGCACTGTCGCCGAGGTCGATGGCCCGATCCGGGTCTTCGATCAGGTTGCGCGCGACGGCGCTCCACAGCAGGGCCGGCCCGCCTGCGCTCTGCCAGAAGATCGCGATGTGGGTCTGCTCGGGTGTGCGCTTCGCACTGTCCACCGATCCGAGTCGCTTGACCCCCTTGAAGTCGTCGGCCCAGGCGTCACTGCGGAGGTCCTGCGGCCCCTCCGTTCGGAACTGCGAGGGGCTCTGGATCAGGAACGGCTTCACGTTGGCGACCCACGGCGTCGGATCGAGTATCGGTGTTCCATCAGGGTTGAGCTGCGGCTGCCAATGCCCGGGGTCAGTGTTCGAAACCCACGGCGACGGCCCGAAACGTCCGTCTCCTTCCCGGGCGGCGATCATCGCCGCCGCTGCCGCGTTCCCCGCCGCGATCCCAGCGGTCTTCATGGGGGAGTCCGGTATCGCGACGAGCGAAGCGGCGTATGCCGTGGTGAGTGACTGCAACAGGCTCGCGCGGTTCAGGAACTCGATAGTCGCAGGAACGGTCGAGACGATGTTCGAGAGGACGACGAACGCGGCGGTCGCGACCGCAGCCTCCTTCGACGCCGATGGATCGAAGCGCGTCGCGAGGAGATATGGCTGATGCCTCGGCTCGATCGCGTTGACCGCGTCATAGACGGCGCCCTGCGTCATCCCCATGTTGACCTGGAGAGCGACGGCTGCTCCTCCCGCCGGAGGGGGGAACGCGACGAGCGTGTCCGCCGCGATCCGGTTCCAGTTCGTGACCTCGTTGGGCGCCGCTGCGGAGACAGCGTGCACGCCAACCGTGACGATCGGCGTGAGTGCGCCGAGCACAACGATCGAGGTCAGTGCTGCAGCCGAGACCAACCGTCTCCGTGTCTTCATCGACGTCTCCCTTGTCGCTCGCGGTACTCGATCCTGTTCGTTCGCACGAAAAGGCTCGCCCGCACAGGGAAACGAAGTCCATTCGATTTTCGTCGTATCTTCCGGTGGCCGGCCGACCACGTGGCTTCGACCCGCGCGCAGCTATGGCCGCGCCGCTGTGTCCCCCTCCTGCTCGCACCCGAACTTGATCCGGCAGCCGTCGGGGAGCTGGGTTCCGTTCAGGGGCTCGGTATTCGTAGTTCCTGCGGAGTCCTGGCACCCGTACTTGGGCCGGCAGCCAACAGGGACGTGCGCTCCGGTCCACAGGGCCGCCGCATCCACGGAGAAGTGCACGGGTGCCGGTTGGACCGGAGCGCCGCCCCTCGACGACCAGATCGACGTTGCTTGGATCGCCAGCACGAAGACCGCCAATGTGAGGGTCAGCGCCACGATCCCCACCATGGCCCTGGAACCCTTCTGCCCGCCCAGAACTTGGGTCGACATGATCTGCCTCCTTCCGCCGGGCGGGACCTTCGCCCGCCACGTCGGGGAGAGGCTGCTCCTACCCGGCTTCGGGACGGTTGCGGGATCGACTGCAGAACGACTGCGGTGGCAAGATCTTCAGGAACCGCAGGTCGCGTGGTAGGGCCGGTCGGGCAGGAACTCCTGCCATTCCTGGGGGGTGAGGCTCCGTCCGGCGATCTCGCACGCCCGCGCGAGCCAGTCCGGTGGATCCACGTCCCA
>Ga0307296_10000971_pt1 | contig 14065 bp, 20 predicted proteins | sample ER_DNA_153_FD_194467 | JGI IMG/M metagenome (GOLD analysis project Ga0307296, IMG submission 194467) | Bulk soil microbial communities from the East River watershed near Crested Butte, Colorado, United States - ER_DNA_153 | ecosystem: Environmental > Terrestrial > Soil > Floodplain | place... | reverse complement strand
AATATCGAGCATCTCCCGCCCGACATTGCCGGTAGCACCCACCACGGCGACCTTGTAACCCATTGTTAACGCTCCGGATTAGATTCCGCCCGGTGGCTCGTTCAGGGCAACCGGATTGCAGCGCTTCTAAGCGAGAACAGCTTCCAACACAACGGCACACCGCAGATGACTTCGCATGCATCCCGCGCTCCGCTCATGGCGTGAAGAACTGCCCTCCAGCACTGTACGCCTGCTCGCATATCTGGGTGCTGTTGCAACGCTTTCCATGGCATCCGCGCATTTTTCCCAATCGCCAAAAGTGATGGATGCCATCACATCGGTGCATCAAGCGACTTGGGTCGATATCGCGCGGCCGTTCGCCGCTTTCGCGCTGTCGATCCCGGAAGCTGCCGATGTGCCCGCGAGCTACGCGATCCGGCGCCACGTCGAAGGCAACGGCCGCAAGGATATTCTCACGTTGGGCGAACCCGACAGCATGGCACCCCTGTTGCAACCCAGCCACAGGGCGGCTTTTGGATGAACCCGGCCTATCGCGTGCCGGTCGACAAACTTCCATTCAGGGATCGCTTCACCAGCCAGGAAAACGCGACCAGCACACCGATCACTGAGATGGTCGTGAATTCGCTGATCACCAGCCACCGCGATAGCGCCAAGATCAATACCGGCAAGGTCACCGTCAGTGGCATGGCGTGGGATGGCGGCTATGGCGTGAACTCGGTGCAGGTATCCACCGATGGCAGCAAGACGTGGACCTCGGCCAAGCTGGGGCAAGACCTCGGCCGCTTTGCGTTCCGTCCATGGAGCTTCGACTTCACTGCAAAGAAGGGCAAGAACACGGTGATGGTCAACGCCACCAACAAGCTTGGCCAGAGCCAGACGTCCGAGTTGATTTTCAACCCAGCCGGCTACCACAACAATGTGATGCAAAACATCACATTGAACGCATAAGGGAGGGGATCATGCGAACGTTGTTGATTGCAGCTACCGCCGCGTTGATCGCGCTTCCCGCCAGTGCCGACGAAAAGCCGGTGCAGCTGAAAAGTGCGCAGGGGCGCGACAAGGTAGAGGCGAATTGCCAAGCCTGCCAAGTCTCGACTACATCCCAATGAACTCGCCATTTTCCAACGCGGCTTTGTGGGATGCCGAGATCACAAAAATGATCAAGGCGTATGGCGCGCCGATCGATGACGCCGACGCAAAGGCGATCGCCGAATACCTGAAGAAAAACTACGGCAGCTAGCGGCCCTTTCGCCTCTTTGACAGCAAAAGGCCTCGTCGGCGCGGCGGGACCTTTATTTCAAGTTTACGAACATTTGCTTCCATTCGGGCCTATTCCGGGAAACGGAACCCCGCTAGACTGCGTTAAATAAGTTGAACAACAAGGCAATGGTCGAGGATTCCATGAAATTGAAAGTCGTTACCGCAGCGATCGCGCTGATCGGAGCCTTGGCCCTTCCAACCGTGCAAGCGGGTGCCCAGACGAACCAGGCGAAGAAGCGGACCGTCGTCTACAACAACCGCGATAATACGGTTCAGATCAGTCGCGACGAAGACGGGCGGACGCGCACCCGCGTCATCATCCAGAGGCGGTCGTTCCTCGATCCCGGAACGGAAACTTTCCCGGGAGAGCGGGTTGGCAATACCGGTTACGTGCAAACTCCGACTCAGACCGCGGGCAGCGTGATCAACAATACGTCGGCCGGTCTGTCGAATACCCAGTCAGCGCTTCCCGGACCCTTCACTTTGCCGAGCAAAAATAATCCGTGGCTGCAATATTGAGCGCCGGACATGTTATGAAAGGGAACGCGGCCGAGTGGCCGCGTTTTGCTCGTCGGGCCCGACGTCTTTCAAGCGGCGAGCTTTTCAAGTTCGGACAAAATCGCAGCGCCCATGCCAGAGGTTGAAACGACCTCGGTGCCCTCCGATTTGATATCGGCGGTTCGCAAGCCTTTCGCCAGCGTGGCGGAAATTGCCTGATCGATCCAGTCAGCCTGCTTTCCAAGATTAAATGAATACCGAAGCGCCATGCCGAACGACGCGATCATGGCGATAGGATTGGCGACGCCCTTGCCCGCGATATCAGGGGCCGAGCCATGCACCGGTTCATAAAGCGCCTTGCGCTTACGAGTCTTCGGATCAACCTCGCCGAGGGAAGCGGAAGGCAGCATGCCGAGCGAGCCGGTCAGAGTCGCAGCAATATCGGAAAGCACATCGCCGAAAAGGTTGTCGGTGACGATGACGTCGAACTGTTTGGGCCAACGTACCAACTGCATGCCGCCAGCGTCGGCCAGCATATGATCGAGTTGCACGTCCTTGAACTCGCGCGCGTGCATCTGCGTCATCACCTCATTCCAAAGCACGCCTGTTTTCATGACGTTGCGCTTTTCCATCGACGTGACCTTGTTACGCCGCTTGCGCGCGAGTTCGCATGCGACGCGGCCGATCCGCTCGATTTCGTAGGTGTCGTAGACCTGGGTATCAATCGCCCGCTTCTGGCCGTTGCCGAGATCGGTAATTGTCTTCGGCTCGCCGAAGTAAACGCCGCCGGTCAATTCGCGCAGAATGATGATGTCGAGCCCTTCGACCACATCGCGCTTGAGTGAAGAAGAATCCGCCAAAGCGGGGTAGACGATCGCCGGACGGATATTGGCAAACAGGGCGAGGTCCTTGCGCAAGCGCAGCAGCCCAGCCTCGGGACGCACGTCGTAAGCGACTTTGTCCCATTTCGGTCCGCCGACGGCGCCGAAAATGATTGCGTCCACGGCTTTGGCTTTCTCCACCGTGGCATCGGTGACCGCAACGCCGTGCGCGTCGTAACAGCAGCCGCCGACCAAAGCCTCTTCGGTATTGAACCTCTCGGGGCCAATTTTGTTGAATAATTCGATGACACGCTTCACCTCGGCCATCACTTCGGGGCCGATGCCGTCGCCGGGAAGTAGAAGAAGATTGTGGGTCGCCATGTACGCCTCGCCGTTACAGACACGCGGATTGCTAAAGCCTCGGCCCGGGCTTGGCAACCTGCCTTGTATGTGCCGACATTGCACCTTTGCTGCCGTGAGGACGGGCCGTGACACATAGGGCAAAGGTCATCATCGTTGGAGCAGGCTTTGGCGGTCTCGAGTGCGCTAAAGCGCTAGAACGGGCTGAAGCCGATGTGACTGTGATCGACCGGGAAAATCACCATTGCTTCCAGCCGCTTCTGTATCAGGTGGCGACAGCAGCACTGTCACCGGCGGACATTGCCTGGCCGATCCGGCACATTTTGCGTCCACAGCGCAACGCTACGGTCCTGATGGAAGAGGTGCGCGGCGTCAGCCCGCAGAAAAAATGCGTGCACACGCAATTCGGCGATATCGCCTACGACTATCTGGTGATCGCGACCGGCTCCACTCATTCGTATTTCGGTCACGATGAATGGTCGCGCTATGCGCCCGGCTTGAAGCGAATCGAGGATGCCACGCGGGTCCGTCGCAGCATCCTGATTGCCTTCGAGCGAGCGGAAGTCGTGCCCGATCAGGACGAACAGCGCCGCCTGCTGACCTTTGTGATCGTGGGCGGGGGTGCCACCGGCGTCGAGATGGCCGGCGCGATTGCTGAAGTTGCACGTCAAACGCTCGCCGCCGATTTCCGCCGCATCGATCCGCGCTCTGCGCACATCATCTTGATCGAGGCAGGGCCACGATTGCTGCCGACGTTCCCGCTCGGGCTCTCGGAATATGCGCTGAAAACGTTGAGTCGCGTGGGCGTCGAGGTGAAGACAGAAACGCTGGTCACGAAGTGTGATGCGAACGGCGTCGATCTCAAGGACGGACGCATCGATGCCGGCACCGTCATCTGGGCGGCCGGCGTGACGGCTTCTCCGGCGGTGCGCTGGCTCAATGCCGAGGCGGACCGCGCCGGCCGCGTCAAGGTCGGCTCCGATCTCTCGCTGTCGGGATATCCCGAGATCTTCGTTGTCGGCGATACGGCCGCGGTTACCGACAAGGGCGGTCAGCCGGTGCCGGGCATTGCTCCAGCTGCCAAACAGATGGGGACATACGTCGGCAAGCTGATCTCGGCGCGCATCGCCGGCCGTGAGTGGAAAAAGCCCTTTCGCTACATGCATCTTGGCGACCTGGCCACGATCGGTCGGCGCGCCGCGGTGGTGAAACTCGGGCCACTGGAATTGAAAGGCTTCATCGGCTGGGTGTTCTGGAGCATTGCGCACATTTATTTTCTGATCGGTCTGCGCAACCGCTTCGTCGTCGCGTTCAACTGGTTCTGGGATTACCTGACTTTCCAGCGCGGTGCGCGATTGATCACGGATCCGCCCGACGTTGGAGGATCTGGACGTGACGCCAAGGTGTAGCGGAGTACAAACACAAATCGGGAGGCAAACATCAATAAACGGCACGGAGTACTACCTGCTGCATTCGCCGCGATGTTCTTGTCCGGCATGGCGACTATTTCCTGCGCTGCCGAACTCGACCCAAAAGCCGTCGTGTTCAAGTTGCCCGATCAGATCAACTGGGGCCCGGTCACTCCGAGTGGCAATCAGCAGACAATCCTGTTCGGACATCCCACAAAGCCCGGTCTCTACGGCGTCATGACGAAATGGCTGGCCGGCAATCACTTCAGCCGCCCGCATTTCCATCCCAACGATCGGTTCATCACCGTGATGTCCGGAATGGTGGGTGGGCAGTGGACCTGATTTTGATCCAAACGCCAGCGTCCCCATGCCGGCCGGCGCGTTCGTCACCCATTACGGAAAGCAAGTGCACTGGGACGGCGCTAAAGACACCGACGCGGTTCTGCTGATCGTCGGCGAAGGCCCGGCCACGATAACCCCTTTCGTGCCGGCAACGCCTACAGGCCGCTGAACCAGTTGTAGCCCTTGTCTTCCCAGTAGCCGCCCTTGTCGATGTTGGTGACTTCCATCGCCACCACATACTTCGGATTTTTGAATCCCAATTTGGTCGGCATGCGGATCTTCATCGGATATCCGTAGGCGCGTGGCAGGATCCGATTTGCGAACTTGAATGTCATCTGCGTTTGCGGATGCAGCGCCGTCGGCATATCGATCGTGTTGGTATAGCCTTCCGCGCACTTGAACCAGATGTATTTCGCGCGGGTGTCGGCGCCGATGCGTTTGAGGAATTCCGCCAGCGGCGTGCCTTGCCAGGAGCCGATCGCGCTCCAGCCCTCGACGCAGATGTGACGGGTAATCTGCGAGACCTCAGGCAGGGCGTACAATTCGTCGAGCGTCCATGGCTTCTTGTTTTCCACGAGACCGGCGACTTCCAGCTTGTAGGTTTTGCCGTCCACTTCCGGCGCCTCATCCTCGTCGTAGTAGGCGTTGAAGGGGAAAGGTTTCGTAATTGCGCTTTCGGGATAAGTCGGTGCGAGCTTCGTAGGGCTGAACAGCGCGGCCTGAACGCCATCGTTGAATTCCGAAATCTTGCGCAGAGTACCTTCGGCAGTTTCTCCATCGATAATGTCGCAACCTGTCAGGAAGGTCAGCGCGCCAAGACTAGCCGCACCCCGCAGGAAACCACGCCGACTGGCGTCCGGCATCAGCTTCGTCGCGTCTTTGATCAGGAGTTTCGGATCGACACCGGGAATGATCCTGCGTTGGCGCATTTGTTTTCTCCTACCGGCCCGTGATCATCGCGCGCAAGCTCTTCGGCACGACCAGCGCCAACGCCACGTGCACAACGAGGAAACCTACGATCGCCGCCATCGCCAGGAAATGCACGTATCGGGCGGTGTCATAGCCACCAAATAGCGCCGTCAATTCCTGGAACTGAACCGGCTTCCAGATCGACAGACCTGACAGCACAATTACGACGCCGGCCAGGATGACCCCGGTATAGAGCAGTTTCTGTACGGCGTTGTAGTGCGACAGGTCTTCATGCGAGAGCTTGAAGGTCAGCGCAGCCCGCAGATCGGCAATCAGGTCTTTCGGACGAATAGAGTATAGCTTGCGGCGGAAGCGACCGGTGACAATGCCGAGCGTCACGTACACGATACCGTTGATCACGAAGACCCACATGGCTGCGAAATGCCAGAGCAGCGCGCCGGCAAGCCAGTTGCCCAGGGCAATTTGTCTGGGAAACACAAAATCAAACAGCGGTGAAGCGTTGTAGATCTGCCAGCCAGACCCGATCATCACCAGAATGGCCAACGCATTGATCCAATGACAGATGCGCACCCAGCGGGGGTGAATCGTGGCACGGGTATCGATAGTGGTGATGGTATTCGTGGTCATCGCGATCGTGCCCTTGGCAGTTTCCTCCGTACCTACGATATAGCCGGGCCCGCGGATGCACGCGCCCGGCCATTTTAGGCGGGCCCTTTATTTATTCATTTCGTCTTTTGGCATCTTGTCCTTCGCCATAGTGTCTTTTTTCATCGAGTCCTTGGACGTGTGGTCCTTGGCCATCGAATCCTTCTTCATCGAGTCCTTCGCCATAGTGTCCTTGGACATCGTGTCCTTTTTCATGTCATCGGCGACAGCCGCCGGCGTCAACGGGGTAAAGGTCAGACCCGCGGCGATCAACGCTGACAAGAATATTCTTTTGGTCATGGAGGGCATCCTTCAGGAGGTTGACGTTACGCCAATTTCGCTATCACAACGCCCAGACACGCCCTCATCAGTTTCCCGTTGCTAGAAGCTGGCGCTCGGCTCACGGTTTTGTGAGAATGACGCGCCGGCCGAAATGAAGGAGTGAGCTCGTGAGCGCGCCGAAAACAAGTCCCGGCAACTTTTTTGAGGATTTCCACCTTGGCCAGCAGATTCGTCACGCCACACCGCGGACGGTAACAGTCGGAGACGTCGCGCTTTACAATGGTTTGTTCGGACCGCGCTTTGCCGTGCAGTCGTCCGATGCTTTTGCAAAGTCGATCGGCTACCCCCGCTCTCCAATCGACGACCTGCTGGTGTTTCATGTTGTATTCGGCAAGACCGTGCCCGACGTATCGCTCAACGCCGTTGCCAACTTGGGTTACGCCGACTTCCGTTTTCTTAAGCCCGTTTACCCGGACACTACCCTTAATGCTGTTTCCGAAGTCATTGGGCTGAGGGAGAACTCAAACAAGAAGACTGGCATCGTCTACGTTCGCTCGCGCGGCTTTGATGAAACGGGCGACGCTGTGATCGATTATGCGCGATGGGTGATGGTGCAAAAGCGCGACCAGGCCGCACCAGCGCCCCAGGAAAAAGTGCCTGAGCTTCCCAAGAGCGTCGACACTGCGCAGCTTGGCAGTGCTTGTCCCAAAATCGCGGCCGCTTACGACAATGTATTGGCTGGAAGTCCGCACCGCCTCGCCGACTACAAGGTCGGGGAAAAAATCGACCACGTTGACGGCATTACCGTCGAGGAGGCCGAGCACCAGATCGCCACGCGGCTCTATCAGAACACAGCACGCATACACTTCAATCTGTTTGCTGAAAGCAAGGGCCGGTTTGGGCGCCGATTGATCTATGGTGGCCACGCTATTTCGCTCGCACGCGCACTGTCGTTCAACGGACTGACAAATGCCTTTCATATTGCGGCAATCAACGGCGGGCGCCACGTGGCACCGTTGTTTGCTGGAGACACCGTGTTCGCATGGTCTGAAGTGCTGGCAAGCGCCGATTTGCCTGACCGCAAAGACGTCGGTGCTTTGCGCGTCAGGACCATTGCAACCAAAGATCGTCCCTGCGCCGACTTCCCGCTCAAAAGCGGAGACGACTACGATCCGGCAGTGATCCTCGACCTCGACTATTGGGTGCTGATCCCCCGATGATGCGCGTCTACACGCGTGCCCGCAAATGGTCGACGAGTTGCCGCGCGTATGGCGGCAGTGAATTGACCTCGCGCACGCAGATCGTCAGCTCACGCAGTGCCCAGGGATCCGTAAGCTGGACGGCGCTGATCGCCATCGTACGCTCGGTACGCTGAACGGTGGTCTCGGGCACAATGCCGACTCCAACATTGCATTCGACCAGGCGGCAAATAGCGTCGAAGCTACGCAGCTGTACGCGCAGACGAAGCGGGCGACCGATACGATTGGCCTTGTCCGCAAGAAAACGCTGGATCGCGCTGGCGCGATCAAGGCCGACCATGTCGTAATCGAGCACTTCGGAAAAACCTATGCGTGAGCGATTAGCGAGCGGGTGATTTTTCGCAACCACGAGGACAAAACGGTCGCTGCGAAATGGAAAGGTATTCAGGCCCCCGTAGTCGACCGTGCCCGCGACAATCCCAATGTCGGCATTCCCTTCCGCGATCAAGCCGACGATCTCGTCGCTCAGTCTTTCCTCGAGATCGACACTGATGTCGGGATAGGCCATCAGGAACGAACTAAGCGTCTCGGGGAGAAATTCCGTAAGGGCGTTGGTATTGGAAAGCACCCGCACCTGGCCGGCGAGACCTCGCGCAAAGGGCGTGAGGTCCTCCTGCAGGCGCTCGGTTTGCGCCAAAATCCCCCTGGCATGCTGCAGGAGCGTACGGCCCGCAGGCGTGGGCGTGACCCCTGCCCGCCCCCGCACCAGCAGGGCAGTTCCGAACGCCAGTTCCATCTTGCGGACCCGGGTTGAGGCCGCTGCGAGCGCCAGGTTCGAGCGCTCCGCGCCATGGGTTATGCTCCCGGCTTCGACGATGTGCCGGAAGAGATTGAGATCCGTGAAATCGAACCGCATTGGACTACCTTCTTATTCTACGAAGGCAGACTACACAAAAGGCACATTGAAACGAACAATCTTCAGGTTCAAGCTTCGCGAACCATGAAGTAATGGGTTTTGGCTCAGGGTCAAGCGCCGATCTCCCCCGAGTTAGCAAACTCAGCAATGCCAATCCCCTTTGCTCGCGTAGGGATGGTCATTGGAGGCTGAAATGGCCGAGCTCGATACCGGAATGACGACGGGAGCGACGCGGCCGCGGCCAATTTCTCCGCATCTGCAAATCTATAGACCAATGCTGACGATGGTGATGTCGATCGTCCATCGCATCACCGGGGCCGCGCTCTATTTCGGGATGTTGCTCCTCGCCTGGTGGCTTATCGCAGCCGCGACTGGTCCAAATGCCTATGCAAACGTCGAGTGGTTCATGGGCAGTCTGATCGGGCAACTGATTCTGTTCGGCTACACTTGGGCGCTTCTTCATCACATGCTCGGCGGCATCCGCCATCTGATCTGGGACACTATTCACGGCTTCGAGCCTGCGGAACGCGAGATGTTCACACTAGCGACTTTGATCGGCTCAATCGCGCTCACGCTCATTCTTTGGGTGGTCGGTTATCTCGTCATGGGAGGTCCACGATGAGCGATGCTCAACCCATGCGCACCCCGCTGCGTCAAGTTCGCGGGTTGGGTTCGGCGCGGTCGGGCACCAGCCATTTCTGGTATCAACGCTTGACGTCGGTTGCCGGCGTACCACTGACGATCGGCCTGTTGCTGATCATCACCGCATTGCTTGGACGTAGCCACGCCGCAGTCGTTCAGATTCTCGGCTCGCCAATCGTTGCGATCGTCATGCTGCTGTTCATCATCAATACAGCCTATCACATGTGGATAGGTATGCAGGAAATCATTCTCGACTACGTGCACGAAGCCAAGTGGAAGTTTCTTGCTCTGATGGCCAACACGTTTTTCGTGTTCGGAGTCAGCTTGGCCTCGATCTACGCCATTCTGAAGCTCTCGTTCGGGGTCTGATCATGGCGACCAACGGAAAGTCGGCCGACGCGCTTTCGATCAACGGCCGCGCCTATCCCATCGAAGATCACAGTTACGACGTCGTCGTTGTCGGTGCCGGCGGTTCCGGCCTGCGCGCCGTGGTGGGATGCAGTGAAGCGGGACTTCGTACGGCCTGCATCACCAAAGTATTTCCTACACGCTCACACACGGTCGCCGCCCAGGGCGGCATTGCGGCGGCGCTCGGCAATATGGGCGAGGATGACTGGCGCTGGCACATGTACGACACGGTGAAAGGTGCCGACTGGCTCGGCGACCAGGACGCGATCGAATATCTCTGCCGCACCGCGCCGGCTGCCGTGTATGAGCTTGAGCATTGGGGCCTGCCTTTTTCGCGCCGCGAAGAGGATGGCAAGATTTATCAACGTCCGTTCGGTGGCATGACGACGCACTATGGTAAGGGCACGGCACAGCGGACTTGCGCGGCTGCCGACCGCACGGGTCACGCCATGCTGCACACGATGTACGGACAGGCGTTGCGCCATGCCGCCGAATTCTACGTCGAATATTTTGCGATCGACCTGATCATGGATAATGACGGTCGCTGCCGCGGCGTGGTTGCGCTTAACATGGACGACGGATCGGTTCACCGCTTTTCCGCCAACATGACCATTCTTGCGACCGGCGGTTACGGGCGCACTTACTTCTCCTGCACTTCGGCGCATATCTGCACGGGCGACGGCAACGCCATGGTGTTGCGCGCCGGATTGCCGCTGCAGGATATGGAATTCGTGCAATTTCATCCGACCGGCATCTATCCGGCAGGCTGCCTGATTACCGAAGGCTCGCGCGGCGAAGGCGGTTATCTTGTGAACTCCGAAGGCGAGCGCTTCATGGAGCGCTACGCGCCATCGGCAAAGGACCTAGCCTCTCGCGACGTCGTTTCACGCGCAATGACGGTGGAAATTCGCGAGGGACGCGGCGTTGGCAAGGAGAAGGACCATCTGTTCCTGCACCTCGATCATCTCGATCCTGCCGTGCTGCATGAGCGCTTGCCCGGCATAAGCGAAACGGCGCGCATATTTGCCAATGTCGATGTGACACGGGAGCCGATTCCGGTCCTGCCAACCGTGCACTACAACATGGGCGGCATCGCCACGAACTACCATGGCGAAGCACTAACCAAAAAGAATGGCAACGAAGACACGATCATCCCCGGATTGATGGCGCTTGGTGAAGCTGCCTGCGTCTCGGTGCACGGCGCCAATCGGCTGGGCTCGAATTCGCTGATCGATCTGGTCGTCTTCGGTCGTGCCGCGGCGCGGCGCTGCGCCGATTTGTTGACACCCGGCGACGCGCAACCCGATTTGCCGAAAGATTCGGCTGAAATGTCGTTGACGCGTCTCGATAAATTCCGCAACGCCTCCGGCGGCACGCCGGCCGCCAAGCTGAGACTCAACATGCAGAAGGTGATGCAGGAAGATTGCGCGGTGTTCAGAAGTGGTGAGGTTCTCGACCAGGGCCACAAACGAATTCATGACGTTTATCAGGGTATGGCCGACGTTCACGTGAGCGACCGGTCGCTGATATGGAATTCCGATCTCATCGAGACTCTCGAACTCGACAATCTCATCGCGCAGGCGGTTGTGACTATGGATTCGGCAAGAAACCGAACCGAGAGTCGTGGCGCCCATGCCCGCGAGGACTATCCCGAACGTGACGACAAGAACTGGATGAAACACACGCTGGCGTGGATGGATGGAAAGGGCGAAGTGAAGCTCGACTACCGCCCGGTTCACACTTACACGCTGACCAACGATGTCGCCTACATCGAACCGAAAGCGCGCGTTTATTGACGGAAGCCCGCCATGGTCGAATTTACTTTGCCGAAAAACTCCAAGATCACAGAAGGCAGGAAATGGCCGCGCACGTCGCACGCGACGCATGTCGGCGAATTCCGAATCTACCGCTGGAACCCGGATGATGGTCAGAATCCGAGCATCGACACTTATTTCGTTGATCGCGATGACTGCGGACCGATGGTTCTCGACGCGCTGATTTGGATCAAAAACAATGTCGATCCCACACTGACCTTTCGTCGCTCGTGCCGTGAGGGCGTGTGCGGGTCATGTGCCATGAATATCGACGGCACCAACACGCTTGCTTGCACGAAAGCAATCGACGACGCGCGCGCGCCGGTGAGAATCTACCCGTTGCCTCACCAGCCGGTGGTCAAGGACCTTGTACCCGACCTCAAGAATTTTTACGCACAGTATGCGTCGATCGAACCGTGGCTGCAGACCACAACGCCGGCGCCCCAGAAAGAGTGGCGGCAAAGCCACCAGGATCGCGCCAAACTCGACGGCATGTACGAATGTATTCTCTGTGCCTGCTGCTCGACCTCGTGCCCGAGCTATTGGTGGAATTCTGATCGCTACCTCGGACCGGCGGCGCTGCTGCAAGCGAACCGTTGGGTCCAGGATAGTCGCGACGAAGCGACCGGTAGTCGTCTCGACAACCTCGAAGATCCATTCCGCCTCTACCGCTGCCATACCATCATGAATTGTTCGAAGGCGTGTCCGAAGGGTCTCAACCCTGCAAAGGAAATCGCCCAACTAAAAAAGGCGCTCGTCGACCGGCAGCTCTAATTTCAGCTGAACGGCTGATACCACAAAAAGTTGTTGAAATTATAGATACAACTTTCACTTGAAACGACGTATATCCCGGTGCAGATTGACTGCCTTGGCGGGGTGTACGTGTACGGTGGCGTTCGACGCTTTTATGCTTGCGTCGCTCTGCCTCGACTTCTTCGGAGGCCAGCGGCGGTAATTTCGAGATCGGCCCGCAAGCGCGAGCGGTTTGTTTTGCGTAACAGGTCGATCATATCCGCGACTACTTCGCCCAGCGCGCGCGCCTCAACAATGTTGCGTTCCGCCTCGACTGCAGAAATCGATCGACGCAAATCGGCCTGGACGCGGGCACTGTCCCGAGCTTGCCGCGCAAGTTTCGCTCGTACTCTCAAGAGGCACTGTCGGTAAGCTGGACGCAGGCAACCGTAATATCGGTTGCCGAGACTTCACCGGCCACCGCCGCGGGTATCAAACCCGGCGATCATCTCATGACATTCAATAATGAAGCGGTGCCACGCACGGATACGTCGGCATGGATCAGTCATTTTGTTGACAACAACGGCGAGCGGCCGATCCGGGTGTTAGTGCGTCGCGATGGCGTCGACGAGATTCGCACGATTACTACGGTGAAAGCCTGCGCGATCCCAGTCGAACTGATCATGGATTCCTCGCCGAACGCATTTACGACCGGCGACAGAATCGTCATCCACTCGAGCATCCTGCGCATAGCTCACACAGATGCCCAGCTTGCCCTCGTGCTCGGACATGAGCTTGCGCATGCCAATCTCGGCCACCTGGACAAACAGCGGCTCAACCAGGTTCTCGGATGGGCCGGCGGCGCGGCAATCGATGCCGGCCTAGTACTTGGCGGAATATCGACCGGCGGGGTCTTTGCCCGACAATTCGCCCGTGCGGGCGAGCAGGCATTCAGCGTGAATTTCGAACGGGAGGCCGACTACGTCGGCGCCTACTACGCAGCCCGGGCTGGCTATGAACTTACCGGAGCAGAAAAGTTCTGGAGGACGTTTTCACTGGAAAGTCCCGACGCAATTCGAATTGCCAAAACGTATCCGGTGACGCCTGTGTGTTTCGTACAAATGCAGAAAGTCGCTGCCGAGATCGCGGACAAACAGCGGCGCAACGCTCCACTGGTCCCTGAACTTACAGCCCCTCAGGCCGAACCCATTCCGACCGAAGCTCCCCACTGACGATCGCGACGGACGCCTAATCGCATTTCTTGGCCTGGCATAGTTTCTCGAGTTCGGGAAACGGCTTGTAGGCGATATTTCCGCACTGTTCTTTCGTAGCATCAACCAGTTGATTGAGATGACCGTTATAGAAATAACCGATGCGATCCGTGATGCCGGTGTAGTGCCTGGCGACGTTCCGGGAATCTGAACGCACGCAGACCACGTAACGCTCTTCCTTGCCCGCCGGTCTGATGAACGGATCAGTGATATACGCACTGCGTATGTTAGTCGGGTCGTCGAGCGAGCTGGTCAATGTTGTCAGAATCTCGTTCTTGTAGTCACTCGGAAAGACATTCGGATTCTCTTCCGCCTGCTTTTTGTCCGACGAACAAGCAAGGAGAGATACGGCCAGAGCCGACAGCAAGCACAACTTCGCTGCGCACCGTACCATCGGCCCTTCAATCAAGCTTCAGCTTGCGGCGGCGTTGCCCGAGCGTACGCAAGCGCAGAGCGTTGAGCTTGATAAATCCCTCGGCGTCGCGGTGGTCGTACGCCACCGCGCCCTCCTCGAAAGTTACCAATTCCTGATCGTA
>Ga0307296_10000970_pt1 | contig 14067 bp, 11 predicted proteins | sample ER_DNA_153_FD_194467 | JGI IMG/M metagenome (GOLD analysis project Ga0307296, IMG submission 194467) | Bulk soil microbial communities from the East River watershed near Crested Butte, Colorado, United States - ER_DNA_153 | ecosystem: Environmental > Terrestrial > Soil > Floodplain | place... | reverse complement strand
CCGACGTGCCGGTCCTGCCGCCGAGCACAGCCCCGACCTAGCCGCCGGCCGCCGCCGGCACGTCATTCCAGTGGCTGCTGGGCCAGGGTGGATGGCTCGCGGCCGGCCAGCAGCCAGCCCACGGCGGCCGCGGTCAGCGGGAGACCGATAATGGTGATGGCGAGGTGGGCGACCGGCACCCGGCCGAGGGCGCCCAGGTCGTCGTGGTAGCCGGCGAGCAGGGCCAGGTAGGCGCCGGCGGCGCCCAGCAGCACCCCGAGCAGGGCGAGCGCGCCGCCGGTGGCGGCGGTGAGGGTGCGGCGGGTGCCACTAGTGGCCCCGGTTGCGCTGAGGGTGCGTAGGTCGCCGGCGGCTTCGCCGCGGAGCAGCCCCACGGTCATGGCCAGGATGCCTAGGGCGAGCAGGAGCCCGGCGGCGGTTGCGCCGGAGCGGATGGCCGTCAGCTGGGTCTGGTGGTCCCTGGCCTCGACGGTCATGCCGGCGTCGGCGGCGACCTGGCGGGCCCGGGCGACTTGGGCGCCGGTGAGCGGAGCACGCGCCTCGACCAGCCAGCCGGCCGGTCGGGGTTGCCACCCGTGCCGGCGAAGGCCGTCGCCGGTGAGCAGTGAGGTCGGTGCGGAGGTATAGGCGTCTGCCTGGATGGGCTGGATGCTCGGGGGCGGGTCAGGGCCGGACTGGTTGGCGAAGCGGAGGTCGCCGGTCTGGCCGCTGAGGACATCGGCGTGGGGGTCGACTGTGGCCGGGTCGAGGCCGAGGCGGGCCAGCAGCTCGGGGGTGGCGACGTAGAGGACGCCGACGTCGCGCAGCGTGGTCTCGCCGACCCGCCGGCCGAGCACGACGGCGGGTCGCAGGATCTGGCCGTTGCGGCCTTCCCGGTCGGCCGGGTTGACGGCCACCTGGAGGTCGACGACCGCGGCATGGTCGAGGGAGGCGGCGAAGCGGTCAACCTCGGATCCCAGGCGTTCCAGCTCGGCCGGGGTCGGCTCCCGGACCAGCGGTTCGGCGTCGCCGATCCGGAACAGCAGCTGCCGGTCGGACAGGTTGCCCTCGCCGGCGGTGTGCTGGGCGGCGGTGGCGGCGATCACGATGGCGATCGGGATGGCCAGGCCGAGGCTGATCGCGGCCAGAGCGGCTCCGGAACGGGCCTGGTGGCGGGCCAGGTCGCGGAGGGCCAGGCGGACCCCGACCGGCGACCTGCCGGCGGCGGCGGCCGCGGCCCGGATGGCCAGCGGGCTGCCGAGCGGGATCGCCAGCACGATCGCCATCGTGCCGGCCACCACCAGCAGCGGGTTGGCCCGGTCGTGGGCCGAGTCAATGCCCACGGCGAGGCCGGCGACGCCGAGCACGAGCAGGAGGCCGGCCGCCAGCGCCGACCGCCGGGCCGGCTTGGGCCGAGGCGGCCGGGCCGACAGGGCCACGGTGACCGGGATGCGGGCTACGGTCCGTGCCGGCCACCACGCCGCCGCGGTCGCGGTGGCCACCGCGAGCACCATGCCAGCGCCCACGAGCCACCATGGCAGGTGGAACCGGTCGATCCGGTGGCCGGCAGCCGTCTCCAGCCCCCCCGCAACCGCGATCCAGGCGACCAGGCCGGCGGCGGTGCCGGCGACGGCGGCGATGGCCCCGACCGTGGCGCCGTTGGCCAGCAGGACCAGCCGAAGGTGCTTTTCGGTCGCGCCGACCGCGGCCAGCATGCCGAGCTGGCGCAGTCGGCGCTGGGCGACGACCACGAAGCCGGCCGCGGCGATCAGGGCGACCAGCAACAGCACGACCGTGGCCAGGGCGAGCACACCGGCAGCGGCGGTCGCCCCCTCGCTCTGGGTCGCGGTCGCGCACAGCACCGCCCCGTGACAGGCAGGGCGCGGCTCGAGCCGCCCCCCGGCCTCCGCCGGAAGGGCCGCCGCCCGCTCGGCGCTGGCTCGCACCAGGACCGTCACCGCCGTCGGCGGGTCGGCGTCCCCCGGAGGGACCAGGGCGAACTCGTCGTCCAGATCACCTGGGTTCTCGACCAGGCCGACCACGGTCCGAGGCCGCCGGTCAAGGGCGATGGCGCCACCGACCCGGGACTGGAAGATCGTCGCTATCGCGTCGGTGACCGCCACCTCCCCGGCGGCCGAGGGCCAGCGGCCCGCCCGCAGGGCCAGCATTGGGCTGCCGTAGGGGCCGTAGGGGTCCTGGGCGCGCAACTCCAGCGGCTCGACCGAGCCGGGGACGGGCACGGCTCGGCGGCTGATCACCTCGACGGTGCCGAACCAGGCCTTGATCGCTGCGACCTGGGTGGCCGGGCCGTGGCGGTCAGCCCGGTCCAGCTCCAGGCGATGGGTGGCCGTGCCGAACCGGGCGTCGGCCGACGGGACCAGGTTGTAGGCGGCCGAGACGCTGAACACGGTCGCGGCCACCGCCACGGTGAGCAGGGCCAGGATCAGGAGCTGCTGGCGCCACTCGCGACGGAACAGCCGCCAGGCCCAGCGGACCACCGCCCGGCGGGCGGCCACACCACCATCCTCGGCCCGCCGGCCAGCCCCTCGGCGATGCCAGGTGATCAACGGTTCGGCCTCGGCATCAGGAGCGACTCTGGGCCCGGTGGCCTGGCCGTCTGGTCGACCGCGCGGCCGTCGCGCAGGAACACCACCCGGTCGGCCCATGACGCCAGCTGCGCGTCGTGGGTCACCACCACCCCGGCCACCCCCCGCTTGCAGGCGGCCCGCAGCAGGCGCATCACGGCCTCGCCGTTGACCGAGTCCAGGGCCCCGGTCGGCTCGTCGGCGAGCAGCAGGCGGCGGTCGCCAACCACCGCCCGGGCGATCGCGATGCGCTGGCGCTCCCCACCCGACAGCTCGTCGGGGAAGCGGTCGGCCTGGTCGCCCAGGCCGAGCTCCTCCAGCGCCGTCAGCCCGGCCGCCCGGGCGGCGTGCTGGCCGAGGCCGTCCAGCTCCAGGGGCAGGGCGACGTTCTCCACCGCGGTCAGCCCGGCCAGCAGGTTGAAGTCCTGAAAGACGTACCCGATCAGGCGGCGGCGCAGCCGAGCCCGCTGGTTGCGGGTCATGCCGGCCAGTGCCGACCCGTCCACCAGGACCTCGCCGGCGCTGGGTTCCTCCAGGCTTCCGGCGATGGTCAGCAGGGTGCTCTTGCCGGACCCGCTGGGCCCCATGACCGCCACCAGCTCGCCGCCGTCGACCGTCAGGTCGACCTCGAACAGGGCCTGCACCAGGGCGGGGCCCGACCCGTAGACCTTCGACACCCGGCGCAGCTCGAGCAGGGCGGTCATCGCCGAACCTCCAGCCGGTGTCGCCGGGCCGGGACGGCGGTCGTGGCGACCGGGCGGGCCGCTGGGAGACTGGCCAGCCTGGTCTCGGCCGCGTCCAGCCAGCGCACGACCGCCTCCAGGCGGAACAACTCGGCGTCGACGACGAGGGCCAGCTCCACGTCATGATCGGAGGCCTCGGCCTTCACATGGGTGTAGTGCTGCATCAGCTCGACCAGGTGGCGGCGGTGGACCTGGATGAGCTCGTGCACATCGACCCCGGGCACGGGCAGCGCCACCAGCACCTTGATGACCAGCTCGTCACGGGGTGGCGGCACAGTCTCGGGCGGGGTGCGCAGCCACTCGTCGAGCTCCCGGCCACCGGAAGGCGTGATCCGAAAGCCCTTCTTCGGGCCGTCGCCCTCCGGGTCGTCGGACTCGACCAGACCGTCACGCTCGAGGCGCTGCAGGGTGGTGTAGACCTGCCCCACGTTGAGGGGCCAGACCTCGCCCGTCCTGGACTCGAACTCCTGCCGCAGCTGGAGGCCGTATTTCGGGCCCTCGCTCAGCAGGGCCAGCAGCGCATGCCGAACGCTCATCAGCACCTCCCCGACAGAATATACCCGGTATGATACTGGGTATTCCGAGGATGTCCAGGTGTTCGGCTCGGCCCCGTCAGCCCAAGGCGGCGTCGGCCAGCTCGGGCGCCCGGTCGGCCGGAAGCAGTAAGGCGAACACCGGGGCGGGGACGGGGCGCTGGAGCAGGAGGCGGCCGCCTTCGGCCTCGGCCAGCGAGCGGGCCAGGGCCAGCCCGATCCCGTGACCGGCCGTCCTGCCGGCACGGCGGGCGAAGACCTGCTCCAGGTCCCCGGTGATACCCGGTCCCTCATCACCCACCTCGATCGCCAGGCCGCCCGGAGCGGCCCGGGCCCGCACGGTGACCGTGCCCGACCCGTGCTCGGCCGCGTTCCCGACCAGCACGTCCAAGATCTGGCGCACGGCAGCCTCCGAGGCCCGGACCGAGGGCAGCCCGCCCTCGACCTGGAAGCGCAGGGGCCGCCCGCTCGCCCCCAGCCGACCGTGCCAGCCCTGCTCGACCGCCTCGATCACTCGCGGCAGGTCGAGCCGGTCCCGGTCTACCCCGGCGTCCCGGGCCAGGGCGAGCAGCTGTTCGACGGTCCCCTCGAGCCGGTCCACCTCGGCCAGGGCGTCGGTGATGGCCTGCCCCTGATCGGCGCCGGGCAGCAGCCGGGCCGCCTCCAGGCGCAGGCGCAGGCCGGCCAGGGCGGTCAGAAGCTGGTGGGAGGCGTCGGCGCTGAACGCCCGCTCGCGGGCCAGGACCTGGCCGAGGCGCGCAGCGGTCACGTCCAGGGTGCTGGCCACGGCGTCGATCTCGGCCACCCCCGAGCGGCTGGCCCGCACCGAGAAGTCGCCTTCTCCCAGCCGGGCCGCGGCCTGCGCCATGGCATCGACCGGGCGGCTGAGGTGCCCGGCCAGGACTCGGGCAACCAGGGCGGCCACGGCCACCGCCCCGGCGGCCAGGGCGGCCATGACCAGCCAGGCCCGGTGGACTCGGGCATCGACGACGGTGGCCGGGAGGGCTGCCCGGACCACGGCCACGACCCGCTCCTCGTCCGCCACTGGGACCGCGACCACGATGCGGTCGCCGACGGTCCGCTCGGCCACCCGGCCGCCGAAGGCGACTCGGACCGGTGCCTCCACGGCGGCTGGGCCCGTGCCCGAGACCAGCCGGCCGTTGCGGCTGTAAAGGGCGAGCTGGGTCTGGTCGGAGGGGGCGGGCAGCTCAACCGGGTCGCCCGATGACCCGAAGGAGTCGGGCACGCGAGTGGTGGCCCGGGCCGCCTCCCGCTCCAGCCGGACCACGGCCTCGCTGTGGTACAGGTGCTGCACGGCCAGGGCCAGCGGCAGGCCGAACAGCACCACCGCGACCGCCGTGGCGGCCAGGATCGCGACGAGGATCCGGTTCCTCATGGCTGCTCCAGGCGGTAGCCGACGCCCCGCAGGGTGGTGATGCGCCCGGGCCGCTCCGGCTGCTCGCCGAGCTTGCGGCGCAGCGCAACGATGTGCATGTCCAGGGTCTTGGTGGAGCCGAACCAGTGCTCGTCCCACACCTCGGCCATGATCCGCTCCCGGGCCACGGCCCGACCGGCCTCGGTCATCAGCAGGGCGAGCAGATCGAACTCCTTGGGGCGCAGGTCGAGCTCACGGCCGGCCAGCCACGCCCGGTGGGCGGCCCGGTCCAGCTCGAGGTCGCCGACGACCAGCCGCCCGGCCGGGGCGGCCGACTCCAGGCGGCGGGTGTGGGCGCGGATCCGGGCCAGCAGCTCGGCGAGCCGGAACGGCTTGGTCAGGTAGTCATCAGCGCCGGCGTCCAGCCCGACGATCACGTCGATCTCCTCCCGCCGGGCCGTCAGCATCACGATCAACAGCCACGGTTGCGCGGCCCGGAGCCGCCGGCACAGCTGGACGCCGTCCATATCCGGCAGCTTGAGGTCGAGCAGCACCAGGTCGTGAGGGTCGTTGGCCAGCGCAAGGGCCTCGGCGCCGGTCTGCGCCCACGCCGCCTGGTAGCCCTGGGCGGCCAGGGCCTGCCGCAGGCCTCCGCCCAGGGTGAGGTCGTCCTCCACCACCAGGACCCGAGCGCCGTCCATCACGTCGCCAGCCTAACCCCGCCGGGGGCCCTGGGCCGGAGAGTTTGCCGTCCCTTGACCGTCGCCAAGGCCGCCGCTGACCTGCGCCCTCGTACCGTGGCCAGAGGCTACCGAGCACCGCCCGAGGAGGTCACGATGGTCCGCAGCGTCCGCGCCGCAGCGGTCGTCGCCGGCCTAGCCCTGCTGGCCGGCGCCTGTGGGACCGGCGCCGGCAACCCCTACGGGGGATCCACGGCGACCACCGCCACCCCACCGTCGGCGACGAGCAAGAACGCGCCCGAGGTCAACCCGGCCGGCGACATCCCCGACAACCAGGTCTTCGTGGCCTACCGCCCGCCCGGGGGCGGGTTCACGGTCAAGGTGCCGGAGGGCTGGGCGCGGGTCCAGCGGGGCGGCACGGTCGCCTTCACCGACAAGCTCAACACCATCCGGATGGAGACCCGCCCGGCGCCGGCGGCGCCGACTGTGGCCTTGACCCGCCAGGTCGAGCTGCCCGCGATCCGGTCGGCGAGCCGGCACTACGAGCCCGGCGAGGTCACCCGGGTGCGCCGGGCCGCGGGCGACGTCGTCCTGGTTACCTACAAGGCCGACGCGGCCGCCGACCCGGTCACGGGCAAGGTCGTCCACGACGCGGTCGAGCGCTACGAGTTCTGGCATGGCGGCACCGAGGCGATCCTCACCCTGGCCGGCCCGGTCGGCGCCGACAACATCGATCCCTGGCGGATCGTCACCGACTCGTTTCGGTGGGGCTGATGGCCGCGGCGCTGGACGCCTTCGGCCTCTACCGGTTCTTCCATGCCGGCGACGAGGAGACCCTCGCCCTCCAGGGGGTGTCCCTGACCGTCTGCCGGGGCGAGCTGGTCGCCGTCGTGGGCCCGTCCGGCTCCGGAAAGTCGACCCTGCTGGCCTGCCTGGCCGGGCTGGACGAGCCGGACGGCGGCCGGGTGCTGGTCGAGGGTGAGCGGCTGAGCCGGCGGCCCGAGCAGGAGCGGGCGGCCTTGCGGGCCGGCCGGATCGGGGTGCTGTTCCAGGCCGGCAACCTGCTCGACCACCTGACCGTCGCCCAGAACGTCGTGCTCGCCCAGCGGGTCGCCGGCCGGCCCTTTCCAACCCGGGCGGCCTCCCTGCTGGACGCCCTCGGGCTGGCCAGGCGAGCCGGCGCCCGGCCGGGCGAGCTGTCCGGCGGCGAGGCGGCCCGCGCCGGGCTGGCCGTCGCCCTGGCCAACGACCCGGCGGTGGTGCTGGCCGACGAGCCGACCGGGGAGCTCGACAGTGCCAGCGAGGCCCGGGTGCTCGACCTGCTCTTGGAGCGTGCTGCGGCGGGCGGCGCGGTGGTGGTCGCCACCCACAGCCCGGCGGTCGCGGCGGTCGCCGCCCGCACCGTGCACCTGGAGGACGGGCGGGTGCTTTCGTGACCGCCGGCCGTGCGGTCCTGGTCCGCTGCGACGGGGTGGCCCGCACCTTCGGGGAGGGCGAGCGCGCGGTGGTGGCCGTGCACGGTGTCGACTGTACGGTCCTGGCCGGCGAGCGCATCGCCGTCACCGGCCCTTCCGGGAGCGGCAAGTCGACCCTGGTCCACCTGCTGGCGGGCCTGGACGTGCCCACCCACGGCTCGGTGAGCTGGCCAGCCCTGGGAGCCCGGGAGGGGTTGCGGCCCGGCCCGGTCGCGGTGGTGTTCCAGGGACCGAGCCTGCTCGCTCCCCTCGACGTGGCCGAGAACGTGGCCCTCCCCCAGCTGCTGGTCGGCGTGGAGGAGGCCGACGCGCTCGCCGGCGCCCGGCGCGCCCTGGAGCGGCTCGGCCTGGCCGAGCTGGCCACCAGGCTCCCTGAGGAGCTCTCGGGCGGGCAGGCCCAGCGGGTCGCGGTGGCCCGGGTGCTGGCCGGGCGACCGCGGCTGATCCTCGCCGACGAGCCCACCGGCCAGCTCGACCACGCCACCGGCACCGCCGTCGTCCAGGCCCTGCTGGAGGCGGCCGGGCTGCTGGGAGCGGCCCTGGTGCTCACCACCCACGACCCGGCGGTCGCCGGGCTGCTGCCCGTCCGCTGGGCGATGGCTGACGGCCGCCTGGGGCAGGGTCGGGCGGTGGCCTCATGCTCGGCCTGACCTGGCTGGGGGGGCTGCTCACCCGCCGCCCCGGCCGGCTGGTCGCCGCGGCCGCCGGGGTCGCTGTCGCGGTCGCCTTGCTGGCCAGCCTGGGCTCGTTTCTGGCCGCATCCAAGGCAACCATGACCCGCCGGTCGGTCGCCGACGTCGCCGTCGACTGGCAGGTGGAGGCACAGCCCGTCGCCGCCTCAGCCGACGTCCTGGCCGGGGTGCGCGGCTTCGCCGGGGTGGAGCGTGCCCTGCCGGTGGAGTTCGCGGCCACTACCGACCTGGAGGCCACCGTGGCCGGCTCGACCCAGACCACCGGGCCGGGGGTGGTGGTGGGCCTGCCCGAGGGGTACCGGCAGGTGTTCGGCGGTGAGGTCCGCGATCTGGCCGGGGCCGGCACCGGGGTGCTGCTGGCCCAGCAGACCGCGGCTAACCTCCACGCCGGTCCCGGCGACACCGTGACCGTGGGGCGGGCCGGGCTGCCCCCGGCCCGGGTCCGGGTCGACGGGGTGGTCGACCTGCCCCAGGCCGACTCGCTGTTCCAGAAGGTGGGGGCGCCTTCCGGTGCCCAGCCGCAGGCGCCGCCCGACAACGTGCTGCTCGTGCCGGCTGGCCGCTGGCACGCCCTGTTCGACCCGCTGGCCCGCGCCCGCCCCGACCTGGTCCGCAGCCAGGTCCACGCCCGGCTGGTGCGGCGCCTGCCGCCCGACCCGGCCGCCGCCTTCACCACCGTCAGCGGCGCCGCCCGCAACCTGGAGGCCCGGCTGGCCGGGGCCGGGCTGGTCGGCGACAACCTCGGCGCCGCCCTGGCCACCGCCCGCTCCGACGCTCTCTACGCCCAGGTCCTGTTCGTGTTCCTCGGCCTGCCCGGGGCGGTCCTGGCCGGGCTGCTCACCGCTGCCGTCGCCGGCGCCGGCGGCGACCGCCGGCGCCGCGAGCAGGCACTGCTCCGGGCCCGGGGGCTGGCCACCGGCCGGCTGGTCCGCCTCGCCCTGGCCGAGGCCACTCTCGTCGGCATCGTAGGCGTGGCCGCCGGGCTGACCGTCGCCCTGGCCATCGGACGTCTCGGCTTCGGCACGGCCAGCTTCGGCGCCACCCCGCTGGCCGCGGCGGGATGGGCCGGAGCGGCGGCGCTGACCGGGCTGGTCATCGCCGGCGCCACCGTGGCCCTGCCCGCCCGCCGGGACGCCCGCACGGCCACGGTGCACGCGGCCCGGCAGGCGCTGGGCCGCGCTGGCCGGCCCGGCTGGGCCCACCTCGGCCTGGACCTGTGGCTGCTGGCCGCCTCCGGGGTGGTGTTCTGGCTCACCAGCCGGGGCGGCTACCAGCTCGTGCTGGCCCCCGAGGGGGTGCCGACCATCTCGGTCAACTACTGGGCGTTCACCGGGCCGGCGCTGCTGTGGGCTGGCACCGGGCTGCTGGCCTGGCGGCTCGCCGACGCCGCCCTGGCTTACGGTCGCGGCCCCCTGCGGTGGGCGACTCGGCCCCTGGCGGGCGGGCTGGCCGGCACCGTGGCGGCGACCCTAAGCCGCCAGCGACGCCTGCTGGCCCGCTCGCTGGTGCTGGTCGCCCTCACTCTCGCCTTCGCCATCTCCACGGCGGTGTTCAACTCCACCTACCGCCAGCAGGCCGAGGTCGACGCCCGGCTCAGCAACGGCGCCGACGTCACCGTCACCGAGCCGCCCGGCGCCGCCGTCGGCCCCCAGGCCGTGACCGAGCTCGCCGGGATCCCCGGGGTCCGGGCAGTCGAGCCCCTGCAGCACCGCTTCGCCTACGTCGGCAGCGACCTGCAGGACCTCTACGGCGTCCGCCCCGCCACGGTGGTCGACGCCACCAGCCTGCAGGACGCTTACTTCGCCGGCGGGACTGCCCGAACGCTGATCGGCCGGCTGGCCAGCGAGCCCGACGGGGTCCTGGTCAGCGCCGAGACCGTCCACGACTACCAGCTCCAGCCGGGCGACCCCCTGACCCTGCGCCTCCAGGACGGCCGCACCAAGACCTACCGTCCGGTCCGCTTCCGCTACCTCGGGGTGGCCAAGGAGTTCCCGACCGCGCCACGCGACAGCTTCCTGGTCGCCAACGCCGGCTACGTCGCCACCGCCACCGGCAGCGACGCAGTCGGCGAGTTCCTGATCGACACGACCGCGCCGCCCCAGACCGTGGCCGGCCGGATCCGGGCTAGGCTCGGCCTCCAGGCCCAGGTCAACGACATCACCACCACCCGCCAGCTGGTCGGCTCCAGTCTGACCGCGGTCGACCTGGCCGGCCTGACCCGCCTGGAGTTGGCTTTCGCGCTGCTCCTGGCGGCCGCGGCCACTGGCCTGGTCCTCGCCCTCGGCCTGGCCGAGCGGCGCCACACCCTTACGATCGCGGGCGCCCTTGGCGCCCGGCCCAGGCAGCTGGCCGCGTTCGTCTGGGCCGAGGCGGCGGTGGTCACCGCCGGGGGGCTGGCCGCCGGCATCGTGGGCGGCTGGCTGCTGTCGGCCATGCTGGTCAAGGTCCTCACCGGCGTGTTCGACCCCCCACCGGCGGCCCTCAGCGTGCCCTGGACCTACCTCGCCCTGACGGCGGGCGTCGCTCTGGCGGCGGTGGCCGTCGCCGCCGGCGGCGCCGTCCGCGCCTCCCAGCGGGCCGTCGTACGCTCGCTGCGGGAACTCGTATGAGGACGCCGGGCGGGTGGGCGCTGGCCGCGTTCGCGCTGATCCTGCTAGCCGGATGCCGGCCTACCCCGGACCGGCCCGGCACCACGGCAAGACCGGCGGCGGCCACCCACCCGCCCGGTGCACCATCGGCGGCGCCCCGCCTCCCCGGCATGCCACCGCCCCTGCGCCCCGGCGACGTCTACGCCGCCGACCGGCCCGGCCGGCTCAGTCCGGTGGTCCGCCACATGCCAGCACGGGTCTGGGTGCCAGACAGCCAGGACGGCACCGTCCACGTGATCGACCCCCGCACCCGCCGGGTGGTGCGGCGGTTCCTGGTCGGGCGGCTCCCCCAGCACGTCACCCCCTCCTGGGACCTGCGCCGGCTGTGGGTCACCAACGACGAGTCCAACACCCTCACCCCGATCGACCCGGCCACCGGCCACGTCGGCCGGCCGGTCCCGGTCGCCGACCCCTACAACCTGTACTTCACCCCCAACGGCCGCCGGGCCATCGTCGTCGCCGAGCGGCTGGGCCGGCTCGACTTCCGCGAGCCGCACTCGATGCGGCTGCGTCACACCCTGGCGGTGCCCTGTCCCGGCGTCGACCACCTCGACTTCTCCGCCGACGGCCGCTATCTGCTGGCCAGCTGCGAGTTCGGGGCCAGCCTGATCAGGGTCGACGTGGCCGCTGAACGGATCACCGGCCGGCTGATGCTGCGGGCGGGGGCCAAGCCGCAGGACGTCAAGCTCGCCCCCGATGGCCGGCTGTTCTACGTGGCCGACATGGTGGCCGGCGGGGTCTGGCTGGTCGACGGCGCCCGGCTCCGAGTGACCGGGTTCGTCCCCACCGGCGCGGGTGCCCACGGCCTGTACGTGAGCCGCGACTCGGCGTCGCTCTACGTGTCGAACCGGGATGCGGGGTCGGTGTCGGTGGTGTCGTTCGCGAGCCGGCGGGTGCGCACCACATGGAAGCTGCCCGGCGGCGGCAGCCCCGACATGGGCGGGGTCTCGGCCGATGGCCGGGTGCTGTGGCTGTCCGGGCGCTACCACGCTGAGGTGTATGCGATCGACACCCGCAGCGGGCGTCTGCTGGCCCGCGTCGGGGTCGGCCGTGGCCCCCACGGCCTGTGCGTCTACCCCCAGCCGGGGCGCTACTCGCTGGGTCACACCGGGGTGTTCCGGTGATGGCGCCCTCGCGGCGGGCGTTCCTGGCGGCGGCCGCGGCCGCCATGGCCGCCGCCTGCACCAACCACGCCACCGGACCCCACCCCGCCGCCTCCACGGTCGCAGCCCCTCCAGCCCCATCTACCACGCCGACACCGACCGAACGCGCAGGCGCCGCCGTGACGCCAGCAAGCGGCAAGCCGGCCAGGACCGTGTTTGCGGGCCCACGCACCCGGCGCCAGGTCGCCCTCACCTTCCATCTGTCGGGTGACCCGGCCCTGGTCAGCCGGCTGCTCGACATCGCTGCACAGGCCGGTGTGCCGATCAGCCTGTTCGCCGTCGGCCGCTGGCTGGCCGAGCACCCGACCCTGGTCAGGCGGATCCTTGCCGAGGGTCACGAGCTCGACAACCACACCTGGAGCCATCCGGTGCTTGGCCGCCTCGACGGCCCAGCCGTGGCCGCCGAGATCCGCCGCTGCAAGGCCGCCCTGACCCGGGCTACGGGCAGCGGCGGCCGCTACTTCCGGCCGTCGGGGATGACCCAGCCCAGCCCTCTGGTCCTGGCCGAGGCCGGAGCGGCCAGCTACCCGCTGGTCGTCGCCTTCGACGTCGACCCGCGCGACTACACCGACCCGGGCGCCGACGCGGTGACGGCCAGGGTGGCGGCCGGCCTGCGTCCCGGCTCGATCGTGAGCCTCCACACCGGCCACGCCGGTACCATCGCCGCGCTCGCCCCCATCCTGGCCGCCGCCCGCGCCCGCGGGCTGCAACCCGTCCCGCTGCACCAGCTCCTCGCCGGCTTGCCGAGCGCACCATGACGGGTCCCCGCGTGCGCAGGGTCCAGACCGGCCGCCGGCGGGCTTGGATCCTGCCCGATACCACCGCGCCGGCCGCGGCGCTGGCGGCCACGCTGCTCGCCCTGATCCTGGTCGGGACGGTCGCCGGGATGTTGCTGGGTCGGGTCGGCCCGACCGGCCTGGTCGACCAGCCCACCGAGACGTTCATGGTCACCCACCGGACGGCGTGGCTGACCGATGCCATGCGCCTCGTCACCGACCTCGGCGCCGCCGCGGTCCTGGTGCCGCTGGTCCTAGTCGCCGGGCTGGGCTGGCGGTGGTGGCGTGGCAACTGGCGGCCGCTGGCCCTGCTCGGCGGGGCCGCCGCCGGCGCCTGGGCGGTCCAGGTAGCCGTCAAGCAGCTGGTCGAGCGGCCCCGCCCCCCGGCTGGGCTGGCGTTGTCGCACGCCACCGGGTTCGCCTTCCCATCCGGCCATGCCACCGACGCCGCCGCAGTCTACGGCATGCTCGCCCGACCCGGCCGGCGGGCGGCCAGAGCGGCTGCCCTATTGGCCGCCGTCGGCGTGGTCGCCCTGGTCGGGCTGTCGCGACTGTACCTCGGTGTCCACTGGCTGACCGACGTGGCCGGCGGGGTCGGTCTCGGCGCCGCGTGGCTCGTCAGCCTGATCCTGTTCGTCGGCACCAGGATCGAGCTGCCAACACGACCAGCCAGCAAGCGCACGGCCCGGTTCCGGCAAGGGACGCCCGGCCAGCACGGTGGCGTGCGCTGCCAGCCCGTGCCGGCCGACGGGCTGGTGCCATTGCTCGCCGGTGTGACCGGCCGGCCGATACGGCTCCGGCGGCTCGGTTGGTTGTTGGCGGCCGTCCTCCTCGCGGCGTCACTGGTCATCCCCGAGCTGGCGGAAGGCACAGAACAGCCAGAAGGTGTGGCCCCCAACGCAGCAGTCGCGGTCTCCCGGCCGCCGCAGCCCACCAATGCCGTCTCCCGAGCGGCCGTGGTGCGGCCCGTCGCGTCCGCAGCCCACGTCGTGCTCGTGGTCGAGGAGAACCACGAGTTCGGCCAGATCATCGGCTCCCGAAAGGCGCCGTTCCTGAACCGGCAGGCCACCAAGGGCACCCTACTGACCCGCTACTACGCGGCCACCCACCCGTCGCTGCCCAACTACATCGCTCTCGTGGCCGGCGACCCGCTCGAAATTCACAGCGACTGCCGCAGCTGCCACCGGCGCGGCCGAACCCTCATCGACCAGCTCGAGGCGGCCGGGATCTCCTGGAAGGCCTACTACCAGGGCCTGCCCGCCCCCTGCTCCACCACGGCCAGGGCCGGCGCCTACGCCAAGAAGGTCAATCCGTTCCTGCACCTGGACAGCGTCCGCACCGACCCCCGGCGCTGCCGGCGAGTCGTGCCGCTGAGCCAGCTCGACACCGACCTGGCCCGCGGCCGGCTGCCACGCTTC
>Ga0307296_10000969_pt1 | contig 14071 bp, 13 predicted proteins | sample ER_DNA_153_FD_194467 | JGI IMG/M metagenome (GOLD analysis project Ga0307296, IMG submission 194467) | Bulk soil microbial communities from the East River watershed near Crested Butte, Colorado, United States - ER_DNA_153 | ecosystem: Environmental > Terrestrial > Soil > Floodplain | place... | reverse complement strand
TCGCGCCCGCCAACGTCCGGAGCCGGAAGATGCGCAGCGGCATGAGCGGCTCCTCGGCGCGGGACTCGATGACCAGGAACGCGACGATCAGCGCCGCCGAGGCGGCAAGAAGCGTGATCGTCCGCGCGGATGACCAGCCGTCCTGCGGTGCCTTCGACAGCGCATAGACCAGCAGCAGGAGCCCGGCGGTCGCGGTGGTGGCGCCGAATGGATCGAAGTGGCGGCGCACAGTGACCCGCCGGCTCTCCGGGACGAGTCGCGGGGTGAGCAGCATCGCGGCGGCGCCGATCGGGACGTTGAGGAAGAAGATGTACTCCCAGCCGACGTACCGGGTCAGCAGGCCGCCGGCGATCAGGCCGACGGTCGCACCGCTCGCGCCAATGCCGCCCCAAACCCCAAGGGCTTTGTTTCGCTCGGCGCCCTCCTGGAACATGTTCATGACGATCGACAAGGCCGCTGGCAGCACGATCGCCGCGCCGAATCCCTGCACTGCTCGGGCCACGATCAGGAACGTGTCAGTGGTTGACAGCGCACACGCGAGCGATGCGGCAGTGAAGATCGCCAGGCCGACCATCAGGATCCGGCGGCGCCCGAGCAGGTCGGCCGCGCGACCGCCGAGGAGCAGGAAGCCGCCGAAGGTCAGACCGTAGGCGGTCACGACCCATTGGAGGTTGGATTCGCTGAAATGCAAGCTGCGGCCGATCGTGGGCAGTGCCACATTGACAATCGAGAGATCGACGATGGTCATGAAGAACGCCACGGCCAAGACGCTGAAAGCCCGCCAGCGATGCGTTGGGACGTGCTCGATCGCAGTCACGCCGATTCCTCCAGGTTCAATGTCGAGAGCGGTCGTCCATGTGACGGCGCGAGCCTCGAGAACTCACCGGTGAGCAGTCCGCCAGATCGCAAGTAGCCGTGCGGGCACCGGGCCGCTATTGCGCAGCGACCGCACCGACAGCCCCACGAAGCAGAGGATGTCGCCCTGCTGGAACCGATGCCCGGCGCCGCTCGAACACTGCACGTCGAGCTCCCCGGCCAGCACGAACACGATCGCGTCCTGCCAGGTGGCCGGGTCGAACGGCAGCGCGCCGCCAGGCGGCACCGCCACGACCCGCTGCCCGAAGGTCGGCCGAGCCGTCCGGGCAATGCGGTCGACATCGAGCGAGTCGCGATCGCCTGACCCGGCCTGGATCATGCTGGCGCCGCGACCGCGAAGCGCTCCACGAGATCAGGCTGCCGGAAGACGTCGATCTCGTAGATCAGGCCGTCAACGATGCGCAGCACCTCGACCGCGAACGGCCGCAGCGCACCCTCGTCGCCGTCGGCCAGATAGACCAGGAAGGCCGGCTGCCGATTGGCACGCGCCGGGCGGTGAACGTGCCGCACGGCCCCTGGGGCCAGGGGGTAGTTGGCGAGGAACGTGCGGATCCCGTCGCGTCCGGTGTACCAGCCGGGGCTCGGCGGCATGGTGAAACGGGCGTCGCGGGCGAGGAGCGCGACGAGCGCGTCGACGTCGGTCCGGTTCCACGCGTCCATGTACCGCTCGAGCAGGTGGCGCTCGTCGTCGTCGGGCGTTCGGGAGCGGCGCCAATCCAGCCGGCTTTCCGGCAGGTGCGCTCGGAGCGTTGTTCGGGCGCGTTGCAATGCACTGTTGGTGGCGATCACCGTTGTCCCGACGACCTCGGCGGCCTCGCGGGCACTCCAGCCGAGCACATCCCGCAAGATCAGCACGGCCCGCTGCCGGGGCGGTAGGTGCTGGATCGCGACCAGGAACGCCAGTTCGATCGTCTCCCGGGCGACGATCTGCTCATCGACGGTAGGCGCGTCCAGCAACGCATCGGGATAAGGCTCCAGCCAGCCGATCTCGCTCGCCGGCGGCAGTGGCGGGGCCAACGGATTCGCCGGCGCCACCACAGCCGGCGGCAGCAACCGGCGGGTGCGCCGCTCCAGCATGTCCAGGCAGGCGTTGGTCGCTATGCCGTAGAGCCAGGCCCGCACCGTCGCCTGGCCGCGGTAGGTCTCGCGCTTGCGCCAGGCGCGTAGCAGCGTGTCCTGGACCACGTCCTCGGCGTCTTCGATCGAGCCGAGCATTCGGTAACAATGCACCTCTAGCTCGCGCTGGTACCGGCCGGCCACAGCCGCGAACGCATCACGGTCACCCGCGAGCACCGCGGTCCACAGCGCCCCCTCGCCGCGATCGGCCGCCAGCGCAGCACCCGTCATCGCGCCCCCTCCGGTCTATCGCCAACCGGGTCGTCCGGAGTCCCTATGCACATGTGACGGTCCGGACGGCCAAAACTCATCGACCGGCCGGACCTCGGAACGACCCGGCATCGTTAGCCTGACTCATGCGGGGGCGTGGGGTCCGGTTGCCGTGATATCAGTCGGACGTCACTCCGGGGTCAGACGGTGAGCAGCGATCGAGGCTCGTCGACGCCCGCTTCGGTTTCGGCCGGGTGGTCGATGTCGGTCGACATGGGTGGCGCAGCCATCGAAGTCAGGAGGACTGCGCCGATGGCGAGCGCGGCAAGGAGTAGCGCGGCGGCGATCCAGAACGCGAGGTGGTATCCGCCGACCAGTGCGGAAGCGGGGCTATGTCCTGCGGCCGACAAGTGCACCGACCGCGTCGTGGACAGCGTGGCCAGTACGGCGAGGCCGAGCGCGCCGCCCACCTGCGCCGTGGTGTTTACCAGTCCGGAGGCGAGTCCGGCCTGCTCCATCTTGACGCCCGACATCGCCAGTCCGACCAGCGCGGGGAAGCAGGCGCCGGCGCCCAGACCAAGCAGCGCCATCGTCGGCAGCAGTTGGGTGAGGTAGTCCGCGCCGGCCGGAGCTAGCGCGAACAGCCCGAGCCCGACCGTCATCAGCACCAGACCGGCAAGCGAGACGCGACGTGCCCCGAAACGGGTAATCAGCTTCTCCGAGTACCGGACCGACAGGGTGCCCATGCAGATCGTCACCGGCAGGAAGGCCAGGCCGATCTGCATCGCGTCGTAGTGCTTCACGTTCTGTAGGTACAGGGTGCCGAGGAAGAACGCGCCGAACATGCCGGCGGCGCCGATCACCTGGATGACGTTCGCGCCAACCAGATTGCGCGAGCGGAACAGCTCCAGCGGCATCAGCGGGCTGGCAGTGTGCGCCTGCCGCACGACGAACGCGGCCAGCAGTGCGACGCTCACCGCGCCGAGAGTCAGGGTCTGACCGGCCAGCCACCCGTGCTCAGCTGCCGGCTTGACGATCGTGTAGACGCCGAGCATGAGGGCGGCCGTCACGAGAGCGGCGCCCAGGACGTCCGCACCCTGCTCGAAGCCCAGCCCCTTATCCGACGGGACCAGACGAAGGGCCGCCAGCGCAACGACCACTCCGACCGGCACATTGACGAAGAAGATCCAGTGCCAGCTCACCGCTTCGGTGATGAAGCCGCCGGCCAGCAAGCCAACCGCCCCACCCGCTGATGCGACGAACGCGAATACGCCGATTGCCCGGGCCTGGTCTCGAGGCTCGGGGAACATCGTGACGATCATTCCGAGCACGACGGCGGAGGACAGTGCACCACCTGCGCCCTGCACGAACCGGGCGATCACGAGCATCTCCTGGTTCATCGCAAGCCCGCACACCGCGGACGCAATGGTGAAGACCGCCAAGCCGATCACGAAGATCCGCCGCCGCCCGGCCAAGTCGCCCAGCCGGCCGGCGAGCAGCAGGAGCCCGCCGAAGGCGATCAGGTACGCGTTGACGACCCAGGCCAGGCTGGACGGGTCGAAGTGCAGCTCGGCCTTGATGGACGGTAGGGCGACGTTCACGATCGTCGCGTCCAGAACGATCATCAGCATGCTGCCGCACAGCACGTATAGCGCGAGCCAGCGGGACCGGTCTGCTGTCTGACGGAGGTCGGTGCTCATCGGTGAGTTGCCCTCTCTGCTAGCGCCGTCTGTCGTCTTGCCGAGGACGCTAGCCACATCAGTCCTTATTAGCAAGTAACTACTCCTAAATAATGAGTCTATGGTATCGTCTGTGTATGGCGACCAACCGGACGTACGAGGACTCGTGCGGGGTCGCGCACGGCCTCGACCTCGTCGGGGAGCGTTGGGCGATGCTCGTGGTCCGCGAGCTCATGCTCGGCGCCAAGCGCTTCGGCGACATCAAGGACGGACTGCCGGGCATCAGCGCGAACGTCCTCTCGCACCGGCTTGACGAGCTGGAGCGCGCTGGCTTGGTCACCCGCCGCAAGCTTCCTAAGCCAGCCGCGGTGTGGGTGTACGACCTCACCGATTGGGCGCGCGAGCTTGAGGCGATCATGCAGCTGTTCGGCCGGTGGGCTGCGCGCGATCCCCGCCACCGTAAGGACCTGCACTTCGGCGTCGCATCGCTGATTCTGTCGCTGCGGACGAACTTCGATGCCACACTCGCCAGCGGCGTCGCGCTTACCGTCCAGCTCCGGCCCAACGACGAGGCGTACGTCGCCCGCGTCGCGCGCAAGAAGCTAACGATCCAGCCCGGCGAAGCGAGCGAGCCGGCTGCGACGATCAGCGGCGACCCGCGAATGTTCGCGGCTGTGACGTACGGCGGTCGGCCGTTCGCCGACGCCCTCGCCACTGGAGATCTCGTCGTGGCTGGCGATCGGGCCGCCGCCGAGCGGTTTCTCGCGCTCTACATCCTGCCACCAATCGTCGGCCAGGAGTCCAGCGGCGATGATCTTGGGCTAAGTGTCGCTGGAGAGCATTAATTCCAAGATCACGTCAGGGAACTGCTTCCGGCTGGGTCGACCCCAGTGCGGACACCGGACCTGTCGGGCGCCACGGTTTAGGGGATTGCCACCATCGTCTACGGTAATTGCCCGTGGGAGCGAGGCACCGGGCGCGGAGAAGGCCTAGTGAGACGAGCAAGACGGCAACTAAGGTCGCCTGGATCGGAGTTACCGCAATCGTCGTGGCGGCGCTCGTCACCGGGCTGTTTGTGCGGTTAACCACGAGCGACAAGGCACCGGGCAGCGATCAATCCAGATTGAACCAGGGGCGTTCCACGTCGACTGCCGATGAATTCGAGCTGGTTATCCGTACCGTTTCCTTCACCACGTCTGCTGGTGGTGAGATGGTGACCGTGGCCGGTGTCGTTCACGGACTCGGCGGCGGGCAAGCCGTGTACGCCGTCGCACAACCGGTGATGGCGGCCGGGTCCTCCGCATCGTCAAACTCGGTGCGACCTTGGTTTGTCGGTGGCCCGGCCAAGGTCCGTCAAGATGGCGGTTGGGCTACGCACATCGAGGTCAAACCAACGATCTCCGCACTAAGGGTCGTTGCGGTAAACACTGCTACCCCGACCGGAGATTCGAGATGTGTGGTGCCTCAAGTTGAGTGCATTACGGACAGTCTTGCCGGCGGCCCAGGCGGCCCGTTTGTGATATCGCAGTCATCGGCCATCCACGCAACTCGCACCTAATCGTGAGTGCGTCGCCAATCTGACGGGCAGCGCGCCGGCGCCAGGCCGGTGCGATCATGCCACGCAATCCGTTCGGTGTCTGAGTGGTTGCAGATCGTTCACATAATGTGGTGTTCGAAGGCGAAGGCGGCCGCGGCGGTACGTGAGGTGACGTCGAGCTTGGTGAAGATGTTGCTCAGGTGCCGGGCAACGGTCTTCTCGCTCAGGAAGAGCAGCGTGGCGATCTCCGAGTTTGTCCTCCCGGCCGCGACAAGGCGTAGCACCTGGACCTCGCGTTCAGTGAGCCCGCCCGGGTGTGCGGTGGCCATCAGCGCGGCGGCCTCGCGCTCGGCCGGCGCCGCGCCCAGTTCAGCGAAGCTGCGCTGCGCGGCGGCCAGCTCGGTGACGGCGGACTCGTCATCGCCCAGAGCACGCAATGCGCGGCCGAGGAGCACCCGGCATCGCGCGGTCTCGTACCGCGCGCCCAATCGCTCCCAGACTGCGCGCGCCCGCCGCAGCAGCGGCGTCGCAGCCGCTGGATCGTGGGACTCGAGGGCGACGTGCGCGGCGGCGTAGTCCGAGCGAGCCTGTGTCGACGGGCAGCCGAAGGAGCCCGCGATAGCTGCCAGCTCCGCGGAGATGGTGGCGGCCTGGTCATGCTGATGCGTGGCCATCAGCACCTCTACCGCGGCCGGTAGCAGCTGGGAGCGATGTACCGGGTCGCCCGTCTCGCCAAGCAGTCGATGCATGGCGGCGGCCGCCGCGTCGGTGCGGCCCTGAGCAAGCCAGAGCAACGCCAGTCCAGGCTGCGCTTCGTGGCCGAACGCGATCGCCTGGCCGTACGCCGACTGCGCCCCGGCCAGATCGCCGCGGATGCGGAGCACGTCTCCGCGCTCAGCCATGGCCAGGCCGGCTGGACCGGGCGTCTGATTGGCGAGATACCGCTGGACAGACAGGTCGAACTCGGTGAGGGCCTCGTCGAAGGCGCCCTGCGCCCGCATGATCTGGCCCCGGTGCACGGCGCACTGGCCGGTGAACGGCACCAGCCCCGGCTGCTCGGCGCACCAGGTGGTCAGAGCCGACGTCCAGCGCGCCGCGCGGTCGAAGTCGGCGATCTCCTGGCAGCCCTCGATCATGGTGCAGTAGATGTTTCCGGCGAAGATGACGGATACTTCGCCGGCGGCGACGCCGACCATTGACTCGTCGAGCAATGCGAGACCGTCCGGTACGCGACCGCCATAGAGCAGCATCCGGCCCTGGGCGCACAGTCCCATCGCCGTCAAGTCTGGGTCGCGGAACCGGCGTCCGTAGTCGGTGATCTGCTGGGCGAGCTGGCTGGCGGCGTCGAACTCGCCGGCGAAGATGTCTCGGTACATGGCGTGCATGAGCACATAACCTCGCTCGACGACGTCGCCGTCGATCTCGGCGAGCAGCCGGTGCGCGCGGGCGACCCAGCCGCCGCCGATGGCCGTCTCTCCGCTAGTGAGCAGAACCAGGGCCAGCCAGAAGGCGCTGCGCACTGCGGCTAGTGCGTCACCGGCGTCGACGTTGAGCTGATATGCGCGCTGCAGAGCTTGCACGCAGTTATTGCGGCGGCCGAGCAGATACGCCGCGGTGGCGAGTTGCCCGAAATCGTCTGGCGTGAGCTCATCCTGGGCGACGTCGGACAGCCCGCTGTAGGCCGCCAGCCACTCGCGGCGGTCGTAGGCTTCGCGGGCTCGGATCAGCTCCTCGACCACGCCCATCGCGCACCGTCCGGATAGAGCGTACTGGCGATCGGTCAGGCGGCTGTCCTATTCACAGTTGCCGCCTGGGCCACAATCTGGCGGGCGACGTAGTCAGCATCTCGACTGATGCCGGGGAACACCATCGAGCTGAACGAGTACTGGAATGACAGGCCGCAGAAGTAGAGCCCTGGCGCGGCGTCGACAACGCCGCGGTACTCCACCGGCCAGCCCTGCTCATCCAGGATCGGCAAGCGGATCCAGTCGAACACCTGCTTGAAGCCTGTGCACCACACCACGTTGGTCACATTGAAGACGGTGCCGTCGGCCAGCTGGGGGCGTCCGTCGATGACCCCAGTCATCCGGGCCTGGTTGCGGATCACCCCGCGGCGGTCCAGGTCGTCCCGTTTGATCCGGAAGGCGGGTCCGCCGTGGAACCGCACGTCCTGCATTTCCTTGCGGCCCATCGGTGTACGCCGGGTCAGCACGTGCTTGAACGCGAACACGGCTACGGGCATGAGCACGTGAGCTCGCCGGGATTCCGGGCGGAACGGGATGTTGCCGCGATCCGGGCCGCACAGGATTGTTTGGCGGGACTCGGCAAGCTCGTGGGCGATGTCCAGCCCCGAATGGGACGCGCCGACGACCAGAACCGGTCCGGGTGAAAGCTGGGCCGGCCGCTGATACTGGCTGGAGTGCAGCTGCTGGATGGACGGCTCGAGGTCGGCCGCGAATCCAGGCACATTCGGCGTCCGGCCAAAGGTGCCGGTGGCCACCACCACGTTCTCGCAGCTGATCACATCGTCGCCGAGCTTCGCGAGATACCCGCCGCCGGGCCGCGCCTCGAGGCGTTCCACTCGGGTACTGGTCCGCACCGGAAGGTCGAAGTGCAGCGCGTACCGTTCCAGATAGTTGCCGACCTCGTCCTTCTGGGGGCAATGCCAGCTAGCCGCCGGGAACGGCAGGCCTGGAAGCCGGTCGTACTTCGCCGGCGTGTACAGGCGCAACGTGTCCCATTGTTGCCGCCAGTTGTCGCCGACCCGCGCGTTCGCGTCGATGATCAGCAGCGCGCGGCCACGACGCTTGAGGTGGTAGCCGGTGGCAAGTCCGGCTTGCCCGGCTCCGATGATCAGCGTCTCGATGTGCTGGGCGTTCATTCGGTGGCCTCCTCATCCGGTATGAGGCGACGCTAGGAATCGGCCAGCGGTCGCCGCGTCGGGCGATCCACCCATCTCGTGCGTGGCCTCATGGGTGGATTTCCGCAGCGCGTAGCGGAGGTACCAGCCCAACATCAGCGCGGTACTGACCAGATAGAACGAATGCAGCAGCCAGACCGGCCCCGGCGGCAGGCTGTACACGTAGATCGAGTGCACGGAATTGCCGACGTTGGCCAGCACGATGTTGCCGAGGCTGTAGGACCTCAGATCACGGGACCGATAAGCCTTAACCAGCATGGGCAGCGTGCTCGCCGCGAAGATCACCGTTGAGGCGATCCCCGCGAGCGTCGGAAGGCTGACCATGGCCATGACCGCACGCTAGGCATTTAGCTGCTTCAGCCGCATCCGGCGATACATCCATTCTGGCTGGAACCGCATGGGTCATTCGCCTTATGTCAGTCACGCAAACCGAGCGGCGAGGCAGCTGAGACTTCTGCCGATGATCTTGGATTTACCAACGCCCCAGGGCTATAAGTCCAAGATCACGACTGCTATCTCGAGGCGGGGTGAATGGTGATGTCCGGCTCTCGGCCCAAGAACTGACCGTAACGGTCGGCGGCCTCCCTCAGCGCGTCGATTTCGGCAGATCGCAACGGCCGGTAGGGATGCACGTCGAAACGTACGCGCTCCGCAGTAACCGTGCGGCGGGCCATCGCAACGAGCTGTCCGTCTACGAGGGCCATCCCGATGGCTGGTTCGCGGGAGCGGGGAACGATTCCCGCGGCGTCGAGAACCCAGCGCGAGTCTTGGTAGCCGCGGTAGGACTCGTCGAGGATCTGCAGCAGATGTCCGCCAGGCTCCGACGTGGACCGGTCCGCTGGTGGGGCTTCGCCAGGTGCGTGCCAATAGGTCCGACCGTCGTGGTCGAAGTGTTCCAGCCGGCCCTGCGCGGCGTCGAGGCCGCGCCGGGCATCACCGAGCGTGAGGCTGGCCCAATAGGCAAGGTCCCGTTCGGTCGCCGGTCCGTGACCGCTCGCATAACGCAGCGCGAGTTCACCAAGAGCCTCGTCGCGATCAAGCCGGTGTCTGGACGGGATGCGGTCCCCGAGCCTGGCGTAGGTGTGCTCGCCGCCTACCCTGCGACCGCTGCAGATCAGCCCGGCCAGCTCGGCATGCGCAAGCAGAATCATGACGAATTGACTACCGGCGGAAGGCGCGTGCCCGCTCACCCCGCGTGATGTCAGCTCCTCGCTCAGCTTCGATCGGGTCAGCTCACCCTTCGCGCCGATCGCCTCGACGACCACCGACATCGCCCGGTCGATCGCAGCATCGTCGAGCCCATGCACGGAGCGCAACTGGTTGCCAGTCACGCGTTGGACGCGCGGTCCAGTGAGGTCGAGCAACCAGCCGAGGTCATCTGCGCAGACGAAATGCCAGGTCGGCCGCAGCACGTGGGTCCGCAAGACCTTTCCCTGGTCGAGGAGCGTGGCCAGATCGGACGGATCACGTCGCCGCGTCCGCGCGGCAACCGCCCACTCTGCCTGACCTGGATTCTCGGCCTGCACCGCGAGCAATGAACGGATCACATCGTGAGCGGATCCGGCGAACGGCGCGACCAGACGCTGGGCGCGCAACCTCCACCGTGCGATGGCGACATCGTCGATCCCCGCATCAGCCCCGGTCACGATGCATCAACCTCCGTAGGCGTTCAGGGTCGGTCGAGTGCCCCGGGCTGATCAGTCTGGCATGTCGGCGAACCGGCTCAGGTGGCCCTGGAACGCGACCTGGATCGTCGCGGTAGGTCCGTTGCGGTGCTTGGCGATGATGATGTCGGCTTCCCCGGCTCGGGGTGATTCTCGTTCGTACATGTCCTCACGGTGCACGAGCAGCACGAGGTCGGAATCCTGTTCGATAGAACCGGATTCGCGAAGGTCGGCGAGCAACGGCTTCTTGTCGGTGCGCTGTTCCGGACCACGGTTGAGCTGCGAGAGCGCAACTACGGGCAGATCCAGCTCCTTCGCGAGCAGTTTGATCGCGCGGGAGAATTCGCTGACCTCTTGCTGACGCGATTCGACGCGCTTGCCGCTGGTCATGAGTTGCAGGTAGTCGATGATGATCAGCTGTAGGTCGTGGCGCTGGCGCAGCCGGCGGGCCTTGGCCCGGATCTCCATCATCGTCAGGTTGGGCGAGTCATCGAGATAGAGCGGTGCTTCGGCCAGTTCGCCGGCTCGGCGCGCCATGCGCTGCCAATCCTGATCCGCCATGTGACCGGAACGCATATTGCGCAGCGGCACCGAAGCTTCGGCCGAGAACAGCCGCATCATCAATTCGAGTTTGCCCATCTCCAGGGAGAAAATGACGGTCGGCTTACGGTGTTTGACCGCGGCCGACCGCGCGAAGTCCAATGCCAAGGTCGACTTGCCGGACCCAGGACGGCCGGCGACGGTGATCATCTGTCCGGCGTGGAGACCGTTGGTGATCTCGTCCAGGCGGCTGAACCCAGTCGGAATCCCGGTCCCAATTCCACCCGTGGCCGAGATGCGATCGATCTCGTCCATCGTCCCTTGCAGCAGTGACTCGATGTGGACGTAGTCCTCGCTGGTGCGTCGCTCGGTGACGTCGTAGATCTCCGCCTGCGCGCGATCGACGACGTCGTCGACGCTGCCCACGATGCCTCCCGCCCCGCTGGCGGTGTCATATCCCATCTGGACGATGCGCGTCCCGGCCGTCACGAGTCGCCGGAGCACGGCGCGTTCGGCGACGATCTGCGCGTAGTACCCAGCGTTGGCCGCGGTCGGCACAGTCGACAGCAGGGTGTGCAGGTAGACCGCTCCGCCCACTCGGGCGAGCTGCCCCGTCCGGGTCAGCTCGTTGGTCACCGTGAGCGCGTCCGCCGGCTCACCGCGGCCATAGAGATCGAGGATGGCGTCGTAGACAAGCTGGTGAGCCGGACGATAGAAGTCCGTCGGGCGCAGTACTTCGACGACGTCGGCGATCGCGTCCTTGGACAACAACATGCCGCCGAGCACGCCTTGCTCCGCGGGGATGTCCTGCGGAGGCGTGCGATCCAGCCCGCCGGTCACGACCCGGGTGTCGTCAGCGAGTGCCACGGAGCCCGCCCCCTCCCCCCAGGTCAACCGAGCAGGAATCAATCGCGGTGAGTACACGAGAAGGTGTATCGGGACCCTCTGACGATTTCGCCACGGTGTCCGCGCAGCCGACCCGTGGACACCGTAGGTGGCGCATGGTTGGCTCACAAGTGGGCTTGTGCACCCAGCTGTGGACAAGGCTGTGGGCCATGCGGTCCCGCTTGTAGACCAGCTGTGGACGGGCGTGTGAATTGCTGGACGCAGGACGGAACTAGCCAGCAATCATGAGGGATTCCTCGTCCACCGGCTGTGGAGGAATATTTCTTGCTCAGTGATCTTGCTTGCCACGCACCCTCCGGGGGAGGTCCGGCCGAACAGCAGGAGCGAGATCGGCCAGGCGCGCGTTAGCGCATCCTGGCCGGTTCCCACTCGAGGGATCAGAGAGGCGTGACAGTCAGCGGAATCGACGCCACGACGTCGGGATGCAACTCGACGGTCACGGTGTGCAATCCGGTCGACTTGATGTGGCCGGGCAGGCGGATCCGCTTGCGATCTAGCAGCGGGCCGCCCGCGTCCTTGACGGCCGCAGCGACGTCAACCGAGGTGATCGAACCGAATAGCCGGCCACCTTCGCCGGCGCGTGCGCCGAGGGTGACGTTGAGCTTCTCCAGATCGGACCTGATCTCACGGGCATGGCCCAGGTCGCGAATCTCCCGGGCGTCGCGAGCTCGCTTGATCTGGGTGATCTGCTTCTCGGCGCCCTTGCTCCACAGGATCGCGGAGCCACGGGGTACGAGGAAGTTTCGGCCGTAGCCGTCGGCGACCTCGACAATGTCGCCGGCGAGGCCAAGACCCGCGACCTCGCGCGTCAAGATGAGCTTCATGACATGGCCCCTCAGCGTGCCGTCGAGGTGTAGGGCAATAGCGCCATCTCGCGTGCGTTCTTGATCGCCTTGGCGATCTCCCGCTGTTGCTGGGCGCTAACACCCGTAACCCGGCGCGCCCGGATCTTGCCGCGATCCGAGATGAACTTTCGCAGCAGGGTGGTGTCCTTGTAATCGATGTAGTCGATCTTCGCCGCGAGCAGCGGGTTCTGCTTCTTTTTCGGCTTACGAACAGGTGGTTTCGGCATGGTGTGCTCCGCTCATTTCATTCTTGCGCGACGACGGCAGACCGTCGTCAAGATTCACAAATACTGGTGTCGGTCCGATGCGTTAGAAAGGCGGCTCGTCGGAGAGTCCGCCGCCACCGGACGGCGGCGGCGGGGTGCCCCACGGATCCTCGACAGCGTCGCCGCCCGCCGATCCGGAAGAGCCGAAACCGCCAGATGTGGAGCCGCGCTGCGTGCGGTTCACTTTCGCCGTGGCGTAGCGCAGCGAGGGGCCCACCTCGTCGACATCAAGTTCGATGACGGTGCGCTTCTCGCCTTCCCTCGTTTCGAATGATCGTTGCTTGAGCCGGCCTTGCGCGACAACGCGCATGCCGCGTTGCAGCGACTCGGCGACGTTCTCCGCGGCTTGACGCCAGATGGAGCACCGTAGGAAGAGCGCCTCTCCGTCCTTCCACTCATTGGTGTTGCGGTCGAACTGGCGTGGCGTGGACGCGATCGTGAACGACGCGACAGCAGCGCCCGAGGGCGTGAATCGAAGTTCCGGGTCGGCGGTCAGGTTGCCAACCACGGTGATGACAGTGTCGCCAGCCATAGCTATCTACCGCGCTTCCGGCCGCAGGACCTTGGTCCGCAGCACCGACTCGTTGAGATTGAGCTGACGGTCGAGTTCGAGCACGGACGCCGGCTCGGCCTGCACGTCGATGACGGCATAGATGCCCTCGGCGTGCTTGTCGATCTCGTACGCCAGCCGGCGCTTGCCCCAGATGTCGACCTTTTCGACCGTGCCGCCGTCCTTCTTGACGACGTTCAGGAATGTGTCGAGCGACGGCGCGATGGTGCGTTCTTCGAGATTCGGATCGAGGATGACCATGACTTCGTAATGGCGCATGGAGGTGCTGCTCCTCCTATGGACTAGGTCGGCCGCGGACGGTCCGCGACAGGAGGCGGCCGCGTCGATTCTCCGACGCGGCAACGCCACCATGCTACCGCGTGGCCGGCATCGCGCCGAACGCTCGGGTCTGGACGGCGACTCCGCAGAACCTCGAAGGACGTCCGACGGTGGTCGTAGGCTCGACAGCATGCCAGCAATCGGGGCGCACGTCGACTCCACCGATCCGTTGGGCGCCGCACGAGATGTGGACGCCCAGGTGATCCAATTCTTCCTGGCCGACCCGCAGGGTTGGAAGAAGCCGACCGAGCACCCACAGGCCGCAGCGCTGAAAGCCAGTGGCCTGACGATCTATATCCATTCGCCCTATGTGCTCAACGTGGCCACGTTGAACAACCGCATCCGCATCCCGAGCCGCAAGCTGTTGGCCCAGCACGCCGAAGCGGCCGCGCAGATCGCAGCAAAGGGGCTGATCGTGCACGGCGGCCACCTCAACGCATCAGACGACCCAGAGATCGGCTATGACAATTGGCGCAAGACCTTCGCCCGGGCGGGCGACGAAGGCGGGTTTCCGCTCCCGATCCTGATCGAGAACACCGCGGGCGGCAACAACGCGATGACCCGCCGTTTTGACCGGCTCGCTCGGCTCTGGGATGCGATTGGCGAGTTCGGGCCCGGATTCT
>Ga0307296_10000968_pt1 | contig 14075 bp, 15 predicted proteins | sample ER_DNA_153_FD_194467 | JGI IMG/M metagenome (GOLD analysis project Ga0307296, IMG submission 194467) | Bulk soil microbial communities from the East River watershed near Crested Butte, Colorado, United States - ER_DNA_153 | ecosystem: Environmental > Terrestrial > Soil > Floodplain | place... | reverse complement strand
GCCGCCGCGAACGCCGCCAGGTGACGACCACACATCGCTCCCTGGCACGGGCCCATGGTCGCGGTGGTGTAGCGCTTGAGGAGCTCTGAGGAGCGGTAGCCCTCGGCCCATGCGCGCTCCAGATCGGTGACCGAGACGTCCTCGCACAAACACACGTACCCCGCCGTCGACGTCGCGGTCGGCGACGCCGGGCCCGCGGCGTCGCCGACCGCCTCGACGTGCTCCCCCGGACCCGCCATCCGGAGGAGGTCATCCCGCGGCGAGAGCCCCATCGAGAGAACGAACACGTCGCAGCCGATGCCGCGTGTCACTCCATCGGCATCGCGGAGCACCGCGAACCGGACGCGCTCCCTCCCCTCGGCCCGCAGCACCTCTGCTCCCACGAACGTCCTGAGCCCATCTGGGATGCGACCCGCGAGCGATGCGGGTGCGACCACCGCCGCAACGCGCACACCGCCCGCCGTGAGCGCCTCCAGGTGCTCGATGCCTTCGTCGTGACCGATCGCGACGACCGCCCGCAGGCCCGGCTTGACGCCTCGCGTCAGCAGGCCCGTGGCGGCCCGACCGAGCATCACGCCGGGCAGGTCGTTCCCCGGGAAGACCGGATGCACCTCCGTGCCGCCGGTCGCGAGGACGATCCGCTTCGGATGGACCTGGACGAGCCCTTCGGCAGATGCGAGCGACACCATCGGGCCCTCGTAGACGCCGATGGCAGCATGACGGGCGAGGACCTCGATCCCTCCGGGCGGATCCGCCACCTCGCCTTCGTCGCAGAGCACCGTGCGGTCGCCCTGGGCGGCGGCCGAGACGGCGGCCGCCCGGCCCGCTTCGCCACCGCCCACCACGAGCACGTCGCGATGGAGGTGCCGCGACGTCTTCGTCCCGGGCGACCCGGCCGGCAGGTGCCCGAGTCCGACCGTCCGGCGGATCACCCTGTCGGCGACCGCCCACATCCAGCGCGGCCGGATGAAGGTCTTGTAGTAGAAGCCGACCGGCAACAACACGTGCAGCCGGTCGAGGACGGAGAGGAGATCTCGCTCGGCCGATGGCCACCCGCCTTCCCTGCGCACGCGCATCCCGTCCCGAGCAGGCGTCACGCACGAACGGACGCCGGGCACCGCGTCGACGGTCACGAGACAGTTCGGACAGTCGCCCGTCCCACAGAACAGCCCTCGCCGACGGTGGTACTTCAAGGATCGCGAGAACGTCCGGATGCCCGCTCGGTACAGCGCCGATGCGATCGTGTCGCCGTCCTCGACCGGGATCCGCTTCCGTCCGAGCCGAAGCTTGCCATCCACCTACTCGACCTCGTTCGTCGTCGTGTCGCGGGTCACCGTGATCCAGCGCCGGCAACCGAGGAGGTGGAACCAGCGCTCGTCCTGCGAGCCGGCCGCGTTCTCCGGCAGGAACACGCGTGCGAAGTCGGCCTCCACATCGGGCGCGTCGACGGGCCGAAGCTCACCGCCCCAGGCGAACTCGGTCGACGAGCGCCACCCGCAGTTCGGGCACGGCACCTTCAGCGCCACAGCCGCCGCCGTCCCCGTCGGAGGTCGCGCAACGCGGCGTGCGAGGCCCCGTATCCGGGGGCGCCGGTCACACCACCACCGGGGTGCGCCCCCGCCCCACACAGGTAGAGAGCCTCGACCGGCGTGCGGTAGCGAGACCACGCCGGCGTGGGCCGCATCGAGAACAGCTGCCCGATGTTGAGGTCCCCGTGGAAGATGTTCCCCTCGGTCAGACCATAGGTTCGCTCGAGGTCAAGCGGAGTCAGCACGTTCGCGGCCTCGATCGTTCCGGAGAAGCCGGGCGCGTACCCGTCGATCCTGGCCACGACCTTCCGCAGCAGCTCGTCCCGTCGTTCGTCCCAGGATCCCCGCCGCAGCTCATACGGCACGTATTGCACGAACGCGGTCATCACGTGCACACCGGGTGGCGCGAGCGTGTCGTCGACGTTCGAGGCGGTCACGCAGTCGACCCAGAGCTCGTCGGGGATCTCGCCCTCGCGATGTCGGTCGTAGATCCGCTGGGCTTCCTCGAGCGTCGGGACCAACGTCGCAAGCGAACGGCGACTGGCGTCCGCGTCGGCGGGCATGCCCGTCCACGCCGGCTCCGCGGAGAGCACGAAGTTCACCTTGGCGCAGGGCCCCGCCATCTTGATCGCCGAGACGTCGTCGCGGAACTCCAGGGGCAACGCGTGGGGCTCGATCATCCCGAGGAAGGTGCGTTTGGGATCGGCGTTGGACAACACGACCTTCGCCTCGAGCTCGTCTCCATCCTCGAGGACGACCCCGGTCGCGCGACCCTCTCGTACCGGTATCCGCGTGACCGGCGACGAGACCCGGATCTCGCCCCCCGCCTCCCGCACGGCCGCCGCCATCGCCTGGGTGATCGACCCCATGCCACCGATCACGTGGCCGTAGAAGCCCTGGACGCCCTCGGCGCCGCCGGACAACAAGTGGAAGAGCAGCCCGATCGCCGTGCCGGGCATGTACGGCGGCGCGTGCATCCCGTAGACGTTGTTCGCGAGGTACATCCTTCGCATGCGGTCGTTCTCGAAGTGTCGCTCCACGAACTCTCCAAGCGATCCCGTCGTGAACCGCACCAGGTCCGCGAGCTCGTCTCCCGAGATCTTCCTGAATCGTCGCCACGCGCGACTCCCCTCGCGCACCTTCGCCCATCCGCGCGCGTACAGATTCGGTGGCTCTTCGAGGAAGAAGGGCTGGAGATAGCGTGCGAGCGCGTGGAGCCGCCGGTGGACCCGGTCGAACGACGCGGCATCGGCTTCGGAGATGCTCGACGCGAACTCCTTCACCGCGCGATCGTGATCGGACCACCAGGGCACGACCGCTCCGTCCTCGAACGCGGCCTGCAGCCCTGGCTCACACGGGATCATCCGCAGACCGTGGCGCTCGAGACGGAGGTCACGGATCACCTCCGGCCGCAGCATCGACGCGATGTAGGACGTGGTCGAGGCGCGGCACCCGGGCGCGATCTCCTCGGTGACGCACGCGCCACCGACGATCTCGCGTCGCTCCAGGACGAGCGTTCGCAGACCTCCCCGGGCCAGGTAGAAAGCGGCGGTCAGCCCGTTGTGGCCCCCGCCGATCACGATCGCGTCGTAGGTCTCCATCGGCTCAGTCGAGGTAGGACTCTACGGACCGAGCCTCACACGCGGAGAAGGCCCCGCTGAACGCGGTTCACCGCTTCGACATCGAGCCTAGAGGGAGACGCTGGTCGAGCTCGCGAGCGACCTCGCCCGGCGCCGATCGGTCGAAGGTCCCGACACAGGTGGGACGTACAGCGTCGACAGGCCCGTCACCCCAGCATCGGGCAGATCCTTCACAGGGGTTCGCTCGACCTGCGGACGGCCGACTGGGAACGGAGAGGCCTCGTACACGACGGCTTCGTGATCCGGCCCGTAGAACTCCCCGAGTCGTTCGGCCAGATCACGAAGCCCCGGCAGATGCACGCTGCCGGTCGTGCGCAGTTGACCGATGACGCTGATCTGCCACAAGACAAGCGGCACGTGAACGTCGGGGGTTCTCTCGGAGACCAGGAAGTCCGTCGCGTCGTAGAGCTGAAGGCCCCGCCCGCCCGGATCAACCCTGAGATCGACGAACAGGCAATCGATCGCCGAGACGGCGGGGAAGACACGAGCGGAGAAGCCCTCCGCCTGCGCACGTCGAACAGCCTCGTGGGAGGAGTCGTCGAAGACCGACGGATGGCCGTACGTGACCATGCAGACGTCGCGACCTGCGCGAACCCGAGCGAGGACGGTCTCCACGATCTCCTCGTAGACCTCGTCGCGATCGCGGCCGAGTCGATAGATCGGGAGCATGGACTCGGCAGCCGGGTTCAGGCGCTTGATCCAACCGGTCGGAGCGACCTCGGCCAACAGGAAGAGGACGTCGTCAGCCCGCTCGATCCGGCTGCGTGACTCCTGTGTCAGATGGAGTCCCGGCCGGATCCCGGTCCCGACGACGGCGAGCGATCCGTCCCGGCTCGGCGCGGCTCGCGACACGGCGATCCCAGGGGTCGGCTAGCCCGGCGGGGGGAGCATCCGGAGGATGTAGACGGCGTCCTCGAGTTCCTCCTCGTTCAAGATCCAGTCCCGAACCTCGGCAGGCGTCCCGTAGCGGATCTTGTCCTTCTGTTCCTCGGTGAGGCCGAACGCGTCCATCGGCTCGTCCGTGCACTTGTCATAACGGTTCTGCGTTTCCACATCGTCGGCAAGCAGGTCCAGGAATTCGGAGACCTTCGCCATGAGCCACCCCCTTGGCCGCCAGGAAACCGACCCTACGCTCGCCGCCTGGCACGGTCAACTTCGAGACCCTGTCCGGGTTCGATGCAGGTCTCTCAGTGATCGGAACGGCCATACACTCCGGCAATGGTTACCTGCCACGTCTGCGGCGCCGAGGTCGATCCAGACTCGGCTCGGTTCTGCCACGCGTGCGGAGAGCCGCTCCGGACTGCGGCGGTATCCGTCGAGGCTCGCGAAGAGCGCAGGGTGGTGACGATCCTCTTCTGCGATCTCGTCGATTCGACGTCGCGCTTCGACCTGGCCGACCCCGAAGACGTCCGAGCGACCCTCGCCTCGTACCTCGGCCGGGTCCAGCGTGAGATCGAACGGTTCGGGGGGACCGTGGAGAAGTTCATCGGCGACGCCGTGATGGCCGTCTACGGTGTCCCCACCGTGCACGAAGACGACGCCCAGCGAGCGGTCTTCAGTGCGCTCCGGATCCTCCCGGTGATCGAGGCGATGAACGAGGACCATCCGGACCTCCCTCTCGCCGTGCGCATCGGCGTCGAGACGGGTGAGGCCATCGTCGACCTTGGCGCCGAACCGTCACGGCAGGGGATCGTGTTCGGCGACGTCGTCAACACGGCCTCCCGGCTGCAGACGGTGGCCCCGACGGGCGGGATCGTCGTTGGCGCGGGAACGTACCGACTGACCCGGACGGTGTTCGACTATCGGGCGATCGAGCCCGTCAGGGTGAAGGGCAAGGCCGAGCCTCTCCGCGTGTGGCTGGCCTTGGCGGCGAAGAGCCGCTTCGGAGCCGAGCTGCAGCCTCCCTCGGCAACGGTGTGGGTGAACCGGGAGGACGAGCTCGAGCTCTTGAAGCGGACGTTCGCTCGCTCGATCCGGGAACCGTCGGTGCAGCTCGTCACGCTGATCGGCGAGCCGGGAGTGGGGAAGAGCCGGCTGGTCAGGGAGTTCTTCGCGTTCGTCGACGATCGGCCGGAGACCATCTCCTGGCGGCAGGGTCGGTGTCTCCCCTACGGGGAGGGCGTCACGTTCTGGGCTCTGGGGGAGATCGTCAAAGCCCAGGCGGGCATCCTCGCGTCCGATGGGGCCCTCGAAGCCGGCAAGAAGCTCGCGTCGTCGACGTCGGCCCTCGTCTCGGATCCCGCCGAACGCGAGTGGATCCGTACGAGGCTCGCACCGCTGATCGGGCTGGCGGACACACAGGCGGAAGGCACCGATCGGGAGGAGACCTTCAGCGCGTGGCGTCGGTTCCTCGAAGCGATGGCATCGATCCGGCCTCTCGTGCTTGTTCTCGAGGACATGCATTGGGCGGACCAGACGATGTTCGCGTTCGCGGAGCACGTGATGGAGTGGGCGACCGGCGTTCCGATCTTCATCATCTGCACCGCCCGGCCGGAGCTCTTCGACCGGGACCCCGGCTGGGGTGGCGGGAAGCGCAACTGGAGCACGCTGTCGCTCGCTCCGCTCACCGATCCTGATGCCGCGGAGTTGATCTCTGCGCTCCTTCCGCCCGAGGCACCCGACGAGCTCCAACAGCTCGTGGTCGATCGGGCGGGAGGGAACCCACTCTTCGCGGAGGAGTTCGTTCGGATGCTGGGAGAGCAGTCGGTTGCGGTCGGCGAGCCGGAGCCATCGCACGGAGGGCTCTTCGACGACCATACGCCCGCCAGCCTCCATGCGATCATCGCCGCCCGGCTCGATACGCTCGCGCCGCAGCAGAAGACCATGCTCCAGGACGCCTCGGTCGTCGGGAGGGTCTTCTGGACCGGCGCGCTCACATCGATGGGCCGATCGGATCGAGGAAGCGTCGACACGGCCCTCCATGAGCTCTCGCGCAAAGAGCTGATCCGGCCTTCGAAGGTCTCGTCCGTGAAGGAGGAGGCAGAGTTCTCGTTCTGGCACACGTTGATCCGCGACGTGGCGTACGGCCAGATCCCTCGGGGACGCCGAGCGTCCAAACACATCGCGGTCGCCGAATGGCTGGGACGCATGGCTGGCGAGCGGGTGTCCGACCACGCGGAGCTCCTCGCCTACCACTACGGCGAAGCGCTGAAGTTGATCGGATCCTCAGGCTCGGGTGACGAGTTCACAGACCTCGAATCGACCACCCGCCGGTATTGGGTACTGGCCGGGGAACGGGCGATGAGCCTGGACGTGGCTCGGGCGGCGGAATGCTTCGAGCGGGCGTTGGAGCTGCTCCCGGAGACGCATCCGGAACGGGCGGGCCTCCTGACGATGAAGGCGGCCGCCGCGTTCGATGCGGGTCGGTACCGCGACTCGCAGCGCGTCTACGAGTCCGCACTCGTGCTGACCCGGGAGGCCGGTGACCGTCTGGCCGAGGGAGCGTGCCTGGATCGTCTCGCCACGGTGCTGTGGGAACAGGGTGATTCAGCCGGCTCCCGCTCTCGCCTCGCCGAAGCCGTCGAGGTGCTGGAGTCGGAGCCACACGGTCCGGAGCTCGCGGACTGCTACACCTCCCTGGCGTCGGACCGGATGGTCTCCGGTCGTTTCGAGGAAGCGCTCTCCTGGGCCGAACGCTCCCTCGCCTTGTCGAGCGAGCTTGGAGCCGAGCAGCTTCGGCCCCGTGCGCTCAGCTTCAGAGGGGTGGCGCGATGCTATGGGGGAGACTTCGGAGGCCTCGACGATCTCCACGCCGCGATCGGTACCGCCGAGCGATTGGGTCTGGCGCGGGAGCAGGCGAAGGTCTTGGTGATCCTCGCGGAGGTCGTGTGGGCGACTGAAGGGCCGTCACGAGCGATCGAGGCTGCAGATGCGGCGAGCGAGCTTGCGACCCGGAGGGGCCTGGGCGACATCGCGGTCGCGTGCCGCACCCAGAGCGTCGGGCCGCTGTTCGACCTCGGCCGATGGGACGACCTGGTGAGCGTCTCCGACGAGGTGATCGCCTGGTCGGAGGCGACCGGGAGCGGCCTCGACGAGATCACGGCGCGGCTCTGGGAAGCGCAGGTGTTGATCTTGCGCGGGCAGATGCCGCAGCCGACGTCCGTCGCCGACTTCATGGTCCCCGCCCGAGAGATCGCCGACCCGCAGGTCCTCGTTCCCGCGGTTGTCGTCTCGGGGCTGATAGCTCTCGACGAAGGTCGGGCCGATGAAACGATCCGGCTCGTGGAGGAACTCGATCGGGCACCGGATATCGGCCTGGGATGGTACCGAGAGCACTTCGTCGTGGATCTCGTTCGGCTCTGCGTGGCGGCTGGGGACAACGTACTGGCGTCGAAGCTCATCGATCAGGCCGAAGCGTTCACGACGCGCCATCGGCTCTCTTTGGCAAGCGCTCGCGCGGCCCTCCATGAAGCGCTCGGCATGATGGACGAAGCCTCGGCTCAGTACGAGGAAGCGATCCCGGGATGGACCGAATACGGGCATCTGGTCGAGACGGGCCGGGCCCTGCTCGGCGCGGGGCGTTGTCGTCTCCGCATGCGTCACCAGAACGCGCGGCCACAGCTCCTGCGTGCGAGGGAGATCTTCACGGACCTGGGGGCTTCGGTGCTGCTCGCGGAGGCCGACGCCTACCTGACCGGAGCTCCCACATAGATCGACGGACTGGGCCCCCCCGGTATCCACCGGGGGGCCCAGTCTCACAGCTATGAGTCAAGCGTGCCCTAGTTGTCGTCTCGCAACCTGTCCCGCACGGCGTCGACGCCTTCGCCGATCTTGTCCTTGGCGTCCTCCGCCGCACCCTTGACGTCGCCGCTCGCCTGATCGAGCTTCCCTTCGCGTTCGAGCCGCTCGTTGTCCGTCAGGTCACCGACGGTCTCTTTCACGTGGCCTTTGGCCTTGTCGGTCTTCTCGCCCATGGGAGCACCTCCTGCTCTCGATTGCCTTTCAGGTACCCGATGATCGGTCCACGGAAACCGGAGTGGTGAGTTCGAACCAGACCCTCGTCACGTCGTTCCGTTCGACGCCCCATCGTGTAGCCAGCCGGTCGAGCAACCGCAGCCCCAATCCCCCCTCGTGCTCGGATGGCTGGATGCGCTCGGGGTCGAACCCCGGACCCGGATCCATGACGTCGACTCGAAGCTTCGAACGGGATCCGCGGACCCGAACCTCGATCGCATCGGTCTCGTCCAGGCTGGCGTGACGGACGCTGTTGGAAACGATCTCACTCACGAGGAGCACCGCGTCATCGACCAAGAGGTCGTTCAGGCCGGGCCGGAGCGCCTCGAGGCTGCGGCGTGCTTCGGCCGGCGAGTTCGCGTCCGGCCTGAGACGAAGATCGAGTTCGGGGAGCATGTAGATGCGGTACCCAAGACGTCTCGTGCGGCAAACACCGCCTCTTCGGGCCCTCCGGACGAAGGTTCGCCGGATCAGCGATCCCCGGTGGGGGGCGGCGGGGATGGGTCCGGGGGCGGCTGCGGGACGGGTTGAGGCAACGGGTCCGGTGGCGGCTGCGGAACCGGTTGCGGTGGCCCGGGAGGCCCCGGCTCGGGTGGCATCGGCGGCTGAGGCTCAGGCTCCGGCTCGCGCCGGACGTTCCGCGTCGGTGCGATCATCGATGGATCACCTCCATGTCTCGGCGTTCCTGTCGCTCCCTGCTCCCACTCGGATCAGCCGCGTCGGGCCAGGGCCCGCTCGAGCTGCGCCTTCGACATCTTCGAGCGCCCGTCGATCCCTCTGTCCTTCGCTTCCTCATAGAGCTGTCGGTACGTCCGGCCGCCGGGTCCCCGGTGTGATCGCAAGCCACCGCGACGTCCCGAAGAGATGTCCTCGACGGAGGCCCGACTCGCCGTCCGTGCTTCACCCGAGCGCGCGCGTTCCTTGTTGACGGTTCGCGCCGCGATCTCTTCCGCGGTGTCTTCGGAACGTCCCTGCTCGAGCAGTCCGTCCTTGATGTGTTCGTACTGGCGTTCACGCTTGTCGCTCCACGCTTGTTGCGGCATGTCTCTCCCTCCCTACGTGATCGCTCCGGTCTCGTCGTACCCTCTTCGCCGCGGCGGCACACCTCCGTGAGATGCGTTTGGGTGGGGTGCGTGTCGGGTATCAGCCCGCCATCGAACGACCCCGACAACGAGCCAAGGAACAAGGAGGATCCGATGCAACTGTCCGTCGAAGTGGACCCGGCCTCGGTTCGGACGGAATCGGTGCAGGATGGGCCTCCGGTCCCCCGCTTCGAAGAGGGGCGGACCTGCGAGGAGCCCGGGTGTCGGACCGTCCTCTCCGTCTACAACGACGGCTTCAGCTGTTGGACGCATCGCCCGATGGAGCGCGTCACTCCGCTCCGGAACCACCGCCGCTAGTTCGCCGCTCGAGGACGATCCCGACGTTGCCTTCATCACGCCACATGCATGCGACGGCGGGTGCCGCGCCGGCAATAGCGCTCACGCATCGATAGTCGCTGCCGCCTCGCGTCCCGCTTGTCGCACTGGCGTCGTCCACGACGGCACGCTTTCAAGGTATCGGTTGGCACGCCCACGGAACATGAGCCCGGGGCAGGACGAACGGAGCGCGCGATCGAAGCGGGTTGCCGGAACGGATGCCGGGGAGCGACCATGATGGAGCGATGGAACATCGAGCGACCTTCGAGCTGATCCCCGAGGCGGCCTCTCAGGCGCGGGCCGTCATGAACGACGAGCTCGGCGCCGCGGTGTCGGGCAAGGTCCTCGAAGATGCCACCCTGCTCGTGAGCGAGCTCGTCACCAACGCGGTCCGACACGCCCCGCAAGAAGGGATCCCGCAGGTTGAGCTTCGACTGAAGGTCGAGCCCGAACGGGTCCGGGTCGTCGTCTCCGACCCCGGTGGCGGCTTCAACGCGGCCCCGCGGCTACCGACCGCGTCGGAAAGCTCGGGCTGGGGCCTGTACCTGGTGGATCGTATCGCCGATAGGTGGGGGGTCATCACGAAGGACCGCAACGAAGTGTGGTTCGAGATCGATGTGGACGACTGAGGTGCGATGGACGAGACGACCCCAGATTCGAACGTAACACCGTCCACCCGCCGGCCCCGTCCCCCTGGGCCTCTCGCGCCGTGGATCTGGAACACGCGGTGGATCCCGGGCTTCATCTTGGCCCAGGTCGCGGTCATGCTCCCCTTCGCGGAGAAGACACCGGGCGCCTATCAAGGTGTGCCCGGTGGCCTCGGGGCTCTTCTCTCGGTCACAACGGCGATCGTCTGCGGTCCCATCGCCGGAGCATTGGTCAGCCTCATCGGTGGTCTCGTCTTCGTGCCTCTCGTGGCCGATGACGCACCCGGTGCCCAGTTCTCGATCTTCCTCTGGCTGATCGCAGCTGTGGCCGCCGGTGTGATCTCGGGGAGGCTCCGCCGATCCGACGTCGACCGCACCGAAGCGATCGCCCGAGAGCGCCTCGCGGCCAATCGGCTGCACCGGCTGCAAGCGATCACCGAAGCCCTCGCCGCGGCGATGACCCCCGAGGAGGTCGCCAAAGCGACGATCACCGCATCGATGGCTGCGCTCGGTGCCGATGCCGCCGGCCTCACGGTGCGGACCGACGACGACCCGCGCACCCTGCGGGTGCTCGCGGCCTCGACATCGGACGATGGGCTTGTCGCCGGGTGGCGGCCTCATCCGCTCGACACCCCCGCCGCAGGGCCGGAGATCGTTCGAACCGGCCGGCCGATCTTCATCGAGACTCGCCACGAGCTGCTCGCGCGCTTCCCGCTCGTGAAGAAGATCGAGAGAGAGAAGCGGTTCGGGGGGTTCGCGGGCGTGCCCGTGTCCATCGGATCCGAGGTGCTCGGCGCTCTCAGCCTGGGATTCCACCGCGACCATATGGTGCCTCCGGAGGAACGCGGCCTCCTGCTTTCCATGGCCCATCAAGCGGCGATCGCGCTCCACCGGATCCGTTCGGGCGAGGACGAACGTCGCGCGAGAGCGACGGCCGAACACGCCGAGGACCGGCTGCGGAAGCTCCAGGCCGTGAGCGATGCGGCGAACGCGGCCAGCGGGCTCGACGAGTTGGTGGAGAAGGTGCTGCCGGTCGTTCGCGATGCGGTCGTGGCTGACGGCGCCTCCTTCCTCTTGCTCTCGGACGACCGCAAGGAGCTTCGGTACAAGGGTCGAGTCGGTGTCGAAGAGGAGGAGGGTGACGACAAGGCGATCCCGCTCGGAGCGGGTGCATCAGGACGGATCGCAGGGACCGGGCGATCGCTCGTCATCGGCGAGCTGACCCCCGAAGATGTGATCAGCCGCGCGTTGAGGCAGCGACGATCGTACGTCGGGGTCCCCGTGCGAGTGGGCGGCAGAGTGGTGGGCGTCCTGCATGCATCCTCTCGACAACCGGGAGCCTTCCACGAAGACGACGCCGATTTCCTTCAGAGCATCGCCGACTCGCTCGCGGTCACGATCGAACGAACACGCTCGTTCGATCAGCGCGACCGGATGGCGACCGCGCTCGAGCGGGCGCTGCTTCCGGTGTCTCTGCCGCATGTCCCGGGGTTCGAGATCGCAACGATGTACCGCCCTTCACGGTTCGGTGACGATGTGGGCGGCGACTTCTACGACGTGTTCGGGGACGGCGACGTCTGGTACCTGGCGATCGGCGACGTGTGTGGCAAGGGCCCCGAGGCGGCCGCCATCATGGGGATGACGCGGGTCGCCCTGCGAAGCCTCGCACGCGAAGACGATGCGCGTCCCCTCCCCGAGGTCCTGGAGCTCCTGAACGGCTTCCTCCTCGATAGCGAGTTGATGGGGGACCGCTTCTGCACGGTGTGTGTGGCCAGGCTGGAGCTCTCGGAGGGGCGAGGAACCCTGACGACCTGCCTCGGCGGCCATCCCCCTCCGCTGCTGGTGCGAGCCGACGGTTCCATGGGAACGGTCGGCAAGCCCGGTTCGCTGCTCGGGTTATTCCCAGAGGTCTCGCTTCACGAGGCGCGGGCCGAGCTTCGCCGAGGGGACACCATCGCGCTCTTCACAGATGGGATCACCGAGCTCTCCGTCGAGCATCCCGATGAGGGCGAATCGATGCTCCGTTCGGCTCTCGTCGCAGCTGCGACGGAGGACGCTGCCGGCATCGTCAAGGCGATCGAACGCACCCTGCTCGAGCCGCGCGGCGAACTCCGGGACGACGCGGCTCTGGTCGTCGCGAAGCGTCTGTAGCCGGAGGATTGTCTTCGGCCCAGTTGGGTAAGGAGCCGATAACCGTCCAACCGGAGGAGGGATCTGCAGATGAAGCAGCCAACGACCGTGAAGGAAGCCAAGTCGATGGTCAAGGAGCGCTGGCTCGACCATCGCGTGGAGAGACTGTCGAAGGAGAACGACGAGCTGCGTGAAGCGGTCGACGAGCTCCGAGAGGACCTGGACGAGGCGCAGGGACGCTCGAAGGAGACCCTCGCAGCGCTTTCCAAGAACCGGCGGCCCGGTCGCATGAAGTGGCTCGTTCTCGCGGGTGGGGCCTACGTGCTTGGCGCGAAGGCGGGACGTGCCCGCTACGAGCAGATCGCGGGCTGGGCCCGCTCGGTGTCGAAGCCGAACGGGAACGGCACCACTGTGGACGTCACCGACACGCCGACCAAGGCCTGATCTTTCGGACGGGGACGGAAAGGCGCGGGGGCCGCGGGCGCGGCCCCCGCGCTTTCCATGTTCTCTCGTGTCCTGGAAACGCCTTCTCACGTCGATGCGTTTGGGGGATCGGTGGACCGGGAACGATGTGGGGCGTCATGCAGATCTACAACGACACGGCATTCGGTCGTGAACCGATCTCGGCGCCGGAGGACCACGACCTCCGCGACGAGTCCGCGCGGTCGGCGCGCCACCGCTGGTGGTACGCGGCGATCGTCGCACTGGACGCGGTCGCGATCCTGGCGTTCATCGCCTGGGTCGTGATCCCGAAGCTCACCTAGGAAAGGAGGTCACCATGGCAGGCATCCTTGCGCTCACGGGCGGAGCTGCCACCCTGCTCTGGATCCTCGCCGTCGTGCTGGTGATCATGGGGATCGTCAGTATCGTGCGCGGCGGGGTTCTGGCCGGCATCGTGCTGATCATCGTGGGGCTGTTGATCGGCCCCGGTGGCGTCAGCATCTTCTGAACGGTCCGAGCCCGCCCGCTCCTCCGCGCGGGCGGGCTCGGCCTTTTCCTTTCTGGAGGCCGCCTTTCCTTCATGACCGAACGTCAGACGTTGCACACGCGATTCGAGCCGCGTCTCAGGGGACGACTGTTCGCCGGGTTCCTGCTGGGCGCCCTGGTCGGGGGGACCCTCGGGTTCGTCGTCGGTCTCCTCGCCTTCGACGGCCGCACGGGAGCGATCCTTGCATGCGGGCTGGGTGGCCTCGTCGCGGGCCTGCTCTACGGCGCACTCGTGGGATCGTTCGCCGGCCTGGAATCCCCGAACCCCGGAGACGAACCCTCTGAGACGAAGCATCCGCTCTCACAGCCGGCGGTTGAGGAGGAGGCGGACCGCTCCGACGCGCTCCGGCGTGAAGGCAACGTCCAGTGATCCCTCCGGCCCGGTAGGGCCGCGGGGGACTCTGCCTCCTTCAGTACGTCTCGTCACCGCTCCAGAGCAAGGGAACTGCGAACCACGAGAAGCCCAATACGAACAAGGCGACCAGTGCGACCGGAACGGCGGCAACGATCCCGTACAGCACGTTCGTGATGTGGAAGACGACGCTCGCCATCGCGAACGTGAGAAGCACGAGCCCCGCGATCGCGAAGACGTTCGAGATGTGCAGCATCTGTTCCTTGTCTCCTTGCCGGAATCGGATCCGATGGTAGGCGGCGGGCATGGTGAGCGCACCTGTCGCTGCCACGGTGAGGAGCACCGTGACGAAATGCAGGATCCGATCGGTCGACCCCGCCTTCTCGAAGCCGCTCGAGAACGGCACCGTTAGCAGGAAG
>Ga0307296_10000967_pt1 | contig 14091 bp, 18 predicted proteins | sample ER_DNA_153_FD_194467 | JGI IMG/M metagenome (GOLD analysis project Ga0307296, IMG submission 194467) | Bulk soil microbial communities from the East River watershed near Crested Butte, Colorado, United States - ER_DNA_153 | ecosystem: Environmental > Terrestrial > Soil > Floodplain | place... | reverse complement strand
TGTTTGACGGTGTTTTTGTCCTTGGAGTCGACCTTGACACATTGAATCGGCGGCTTGACGAGCGACCAGACGATGAGTGGGGCGTCGGAAAGCCACCGGAACGGGAATTCATTCGTCAAAGTCTGCTCGGCGGCGGTAGGCCGCCCGCAGGGCCCGCCTTGGCCGGCAGGTCAATCGGCGCGTATCCCTACCCGGTTGCCAGCCGTAGCACCAAGCCCGGTTGCCGACGTGTCACCTCCCGTTGAATCTGCGAGATCATGTAGTCCGCACAGGCCCGGGCCTCGGATGGCCAACCGGTCCATTCATCCGGCTGCAAGCCAAGATACATGGCCCGCGCCCTCTCCATAAGCTGTTGATAATCTGACGGCAATCGTTCCTGCACCCACATAGCCGCTCGATCTTTGCGGTCAATAATGCCCGTAACGACAGTCTGCCAAATACGCGCCAACGTAAGCAGAAGGTTCCGCGTATCTCCTTCAAACCCGTTCATGAATACATCGATATCGCTGACCATCGCCTCGACGCAATCGTCCGTCAGCACTGGGTCCAGTAGCTCGCTCGGCGGTGGCCCGAACAGCGGCTGGTCACCGAGCAGAACGATGGTCAGCAGGGTTGTCAGGTCGGGGTTGACGGTCGCTTGCAGGGCTGAGTCATCCCCGTTCTCGAAGCGCTTGCGCAACCACTCGCCGTACTGCAGGTCAAAGCTTGGCGGATATCGCCAGGGCCGCACCTGCGGCTGCGCCACCACGGTTACCTCAACACAGCGCTCCGGGCCGGGAGGCGGCCACCGGGCCGATATCGTCATCAAGCCCTCCACGAGCTGGCGTTTCTCCAGCAGGCTAGCCGGGCGCTTGGTAATCACCAGAATGTCAACGTCACTTGTCGGCTGCACGCCGCCCAATACCGCCGACCCATGCTCATAAGCACCGAGCACATCATAGCCAAATACCTCTCGCACCAACCGCAGTACACGCTCAGTCTGCACCGCCGCAACCGACTGCCAAACCGCCATATCGTCCGCCACGTGCAGCTCGCCTCCTACCGCCTCCGGGTTGGAGCAGGCTGCAGCGCCGGAATCCAAGGCGTCAAGGGAAATAGCCTCCGCCAAGCGAAACGAGCGAAGGTGCGTTCTGGAGCTGCCGCGAGCCCCTTCGGGCCTTGCCAACGAGGGGTGGTGTCGACCTGGACGGGCCTCGCCCATCGGCCGAGCTGGTGCTGTCTCCACCAGGCCGAAGCCGCGGTCGTCCTCACCGGCCGTGCCATCTCCGTGCCATTCCGAGCGCGACGCCACCGGTTCGTCACGGTCAACCACGGACACTCACGGTCCCCTGACCTGCAGGCGCCTTATTACAGGTGCGCGGCAACACGAATGGTAAGGATGGGGTCGCCGGGCGCGACCAGGCGAGGTGCGGGGCCGCCAGCGAGCGGCCCCGGGCTCCCTCGCGCAGGGTTAGAAGGGACAGTTGTCGGGGGCCGGCTCGTCAACCCGGATTGGGTTGGCCCCGACCGGCACCAGCCAGGTGACGTAGACGACGGCCGGCACGGTGCCCTCGTTGCGCAGGATGTGCACGATCTGGCTCTGGTTCACGAACGTGGTCCCGGCCGGGTAGTGGTGCGGGGTGCAGGTGCGGCCTTCGGTGTAGTAGGTCACTTCGCCTTCGGCGACCACGTTGAAGCTGGGGCCTGGGTGGCTGTGCCAGCCGGTGGTGCCGCCCGGGGCCAGCTCGACCCGGTAGTCGGCCACGTCGATCGGGCCGGTGGTGTGGATCCGCAGGTGCTGGCCCTGGGCGAGCCGCTCGTTGAGGTTGACGGCGTCGGCCACAGTGGACCTGGCCAGCAGGGTGCTGACCTGACCGCTGCTGGGGGTGGCGGGGGCGGTCCCGCCGAGCACGGCCGTGAGCAGCGTCGCAGCAAGGACGCCGACCGCCAGCACGATCAGGACCCGTCGAAGTCTGGACATTGGGAACCTCCGTTCCCCGTTCGGGCGACGTCGACTGCGCGGCCCGACCCGGCCGATTGAGCGCCTGCCGCCGCTGCGGATCATGGCACTCCCAACCATGGTTGCTCTGCCAGATAACACGCGCCAGCGAACCCCGATGTTTACCGAACTCAGCACTCGCTTCTCGGCTGCCGGGTCGGCGTGGGACGGGTGGGGCGCGCGAGTGGTCTTGCGGGAGGGGGCAGCTGGGCCGGATGGTCCCGGTGACCACCAGAGGCCAGCCAGCAGCCACGGCGCCCGTTCAGGGTTCAGGCCGGCGGGTGGTCCCCGGTGTCATGGCCGTCACCTCCTTGGGTTGGAGGCCGGGTCACGGGTAGCGGTCGAGCTCCCGGTTGCCGGCGTCCAGGGCGACGACTCCGACGATCCTGGCGCCGGTGTGGGCGACGACCTAGAACCACAGCTTGAAGCCGGGCCCAGCGTCGATCGCGTCGACCAGGAGCGGCGGCCGTCTCTCTTGAGCAGTACTCGGACCGGCGCGGTCCCCTCGGGAACGGTGCCGAACGTCGGCTGGGTGCCGTTGTTGCTGTCGACATGGACCGGAGCCAGCGCCGCCGAGCCGGCATCCTGATCCCGGCAGCCGTGCCCTTCGTTCCCCTTGGGAAGGCTGACCACCGTCGAGCCTCCGCTGGACTGCAAGCGGGACTTGTATGCAGATTGGGCCTGGGCCGACGGCTCGCTCTGGTAGAGCTGGTGCGGGGTGGCCGCCCAGGCCGGGACTAGGTTCGTCCTCGCCAGCTGCGCTCCACGTGCCTACGTCGGCAGCCGAGAAGCGAGTGTGGAGCCGGTAAACATCGGGGTTCGCTGGCGCGTGTTATCTGGCAGAGCAACCATGGTTGGGAGTGCCATGATCTGCAGCGGCGGCAGGCAGCGAAGGGACGCGGTGATGAGCGACCCATCCGACCAGCTGGTCTACCGCCTGCCGGAGCCGTTCGAGCGGTTCTACGAGCGGGAGTACCACAGCCTGGTGGGCCTGGGGTATGCGCTGACGGGGAGCTGGCCGGCGGCTGAGGACCTGGCCCAGGAGGCGTTCCTGGCTGCGCATCAGGCCTGGCAGCGGATCAGCCGCTACGAGCAGCCCGGAGCGTGGGTGCGGCGGGTGGCCGCCAACCGGGCGGTGTCGCTGCGCCGCCGGCAGCTTGCGGAGGCTCGTAGCCTGCTGCGGCTGGCCGGTCGTCGCCTGCTGGGCGCCGACGCCGACCAGAGCCAGCAGGCGGAGGAGGCGGCCGACTTCTGGCGGGCGGTCCGTGGCTTGCCTCGCCGTCAGGCCCAGGCCATTGCGCTGTTTTACCTGGAGGGCTGGCCGACCGCGGAGATCGCTGGCGTGCTGGGCTGCAGCGATGCCACGGTCCGGGCCCACCTGCACAAGGGGCGCCGGACGTTGGCTAGGCGGCTGGGTGCCGAGCCGGAACTGGGAGGCCGGTCATGAACCTGGACAGCCGTGGCCGGCAGGTGGGCCAGGTCACCCGCCAGCTGGCCGAAGCGCGTGGCCCGGTGCCACCGTTTGCGCTGGTGCGACGCCGCCACCGGCGGCGTGCCTGGCGGCAGGCCGCCCTGGTCGCGGCGGCGGTCATCACGGTGGCAGCAGTGGTGACGGTCCAGCTCCGCCAGCAGGCCAGCGAGGAAGTGACATCCCGGCCCCGTTCATTTGGGCGGGTGGCCGCCTCAATCCGCATCGGTGGACAGCTCAGCGTCGTCCGGGCCGACGCTGCCGGGGTGTGGGTGCAGCGGGACCGCGAGGTTGTCCGGGTGGATCCACGGACCAACCAGGTGACGGCCAGGTTGCCGATGAACCCATCGGGTTCGGACCTGGGAGCGGTCGGCGATGGTTCGCTGTGGCTGACCCACATCGCCCAGGGCACCGTGACCCGGGTGGATCCGGCCACCGGCCGCACCGTGGCCACCATCGGCGTGCCCGGCGGTGACAACGCACCTGTGAGCATGTCGATGGCTGTCGGGGCGGGTGCGGTCTGGGTGGACTACGACCTTGGCGGCACGGGCGTGGTCCGCATCGACCCGGCGACCAACACGGTGGCTACCGCGGTGAAGCTGGCCAACACGCCGGCCGGGCTCGCCGCGAGCGACCGGGCGGTGATGGTCTTGACCAGCGAGTCCGGTGTGGCCTACCAGATCGACCCGGCCACCAACCGGGTCGCGGCCAGCATCCCCGTCTGCCGGGGAAGCAACGCTGTGGCCTATGCCGCAGGGGCGTTCTGGATCGGCTGCGACGAGGGTCAGCTGCTCCGTATCGACCCGGTGACCCATCGGGTGGCCGCCACCGTGGGGCTTGGCGGCCAGGCCGGCAGCGCCGGGTGGGTCGCGGTCGATGGGAGCGTGGTCTGGGTGGCGAACCTCGGGGACACCCTGTTCCGCGTTGACCCACAGTCCAACACCGTCGTCGGCAGCGGCTCGGTGACCGGCCCCGCCGGCAGCTACATCACCGACCTGGCGGTCGGCCCCGGTGCGGTCTGGCTCACCACCAGCCAGGGCACCCTGGTCCGCTTCGACCCAGACGGCTGAGGCCGCATCAGGCCTCGAGCCCGCTGCAGCCCGCAGCAGGGCAGACCCCCGATGCCTAACCGACGATTCCAGATGGTCCGACGCTGAGGTTCGCCCGCCGGTGGGCGTCCTGCACAAGCAGACAGATGACGACCAATGGATCAGGACAGGCGGAATGTCATGAAGAAGGCAAGGCCAGCGCGGCGGACTGCCCCGGGACTCCGGTCAACTCCTTTGTCGTCGGCTCCTGCGCGACCAGGTCTGTTTCAGCACCAAGGGGGATGGTCACCGCCGAAGCGGTGTTGGCCTACGAAGCCATCCTGCGGCTGGATCACCCGAGGACGCGACCCCTGGTTGCGTCGCCAGTCCACCGGAGCCGAGCACCGCCCCTCGTTCACTGCCCGGTCCTGCCGAGGCCCGGTCGTGCCGAGCGGCAGGTTCGAGGCTCAGCCAACCGTTGGCCCCCTGGGGCTCGCCGCCACCGGTGGCCCGACCCAACCCACCGACGATTCTTCCGATCTTCTGACGCCCGACCAAGGTCCGGCCGCAGCAGCGGCCCAAGAGGAGCATCCACATGCGCACGCCACGACGCCTCGGCCGCGTCTCCCTCCTCGCGATCCTTACGATGCTGGCCGGGCTGATCCTAGCCAGCCCGGCCCACGCCACCTTCCCCGGCTCCAACGGCCAGATCGCCTTCGGCGACGCCACCACCGGCCAGCCGTGTCCTCAGCGGCATGGACCAGGACCGTTAGTCGAGCTTGGACTCCAGGACCTCAATGCTGGGTCTCCGGGCCCAGGGTGCTATGCTCCCGCACGGCCTTCTTCTGCGCCCTTTCCCGGTGGGCCTGGGTGCTCGCCGTGGTGTCCCCCAGGATGAGATGAATGCTGGACAACCTCCGCATCCACCAGAAGTTCATCGCGATCCTCCTGCTGCCGCTGGTGCTGCTCGCCGCCCTGGCCGCCGGCCGGATCCGCTCCACGTCACGGAGGGCGTGCGGGCAGGGCGGGTGAACACCCCTGGCCATCTGGAGGAGGTAACGGGATGGCGTGGACTAGGGCGAGGCGGCGCTGGGCGTGGGCGCTCGCGCTTGTGCTGGCCGCGCTCGCGCTCGCGGTCCCCCTCACCGTGGCCCGCCGGCACGAGCCCACGCCCAGCGGCACCCCCGTGAACGTGCTACTCGAGGATTTCAAGGTCCGGCAGGACGCGGCCGTTGTGCCCGCCGGCACCGTCCGCTTCCGCATCCTCAATCAGGGCCCAACCACCCACGAGTTCAACGTCATACGAACCGACCGTGCCCCTGACAAGCTGCCGCTGCAGCGCGACGGACTGACGGTCAACCAAGACGCACCCGACCTCGACCATCTCGACGACGCCAGCGGCCTCGACATCGACGACCGCCGGACCCTCGTCCTGCGCCTGGCGCCAGGCCACTACGTCATGTACTGCAACCTGGAGGGCCACTACCTGGGTGGGATGTATGCGGCGCTCACCGTCCGCTGAGGTGGGAGCCGCGAGCGCGACCCAGCGCACGGCGGCAGGCGGCCGGTCCGGCATCGGCCGGTTGGTCCCGCGGCTCCCCATCCTTGGCGACCTGCGCCTGGGTCGCCGGCTCGGCTGGGTCATCCCCGTGCTCATCGTCCTGGTGACCGCGATCGTCGGCTACAACGCGCGAGCCATCGGGCAGCAGCGTGGCTCGGCGCTGGTTGTCTACACCGCCGCGCGCCAGCGGGCCCTCGTGGAGCGCTATACCAAGGACGTCCTGCTGGTGGTCGACGGCTTCCAGGCCGACCCTGAGGACAGCGGCGAGGCCATGCGCCAGCCGGTCGATGTGCTGCTGGACGGCGGCAGCGTGCGCGCACCGCAGGGCGGTGGCGCGAGGGTGAAGGTCTCGCCCGCCCGCGACTGGAAGGTCCGCCGCAAGCTCGAGCAGGACCGTCGCCTCATCGACGAGTTGATCCACACCGGCGACCGCCTCCTGAAGGGCGGCCGCTCCGATCCGGGACACGGCGCCGACGTGACCCGGCTGCGGGTGCTGAGCGCGCAGCTGTCGAGCGTCTCCAATGACGCCGTCCAGGAGATCACCCAGCAAACCGAGGCATCCCTCAGCCGGCTGGTCCGGATCGAAATCGCCCTTGGGCTGCTCAGCGTGCTCGCCGCCCTCGCCCTGGGGCTGCTGCTGCGGCGGGCCGGCACTGAGCAGGCTGCGCAGTTCCGCTCGCTGGTGAACAACTCCTCGGACCTCATCACGGTGCTTGCGCCCGACGGCACGATCGCCTATCAGAGCCCTTCGGTGCAGCGGGTGCTCGGCCGGCGAGCTGCCGACCTCGTCGGCACCGCCTTGGGCGACCTCGTCCATCCCGACGACCAGCACGACGTCAACATCTCCCTCACCAAGCTGGTCGAGGCGCCGGGAGCGACCGCCAACTTTGGGTGCCGGCTGCAGCACGAAGACGGGTCGTGGCGTCACGTGGAGAGCATCTGCACCAACCTCGCCGACGATCCCCGCGTCAACGGGCTGGTGCTGAACATCCGCGACGTCACCGAGCAGGCGGCGTTGCGCAAGAGCATCGGCGACCTGCTCCACAACCTTGCCAGACGTAGCCAGGGACTGGTCGACCGGCAGCTCGAGCTGATCGACGAGCTGGAGAGGAGCGAGGTCGACCCGGACCGGCTCCACGAGCTGTTTCGGATGGACCACCTCGCCACTCGTATGCGGCGCAACGTGGAGAACCTGATCGTGCTGTCGGGCGTAGAGCAGCGCCGCCGGTGGAGCGAGTCGGTACCGCTGCGCGACGTGGTCGAGGCGGCGGTGGCCGAGGTCGAGGAATATGACCGCGTGCAGGTTGCCGGTATCTATGACCTCACACTGGCCGGCCGGGCCGCCAGCGACGTCGCCCATCTGCTCGCCGAGCTGGTCGAGAATGCCACCTCGTTCTCCTCGCCCACCACCAGGGTGGAAGTCTCCGGCGGTCCGACCGGCAACGGTTACGTGCTCGAGATCGAGGACCACGGGATCGGGATGAGCGACGCCGAGCTGGCCGAGGCCAACAGGCGGCTGGCCGAGCCGTTGGCGGCCGACGTGGCCGTATCGAGAATGATGGGCTTCCATGTGGTCGGCCGCCTCGCGGCCCGCCACGGCATCAGAGTGCAACTCCGTCATTGCTGGTTCGGCGGGGTCGCCGCGCTGGTGCTGCTGCCAGCGGTCCTGCTCGGCTCGGCTGGCGAGCACCCAGCAATGGCACCGCCGGTGCCGGCCGGCGTCATGGCCGCGCCGGAGCCGCTCCTGCTGGCGAAGACCACGGAGTCGGGCTGGCAGCCGCGCGCGCACCTGCCGCTACGCCGGCACGCAGCGCCGGCACCAAACCGTGGCGGGGACACGGATGCTGCCGCTGAGGCAGGCGAGCCGGTCGAGTAGGCGCCGCGATCACGATGGGTAGCTGTGCATGAGCGGCGGTGGAGCGCATGAGGGGGGACGGACCTGGTCCCGCCACTACCGCCGCCCCTACACGGTCACCGGTGGGCGCACCCGCCCGGCCCACGACGACCTCGAGCTGGAGACGCTGGTGCAGACGGTCACGGGCATCGACGAGCAGCTCGCTGGGCTGGGCCGCGAGCAGCGCTCCATCGCGGCGCTGTCCAGGGAGGTCGTGTCGGTCGCGGAGATCTCCGCCCGGCTCGACCTGCTACTGGGTGTGACCCGCGTGATCGTCGGCGACATGGCCCTCCAGGGCGTGGTGGTGCTGTACCGGCCGCAGGCCACCGTCGCGGACGCTGACCTCCCGCCTGTGGAGCTCCTGGAGAGGGTGCTGCATGGCCTCAGGAACATCTCGTAAGTCCCGAGTCCTGGTAGCGGGCACCCGCGGGTAGCCTCTGCTCAAGCTGCTTGCTGTGCTCGTAAGAGGTTTCTCTACCAGTTCAAGGCCGGCCCTGCGGGTGGCCGCCGGCGACGCCGCACCGGCCGGCAGGAGCCGAGTCAGGCGGGGACGAAGAGCACCTCCCCAGCCTTCGTGCCGAACCCCGCCGATGTGCCGCCCGAGCTGGCATCGAGGACCAGGTACTCGTCACAGCCGTCGCGGTCCAGCGGAGGCGGCGGCCCGGGAGGCTGGAAGCCAGCCTGCAGGCAGGGCACGCTGGTCAACCGAACCATCCACTCCAGGTGGCCGGGCGGCCGCGATCGGGGTTGCGATCGGGGTGGCTGGGACCGCCTGACCAGGTAGACCTCGATCGGCGTCGAGCTATGCCGTGCATTGTCATAGGCGTCGCCCACCAGCCCCAGCCAGCCCTTGAACGCCGCCGCTGCCGGCAGGTCGGGCCGTGCGGTGGCCTCGGCTGGATCCACGTACGTCCGAGGGTAACCACCGAGCGAGACAAGCGAGCGCTCCAGCTGCCGCACCACCACGGGCCGCCGCGTCAGCGCGGATCCATCGGACCTGCTCGCAGCCCGGACGATGACCAACAGCACGAGCAGCACGAGCACACCGGCCAGGACCAGCGTCCACCATACGACCCGCCGGCTCGGCGGTCGACGCACAGGGCCAGCCACTGAGAGCACCACAGCATCATGGCAGGAAGCCGGCAGCCCGAGAACCACGAACCCCGAATCCGGCTGCCGCGCCGCGTTCGCGGCTTCCAGCGAGGCCGGTCTCGTGCTCCAGGGCACCCAGCATCCGGGTGGTCGCATCGCGCACGAGGTGCCGCTCCTCGTCAGTCAACTCTGCTGCGCGATACTCCACAATCCAGGCGATCCTCGGCAGGTCATGGATCATCCATGGCGTGAGCCGCTCGCCAGGCGCCAGGAGCGAATGCGTCTCGTGCGTGTCACGGGTGAGCAGGCTGCCGCAGGTCGGGCACCTCGGGGCAGGCGTTGTCTTGCATGGGAGTATGGTCCGCGCCGGGGTGCCGGTCCACCTGGTCCGCATGGCATTGTGAACCGTTGGTCGTCGGCGAGCTTCCGGGTGAAGGACCCCCGGCCCCTGCGCAGCCTACGGCGACCACTGCTCGCCGATCTGCACGATCTGGTCATCGCGCACGGTGATCCAGAACACCCCGCTGCCGGCGCGGGTCAAGCTGGCCAGCCGGCCCAGGCTCACCGGGACGTTCTCGTTGCTGCCGGCCAGCTGGTTGGCGGTGATGGCCGCATTGGCACCCACCGGCAGCGTGCGCAGCCGAGGGTTGACGTTGCGCATGTAGGAGTCGTTGGGCGGTGGGGACTCCTGGTGGTCCTTGGCGGCCTCGCTGGTGGCCTCCTCGTCCCGGAAGTACTGGACCAGGTCAAAGGTGACCGTCCCCCGGCCCGGGTCGATGGCCTTGAGCAGGACCGGGTGGCGCCCGTCGGCCAGCAGCACAGGCTCGCTGCCGGTCGCGCCGCCGGCGCCGGTTGGAGTCTCGGCCGCGGAGCTGGCTGGCGGTGCGGCGGACACCGGCGCGGTGGGCGCTGCGGCACGGTGCGAGGTGGTGGACAGGGCGAGGTAGGAACCGGTGGCGATGGCGGCAACGGCGAGGGCGGCGGCGACGATGATGCGGGCGGGGCGCATGGTGGCCTCCTTGCTGCGACGACCCTGAGGGTCCATGGCAACAGCCTGTCCCGAGCCGGTCACGGCCCGGTGACGGCCAGGCGTCGCGGCAGGCGCGAACCGGACTCGACCCGGTCGCGATCATCGATCGGATCAAGCACGCCTCCAGACGAGGCGTGTCCGCCACAAGGCGGCTCGGAAGCCTCGAGGAACGGGTATCCGCTGATCTTGGGAGAGGATGTGATATCGCCGTGACCTATCCTGCTCCGTTCGATGGTGGCTACGATCACGCGGAACGCGGTCGCGCGATCGCGGCGCTCGGCGCCCATTGGGCCGAGCTTGGCTTCGAGCACTTCCGGAGCGGCGTATGGGTGCTGGTCTGGGCGCGAGAACCTTTGAAGTGAACGCGTCCGTGACCTCGGCCTTCCGCCGCGAGCCCGGTCCATCGGTTCTGAAGAAGGCGCGGCCTGGACGAGAAGGGTACACTTGAGCCGGCCTGTTTGTGTACCAGAGGAGGTTTGGGTGCGGGTGGGGATCCGTGAGCTGCGGGATCGGCTCAAGCATTACGTGGCTGCCGCCCGAAGTGGCGAGGACGTCATCATTACCGACCGGGGGCATCCTATTGCTCGCCTGGTCGGGCTTCACGAAGAGCGACCCATTGACCGGCTCATCAGGGCAGGGGTGGCGACCCCGCCTCGTCGGCCTAAGGGGGATGTCGATTGGACGCGGGTTCCCAGTGAGGGGAGCATCAGTGATCTGATTGAGCGGTGATCGCCTACTTCGACACCTCGGCGCTCCTCAAGCTGGTCATCGCCGAGCGCGACGCCGACCAGGCGATCCTGCTATGGCAGGAGGCGAGCCATGTCGTGGCGTCGCGCCTCGCCTGGGCCGAAGCGGCCGCGGCTTTGGCCGCCGCCCGCCGGGGGCGTCGAGTGAGCGACGAGGGATATCGGACTGCCACCGAGGGACTCCGCAGCTGTTTCGAACGCTGCACCATGGTCAGCATTGCGGACTCCCTGGTCGACCGAGCCGCGGACCTCGCCGCCGGCTACGATCTCCGCGCTGCAGACGCGATCCATCTGGCGACGGCGCTGGCGGTGATGGAGGCGGATTCGCTCTTCGTGACGTGGGACAGGCGGCTGCGCCTGGCAGCCATCCAAGCGGGCCTTGTTTCTGCGCCTGCTCAATCCTGACCCGCGCACCCACAGTTCCGTCAGCATTTCTTGGAAGCGCGAGGTGGTTGCCGCTCCGCGACGCGAGTTGGCCGTCTATGCACCCTGTCGTGCCCGACGTGCACAATGCAGGACATGTCTCAGCCATCTGCGCACCGACACCATGCCATCGACTACGTGGAGCTCACGGTCACCGACCTCGAACAGGCCAAGCGCTTCTACACCGAAGCGTTCGGCTGGCGGTTCAACGACTACGGGCCCGAGTACGCCGGCATCCAGAGCCCCCAGGGTGGATCCTCACCCGAGGTGGGCGGTCTCCGCACGGGCCAGGAGGTGCGGGCGGGAGGTCCGTTCGTGCTGCTCTATTCGACCGACCTGAACCGGTCGGTGGAGTCGGTGAAGAACGCCGGTGGCCAGGTGGTGAACGGGCCGTACGAGTTCCCCGGTGGACGCCGGTTCCACTTCACCGACCCGAGCGGGAACGAACTGGGCGTCTGGGCCGAGGCGTAGCCCGCAGGGCGGCATCAGGGCTGTTGCCGCGGAACGCGACGAGCCTGGTAGTGCAGGGGGTCAGGCGTCAGCTTGGACCGAAGTGGCGTGTCAGCTCGCGAGCGTAGTAGTCCACCCAGGGCTCACTTGCGCGGCGCTCGGTGTACTCCTTGTCCAAGCGAACCAGCATGTAGGTCAACTCGCTGCGAACCACCTTGCCGCCGAGGAGTTCCGGCAGCTCCGAGAGCCTGACGAGCCACTCCGCGTACCAGGACGCCCAGTCGTCATCCGCCCCGTCGGTGATCCGGAACACCTGGTGGTGGGTCTCGGCCGCCTCATGCAGCAATTCACCGACTTTGGTGGTGCGCTCGTCCATCCTGCCGGCCTCCCCTCGATCGGCGGTGGCGGTGACTCTCGCCAACACGGCAGTGTTCAGCGTGAACGGACGTCAGCCAACCGGCCAAGCTGGAGCCATCGCCGCCAGATGCGGGCCGCGTCGCACTCGGCTGGCGATCTACGCCCAGAACTCGTCGAATTCGTGCTGGTCGTAGTGGTGCGACCAGGTCTCGGTGACCTCGCCGTCCGAGATATGGAACACCAGCACGGTTGGGCTACGAGCACTACGCCCATCTCGTTCGGCGTCAGAGCTGTGCAGCCCCACGACATGCTCGTCGTTGGCCACGACATCATGCACGGTGGCCCGGAAGGTCCCGCCGGAACGCTCGGCGATCGCCCCAAAGAAGCCGAGCACCTGGTCCAGGCCCTGATAGTCGCCTGAGATGGGGCTGCGGCCCGGCTCATGCCAGATCGTCGTGTCGGCGAACAGCTGTCGAAGCGACTCCACGTCGCCCCGGTTGAAGGCCTCATAGCCTCGCCGGACCAGCTCCTCATTCGGGTGTGCCATGGCCCCTCCCTCGTCGGATGCGGTTGGCACAGTAGTCCCGGCGGAAAGTGACGTCCAGTGACGAATTCGCCAGACCATGAGCATTCCAACGCTCCGGCTGCTGCACGGCTACCGCCTCTCGGCGGCCCCGGCCGCGCCTGTTCACAGGATCCCGGCTGACCGCACCGACGGCGTCGCCGGTACTGTGCCGACCATGCCGATTGGGTACGTGGTGACGGTGACGCTCATGGCGTGGTGCGTGCTGTTCGCTGTGGCGCCGCCGCGGCCGCGCCGGTCCAGCCCGTCGAACCTGAGCTTCCGGTTCGGCTACCTGCCCAACGAGCTGCCATTCGTCGCCTGCTACTGGCTCCTCGCCTCGACGCTGCTGGCCGCCGGCCAGGGTGATCTCCGCTCGCCGGGGGGGTGGGCGGCGTTCGGTCTGGCCGTGCTGACGACGGTCGGGCTCGTGGTCATCGCCTGGCGGGGGTTGCGGGCCGGCCCGGCGGTCCAGCGCGCACTGGCCGAGGGCCTCGGGGCTGGCTGGCGCACCAGCATCGACGCCGGCATGGCCGCTGGGCTGCGCCGCCGGCTCCGGTGGGCTCGCATCCTGTGCTGGCCGTTCCCGACCCGCCCCCGTGAGGTCGAGCGGGTGGCCAACCTCCGCTACGGCGACGCCGGCAGAGCGAACCTGCTCGACCTCTACCGCCATCGCTCCCATCCAGCGGGCGGCCCCACGCTCATCTACCTGCACGGGGGAGCGTTCCGCGGCGGCGCCAAGAGCCGCGAGGCGCGTCCCCTCATCCACCGCCTGGCGAGCCGCGGTTGGGTGTGTGTGAGCGCGAACTACCGCTTGGGTCGGAGCGCGCGCTTCCCCGATCACCTCGTCGATGTCAAGAAGGTGATCGCCTGGATGCGGGACCACGGCCACCGGTACGGCGCCGACCCGGAAGTGGTGTTCCTGGCCGGGAGCTCCGCGGGCGGCCACCTGGCCGCGATGGCCGCCCTCACGGCCAACGACCCCGCCTTCCAGCCTGGGTTCGAGCGCAGGGACACGGCGGTCGCCGCCGCCATCTGCCTGTACGGCTACTACGGCGGCCTCGACACCAACGAGCGGTCACCATCCTCACCCCGGGCGTACGTCCGGTCGGATGCGCCGCCGTTCTTCGTGGCCCATGGCGACAAGGACACGATCGTGCTGGTGGAGGACGCCCGGCGGTTCGTCGAGGAGCTGCGCGGCAGCTCTTCCAGTCCGGTGGTGTACGCCGAGCTGCCCGGGGCGCAGCACGTCTTCGACCTGGTCCATTCCCTCCGCTTCGAGGCGGTCGTCGATGCGATCGAGGCCTTCGCCGGCTGGGTGAGGTCGAGCGGGAAGGCGCACCGGGCGTAGCTCGGCCGGCCGCAGCGTGGCGGCCAGCCGGCATGTCAAGATCCCCGCCGCCGGGAAGCCGGGATTGCGGCTGGCCGCGACGACACCGGCGTGGGCCAACCTTCGGGGCGTGCGGGAGTCCGGCCGCATCTTCGCCATCCCGACCGACCTG
>Ga0307296_10000965_pt1 | contig 14101 bp, 10 predicted proteins | sample ER_DNA_153_FD_194467 | JGI IMG/M metagenome (GOLD analysis project Ga0307296, IMG submission 194467) | Bulk soil microbial communities from the East River watershed near Crested Butte, Colorado, United States - ER_DNA_153 | ecosystem: Environmental > Terrestrial > Soil > Floodplain | place... | reverse complement strand
CCTGGTCGCGGATCCACACGACGCTCCCGTCGGGGCGGATCATCCGGTACTCGAGGGTGAAGGAGTCGCCCGCCTTGATCGCCTCGCGGAGCTGCCGGACTGCCTGCTCGCGGTCCTCGGGATGGAGGTGAGCTCCCCAGGCATCGTCGGTCACGAATGCGTCCGCCGACAGCCCGAGCACCTTCTCGACCTGCGGGCTCACGTAGATCGACGTCATCTCCTCATCGGCCGTATCCATGTAGGTGACCGCAGGGAGCTGCTCTACGAGGCTTCGGTATCGGCGTTCCAACTCTTGCAGCCGGAGCTCGGCCTCCTTGCGCTGCGTGATGTCGAAGAAGAATCCCAGGACGTACTCCGGTTGCCCCTCGTCGTTGCGGACGGTCGTCGCCGAGTCGCGTACCCAGATCTCACGACCGTCGTCCCGGACCATCCGATACTCCAGCGTGAACGGGGCTCCGGAGCGAACGCCCTCGACCGTTTCGCGCCGCGCCCGCTCGCGATCGTCCGGATGGACCCGCTCGGCCCATTCGTCGCCCGTGGTCCCGGAGGGGCGCCCGAGCAGGTCGTTGATCTGAGGGCTGACGTAGAGGTTGGCGAGGCTTTCGTCCGGAGCGTCGATGTACGTCACCATCGGGAGCCGTTCGATCAACGTCTGGTATCGCTGCTCGACTTCGGCGGCGCGGGTCTCCGCTTCCTTCTCACGCGTGACGTCAACCATGAGGCCGATCCAGTGAGCCGGGCGCTGCTCGGCCGCGGGGACGAGGACGGCCTCGTCTCGGACCCACACGACTCGGTCGTCGGCCGTGACCAGACGGTATTCCTGGAGGTAGGAGGAGGAGGTGGCGTTCGCGGTCTGCTCGGCCGCCTCGATACGCTCGCGGTCGTCCGGATGCACGAGGGTGAACCAGAAGTCCTCGGAGTCGAGGAACCGTTCGGGAGGATGTCCCGTGAGGCCCTCGACACGCGGGCTCATGTACAAAGTGATGCCGTTCAAACCGTGGGCCTGGACGTACGCCACACCGGGCATGGACCCGAGCACGTGATGGAAACCCGGATCGAAGACCGGCAGATGGCGTGCGTCGAGCGGTGTCGGTGTGCTCATGCGTGCTCAGATCCTTCGAGTGACGTCACAGAACCATCGGCGCTCCTGGCGCTGGACGTGAGAGGTTCTCTCCCGCAGGGCGTCAGACTCCCCCACGAGGCGCCGCGCCTTCGGGGACGACCTCCGGGTCCCCTCTGGGGATCAGGACCTTGAACGACGCGCCGCCACCCTCCCGTTCCTCCACCCAGACCCGCCCTCCATGGAGCTCGGCGAACTTGGCGACGAGGGAAAGCCCGACGCCGACCCCCGGGTTGTGCACCGAGGTCATGGGACCGTGCTCGAAGGGCTGGAAGATAGACTCCCGGTGCTCTTCGGGAAGACCGGGTCCGTCGTCCTCGATCGCGATCAGTAGGTTGCCGTCCTCGGGCGCTACTTTGACCCACACCTGACTTCCGGGCGGAGTATGCCGGGCGGCGTTCATCAGCAGGTTCTCCACGATGCGGGAGATCATCTGGGGATCGACCCAGGCCGTCACCGACCGCGTGTCCATGTGCACCTGACGCCCCGCCATCGTCTCGGAGTCCCACACGAGGAGCGAGACGAGCCTGCCGACGGCGATCTCCTGGAGCTTGGGCTCCACGACCCCTCGCGCGAGTCGCTCGGTGTCCAGCAGGTCCGTGACGATCGTGTTCAACCGGCGGGCCTTCGCCGCCAAACTGTGGGTCAGCTGTTTCCGTTCCTCCTCCGTGATGCCGAGCCGGTCGCCCTCTTCCAGGGTCAGGGCATTTCCGAGGATCGCGGAAAGGGGGGTCCTGATGTCGTGAGATACGGCGGTGAGGAACGTGGTCTTGATCTCGTCGGCCCGCCGCATGTCTTCCATGCCCTGCCGCTCCAGCTCGAGCGCCCGGCTGAGATCGTCGTTCGCTTGCTTGGCGACGGTGATATCGAGCATCACGCCCTGCCAGTGGATGGGCGTGCCCTCGTCGTCCCGCAGGAGCACGGCCTCGTCCCGGATCCACACGGTCCGTCCGTCGGCGGCGATCAGCCGGTACTCCCCGGCGTACGGTTCACCCGTCTCGTCGCTCTTCGTCCACTCCATCAGTACGCGCTCCCGGTCGTCGGGATGGAGCGCCTGCGCCCACCAGTCAGGGTCTCCGGTGGCGACCTCAGGTGAGTAGCCCAGCAGCGGCTCGACGAAGGGGCTCACATAGGTCGGGGAGGTCGGGTCGGGGCCGACCGGATCGATGTAGACGATCGCGGGGACGCGCTCGACCAGGGACCGATACGGGAGCTCGGCGTCGTGGGAGGTCGACGCGCCGCGGCCCTTCGATCGCTTGCCCCTCATCGGTGTCATGCTGCACGGGCCTCCGATCCCCCATCCGCGGGGGGAGGTCGGTCCTCGACCTCCCTTCATCGTAGGCTCCGGCCGTCCCTTTACCGAGGAGCCTCGATGTCAGAGACGTTCACCTTCTACATCCAGCCCTGGTACCGGAAGTCCCCCTACTTCGAGTCGACGAAACGCGCCGGTTGTCGAAGCTGGGGCCTCTATAACCACATGCTGCTGCCGACCCTGTACGACGACCCGGTTACCGAGTACTGGGCGCTCCTCGACGGCGTGACGATGTGGGACGTGGCGGTCGAGCGCTGCGTCGAGATCTCCGGTCCGGACGCGTTGGAGTTCACGAACCTGCTCACGTGCCGGGATCTCACGACCTGCGCGGTGGGTCAGTGCAAGTACGTGTTGCTCATCGCGCGGCGAGGCGGGATCGTGAACGACCCGGTGCTTCTCCGTCTCGAGGAGGATCGGTTCTGGCTCGCTTTGGCCGACTCCGACGCACTCCTGTACGCGAAGGGAGTGGCGGCCTTCGCCTCCTTGGATGTCGACATCGAGGAGGCCGACGTGTCGCCGATGCAGATCCAGGGTCCAAGGTCGAAGGAGGTCGTCCGTGCTTTGTTCGGCGATGCGATCGCCGATCTTCGCTACTACTGGTGCGCCGAGGCCAACGTGAACGACATCCCGGTCGTCGTGTCACGAACCGGGTGGACCGGGGAGGTTGGCTACGAGGTCTACCTGCGGGACTCCTCACGCGGCGACGAGCTGTGGCGGCTCGTCGAGGAGGCCGGCGCGCCGCACGACATCCGGGCGATCGCACCGTCGGAGGCGCGCCGGATCGAAGCGGGGATCTTCAACTACGGCTCGGACATGCGGACGAAGGACACGCCGTTCCACGTCACCGGACTGGAGCGGCTCGTGGAGCTCGATCAGGAGGCCGACTTCATCGGGAAGGACGCGCTTCGGCGGATCGCCGAGGAGGGGGTCGATCGCAAGCTCGTCGGCATCGACATCGAAGGAGCACCGATGACGGACGAGGGCGCGCTCAACGATCTCTGGCCGGTGCACGAGCCGGGGGGCGGCCGGATCGGTCGCGTGACGGCCGGGGCGTGGTCGCCGCGCCTCGAGCGCAACATCGGCTACGCCTGGGTGCCTGCGACGCACACGACGATCGGCACGTCGCTCGGCCTCGAGGCCCACGACGGCATGCGCGATGCGAGCGTGGCGGCACTGCCCTTCGTCGACCCGGCCAAGGAGATCCCGAAGTCATGAGCGACTCGGTCTCCTTCGATCGCGCGGTCGACTATTACGATCGGACGCGGGGTCTGTCCGAGGAGGCGTCGCGCGGGATGACCGCCGTGCTGGTGGGCGAGCTTCAGGGCCGAGGGCGCTGTCTCGAGGTCGGGGTCGGCACGGGCCTGGTCTCGCTCCCGCTCACGGCCGCCGGCCTTCCTATGGTCGGACTGGACATCTCGGCGCCGATGCTCGGGAAGCTCGTGGAGAAGGCCGGCGGCCGCCCGCCGTTCCCGCTCGCACAGGGGGACGCCACGATGCTCCCGTTCGCCGATGACGCCTTCGGGTCGGCTCTCGTTCGACACCTGCTGCACCTGATCCCGGCCTGGGAGCGCGCGATCGCCGAGCTGGTCAGAGTCGTGCGGAGCGGTGGGACGGTGTTGATCGCGACCGGCGACATCCCGGGCGCGTGGCGCGAGGTGACCGAGCGCTTCGTCGCGCTCGTGGGGAGGCCTTCCTTCGGGCGGGGCCTGGACGTCCGGGAGCTGGTCCGGCTCGACGAGGCCTTGGCGGTCCACGGAGGTGTCCCACGGCAACTGCGCGCGATCCCCGACCGGGTGGAGCAATCACTCGGCACCTTCATCGATCAGATGGCGGACGGCTTGCACTCCTGGACGTGGGAGGTGGACGAGCCGGAGCGCCGAGAGGCCGCCGCCGAAGTCCGGCGGTGGGCGCTCGAGCGCTTCGGAACGCTCGATCCTCCCGACGCGCGCGAGGTGGCGATCGAGTGGCGCGCGTACCACCTGCCCTGAAGGTCCACCGTTCCCGAACGCGGGGTCGGCCCGGTATCCTGAGAGGCCGTCGCCCAGAGTTAGCAAGCCAAGAGTCATCAAGCCAAGAGTTATCAAGGAGGACCCGGTGCCCATCACGCAGGTCGGAAAGATCTGGATGGACGGCGAGCTGGTGCCGTGGCAAGACGCCCAGGTGCACGTGCTCTCCCATGCATTGCACTACGGGAGCGGGGTCTTCGAAGGGATCCGGGCCTACCAGACCTCGCGTGGCGCCGCCGTCTGGCACCTCGACGAGCACCTGAAGCGGCTGTTCCGATCCGCGAAGCTCTACCACACCGAGATCCCGTACTCGCGCGAGGCGCTCACCCAGGCGACGAAGGACGTGATCGTCGCCAACGGCCTCGATGCGTGCTACGTCCGTCCGCTGGTGCTCCGTGGCTACGGCGAGATGGGCGTGAACCCGCTGGAGGCACCTGTCAACGTCGTCATCGCGGTGTGGCCGTGGGGTGCCTACCTCGGAGAGGACGCCCTCGAGCAGGGCGTGCGGATCAAAGTCAGCAGCTGGCGTCGCAACGGCCAGAACTCGCTCCCAGCCGCCGCGAAGGCGACCGGTCAATACATCAACTCGGTCCTCGCGAAGGTGGAGAGCCTCAAGGCGGGCTACGACGAGGCGATCATGCTGAACGAGGCAGGCTTCGTGACCGACGGCTCGGGGGAGAACGTGTTCGTCGTGCGGGACGGTGTCTTGACGACGCCGCCGATCTCGGCCGGATGCCTCGACGGGATCACGCGCGGCTCCGTGATCACGATCTCGCGCGACCTGGGGTACGACGTTCGCGAGGAGAACCTCGTCCGCACCGATCTCTACAACGCCGACGAGTGTTTCTTCACCGGGACCGCCGCGGAGCTCACGCCGATCCGTGAGGTCGATGACCGGGCCGTCGGCGAGGGACACCGTGGGCCTGTGACCAAGGAGCTCCAGGGAGCTTTCTTCGCCGCGACCAAGGGCGAGACCGAGAAGTACGCCCACTGGCTCACCTACGTGAACGACTGATGGAGGAGACCGAGGAGCGGTACCGGCTCCCGCGGGCGGTCGTACCGTGGCGGTACGACCTCACGCTGGAGCCGGACCTGGATGCCGGCACGTTCGATGGAGCGGTCGCGGTGGCGATCGAGGTCGTCGAGCCGGTCACCGAGATCGTCCTGAACGCGAACGAGCTGCGGCTGGGCGACGCGACGCTGAAGGGCACCGACGGGCGCACGATCGAGGTGTCGAAGATCCTCATCGACGCCGACGCCGAACGCGCGATCGTGGATCTGGCCGAGACCGCCGAGCCGGGGGAATGGACGCTCACGATCTCGTTCCGCGGCGAGCTCAACCCCCGGCTGACCGGCTTCTATCGAAGCACCTATCAGGACGGAGACGGCACCGCCCAGGTGATCGGCACCACGCACTTCGAGGCCACCGACGCCCGCCGGGCGTTCCCCTGCTGGGACGAGCCCGACCTGAAGGCCGTGTTCGCGATCACGTTGGTCGTGAAGGAAGGGCTCGCCGCCGTCTCGAACGGGCCCGAGGTGGACCGGGAGTCCCTCGACGGCGGGCGGATGCGGATCCGGTTCGCCGACACGATGAAGATGTCGACCTACCTGGCCGCCTGGGTGGTCGGGCGGCTCGAGCTCTCCGATCCCGCTGACGCGCGCGGCGTTCCGGTCCGGATCGTCCACGTGCCCGGCAAGGGACACCTCACGAGCTTCGCGATCGACGCGAGTGTCCACTCGCTGAACTGGTTCGCCGATTACTACGGGATCGCGTATCCGGAGGCCAAGCTCGACAACGTCGCGATCCCGGACTTCGCGCAGGGTGCGATGGAGAACGTCGGTTGCGTCACGTACCGCGAGCAGGTGTTGTTGATCGACCCCGCTCGGTCGACCCAAGAGGAGCAGCTCGGCGTCGCCGAGACGGTGGCCCACGAGCTTGCTCACATGTGGTTCGGCGACCTGGTCACGATGCGCTGGTGGAACGGGATCTGGCTGAACGAGGCGTTCGCCACCTTCATGTCGATGCTCGCTGTCGACGACTTCCGGCCCGACTGGGAGATCTGGAACATGTTCGCGCGCGACCGAACGAATGCGTTCGAGGTCGACGCGCTCGAGAGTACGCGCCCGATCGAATACGAGGTCCGTTCACCGGACGATGCGAGCGGGATGTTCGACACCCTCACCTACGTGAAGGGCGGCGCGGTGCTGCGGATGCTCGAGCAGTGGCTCGGCGCAGAGAGGTTCCGTGACGGGATCCGTCGTTACCTGCAGAAACACGCCTTCGGCAACACGGAAACGCACGACCTGTGGGACGCCCTCGAGGAGGAGACCGGTGAGCCCGTCCGTCGGGTCATGGACGCATGGATCTTCCAGCCCGGCTACCCGGCCGTCTCCGTCGCCCTCGACGGAGACCAGGTCCGGTTCACGCAGCGACGCTTCATCCCGTCGAGGGACGGCGACGACACGACGTGGCCGGTGCCGCTGATGGTCCGGCAGGTCGCGGGCGACCAGGAGCGTGTCGATCGGATCCTCATCGAGGCGGACGGCGCGGAGCTCGGGCTGCTCTCGCCCGATGCGGTCGTCGTCGCGAACGCGGGCTCGGCGAGCTTCGTCCGGATCTGGTACGACGACGAGCTCCGCTCGAGGGTGGTGGCGCGGGCGCTGGACGTGCTGTCGCCGATCGAGCGGTACGGCCTCGTCGACGACGGATGGGCCGCCGTGGTGGCGGGGAAGGCCTCCGCGGACTCGTTCCTTGACCTCGTGGAGGGGTTCAAGGACGAGACCGATCTCCGTGTCTGGCAGGCGATCCTGGGTGGCCTCGGCTGGCTCGATCGGTTCGTCGAGGGCGAGCCGCGCGAGCGCCTGCGGGCGTTCGTGCGGGACCTCGTGCGGCCGGCGCTCGCTCGGCTCGGCTGGGAGGCCTCGGAGGGTGAATCCGATCTGACACGCGCGCTCCGCGGACAGCTGGTGCAATCCCTCGCCGTGCTGGGAGCCGATCCGGAGACCCTCGCGCAATGCCGGGAGCTCGAGCTCGAAGGCCAGGGCGATCCACAGCTCCTCCAGGCCGCGGTCGAAGCGGTGGCCGCGGAGGGGACCGCGGAGGATCTCGATCGTTATTTGCAGCGCTATCGCGACGCGACCACGCCGCAGGAAGAGGAGCGTTACCTCTTCGCCACATCGCGGTTCCCGGGCGAGGCCGAGGTGGAGCGCGTCCTCTCGTCGGCGATGTCGGACGACGTCCGGACGCAGGACGGGCCGTATCTCCTCGCACGCGCGACGACGAACCGCCGGCAGGGTCCGAAGGTGTGGCGGTTCATCGCGACTCGATGGGACGAGATGCAGGATCGGTTCGCCGCGTCCAACATCATCGGACTCGCATCGGGCATCCGGTACCTCACCGACCGCGAGGTCGTCGATGAGGTCGATGCCTTCTTCCGCGAACACGACATCCCGCAGAACCACTTGATGCTCCAGCAGGGGCTCGAGCGGATGCGTGTGGCTGCGAAGCTACGCGAGCGCGTGACTCCGGAGCTGCTCGAGCGCTTCGGCAGCTGAGCGCGTCACGAACCGGCCCTTCCTGGGCATGGACCTTCGGTCGGAACCTCTCGGTGATACGCGGAACCCGTTACGGCGAGTGGCCGTCCAAGGGAGATCGAGACCGGCCATGGTTCCGGACGTACACGGCCAGGAAGGGAAGGAGTTCCTCCATGCGGAATCCGATCGCACGTGCCGCCACCCTCACGATCCTCACCGCGGTCATGCTCACGGGAGCGGCCGGGAGCGCCCTCGCCTGCGGCGGGTTGGTTACGCCCAACGGCACGATCAACCTGCTGAAGACGACGACGCTCGCGGCGTATCACGACGGCATCGAGCACTACGTCACCTCGTTCGAGTTCGCGGGCGAGGGCGCGGAGGTCGGGTCGATCATCCCGCTCCCCGGCGTGCCGACCGACGTGATCAAGGGCGGCGACTGGACACTCCAGCGGCTGATCCTCGAGACCCAGCCGCAGCTTCCGCGTGCCACAGCGCTCTTCGCCGCGGAGGACTCGGCAGCCGGCGCCCAGGTGCTCCTCGAGAAGAAGATCGACGCGCTCGACATCACCGTCTTGAAGGGGGGCGCGGTCGAGGTCGGCGACTGGGCTCGCGAGCACGGCTACTTCCTGCCTCCGGACGCGCCCGAGATGCTCGCCTTCTACGCCGAGCGGAGCCCGATCTTCCTCGCGGCGCGGTTCGATGCGAAGCGCGCTGAGAACCGCGGCGTGCAGAGTGGCCAGGGCACGCCGATCCACATCGTGATCCCCACGCCGAACCCGTGGGTGCCGTTGCGGATCCTGGCGCTCGGCCTCAAGTCTTCGCAGACCGTGCAGGCAGACGTCTATCTGCTCACCGACCGGCGTCCCGAGACGCTCCCGCAGGCCGAGCGGGCGAAGTCGTCGGCAGACGATCAGCGAGGTCTCATCCAAGAGGTCAGTGAGCCGGCCTCGGGCACGCTCCTCACCGACCTGCGTTCCGACCGCGGGATGAAGTGGCTGCCGGAGAGCGGCATGTGGCTGACGTACATCCGCATCAACGAAACCGCGGCGAACCTCAAGCACGATCTCGCGATCGATGCGAGCGGATACGGACGGCCGAACCCGATCGCGGCCGGGTACCCCGCGCCGAGCGCGACCTCCTGGTCGCTCCTGTGGACGGCGATGGCGGCGATCGTCGCGGTGGCGTTCCTCATGGCGGTCACCGACCCGGCGGTCCGACGCCAAGCGGCACGGGTGTTCCGGCGGTGAAGCTGCGGGTGGCGGCCGCCGCGGTGGCGCTGACGCTCCTCGTCGGAGCGGCAGCGGCATCCCGCGGCGCCGCCGCCCGCGCCAACGCAGGCACGGTCCGCATCACGATCCACTACTCCTCGTTCGCGCCGGACAGCCTCGACGTCGATCCTGGGGAGACCGTGCGATTCGTGATCCGGAACACGGACCCGATCGATCACGAGTTCATCCTCGGGGACGAGCACGTGCAGCTCGTCCACGAGGAGGGAACGGAGGCGCATCACGCCCCACGGCCCGGAGAGGTCTCCGTGCCCGCGGGGGAGACCGTGGTGACCACCTACACCTTCCCCGAAAATCCCGGCGAGCTCATCTTCGGTTGCCACCTGCCCGGCCACTACGACTTCGGGATGCGCGGCACGGTCACCATCGGCTGAGCCTCAGGTTGACAGATCCGCCGAGCCCTCCATACCGTTCGGATACGAACGACCTGGCGGGGAAGGAACCACTCTGAGCGAACGCGTCGTGGTCGAGGGCGTCGAGGTCTCGACCGAGCACTGGATCGGCGGCGAGCGCGTCGCATCCGCCTCGACCTTCTCCGATGTCTCCCCGATCGACGAGACGCCGATCGCGGACGTCGCTCGAGGCGGCGCGGACGAGGCCGACGCTGCCGTCGACGCCGCCAAGAAGGGCTTCGAGACCTGGGGAACGATGGCGCCGAAACAGCGCGCCGAGATCATCCGGCGCGTCGGGGAACTGATCGAGGAGCGCGCCGCCGACATCGCCAAAGTCGAGACCCGCGACAATGGCTCCCTCCTCCGCTCGATGACTCATTCCGTGATCCCGCGCGCCGGCTACAACTTCCGTTTCTTCGCCGACGAGCTCGAGAAGCTCGCGTTCGATGACTTCGACACCAGAGGTCACACGAATCACGTCACCTGGAACCCCTCCGGGGTCGCCGTCGTGATCACGCCGTGGAACGCGCCCCTGATGCTCGCGACGTGGCGGATCGCGCCCGCGCTCGCTGCCGGGGACGCCGTGATCGCGAAGCCACCGGAGTGGGCTCCTCTCACCGCCTCGCTCCTCGCGGACATCACGCGCGACGCCGGGATGCCCGACGGCGCCTTCAACGTGGTGCAGGGGATCGGCGAGGAGGCCGGCGCTGCGCTCGTCGCCCATCCAGATGTCGGACGGGTCGCGTTCACCGGCTCGGTCGCCACCGGGAAGCTCGTCGCCGCCTCGGCGGGCGCGAACCTCACGGCGGTCTCCCTCGAGCTCGGCGGCAAGGCGCCGTTCTTGATCTTCGCGGACACCGACCTCGACGCCGCCGTGAAGCAGGCCGTGAACCAGTACGACAACGCGGGTCAGGTCTGCCTCGCGGGGACGCGGCTCCTCGTCGAGGACGCGATCCACGATGAGTTCCTCGCGCGGTTCACCGAGGCGGTGGCGGCGTTGCGACAGGGCGATCCCCGCGACGACACCACCGACATCGGGCCGCAGATCACCCGAGAGCACTTCGACCGGGTCGATGGCTACGTGCAGCGCGCGAAGGCCGAGGGGATCGACGTCGTGTTCGGCGGCGGGCCGAACGAGGAGCTCGGGGGCCTCTACTATCGGCCGACGCTCTTCCGCGAGCCGTCGCGAGAAGCAGAGATCGTGCAGCACGAAGTGTTCGGTCCGGTCCTCACGATCCAACGGTTCTTCGGCGAGGACGAGGGCGTGGCTCTGGCCAACGACACGACCTACGGCCTGTCGGCGATCGTGTACACGGGCGATCCTGCTCGGGCGGAGCGGGTCTCATCGGCGCTCGTTGCCGGCACCGTGTGGGTGAACTCCTTCTTCGTACGAGACCTCCGCGCGCCGTTCGGAGGCTCGCGCAACAGCGGGATCGGCCGCGAAGGGGGCTTCTGGAGCTTCGACTTCTACTCGGATGTGAAGAACGTCTGCATGGCCCCCTGGACCTGAACCGAGAGACATGAACTGAGAGGAGCATTCCATGGGTGAGATCGTCGGCGCGGGGATCGTCTCGCACGTCCCCACGATCATGCTGCCTGAGGAGGTGCGGCTCGAGATCAACGAGGGCAAGGAGATCACCCTCGTGCCCGGTCTCCGGAGACTCCGGTCCGAGGTGCTCGACCGCCTCCAGGCCGACACGTTCGTGGTGATGGACACCCACTGGGAGGTGACGTTCGAGCACATCGTCACGGCGCACGAGAAACGCGAAGGCATCTTCACCTCGCACGAGCTGCCGCGAGGGATGCGCCAGATCCCCTACGAGATGCCGGGTGACCCGGAGCTCGCCTTCGCCGTCTCGAAGGAGGCAGAGAACCGGGACGACACCTGGGTGCTCGCTTCCGACGACCCCTACCTGCCGATCTTCTACGGGACCGTGAATATCTGGTCCTACCTGAAAGACGGTCCCGAGAAATGGATGAGCGTCGGCATCAATCAATGCGGGACCACGGAGGACTTCCTTCTCCTCGGGCAGCTCATCGGCGAGGCGGTCCTGTCGTTGGATCGGAAGGTGGTGCTCCTCGCCTCGGGCGGGCTCTCGCACCGGTTCCTCCCGTTCCGCGAGCTTCGCGGCCGGGAGAGCTCGGACCCCATGAAGAACATCATCACGCCGGAGGCGCGCGAGGCCGACCTCCACGTGCTCGACCTGCTCCAGAAGGGTGACCACTCGGCGGTGATCGATTGGGTACCCGAATACAAGAAGGTCGGGCCCGAAGGCAAGTTCGGGCATTACCTGATCATGGCGGGCGCGCTCGGGGGCGCAGCCTGCACGGCGCCAGGGGAGCTCTTCAGCGAGTACGAAGCCTCCGTCGGCACAGGGCAGGTCCACGTGTGGTTCGAGCGGCCGGCCGCCGGTTGGACCGGCGCGACGGCGGCGGCATAGGGTTCGCGCGGGAACGAAAAGGGGGGACTGCGTGGCGAGCGAGATGGACAAGTTGGGCGGGGACAGCGGGTACGAGCGGCTGGGAAAGCGGCGACTCAAGCTGGTGGACGTCGTCGCACAGTCGGTCGGCCTGATCGGACCGGTGTTCTCGGCGGCGTTCTTGATCCCGCTGATCGCGGGGCTGAACTTCGCGGGGAAGGGAGCGGGCGTCGCGACGCCGTTCGCGGTGATCCTGGCCGCGATCGGGGTGCTGGCACTCGGCTGGATCGTGGCGCAATACGCGAAGCGGGTTCACGCCGCCGGCTCTCTCTACGACTACGTGACGATGGGGTTCGGTTCGCGCGTCGGCGGGTGGGCCGGTTGGATCTACTACGGCGGCACGCTCCTCCTCTCGTCGGCGATCGCGGTCCTGGTCGGATGGTTCCTTCGAGACAACGTGCTGCCCGCATTCGAGATCGATCCCATCATGCCGTCCTGGGCGTGGTCGCTTGTCTACGTGGGTCTCGTGTTCCTGATCCTCGCCGCCGGCGTGAAGATCTCCACCCGTCTCCAGCTGCTCCTCGCGCTCGTCTCGGTGGCCGTCGTCCTCGCGTTCTTCATCGACGTCATCATCAACGCGCCGAAGAACAGCCTGGACGCCTTCAACCCGGCGTCGGCGCCCGACTACACGAGCATCCTGTTCGGGGTCCTCTACGGCGTGCTGATCTTCGTGGGGTTCGAGACGGCGGCGAATCTGGCGGAGGAGGCCGAGGAACCGAAGCGCGCGATCCCGAAAGCCGTGATGTTGTCGGTGGGGATCGTCACGGTGTTCTACGTGATCGCCGCCTACGCCCAGTTGGCCGGGTTCGGTTTCGACCTCAAGGTCCTGACGTCGCCCGAGGTCGCCGCCGCGCCGCTCTTCGCGCTCGGCTCGCCGGATGCCGCCGGCGGCTTCGGTGGGGCGTCCGACCTGACGCTGAAGGTCTTGCTCGTCGTGGTCCTCCTGGATGTGATGGCGGTCGGGCTCGGGGCAGCGACGGCGACGACCCGCGGGATCTTCGCGCTCGCGCGCGACCGGAAGATCCCGGGGGCGCTCGCGAGCACGACGAAGCGAGGGAATCCGCTCACCGCCGCCCTCGTCGTGGCCGTCGTGTGCGCCGCATGGGTACTCTCGACGCTCGGCTTCGATGCGCTGTTCGCGAACGGCGTGCTCGTCGGTGTCCCGCACGAGCTCGGGGTGTTCCAGTGGATCTCCACGCTCGGCGCGTTCCTGATCATGGTCGTGTACGGGATCATGGCCCTGGGCGCCTTCGTCGGCCTCCGAGACCACCCGAACAAGGTGGGACTCGTGATCTCCGGCCTGCTCGGCATCGCGGTGGCCGCCGGGGCGATCTACGGTGCGATCTACAAGGTGCAGCCGCCGTTCGACCGGGTCTGGTTCTGGGCAGCGGTATGGGGCGCCCTGGGCCTGGTCGTCACGCTGGCCGTGAAGGGCCGCGAGCCGGCTCGTCGAGCGCTCGCGGACCTCTCGACCGGCGAGGAGGGCTGAGCCGGTCGAAGGAGATCGGATGAACGACCCGGAACGGCCGCTGCGGCTCGACGCGCCTCGGGACGAGGCGCTCGAGCACGCGGCGAAGCTGGTCGCTGAGGCCTGGAGGAGCTTCGATCGCCCCCGGCCCGAGGAGCCGCCGTTCGACGAGCGGCTCCGTGCGCTCCTGCAGGCGGGGCTCCCCGAGGAGCCGGTCAGTGTTCATGAGGCGCTGGACGACGCGGCTCGCGCGCTCGACGAGTCGATCGCGCAGCCGCGGCCTCGATACTTCGCGTTCATCGGGTCGTCCGGTCTGGAGATCGGCGCGCTGGGCGACCTGCTGGCCTCCACGTACGACATGAACCTCGCGGTCGACGCGAGGGCCGCCACGGTGCTCGAGCAGCAAGCCGTGGGGTGGGTGGGCGAGTTCGTCGGCTACCCGGCGACGAATGGGGCGTTCACGAGCGGGGGCACGATCTCGAACATGACCGCGCTGGCGGCGG
>Ga0307296_10000963_pt1 | contig 14139 bp, 7 predicted proteins | sample ER_DNA_153_FD_194467 | JGI IMG/M metagenome (GOLD analysis project Ga0307296, IMG submission 194467) | Bulk soil microbial communities from the East River watershed near Crested Butte, Colorado, United States - ER_DNA_153 | ecosystem: Environmental > Terrestrial > Soil > Floodplain | place: USA... | reverse complement strand
GCGGAGGCGTTCTTTCTCTGCGAGCGACGACGACGGCGGCGGACTCACCGCGCGATTGCGCGAGCAGCTCTAATACAGCTGCGAGCGTCGGCGAATCGCGCGGCGGACTCACCGCGCGATTGCGCGAGCAGCTCTAAAGCAAAGGGGACGTTGGTCACTTCCCCAGCGGCAAAAACGATCGATATCGTCAGTTCATGAATCCTCCGGTCCCCGCCGGGGTCGACGGCAAAGCGTCCGACGCGCTCTTGAAACTCGGTCGGTTTTTCACGAGATGGGAGGAATCCGACGACGGTCGGGTGGCCTTCCGTAAAGGCGGTCGAGCTGGCGATGTCTTCTATCGGGATCGCTGGAGTCACGACAAGGTTGTCCGGTCCACCCACGGTGTGAACTGCACTGGTTCCTGCTCTTGGAAGATCTACGTCCGCGACGGGATCATCACCTGGGAGGCGCAGCAGACCGACTATCCATCGGTCGGTCCCGATCGACCGGAGTACGAGCCCCGCGGCTGCCCCCGCGGTGCGGCCTTCTCCTGGTACACCTACTCCCCCACCCGAGTCAGGTATCCGTACGCGCGCGGGGTCCTGCTGGAGATGTATCGGGAAGCCAAGCAGCGATTGAACGACCCCGTCCTGGCCTGGGCCGACGTGGTCACCGACCCCGAGCGTCGGCGTCGCTACCACCAGGCACGCGGCAAGGGCGGGCTCGTACGCGTGTCCTGGGCCGAGGCGGTCGAGATGGTCGCGGCGGCTCAGGTGCACACGATCAAGACCTATGGGCCGGATCGCATCTCCGCCTTCTCACCCATTCCAGCGATGTCGATGGTGTCGCACTGCATTGGAACCCGCTTTACCCAGCTCATCGGTGGAGTGATGACCTCCTTCTATGACTGGTACGCCGACCTTCCGGTAGCCAGTCCGCAGGTCTTCGGTGATCAAACCGACGTACCCGAATCAGGTGACTGGTGGGACGCCACCTACCTGATGATGTGGGGCTCCAACGTTCCGGTGACCCGAACCCCCGATGCGCATTGGATGGCCGAGGTCCGCTATCGCGGCACCAAGATCGTGACGGTAAGTCCCGACTATGCCGACAACACCAAGTTCGCCGATGAGTGGTTGCCGGCCCAGGCGGGCACGGACGCGGCGCTGGCCATGGCGATGACCCACGTGATCTTGAAGGAGTTCTTCGTCGACCGGCAGGTGCCGTTCTTCACCGACTATGTGAAGACCTACACCGACCTTCCGTTCTTGATCACGCTGACTGAGAACGCCGAGCATGGCGGCCTGGTGCCGGGCAAGTTCCTGACCGAAGCCGACCTGGAATCGGGCGCTGACGCACAGCGGGAAGCCGCCTGGAAGACGGTGCTGCTGGACGCCGCCACCGGCAAGCCGGTGGTCCCCAACGGCTCCATGGGCTTCCGCTACGCCGACTCCGGCGTTGGTCGCTGGAATCTCGATCTCGAAGGCATCACCCCTGCTCTCTCGATCCGCGACGTCGACGACGACGAGGTCGTCGAGGTGCTGCTCCCCTGCTTCGAGGCGGCCGACGGATCGGGGTCTGTGCTACGTCGTGGCGTCCCGGTTCTCAGGATCGGCAATCACGTCGTCACCACGGTGTTCGACCTGATGCTCGCTCAACATGGAGTTGCGCGGCCCGATCTTCCGGGGAACTGGCCCACCGGCTACGACGACTCGACATCGCCGTACACGCCGGCCTGGCAGGCCGAGATCACCAGCGTGCCGGCTGAGGCATGCATCCGGATTGCCCGCGAATTCGCCACCAACGCAGAGCAGTCCAACGGTCGGTCCATGATCATCATGGGCGCCGGGATCTGCCAATGGTTCCACGGCGACGCGACCTACCGGTCGATCTTGAGCATGTTGATCTTGACCGGTTCCATGGGTCGCAACGGCGGCGGCTGGGCCCACTACGTCGGCCAGGAGAAGTGCCGGCCGATCACCGGATGGATCTCGCTGGCCAACGCGCTCGACTGGTCGCGACCGCCGCGTACCATGATCGGCACCGCTTACTGGTACATGCACACCGACCAGTGGCGCTTCGATGGGTACGCCGCCGATGCCCTGGCTTCGCCGCTGGCTGAGGGAAACCTGGCCGGCATGCATACAGCCGACACCATCGCTCAGTCGACGCGGCTGGGATGGATGCCCTTCTATCCCCAGTTCAATGTCAACCCTCTGGATCTTGCCGACCAGGCCGACGCCGCGGTTGCTTCGGGAGAGGCTCCCGATGCCGCGTCATATGTCGCCAACGCATTGGCCGCCGGCACGATCAAGATGTCGATCGAGGACGTGGATGCGCCCGAGAACTGGCCCCGGACGCTGACGCTGTGGCGCTCCAATCTGTTCGGCTCCTCGGCCAAGGGCAACGAGTACTTCCTGAAGTACCTCCTCGGGACGCATTCCAACCTCATGGCCGAGGAGGGAAGTGCCGACGTGCGTCCGCGCGACGTCGCCTCGCCGGCCGAGATTCCAGAGGGGAAGCTCGACCTACTGCTGTCCGCTGACTTCCGGATGACGTCGACGACTTTGCTCTCCGACATCGTGCTGCCTGCCGCGACCTGGTACGAGAAGTACGACTTGTCGAGTACCGACATGCATCCCTTCGTGCATGCGTTCACCCCGGCCATCGACCCGCCGTGGGAGGCCAAGAGCGACTTCGACATGTTCCATCTCATTGCCCGGGAGCTGTCACGCCAGGCTCAGACCCACCTGGGCACACGACGGGACCTGGTTGCTGTTCCGATGCAGCACGACACTCCCGGCGAGACTGCTCAGCCGCATGGCGTCGTACGGGACTGGAAGCGCGGAGATGTGGTCGGCATACCGGGCACGACGATGCCGAGCTTCCAAATCGTCGAGCGGGACTACACCGCCATCGCTGACAAACTCGCCGCCATCGGTCCCCTGGCGGAAGAGCTCGGCTTCACCGTGAAGAACATCACCTACCGGCTCGAGCATCAAACGGCACAGTTGGCCGCCTCGGGCGGCGTGATGCTCGGTGGAGCGGCCGATGGCCGACCTGCCATGGACACCGATTCCAAGATGGCGGAGGCCATTCTCACCTTCTCCGGGACCACGAACGGCGAGCTCGCCGTCCAGGGGTTCAGGTCCCTGGAGCAGCGCACCGGCGTCCACCTTGCTGATCTTGCTGAGGGGTCTGAGGAGAAGCGGATCACGTTTGCGCAGACTCAGCAGGCGCCGGTTCCGGTGATCACTTCGCCGGAATGGTCGGGATCAGAGACTGGCGGCCGCCGCTATGCCCCGTTCACAGTCAACGTGGAGCGACTCAAGCCCTGGCACACGCTGACCGGCCGGATGCACTTCTTCCTTGATCATGACTGGATGCGTGATCTTGGTGAGACGCTGCCGACCTATCGGCCGCCGCTGGACATGCACCGGCTCTTCGGTGAGCCGACTCTCGGCGCGGATGGAGCCAAGCAGGTGACTGTGCGCTACCTGACTCCGCACTCGAAGTGGTCGATCCATTCCGAGTATCAAGACAACCTGTTCATGCTGTCCCTGTCCCGTGGCGGACCGACCATCTGGCTGAGCCCTGCGGACGCGGCCGCGATCGGTGTGGTCGACAACGACTGGATGGAGTGCGTGAACACCAATGGGGTCCTGGTCGGACGTGCCATCGTCAGCCATCGCATGCCAGAGGGCGTGGTCTACGTCCACCACGCCCAGGAACGCATCATCGACGTACCGAAGTCTGAGGCGACCGGCCGACGCGGTGGCATCCACAACTCGGTGACCCGACTGCTGGTGAAACCCAGCCACCTGATCGGCGGATACGCCCAACTGTCGTACACCTTCAACTACCTCGGTCCCACCGGTAACCAGCGGGACATCGTCTCCACCATCCGGCGTCGCTCTCAGGAGGTGCAGTACTGATGCTCCAATCATTCGCTGCTCGCGCATCGCGCTTGGAATCCGCCGCCGTCGTCGTCGCTCGCCGAGGAAAGAACGCCTCCGCTCTCTCCTCCTCCGTGCGGCGGCGCGCGATTTGCCGACGCTCGCAGCGCGATGCGATCAGGAGCGCTGACTGATGCGCGTCATGGCCCAAATGGGCATGGTGATGAACCTCGACAAGTGCATCGGCTGCCACACCTGTTCGGTGACGTGCAAGCAGGCATGGACCAACCGCGCCGGCACCGAGTACGTGTGGTTCAACAATGTGGAGACCCGGCCAGGCCAGGGCTACCCGCGCCGGTACGAAGATCAGGAAACCTGGCGCGGCGGCTGGACCCTGAACAGCCGCGGCCGGCTCAAGCTCAAAGCCGGTGGCAGGGTCCGCAAGCTGCTGGGCATCTTCGCGTCGCCAGTGCAACCCAAGCTTGCCGACTACTACGAGCCGTGGACATATGACTATCGGACGCTCATCGATGCACCACTTGGCGACGACTTTCCGGTGGCGCGGCCCAAGTCCTTGATCACCGGCGAGGACACCAAGATCACCTGGTCGGCGAACTGGGACGACGATCTCGGTGGTGTCAGCGAACAGGGCCATCTCGACCCCATCGTGCAGCGGGTACGCCGGGAGTCCGAGGACAAGATCAAGTTTACCTTCGAGCAAACGTTCATGTTCTACCTGCCGCGCATCTGCGAGCACTGCCTGAACCCGTCCTGCATGGCCTCCTGCCCCTCGGGTGCGATCTACAAGCGCGCCGAGGATGGCATTGTCCTGGTTGACCAGGACCGCTGCCGAGGTTGGCGCCAGTGCGTGACCGGCTGCCCGTACAAGAAGATCTACTTCAACCACAAGACGGGCAAGGCCGAGAAGTGCCACCTGTGCTACCCGCGGATCGAGGTCGGGCTGCCGACGGTGTGCTCAGAGACCTGTGTCGGGCGGCTGCGCTACCTCGGTCTGTTCCTGTATGACGCTGACCGGGTAACCGCGGCCGCAGCGACACCGGACGAGAAGGACCTGTACGCCGCGCAACTGGATCTGATCTTGGATCCCAATGATCTGCAGGTGGTCGCTGCGGCTCGGCAGCAAGGCATCCCGGCCGATTGGCTGGATGCCGCGCGGCGCTCCCCCGTCTATGCGCTGGCGAAGACCTACAGGGTGGCGCTGCCCTTGCATCCGGAGTATCGGACCATGCCAATGGTTTGGTACATCCCGCCGCTCTCGCCGATCGTCGATCTGCTCCGTGATCAAGGCCACAATGCCGAGTCCCCCGACGTCTTGTTCGGAGCTATCCGAGCACTGCGGATTCCGCTGGAGTACCTAGCCGAGCTGTTTACTGCAGGTGACGTCGGCGAGATCGAACGGGTTCTGACAGTGCTGGCGGCCATGCGCGCCCACATGCGCAACATCACCCTCGAACAACCGCAGGACGACTCCATCGCGGCATCGGTGGGAATGACCGACCTGAGCATCCGTGAGATGTACCGCTTGATGGCGATTGCCAAGTACGACGAGCGCTACGTGATTCCGAAAGCTCACGTCGAGCAGGCCCATGAACTTGAGGAGCTCGGCTGCTCGCTCGACTTCGATGGCGGACCGTACGAGCAAGGACCGTTTGGCGAGGCCAGTGGCCGCGGGTCGCCCGTCGCCGTGGAGACCTTCCAAGCGCTGCGGCAGCGGCAGACCTCCGAGACCAGCGTTTCCGGGGAAGAACTCCAGGGTCGCGTGAACCTACTCAACTGGGACGGCAAGGGGACACCCGATGGCATCTTCCCCAAACGTCAGGAGCCGGTGTGAGAGCCCGGCGCCGGGAGGCAATCCCGGTGGTTCGCCAGGCGGCCGCTGTCTGCCTTGGCTATCCCGAGCCGGAGGTCATCGGAACCTCTGGTTTGCTGCGCGCGGCCCTTGCTGAGGAGGCTCCACGTCAGGCCGAAAGCTTTGAGCCGTTGCTCGCTTTCTGGGAGTCTTCTGATGCGTCGACTATCCAGACCCACTATGTCGAGGTCTTCGATCTGTCCCGCAAGCACAGCCTCTACCTGTCGTACTGGACCGACGGTGACACCCGTCGCCGAGGCGAGGTACTCGCCGCGTTCAAGCAGCGCTACCGCCGCTCGGGTTTCCTGGTCGATACCAGGGGTGAGCTGCCCGACTATTTGCCAATGGTTCTGGAGTACGCGGCGATTGTCGACCCAGTCGATGGGACGGCGCTGCTGCAGGAGTACCGGAGCAGCGTGGAGTTGATCCGGTTGGCTCTGGCGGAACGGAATACGCCGCACGCCGGAGTGCTGACGGCGGTGTGCAGCACGCTGCCCGGTCCCTCGCCGGCCGACCGCAAGGCCGTGATGGCGATGGCAACTGCCGGCCCTCCGACGGAGACGGTCGGCTTAGAGCCGAATGATGCTCGACTCCTTCCGATGGGAGGTTCACGATGAATGTCCTGCTGTGGGGCGTACTGCCGTACGTCATGATGGCCGTACTGATCGGCGGCCTCATCTGGCGATACCGCTACGACCAGTTCGGATGGACCACCCGCTCCTCCCAGCTCTATGAGTCCCGGCTGCTCCGGATCGGCTCGCCGCTGTTCCACTTCGGGATCCTCGTAGTGATCGTTGGACACGTGGGCGGGCTGGTGATCCCGGAGTCTTGGACCGAGGCGGTCGGAATCACCGAGGGCATGTATCACTTCAACGCGCTGCTCTGGGGGACCCTTGCCGGCGTCTGCACGCTGGTCGGGATCTTGATCTTGATCTACCGCCGTCGCACCACGGGCCCGGTGTTCATGGCGACGACGAAGAACGACAAGGCGATGTACGTGGTGCTGGTGGCGGCCATCGTGGCCGGGCTGGCGACCACCGTGCTCAGCGTGTTCGGCGGACACGAGGAGGTGACCTACCGGGAAACCGTGTCGCCGTGGTTCCGCTCGCTGTTCTACTTCTCACCCAAGATCGACTCGATGGCGGCGGCTCCGCTGGCCTTCCAGGTGCACACGCTTATCGGGATGCTGCTGTTCACCATCTGGCCGTTCACCCGCTTGGTGCACGCCTTCACGGTTCCGCTGCATTACTTGTTCCGCCCCTACATCGTCTACCGGAGCCGGGATGATCTGCCCGCTCCGGGAGCCGCCCCGACACACCGAGGCTGGGCACCTGTCGGCACCCGAGACCGCACACCAGACGCCTGAGAGGAGGAGTTGTGACCAGCACCGCTGCAAGCGACACCACCATTCAGACGGGTCAGACCAAGAACCTGGTCCTAGCACTTCTTGGCTTCACGATCACCTTCTGGGCGTGGAACATCATCGCGCCTCTCGGGGTGCGATACAGCGCCGAATTGGGCCTGAGCCCCTCGCAGGCCTCGCTTCTTGTCGCCATGCCCGTACTTGTCGGATCCCTGGGCCGTGTACCAGTGGGAGCACTCACCGACCGCTATGGCGGTCGCATGATGTTTACGGTGCTCACAGTCGCTTCGGCGATCCCCGTGCTGCTCGTCGCCTTTGCGGGATCGCTGAAGTCGTATCCATTGCTGCTGGTGTTCGGCTTCTTCCTTGGCGTGGCTGGCACCACCTTCGCCGTCGGCATCCCGTTCGTGAACGCCTGGTTCGAACCAGCGCGACGGGGCTTCGCAACCGGGGTCTTCGGTGCCGGCATGGGCGGCACCGCGTTGTCTTCCTTCTTCACCCCGCGGCTGGTGCGGAGCATCGGCTACGTCCCGACACACCTGCTCATTGCGCTAGCCCTGGTCGTCGTCGGTGCAGTCCTCTGGTTGCTGATGCGGGACTCACCTGTCTGGAAACCCAATCTCGCACCCGTCGTACCCAAGCTGGCCGCCGCCGCCAAGCTGCCGCTCACCTGGCAGATGTCATTCCTCTACGCCGTTGCTTTCGGTGGCTTTGTGGCCTTTTCGACGTACCTGCCGACATATTTGAAGAATGTCTACGGCTTTGGCTTAACCGGCGCTGGCACGAGAACCGCAGGTTTTGCCATTGCCGCTGTGATCGCGCGACCGATCGGCGGCATCGTGGCTGACAAGATCGGTCCGCGCAAGGTTGTCGCCATCTCCCTCGCCGGGGCGGCGGTGATGTCGCTAGTCGTCGCGCTCGGCCTGCCACCCGAGATCCCAGCTGGCACCTCATTCGTCCTGATGGCTCTCTTCCTAGGGCTCGGCACCGGTGGAGTCTTCGCGTGGGTTGCAGAACTGGCACCGGCCGAACGCGTCGGCGCCATCACCGGGATCGTTGGGGCCGCCGGCGGGCTCGGAGGCTTCTTCCCGCCGCTCGTCATGGGTGCGACCTACAACGAGGCAGCGCACAGCTACACCCTTGGACTCGTTCTCTTGACGATTACCGCCACCGGCGCGCTGCTCTTCACCCTCTTTGGCATTCGGCGTAAGGCGCCCGCGACGTGATCGATGTGCAACTGACCTCACCTCCAACGTCGCATTATTTACTTGGAGTTGGCATTATCTGGAGATGACGCGAAGTCCGAGTAAGTGATGCGAGGTGGGTGCGAGCCACCTCGGGGATGAGCGGCTAGCGCTACAGCCCACTGAGCCGGTGGGCATCTTCGGCGCGATCGGTATCGCACGTCGGACGACGTGGCAGAGTCCTCAGTTCTACGTCCTGGTCGTCGGCGCCATGCAGCTGCTACTGGTTGTGATCGCCATTCCGGTGATCCGACTGCTTTATGAGTTGGTGCTCGTCCAAACCGGTATGGGCAGCATCGCATACGACCGAATCTTGCACGTGCTGCGCAATCCGCTGGCCGACGTCACGCTGCTGATCATCGCAATGATCGCCGTGATCGCGATCATCGGCGAACTGGTCACCTTGTACATCCTGGCATCCCACCACCAATCGGGGAATGCGACGTCGTTCCGGTTGGTGCTGTGGCAGCTTTGGGAGACGATCAAGAAACTGGCCCATCCGCAGGGCCTGCTGATGATCGTCTATTTGATCTTGCTACTGCCCCTGGGCCAGCTGGGCTTGACATCGATCTTGACCAAGAAGGTCGCGGTACCACCCTTCGTCAGCGAGGAGCTCAGCAAGAGCCTGCCGTCAGCCCTGCTCTACAGCGCGGTGCTCTTGGTGATCAGCTACCTGAATCTCCGGTTGATCTTCACCCTGCCACTGCTGGGCACCACAACGGCGGGCGTCTGGCGCTCCTTTGTGACCAGCTGGCGCCTGACGCGCTGGCGCTCACTGCGGATTCTCGGTTTGCTCTTTGTGGTCTCGCTCCTGGCAGCGCTAACCGTGTTCGTCTTGGGTGCAGTGACTCTGATGCCCACGATTGCCACTGACATCCTGGCCCCTGCCACATCACCGTGGCTGGCCGCGTTCGGACTCAGCGTCTGGCAGATCGGCATGTTTGTGATCACGGCGTTCTTGACGATCATGATCGTGCAGTCGCTCACCGCGATGATGCGCGATTGGCTGGATCGCCTCCCTGAAGATCATCGGCCTGCCTCAGCCATCGTCTCCTACTCCGAACCCTCGCATGTCACAGCCCGCCGCCAGAAGCTCTTGTGGAGTTTTGCCGCGGGCCTCATGCTGGTGGCCTTCGGCGTTACCGCCGTACTGAACCACCGGACGATGGTCGCCCTGGTCGACAGCGAGGAAACCGAGGTGTTGGCACACCGCGGGTTCATCCAGGGCGGAGTGGAGAACACACTTCCCGCCTTGCAAGCCGCGGCCAAGGCAGGGGCGGACCGTGTCGAATTCGACGTCATGGAAACCAAAGACGGCAGGTTCGTGGTGATGCATGATACGAATCTCCAGCGGCTGGCTGGCAAGAACCTCAACGTCAAAGACCTCACCCAAGATGACCTGACGAAGATCACCGTTCGGGCTGGAGGGATGGAGGCCAAGATCCCCTCTCTCGAAGAGTGGATCCAGCTGTCGATTCAGCTCAACCTGCCCCAGCTGCTGGAGATCAAGCTGCACGGTGGCGAGACTCCTGATCTGGTGCCGCGGCTGCTTGCAGTACTTGATCGCACCGGAGTGACGGAGCACTACACCTACCACTCGCTGAGCCGTGAGGTGGTCGAAGAGCTGAAGCGACTTCGGCCGCAGTTGGTCGTGGGCTTCATCGTGCCGATCAACTTCGGTGGCGTACCGGACGTAGACGCCGACTTTGTGGTCATCGAACAGCAGTCATACAGCGGCCGATTCGTACGACAGGCATGGGCCGATGGTTACGGCGTGGTCGTCTGGACGGTCGACGACGAGCAACAGATGCGCGACTACATGAGTGCTGCGGTCGACGGGATCATCACTGACCGACCAGATCTCGCTGTCGCAGCGCGCACAGACATCGCGGAGGACAAAGGCCTGGCCGGCCGACTCTCGGATGCAATCGCTCGGTCGGCCTCATTCTGACCCGGTTGCTAGGTCTGGGGCTTCACCAGCGGGAACAAGATCGTGTCACGGATTCCCAGCCCGGTCAGGTTCATGACCAGCCGGTCGATACCCAGCCCCATACCGCCCGTCGGCGGCATTCCGTACTCCAAAGCCTGCAGGAAATCCTCGTCGACCTGCATCGCCTCCGGATCCCCGGCGGCAGCGCGCAGAGACTGCGCTACCAGACGCTCCCGTTGCTCGAGCGGATCGATCAGCTCGGAGTAGGCGGTGCCCTGTTCGGAGCCGAAGATCACCAGATCCCACTTCTCCGCCAGCCGCGGATCGTCGCGATGCGCACGCGCGAGCGGTGAATTCTCCTTGGGGAAGTCGGTGTAGAAGACTGGCGTCGTGGTCTGGCCCTCGCACAGTTCGCCGTAGATCTCTTCCAAGACATGTCCCCAGCCGGCGCTGGGCTCGAGTTCCAGCCCGATCGCCTGAGCGTGCTGGTGCAGCACTGATGCCGGCGTGTCCACAGTGATCTCCTCGCCGAGAGCCTCTGAGACCGCCTCGCAGATCGTCTTGACCGGCCAATTGCCCGAGAGGTCGTACTCGGTGATCTTGCCGTCGGCGTCGGCTCGGCGGGCGATCGGCGAGCCGTAGACCGCGGTAGCGGCCTGCTGGATGAGCTCCTGGGTCAGCACCCGCATGGTGTTGTAGTCACCGTAGGTTTCATAGACCTCCAACGAGGTGAACTCAGGGTTGTGCTTGAAGTCCACGCCCTCGTTGCGGAACTGCCGGCCGATCTCGAACACCTTCTCCATGCCACCGACGATCAGCCGCTTCAGGTGCAGCTCAGTGGCGATGCGTAGGTAAAGTTCAAGATCGTAGGCGTTGATGTGGGTCTCGAAGGGCCGCGCATTCGCGCCGCCATGGATCAGCTGCAAAACGGGGGTCTCGACCTCGGTGAAGCCTCGAGCGTGGAGTGATTCGCGGATGCTTCGGACGACGTTGGCGCGGGTGTATGCCACGTCGCGGGCTTCTGGCCTCACAATCAGGTCGACGTAGCGTGCTCGGACCCGAGCCTCGGGGTCAGTCAGACCCTTGTGCTTGTCGGGCAAGGGCCGGATCGACTTGCTGGTGATCTTGAACGATTCCGCACGGATGGTCAGCTCACCGCGCTTGGTAGTGATCACCTCGCCGGTCACACCCACGTGATCACCGAGGTCGACATCATGCCGCCAGTGCTTGAGCATGTCGGGTCCAACGGCGTCGAGAGCGATCATGATTTGCAGGTCGCCGGTGCCGTCGCGCAGCGTAGCGAAGCAGAGTTTGCCGCCATCCCGATTGAGGATGACGCGTCCCGCGACCGAAGCCCGACGACCCGTACGCGTATCGGGCGCGAGCTCGCCGGCCTCTGCTCGGACCTGCGCGAGGGTATGGGTCCGTGGAAAGGCCACTGGATACGGATCGACGCCCTGCTCGCGCAGACGTTCCAGCTTCTCGCGGCGGACCCGGATCTGTTCCGGCAGTCCTTCGACCGACATGACGTCGAGAGCGTCGGGTTCTTCCGGAATGTGGGCCGTCACTTCGGCCACATATTCCTCGCCTGCCCGTTCCAGAGCACCCGCAGCTGGCTCCTTGCCGTGCCGGCTCAACATCGCCAGCGACGGCCGTGTCAGGAAACCTTCGGCGCTGCCGGCGGCCGTGCCGACGCGGGGCAGGTCTGAGGGGTACTCGAAGCAGATGTATCGGGGTTGCCATTCGGGCTGGTACTTGGCATTCGACCGATAGAGAGATTCCAGCTGCCAGTTGCGGCTCGCGACCAGCAGCGCCTGCCGCCAGAGACGGGCAATCGGTCCGGCGCCGATCTCAGCGCCGCGCTCGAATGCCTCGCGGAACATCGCGAAGTTCAGCGACACCCGACCGACACCGAAGGCGGCGGCTCGTTCCGCAAGCGAGGCGACCATAAGTTCGACCAGACCGTTGTCGGCGCTGGGATCACGGCGCATCAGGTCGAGCGAAAGACCATTGCGGCCCCACGGCACAAAGCTGAGGAAGGCTCGCAGGTTGCCCTCGGCATCGTGTGCCTCCACGAGCACGCACTCGGAATCGAGTGGATCCCTTAGACGACCGAGCGCCATGGAGAAGCCTCGTTCGTCGCCGCCGTCACCTCGCCACCGGGAGGCATCGGTGGACAGTTCTTCGAAGTGGGCAGGGTCGACATCACCGTGACGGGCCACGGCTGTCGTGTACCCGCGGCGTTGCAGCCTGCTGACGGACTGCCGGACTGCCTTCATGCCTGGGCCGTTGAGCGAGAACGAGCGCATATCGAGGATCGCCTCGTCGCCGATCTCAAACGCCGTCAATCCGGCCTCAACGTAGGCTGCGGCGCCCGGCTCGCCGGCCCCCATGACGGCCAGGGACCAACCGCTGGCGCGGGCCTTGGAGCGCCACTGCTCGATCGCAGACCCCCAGTGCTCCGGATCGCCCACCGGGTTTCCGCTTGCCAGGCTCACTGAGCCGATCACTCGGTAAGAAACGCCCGCTTGCGCAGTCGCGGGGTCGCCGGTGTTCCACACGATGGACTTGTCCCGCCGCGTGGCGAAGTAGCCGAGTGAGTCCCAATCACCGAAGGTGCGCAGCAGAGTCCGCACGCGAGCCTCATCTACAGCGCTGAGGGTGTGGGTCTCCGGCGGCGGCCTAAAGAGCAGGTAGGTGGAGGTGAGGATAACCGCCGCACCCATGAAGTTCACCAAGATCGTGACCCACAGAGGAGACCGGACCTCATCGGCCCTTACGAGGCCAGCCTCGCCCAACAGCTTGTCGATGACATGGAGTGCCGCCGTAGGCAGATCCGGCGCGGTGCCGAACGTGTTCACGAGCCAGGTACCGAGAACCAAGATCGCCACACTACCAAGCAGGAAACAGATCATCGCGGCGAAGAAGTTTCGCAGTCTTCCCCGAGCCTGGAACTGAGGCTTGGCGCGCCAGATGATCACTAGAACGGCGCTCATGATCACTAGCCCGGCGAGCTGAAGCAGCGGCCCCCCGCTGATGATCGAAAAGATCCGGAACAGCTGAGGAAGGATGATCCACCAGATAACAAAAATCCACCAGGCCGCCCGTAGCCGACGGCGCAAAGCGATACCGACCGAGATGAGCAGCGCCGCGTACACGAGGTTCGGCACGATTGGGATCGTCAACATCGAGACGACGTCGTCCCACCGCAGGAAGTACCGTCTCAATGGCCGAATCAGCGTGGCGACAACAACAAGCGCCGCAAACACGAACATCGCTGTCGCCAGTCGATCAGGCCAGCGATCATCTCGTAGCCCATGAGGGCGGGCAGGCTTTTGTGCAGCCGGCTCAGTTTCCGCGGGCGTTCGCTCCGCCGAGGTATTGAGGTCAACAGCCATATGTGCTCGTTCTCCGGCATCCAGGAAGTTCGGGACAAGGGGACGTCGTGAGACGCTCGATATCTGGCAAATTCTCTCACGGTTGTGCACTAAGCCCTCAGTCAAAAATGCTGACAATCTCGGCTCGTGTGTAGCTGTCGGTATCGCCTTTGTTGATGTTGCTCTTTGGAGTTGGGGCGGGGGTTGCTGCGGTGTTGATGGTGTGCCGGTGCTCGGCGCCGTCTTCCCTCACGCGGCGGCGGGTGTTCGTCTGCGGCGTCGGGGGTGTTGTTGGCGTTGGGCGTGGAGGCGTCGGATGCGGGCGTTGATTTGGGGTCGTTGTTGTTGGTCGATCCACCAGGGCGGTATCCATGAGGTTCCCCCGCTTTCCTGGAGGCTCTCGATCTTGGTCTGATTGGGCCAAGGGAGGAGCTGAATCGTGACTAGACCGAGCAAGTTTGCGCCGGAGTTCAAGGCTCG